>Ga0268262_10004900_pt1 | contig 13527 bp, 8 predicted proteins | sample TergutNc150P3_FD_190354 | JGI IMG/M metagenome (GOLD analysis project Ga0268262, IMG submission 190354) | Nasutitermes corniger P3 segment gut microbial community from laboratory colony in Florida, USA - Nc150 P3 (SPAdes) (version 2) | ecosystem: Host-associated > Arthropoda: Insects > Digestive... | reverse complement strand
GCCGCAGAAATCAGTCCACCCGCTCGTTGATTTCAGCGTCTTGCCGGCTATGCCGCCGCCTCCGTAAGCGCCGGAACCTCCGGCGGCTTTAGCCAAAACAGCCCACTCGTCGCGGGTCGGCAGATGCCAGCCGGCCGGGCAGACCATCTTCGACGCCGTTGACCAATTGTACAGCCTGCCGTATTTTTTGCAGTTGGATTCCGCGTCGCCGTGACACCACGAAGTGCCCGTCTTTATATTAATATTCTCAGCCATCCACGTCTTGCCGTTTATCGTTACCGTTTTGTACGTTTGCCCGTTTCTGCTGTCGGTAAAAGTCCCCTTTCGCGTCGATGCCGCGACCGCCGCGATCGCTTTTACGGTCGCCGCCGATATTGCGGGCGGCTCCGGCGTTGCCGCCGCCGCTGGAGCGGTTGTTCCCGCCTCGACAGTCTCTTTCATATAATCGGTCAGCGTAAATTCCGTGAAATCGGCGATTTTCCGCAGCAGTATCGGCTCTTCCATAGTAAAGGTCGTCCATGTTTCTTTGCAATTCTTGCCTTTCGGACACACTCTCGTCAATTTCTTTTTCGCCGGAAAATTGACGCTTTTCGCATCTTTGGCATTATCGACGTCTTCGTCATAACCGATCAATTCAAACTCGGAGTTTCTATAGCGGAACGCGAAGGTCTCATTCGATTGATATTTGCCCCAATGGTAATAAATATAAAAATTACCCTTCGCTATCCCGAACGAGAGTGTTCTGTAGCCGCATGCGCCGCAATTTTCCGAACTCTCCGCCCCCAAGCCTTTGATGTTTTCCAACGCAAGCCGATAACCGTTGCCATCTTTAAAGAAAATCATAACACCGCGGCGGGGATCGTCGGTCTCCTCTTCAATGATAACGGCGTAGTCGTCCGCGCCGTCCCCGTTCAGATCGCCGCGAAATATCTGCTTTTCGCCGTCTACGGAGCGGAGACGGTAACCCGCCGGAATCCGCTTGATCAGGGTCTGCTCGTCCGACTCGGCGCCGCCGCCTGACGCCGTCGCCTGAACGCAGCGTACGGAGTACCCGCCGTCTTTGGAGTAGTAGTTATCGAACACTGTGTTTTTGGCGCTGTTCATGAATCTGTAGTAGGCGAAGTTGCCGTCGCGCTCCGTAGCCGTCCACCAGTTGCCGTTTCCGTTGACCTTGTCGAAACCGCCGCCGGCGTTGCGGAGGCCGCCGGGCAGAGCCGAAAATCCTGATTCATTCGTACCGATGCCTTCAGACCAACCGCTTGTTGATTTCAACTTACTACCCGCTTCGCCGCCGCCTACCGCGGCGACCAAACCGTTCCACTCCTCTCTTGACGGCAAACGCCAGCCCGCCGGGCAGGCCTCTTTCGCCGCGTCCCATCGGTACAACCTGCCGTATTGCACACAGGCGTAATCGCTGTTGTTGTAACAATAAGAATTAGGCGACTGATAATTCAAGTTGTCCGCCATCCACGTCTGATTTCCGATCTTCACGAACCTGTACGCCATCCCGTCCCTCGCGTCGATAAACACGTCGTCAAACTCGCAACCCTCGCCGAACAGCACATTGTTGTTGCCGACGTTAATTTTGTTGATTTTGTTGCCGATGAACTTAGTGCGCGATATGGAAATGCCATTGCCGGTTAAGAAGAACATCCCCCCGCTCGCGTCCTCGTTCCTGTTGTTTCTGAACTCGCAGTCGGTAATTGACAGGTGCTGGTCGCCGTCGCCGGCGACGTAGACCAAGTGATACCCGACATTGTTGTCGAACACGCAATTTTCAAACTCCACTTTGCCGCCGCCGTCAACCGAAAAGATGGCTTCCGTGCATTCGTAAATGCGGGAACCCATAACTTTCATATCAGAGACGTTTTTCAAATTGAGCCCTTCCGTGCCGCTCCCGTACATGGCCACGCCGTTTAAGGTTATCCGCGACGACTCCTCGATCCTGAACACGCCGCCGGCGCACATGCCGCCTTCGGAGTGCCCCGCCGCGACGCCCTCAATGACAATGCCGCTGCAATTGACAAATCTCAGAACGTACACGTTCCGCGGATCGACAATTAATTTAGCGCCGAATGCCGCCTCCGCCGTGCCGCGTATAGTAAGATTGCTAATCCCGGTGAGTGTAAGCCCCTCGCCGTTTTCCTCCGTCCATGAGACCCCTTCGGGGAGGTTCGACGGATCGCCGCCCTCGGAATCCGCGTCGTCGGGATCCCACTCGGAAATATTGTATACGCTCGGCTGAAGCTCTATAATCGTGTTCGACCCCAAAGCCGCTCTGAACTCACGCGCGTTCGATACGGTTTTTGTCACAACCGCGCCTGATGAACCCCCGGCTTTCGACGCGCCAACCTTTGACGCGCTGACTTTATTCCCGCCGCAGCCGAACAGACAAGCAACCCCAACCGCCGCGCATAACAACAGCATCCGTCCCGTCACGTTCATACCTCTGCTCCTTCTTGATAGAGTTGAAAACTTCCTTGTCGACCGGCATATAATAATAACCGCAACATGAAAACGCAAAATCTTCTACCCGCTGTTGGTCCGTCAACAAAAATCCGCCTATTTAAATATACATTATTCCCATTATTAGAACAATATCAAAATTCCCAAAATAAAAAAGGCGGGAACAAGTTCCCGCCTTCCGCGACGACGACGCCCACGCTCGCGGCGCCTGGACGTCCGTCTCGCTAATATTAACACCGCGCGCGGAAAGTTTGTGTTTATTCCAGCCGTCTTTTGGCGCGTTAAATCCGTGGATTTAAGTATGTTTAAACACTAAATATTAGAACATCGGCAAAGTTATAATGTTACAAATTCAAAGCATTCTCAAAATAAAATTTTCAGGGGTCATGCCAAGAAAAGATGCCGGGTCAAAGCCCGGCTGACGGTTGGATCGGACGACTTGTTTATTTCGGCGAGGCTAAAATCAGTTTACACGGATTTTGGGACGGTCTCAAATTATTCGGCGTTCAGCGTTATGATGTCGAACACCTTCTCTTGCAGCACCTCCATATCTATCGGCTTGGGGATGTGGTCGTCCATGCCGGCTTCGAAGCAGAGGTCTATGTCCTCTTTTTGGTCGTTGCCTGTCATGGCTATGATCGGGATTTGCTTCGCCCATTCCACGTCCATGGCGCGTATTCTGCGCGAGACTTCGTAGCCGTCCATCTCCGGCATTTGGATGTCCATGAGGATCAGGCTGTACGCGTTCGGGTCGCGCTCGAACTTTTCGCATACTTCCCTGCCGTTCACGGCGAACTCGAACTTCACGCCGGAGCCGTCGAAGTACATTGCTATCAGGTCGCGGTTGATCGCCACGTCTTCGGCCAGGATAACTTTGCGGTCTTTCATCTTCACCGTCTCGGGCAGACGTCTTCTGTGGATAATGGTTGTTCTTTTGGCGGAACCGTCCGAGGCGGACGATCTTCCTGTGATAAACGGGTTTTCAACGGGCGTATCCACTATTTTTTTGACGACGGCGCGGGTCTCTGTGACGGAGAGCTTTTCGCCGAAGGGCCGGCTCACAAACGGCCTGACGGCTGACCCGCCTGACGGCTTGCCGTCATCGTCGTCACGTTTATCGGCGACGTTAAACGACGGTTTTGACGGAGGCGGCGGAGCGACGGGTTCGTCGTCGATCTCTTCTTTGATAACGTCCAACTTGACAGCCGGCTTGGCATCTTCGCCGGAAACGTCTAATTCATCCGTGGGCGCGTCGGCTGCCGGGGCGTCCGCCGTAACGTCATAGGCGGGCTCGCCGATATCGACGTCGACGGGGGCGTCCGCGGCGGCATCCTTATCAGTACCGGTCCCGGCGCTTGCATCGTTAGCTGTGTCAATATCCGCGCCGCCGTCTTTCGCGGCGCCCGACTGACCGTCGGAACCCTCGGGATCCTCCTCGTCCTCGCCGTCAAGTTTCAATCCGGCGCCGGCTACCCTGACAAGGCCAAGCTTCGTTTTCCTGCGCTTGGTCGCGAAATACCCGCCCTTGATAATCATCATCAACGCAATAAAGGCTGCGGCTCCTAATAAAAGCGCTACCGGGATAACGATAATTTCCATAAGCTTAGGCCCCTCTCCATACCATACATTGTGCTAACGTTGATCCGATTGCCCAACTAATAGTTTGGGCGTTCTATTATAATCTACATAATAGTTACGCCCAATAGCAAACTTTTGTTGATAAAAAAATAGAGACCGCTATGCTTACAACTTGCAACTTATAATCAAACCCCCTCCGGCAGAACCCTTACCGCACCCTCGTCAGCCGACGCGGCGAATAGGCTGTAGGCCCTGAGCGCCGGTGAGATGTAACGGTTGCGCCCGACCGGTTTGAACGCCTCCTTGCCCTTGGCAAGCTCCTCGGCGCGCCGCTTCTCCAGCTCCGCGTCGTTTACCCGAACGTTTATCGTACGTTCCGGGATGTTGATGTCTATAACGTCGCCCGTCCTGATTAAGGCGACCTCCCCGCCGCTGGCCGCCTCCGGCGATATGTGGCCGATGGAGAGTCCGGAGGTCCCGCCGGAGAAGCGCCCGTCGGTGATAAGGGCGCACTCCTTGCCTAAATGTATGGATTTGATGTAGGAGGTGGGATAGAGCATCTCCTGCATACCCGGGCCGCCCCTGGGGCCTTCGTAGCATATTACGACCACGTCGCCCGCTTTGATCTCGCCGCCGAGGATTCCGTCGCAGGCGGCCTCCTGGGAGTTGTAAATCTTGGCGGTCCCGCTGAACTTGAAGATAGATTCGTCGACGCCCGCCGTCTTGACAATACATCCGCGTTTCGCTATGTTGCCGAAGAGCACGGCTAAGCCGCCGTCCCTGAAGTAGCAGTGGCCGACGTCCCTCACGCACCCGCCCTGCCTGTCTAAATCCAGTTCGCCGTACATCTTATCCTGCGACCCTAACTCCAAGTTACGGTAGCCGCCGGGGGCGCTTTTGTATATGGATAACGCCTCTTGCGTGACCTTGGGGCTGCGGACGTCGAACGTTTCAAAGGTGTCGGCCAGCGTAGCGGACTCCAACCGCCTCACGGACGTATCAATGAGGTTCGCCCTGGCGAGTTCCGCCATTATCCCTATAATGCCGCCCGCCCTGTTGACGTCCTCAACGTGGTAGGCGCAACTCGGCGCGACCTTGCATAGCACCGGTATTTTGCGGGAGAGGCGGTCTATATCCTCCATTGTAAAGTTGACCCCCGCCTCGCGGGCGATGGCCAACAGGTGCAAGACCGTGTTGGACGACCCGCCCATTGCTATATCCAACGCCATAGCGTTGTTGAACGCCTCTTTTACCGCGATAGACCGTGGCAGCACGCTGTCGTCGCCGTTTTCGTAATAACTTTTTGCCATTTTGACAATGAGATTTGCCGCTTTGTCAACCAAGGCGTACCTATTTTTATGCGTGGCCACTACCGTGCCGTTGCCGGGAAGCGCCATGCCCAGCGCCTCGGCGAGGCAGTTCATGGAGTTCGCGGTGAACATCCCCGAACACGACCCGCAGGTGGGGCATGCCCCTTTTTCAAGCGCCTCGACCTCGGCGTCGGGCACGCTCTTGTCCGCGCCTTTTATCAACACGTCGATAAAGTCGTACACCTTGCCGTCCACGAGCCCGGCTTCCATAGGCCCGCCGGAGACGAAGATCGCGGGGATGTTGAGGCGCATCGCGGCCATCATCATGCCCGGAGTGATCTTGTCGCAGTTCGACACGCAGATCATAGCGTCGGCGCAGTGGGCGTTCACCATGTACTCCACGCTGTCGGCGATGAGGTCGCGCGAGGGCAGCGAGTAGAGCATGCCGCCGTGCCCCATCGCTATGCCGTCGTCTATGGCGATGGTGTTGAACTCGGCGGCGAAACAGCCTTGCGCCTCTATGAGCTTCTTAATGTGCTGGCCTATCCCGTGCAGGTGCACGTGGCCGGGGACGAACTGCGTGAACGAGTTGACGACGGCCACGATCGGTTTCCCGATCTGCGCCTCCGTCATGCCGTTGGCGCGCCACAGACTGCGGGCGCCGGCCATGCGGCGTCCCTCGGTTACGGTCGCGCTGCGTAGTTTAACGGGTTTAGCTGAATTAGCCGGCATTTCTTAAAATCTTCCTTTCATTTGAGATCCGTAATATACTTCTTCGCCCTCTCCACATAACTGCTACCGGGATACCTCTCGACCAGCCTCCTAAACTCCGCCCTCGCTTTGTCGGTCTGCCCCAGTTTTTGGTAAGCCAGCGCTATCTGGAATTGGGCGGCGTCGGCCTTGGAGGAGTTTTGGTAGGCGAATACCTTACGATAGGCCTCTATCGCCTTATCCATCCTCTTGAGCTGGTAGTTGCACTCCCCTATCCAGTACTGAACCCTGTCGCGGTACTCGCCGTCGGGGAACTTGGCCAAGCAGTCGGTGAACATGGCCAGCGACTTTTCATAGCTGCGGTTATTGAAGAGGCGCAGACCTGTTTGGAACATCTCGTACTCCGGCGACGCCACGATAAATCCGTCGGATGTTGTGGTAAAGGTCGACTTGTTCGGCGGCGGCGGAGCGGGTTTGGGCACGGGGCGCACCGCGATTTCAATAGCCTGGAGCTTCACGTACATATCTTTGTAGGCTTCGGTAAGGAGCGCCAGGCGCGTTTCAAGCTCCTCGATTTTTGCCGTGGATACGTTGGACACCTCTTCGGAGAGGAGGATCAAGCGGTTGTCGAAATCCGTAATCTTCGCTAAGAGCGCCTCGTTTTCGCGTTTGAGGTCGTTGGCGGTGCGCAACGCCTCGTCGGCGCTCTCCTTGACCCTTATGACGTCGATCTGCGGCAGTATCGCCTCGCTTTCGGCGCTGCCGCGCTTGTTGGAGCGGGCGGCGCAGGATGAGGCTAAAAAGAGCATTACGGCGGCGCACAGCAAAACGGTTTTCGGACATACTGAGATAGCGGCACGTTTTTTGGTCGTTGTCATGGTATACGGCTCCAAATATAGCTGGTTTATGAATAAGTAGTCAAAATTAACATCAATATCAAAAAAGGGCGGACATATCGGTCCGCCCCTACAATGTCCTAAATAATATCATAATTTGACGACGGCTTTACCCGCCCAGCACTCTCGTCACTTGCCCTATAAACGGCACGTGTATTCCCCACACCCCAAGCATGAGCAGCATGATCTCCGCCGCAAAGGCTATGCCGGCGAAAAGAAGCAGGTGCGCCAAAAAGAATATGACCGACCCGCGCACGGAGCGGCGGCTATTGCTTACAAGCAACCGCGTTCCCAATGTGTAAATGACATTCGGCATACGTGTATATCCTATCTATTTAATGTTACGCAAAACACAACCTTTATCCGCCGCTATTTTTTGGCGGCAGCCCTAAAGCTCAAGCGGGCTTCGTCCCCGTATTTCAACCGTTCCCTATAAACCTTTTGCAACACAAGCGTGGACGCCTTGGCCGTCACGTTGAGCACCTGCGCCTCCACAAGCTCCTCGGAGAAGTAATTGGAGCGCTTCCTATCCGTCACCCTGAAGAAATCCCCTACTTCGACGCCCGCCTCGGAGCCTTTATCCAAGATTATGTACTGATGCAAACCTGGCGCGACCGTTACGTCAAGGTGCATAATCACGGAAGCCTTTATATCCGCCGTCCCGCTCGCTTTCTTATTGTCGATGTATAACGGAATAAACGGCGTATATTGCACAACCCGCTCCGAACCGCTCACTTTGTCCCACATATCGGTCAGCTTGACGACCGCGTTTTTGCCGGCGAACCCCAAGACGACGCCGCGCGCGGCGCGCGCCACGAGGCAGGTTCGCTCGCCGTCGACTTTGATTCTCTTAATGTACTTCAGCACATCAACGGTATCGCCCATTTTGAAAGGCAGCACTTTTCCTATGGGTTTAACGACCATATTGTCGAAACGTTGGTAAACGTCGCGGTCTTCAGGGGGCATGACCTTACCCACGCCGGGGCTTCTGCCGTTGTCGTAGTAGAGGTACGGCGCGGCGGCCAAGGCCTCGGCCGAGAGTTCAACGCCGAGACGCATAGAGGAGGCGGCGTCAACGACGCCGGACTTGCGCGCGGCCGGTTTTTTAGTAGCGACGCCCGCTCCGTCGGTCTGACCTTGCGCGGACGCGGCATCCTGCTGTTGCGGCGGCGTTCCCTGCGGCGGCGGAGGAGGGGGCGGAAGCGCCGCCTGAGCCTGAACCGGCGGCTGTTGCGGCGCGGGCGCGGGGGCCGCTTGGTAGACCGGCGGCTGAGCCGGTTGCGCCTGAACCGGCTGCTGAAGCTGAAGCGGCGGCGGAGCCGGCTGGAAAACCGACTGTTGCGCGGACGCCGCACCGGCGCAAATCGCAATCGCGCCGACAAATACGACTATTGAGGTACCGATAGCAGTTTTCTTCATAATATATATAATACATTGGCGCGCCGGCGTTTGTCAATACCTGACAGCAAATATATTTTGCCGCGCCGACGCCTTATATGTTGTACACGTCACCCGTCCTCAACCTGCTTTGCCTTTTCCAAAGCCTCCTGAGTCTTTTTGGAGATCTCCGCTATGTCCTGGAAGGTCTTCTTCACCTCGACGCTAATGTTGTCCGTCATCGAGTTGATCTTATGTATGGAGTCCGTAGCTTCCGCCTCTATCCGCTCTGTCGCGGAGACCGTGCTCTTGGACGAGCGGGCGAGGTTCCGCACCTCCGCCGCCACTACCGCGAACGCCTTGCCGTGCTCCCCGGCCCTGGCCGCCTCAATGGAGGCGTTGAGCGATATTATGTTGATCTGCATGGCGATCTTGTCTATCTCCATCGCCATGTTGTTGTACTGCTCTATCGCGTTGTTCACGTCGGTTACGCTGCCTGTTATAACTTCACATAGCTCCTTGACCTTCAATATGTCGGTGAGCATCCTATTGATATCTTCAAGGTTCTCCGTTGAGAGGTTGATCAGGTGGCCGTGCTCCCTATTGATATCGTTGCGGGCTTTTTGGATGCAGTTCGTGGGGATATTCAACCCGCACGCGATCTTCTTCGCCATATCGTGGCAGGTATCGGAACCGCAGGCGGAGCAATCGAACGTTTTCTCTATATCCGTCTCTTTGCCCAGCAACGCGAAAGAGCGGTTTATTTGATCGTCGCTGGCCATATACGGGCGGATATGCGCCGGAGAGTACGTCCGGATAAAATCGCTTAAATTCAGCGCGTCGTCGTAGGCGCTGTACAGCGCCTCGAAATCTTCCTTTTCGCGCCCGCGCAGAACATCCTGCCGCGCCCTGTCCATAATTGCGTTGACCTCGAAAACGTCGCGTTCGTGCGCGCAACCGGTGCCCAAATTGCAACCCTCCGGGCAGTTCAGCACGTCAAACACCACCGGCAGACTTATCCCGCGCTTCTTGGCGAATTCATCCAACGTGTGGTATACTATATTTTGACCCTCCGATTTGTCTATACGCAACGCCTTGCCCAGATAAAGCTCCACGTTCTCCTTAAGCCCGCCCGGCATGGAGTACAGGCACCCCAGCGACGACTCCGCGTGGTCAAAACCCGATTCCTCGTTCGGCAGCGTTATTCCGTGCGTTTTGATATATTCGTAGAGTTTTTTCAGCGTCACGTTGTAGTGGACATACTGCGTCGCGTCGAACTCGTGCGCTTTCGCTATACACGGGGACAGGGCGGCTATACTGTCGGTTATATGCTCGTAGTTTTTCATGAAAATCGCCGTGCACAGCATCGGGCTTTGCACCGGCGAGAGGTACGGCAGCAGCTCATGTTTGTGCAGCAAGATATAGTTCACTATGGCCGGGCACGGTTGCGTGATGACGGAGGCCGGGGCTTCCCTCTGTATGTACCTGATATGCGCCCAAGTGCAGATATCCGCCCCCACGGAGACATCGTATATCTTTTTGACCCCAAGCTGCCTAAGCCAAGAGAGCAGGCGCCCCCAATTTTCGCCGTTGGCGCGGTTGGCCGGGGCGGCGAACATGGAGATCGACACCCCCCTCTGCAAATCGGTCAAAAAACGCTCCGTGTCGTCGAAATAGCCGCGGCAGCTATGACGGCAAGCTTGTATGCAGGCGCCGCACACTATACATCGGTTGAAATCCACCCTTACCTTGATCTGGCCGCCCTCGCTGTAAACAACGTTCGCGCCCTCAACGGGGCAAACCCGGATACATCGGTTGCAGCCGACGCACTTAGAAACATCATTGGTTATCAGCTCACGCATACACCCACGCCCCGCCTTTCTTAAAACCGCTTACAATGTTAGGTTTTTAACACATACGGCACCGCCGCCCTACCCTTCCCCCCGGCGGCTCAACCCCACACGCACGGTCTTTAGGCGGTTTTTACACCCATAATATTAAAATAACATATAAGCGGCACTATGTCAATACGTAATTCATCTTTTTTACTCTCACCGCTCCCGCCGGCGCCTAACCGGCGCCTCAATCTTGGACGCAGCGGACGGAAAAGCCGTAGCCCCCGTCGTAGTTGAACTCGTACACTTTCTCGCTGGCGTAGAATATGCCCCGATAGAACGCGAGATCCCCCTCGCTCTCCGTGGCCGACCACCAACTGCCGTCGTTGCCGACGCCGTAGTATTTGCCGTCGTTGCGGCGGTTGCCGCCCGGCAGGGCCGCAAAGCCGAATTCGTCCGTCCCGTTGCCGTTGCTGAACCAGCCGCCCGCCGCTTTAAGCTTCCTGGCCGCCACCCCGACGCCGCCCGCCGTCGTCACCAGCGCCGCCCACTCCTGGTTGGAGGGCAGATGCCATCCGGTTGGGCAGACCGTCTTCGCCGTGTTCCAATCGTACATCCTGCCGTACTTGGCGCAATTGGCGGCGAGGCCGCCGTAACACCAGGATTTACCCGTTTGAAAGCTGATATTCTCAGCCATCCACGTCTTGCCGCCTATCTTAACCGTCTTGTATGTCTTGCCGTTTCTGCTGTCGGTAAGCGTGCCGGCGCCGGTTTTGACTTTCATTTCGGCGGCTTCTTTCTCCGCCTCGTTCTTTTTGGCGGTCGCCAGCGTCAAATACGACACTTCCTTTCCGTCGTCGTTTTTAAGGGTAAGCGTCGACCCCGCCATTTTGTAGTCGTAAGCGACCGCCTTGTCCCCCATAAAGTAAAAACGCCCGCTCTCCGTCTTCCACGCGCGGCTCTTGCCGTCCACTATGCAAGACCCGTCTTTCAGCAGCTCCATGTTGCCCGGAAAGCCGCTCGGCGCCCGGCCGCCCTCCTCAAGCACCCACCTGCCCGCAAGCGCCGGCGGATTGGCGCCGAACGCCGAACCTACCGCCGCCAGCACCATAGCCGACAGCAACGCAACCTTCCCGACTTTGCCTAAATTTAACATCCCCCGCCTCCTTAATGCTGAGATTGTTCATATTGTATAACCTATAGTTATGACCTTAGTAAAACCCGCCGCGCGCAAACCGCCCGCATATCCCAAGATGAAAATATATATTATGGGCGCACGGAACGTCAAAATAATTTGCGGAAGACAATCAGTACATAATTTTTGCGGGACTTAAAACAGAGCCGTACGGTAAAAATCGGGGGTATTAATAGCGGCGGGGGCTGAATCTTTTCAACCCCCGCCGCCGCGTTTCCTCGCCCTATTCCCTTAACAACACCTTGGTAACCCTAAACGACACATTATCCAAGTCGTCCATGCTCCTCAAGGGGCTGCTGTCTTCGCCCATCGCCACCACTACGGCGGACTCCACGTTTATTATCCTGGCGGATACTTGGTAGCTGCCCAAAGCCTCCGTTATCTCCGCGATACAGACGAAGTGCACGCCGAACTGCCTGCCCAATTTGCTTATTTGGTTCTCGTCCACGGTGCCGTCGCGCTGTTTCCTCTGCTCATTGTCGATTTCGTTCAAGAAATCCTTGGAGCGCTCGATGGCTACAAACTTGCCGCTATTGATCAACGAGGCCAGCATCTTGGTGCCCAGCGCCGTTTTCACCTCGCTCACTTTCTTGTCGCCCTTGTCGCCGGTTATATAGACGGCGATATGGGGCTTCTTCCCGTCGGAGGTGGCAAACTTGGACACGCCCGCCGTGGCGGTTGCGGTAGCGCCGCTATGCGTGACGGACGCCGAAGCCGACGCGCTCGGCGCCGGAGCCACCACCTGCGCCGGAGCAGGGGCGGGAGCCGGCGCAGGTGCCGGAGCGGGCGCCGACGACGCGCCGGACTGCCCTAATTGGTTGTCCAAACGGTTAAACATAGCCGCTTTGTCCTTGCCCAGCGAAGTCTCGGCAAGCGGGGGCGGCTCGTTGCCGCCGTTCGCCTGCGACACCCCCGGCGCGGGGCCGCTGCCTGGAGGAATGGCAAGGTCGTAAGCGCTAGTACGCTCCAAACCGACATTTTGGCCGTTGGGGCTGGTCACCTTGAATATAAACCGCTTGCCCCTGGTATAGAACTGCACATCCTTGGAAGCCGGGTTGCCCTTGGCGTTGCTGACAACCTTTATATTGTGGTTGCCGTCCGCCACGACAATCCTCGACGCGCTGCGGGGCTTCACCGCGCCGCCCTCCGCCCTGCCGTCCACAATTATGTTGACCGCGTTCGGAAGCGGATTCTCGACAACAACCTCAGACTGCCCGACTTTGGCGACCACATCGCCATAAGCCGCCGACAAATCCGCCTTCTTCTCGGCCGACGCCGCAGAAACGCCAAACAGCACAACCGACGCGCACAACGCCGCCCCAACTAAAAATCTTTTGCCTTTCATAGCAGATGGTCTCCCCTACCTGTTATTTGTTTTTAGTGATGATTTACAGAAAAACAGCATACCTATAGAATATAGTTTATGCCGCGTACTGATATGTTAGATTTTTTTAAAGCCTAAATTGTTACACGGTAAACGCATTTTTTTGCGGGTAGCAACCATATCATTACATTATTATAGATGTATATTGCATTGTTCGGGGAATAAACCAAAGTCAAAGTCTTTAAAATCTTTAAAGCCTTTAAATCAAATTCATATTTAGACGGAAGGCTTCGCCTTCCATAGATAAATCGGGGGGCTAAACCCCCCGATTTTCAGTCAAAATCAAAAGAAAAAAGCCTTTTTTTGTGACTTTGACGTTGATTTTGACTGAACTTGTTTATCTCGGCGAAGCCAAAATGCGGGGCATAGCCCCGCATTTATCTATGAAGCCGAAGGCTTCGTCTTAAAAAGATTTTAAAGATTTTAAAAAATAGTGATAAAAAAAATATTTTTTTGTGGCATTTTCAAGAAAAAAGGTATATAATATAATAATATCACATACCATATAGCGTGGATTGAGCGGCAACGCCCAACCATGCCGTGTGGTTTTAGGGCTGTCCAACGTCCGTTAGACGGCTCTGTTTTTAATAACCTTACAAAAGGAGGCCTGTGGTGAAACCCACAAAATTTTCTTTTAAGCGTCTCACCCCGGCGGTGGGATTGGCGGCGATGTTGGCCGTAGCCGGTGTTTTATTTGTTTGCGACCCAAACATAACTGTTCCTGACGTTACGTCAAACGGCGATAACTCTACCCAGTCGTCAAACGTTGATACCC
>Ga0268262_10004899_pt1 | contig 13529 bp, 16 predicted proteins | sample TergutNc150P3_FD_190354 | JGI IMG/M metagenome (GOLD analysis project Ga0268262, IMG submission 190354) | Nasutitermes corniger P3 segment gut microbial community from laboratory colony in Florida, USA - Nc150 P3 (SPAdes) (version 2) | ecosystem: Host-associated > Arthropoda: Insects >... | reverse complement strand
CCCCTATTCCATTTATATTTTCCAATTCCTTTTTTTCCGCCTTTGCCACCGCCTCTAAATTCTTAAAATGCTTTGCCAAAATTTTTGCCCCATTCACCCCCAAATGGCGAATTCCAAATCCTGCAAGCAATCTCTCCAGGCTGTTGCTCTTGCTCTTTTCAATGCCTTCCATAACAATCTGCGCGCTGCGCTCACCCATTCCTTCAAGTGCCGCCAACTCATCTTTCTTTAAACTGTAAATATCCCAAACCTCTTTGAGCATACCGTTGTTTAAAAGCATCTCTATAAGTGCTGAACCCAGATTTTCAATTTCCATAACCTTGCGAGATACAAAGTATTCCAAAAATCCCTGCAACTGCGCTTTGCATTGCAAATTTTCGCAACGCAAATCCACGTCCTCTTTTGCCAAAACACTCCCGCACACAGGGCAAAATTCTGGTTCTTGAACGGGCAGTGCGTTTGCCGGTCTTCGCTCAATTTGAACTTCCACAATTTTCGGGATAATTTCGCCGCCCTTTTCAACGCCAGCAAAATCGCCTATCCGCAAATCCAATCTTTTTATTTCGTCAAAATTATGAAGCGTTGCCCTTTTAACGGTTGTGCCTCCGAGTTGAACTGCTTTTAAATTTGCGACAGGAGTTATTTTCCCTGTGCGCCCAACTTGAACATCAATGCTCAAAAGCTCCGAATAAGCCCGCTCCGCTTTGAACTTATACGCTATAGCCCAGCGTGGTGCTTTGGAAGTTCTGCCTGCCTCTTGCTGCTGCAAAACGCTGTTTACCTTCACCACCATTCCGTCAATATCAAAAGGCAAACTCTTGCGCAATCCATCAAAATAATCCCGTGCCTCAAAAATTCCCTGAACGGAATCCTTGACAAAATATTCAAAAACTTTGAAACCTAATTTTTTCAACAAATTCAAATTACCGCTGTGCATCTGAGAATCATCGTGCAACAACTGATAAGCGAAAAAGCGTAGCCCCCTTTTTGCCGTTTCTTCCGGGTCTTTGAGCTTTAGGCTGCCCGCTGTGGTGTTTCTGGGATTTGCATAAGGAGTTTTGCCCTGCGCGAGCAGTTCTTCGTTTAATTTTTCAAAAGTACCGTGCTCCATATACACTTCGCCGCGAACTTCAAACTCGCCGCTTGGGGCATCTGCCAAAAATTGGGGAATGTCTTTTATGGTTTTTATGTTTGCGGTCACATCATCGCCAGCTTCGCCATCTCCCCTTGTCAGCCCTCTGAGCAATTTGCCGTTTTTATACAAAAGAGACATGCTGGTCCCATCTATTTTCACCTCACACACATATTCAAATTTGCCTTCAATAAGCCCGTGAAGCTGGCGTTCCCAGTCCAAAACCTCCGCCTCGCTGTAGGCGTTTGCAATGGAGAGCATTGGGGTTTTGTGAGCTACGCGCGCAAAGTCGCTTGCGGTTTCTTTGCCAACCATTTGCGTTGGGGAATCAACACGTTTTAATTCTGGATACTCTTTTTCCAAAGCCTCCAATTCTTTCAGAGCCAAATCGAATTCATAATCGGAAAATATGGTTGTTTTGCCTTGATAGTAAAGACGGTTTGCCTTGTTGAGTTTTGAGGTTAGTTCTTTTACCCTATTCTCTATGTCCGCACTCATTGCATTGCCTTCTTCTGAAAAGATAAAAAAACCAGCGTCCAAATTTACTCAAAGCGTAAGTCCCGTGCAAAGCCTTTCCTTTATAGGAATCGGGCAACATCCAAAAAAAATCCTTTACTCTTGGAACTTCCTTTCCCAAAGCGTCTATAGCCTCTTTGCCATATAAAAACTCGCCGTCTGAAAGTTCCAGTTTAAAATCTTTTGCTTCTGTGCCGTTTGGCAGTTCCAAAAGTTCAATTTGCTCGCTCAAGTACTTTCGCAAAAGTTTTGCAAACGAGCGGCAAAGCGGGCAGGTTGCATCAAAATAAAGTTTCAAACTAAAATGCCGTTGCAACAAGGTCAGTAAAGTGTTTACCAGAGGATGATGGGGTTGGGTCTGTGACGCCTGAAAAATTTTGCCCTCCTTTTTGCGTCGCTCTATCTATTCTTGCTCTGTTGTCCATCACTCTTTTGCAAGATGGAGGATGAGTACTGAGCGCATCAAAAACAGACTTTTCATCTCCTAGGCTGCACGTTTTTTCGGTAGGATTCCAGCTTTTTAAATTTCTGCCAAAAAATTCGCCTAGACCTTCCGAGGATATCCCTAATTGATAGGTATAATAGAAACCCATTGAGTCGGATTGTGATTCATCTGCTTGGCTATGAGATTGAAGCCAGAGACTAGTACCAAGCGATGCTAGAAGTGCGCCTATGCCATCTCCTAAAAGCGCATCTATGATGATAGATGCACCAGCGGCTTTAACCATTCTATCCCTGCTGTGGTGCAACACCACATGCCCAACTTCGTGCCCCAAAACACCCATGAGTTCCGATTCACTTTTGAATTGCTTCAATATTGCTGTATAAAAATAAACATAGCCACCCGGCACGGCAAAGGCATTTACGGTTTTGCTATTTATTATTTTGAATTCAAAAAAATTGCTTTTTGTGTAGCCGGTTGGCAAAAGAGCCTCCCAATCCTCTGGCCTAATTTTACCCACAATTGCCTTTGCTCGGTCTTGATAGTAATTGTAAAATTCCTGTTTAACCGGGTCACTTCCTGGGGTAAAAATAGATTCTCCGGGAGACATAACATCTTTATGCCCAATTCTGACAAGGCTATCAAATTCTCGCCCCATTTTCTTCTCGTCCGCCGTGCTTATGAATAATTCTTCCCAACTATGCATTCCGCAAGCCTGGAAGAAAATCACCAGGGAAAAAGAAGCAACCCAAAAAAATCTCCATTTATTAGACATATTTTTTACCTCAATGATAATCTAGAAAAAACTGACCACCACTCTTCATTTACAATTTCCTTTTCAATGCTAAAGCCTGTCTCTTTAAACCAGTCCAAAATTAAATCCTTTTCACATTCCAGTTGCCCGCTCAAGATAAATTCACCGTTTTTTGCCAAGAGCCGCTCAATATCCGCCCTTAGTGGCAGAACCTCGGTGCGGAGCATATTGCAAACTATTATGTCAAATTTTGCGGTTTCGTTAAAAGAATCCAAAAAACCCAAAACCGCGTTTGGGCTACTCTCTCCGTTTTGCTCAAAATTTTCAACCAAGCAAGGAATAGTTAAAGGGTCAATCTCTGTTTGAACCGCAAAACGCACCCCTTTTTTTAGAGCGAACAGAGATAAGATGCCAGTTCCCGTTCCAATATCCAGCAAGTTTTTCCCTTTGAAATCCAAGTTTTCCATAAGTTGCGCCGCCAGCGCGGTACTGCTGTGCTCGCCCGTACCAAAGGCGGTTTTCGCCTCCAGAGATAAAACCACGCAATCCGCATTTGGCGCAGAGAAGTCCACCCAAGGGGGCTTCACCCAGAGGCTTTTGCTGACATTCACGGGAGTTTGCCTTTCGCGCCACCACAGATCCCAATCCTTTGCCTCTTCTTCGCCACATTCAAAATTCAAATGCGCAAACTCAGCTACTATGCGCTCTCGCTCCTCTTTTGAATCCGCGTAAAATTTAAAGGAAACATAGGAATCTTTTTCGGTTTCAAGTTCTTCTATAGTTGAAATCCCCGCCTCAAAGAGGTTAAAACTTTCCAATTCAAAATTTTCTTTTAGGCAGTGTCCAACAGCGTAATAGTTGTAAAGCATATCGGGCTATGTGATTCCCGGAGTCTTCCAGAAATTCGGCATCTCGCGGTCTTCCCAGCGGTTTTTTCCCATTTCCAGCCATTTCTTGCAAGCGGGCAAAACGCCATCAGGGACACCTTCCTTTTGTTCCAAATCCTGCCTTGTTTTGTCCAAAACAGACAGATAATCGCGAGCTTCCTTTTGCTTTCCAAAATAGAGATATATATTGAAGAGTATGTAGAGCACTTGAAACTCCATCTCTTGCTTTGGAAAGTCAGATAGCATGAACGCGGTTTTGAGATACTCGGCCGCTCTCTCCAACGCCGCATGGTCATCCATTCCAGCCTGCCTGCAAAGCAAAGCGATGCGGGTCCAGTAATTGCCGCGCTTGTAGAATGCGCCTTGAACCTTTGCCCCGCCTTCTATCTCTGCCCTTATATCCGCTAACTGATAGCTGACTATGCCAGCAGCATAACATCTTGGGAGTTTGAATAACGCATCGCCAATTCCCGTTTTCTCAAAAAAAGCCTTTCGCTTATCAATGCTTTCCTTTAACTCTCTTATAACCTGTGGTGGCAACTGGCTATCTTGGTTTTGCCTTGTGGTTCTGTTATAAAGTATGAAATCCTTGCGGTCAGGACTCGCGAGCAAACAACCATCGCACACGGTTACGCCAGCGAGCAGATAGTTGACCTCTTGAAAATGCCCTGTTGTGATGTAAACTGGTGCCATAAATGGGTCATTCAGTATGGAAAGCGATTTTGCCCTCAGTTCTTGCGAATTCAAACCCCACTTCTTGCAAACAGGGCAGTCAACAACTCGCGGGTAAAGCGGTGATTCCTTTGTTGGGTCGCCTGTAGGAACGTCAAACGCTCTATTGCTAAATTTAATGATGAATTCAGTCGCCGGTTTTTCCAGATGGTTTTCATTCAGAGACTCCGCCAGAGCCTCTGCCTCAGGCTCTTCTGCCGCTGCAGCCGGCATGGAGTTGGTATCGCCAATGTTGGGGAATTGCGCCCTTATCGTCTGAATATTCTTCATGTTTATTTCTGTGCCAAACTGCGAAATGTAGGCATCTGTCATTTCGTTGTGGTTTTTGAAAAGCACTAGTAATCTGCGCCGAATTTCCTGGTCTTTATCTTCACTCATGCTAGGAATGTAGAAATTTTTGTATTCTATCAAGCCATAACCAGCCTTCATCTCTCAGGGCGAGAAAATCTCCATTTACCGACAGCCACCCTTTTTCTATAAAAGGTTCCGCCTTTTTCAAGTCAAATTTCTTTCCGAATTCCAGTTCATAATTTTTCAGCGACAAACCCTCTCTTGTTCTCAAAGATAACCATACAACTTCTATTTCCCTGCCTTCCGCGCTAGGAATATCCAACGTTAAGCCGCTTTGCGGGCAACCGCTTAAAACCCACTTTTTCCAAGGAACATATTTTCCATCTGCATAGCTGCGAACCCCGCCCAGATAACTATGCGCAGACGGACCTACCCCCAGATACTGACCTCTTTTCCAGTAAACCGTGTTATGTATGCTCTCATGGCTTGGCATTGCAAAATTGGAAACCTCATACCTATCCAACCCGGCTCTGCTCAAAATTTCCGTTGCTTTTAAATACATTTCGGGGTATAGGTCTTCGGGTTGTGGCGGAAGTTTGTTATTTTTTTTTAAAACCAGTCCGTAAAAACTTATGTGCTTTGCTTTTTGGTTGAGCAAAGTTTTAACATCGTTTAAAAAAATTTCCGTGCTTTGATTTGGCAAGCAAAACATCAAATCCGCGTTGCCAGTTTTGAATTTTTCATTCAGTTTTTCAAAAGCGGCAAGTGCGTGTTTTGCACAGTGCTGCCTGCCGAGCATTTTCAGCAAGTTATCATCCAAACTCTGAATTCCAAGGCTAAAGCGAGTTACTCCAAATTCCAAAGCTGTGTTTATCTGTTCTTCGTTAACCTGCTCAGGATTCCACTCCATTGAAAACTCTTTTAATTCATCCGTTCGCAAACCCTGTTTTTGCAAACCGGTCAGCAATCTTCGCAAATTCTCCGTGCTCAAAGCAGAGGGTGAGCCTCCGCCCAAATATACGGTTTCAAAATTTTTCAATCCGCTTTCCGTTCTTAATTCCAATTCCCGCAATAGTAAATCCACATATTCGTTATGCAAACGTTCTGGTACAGGCATAGCGCAAAAATCGCAATAGCTGCAAATAGATGTGCAAAAAGGTATATGGATATATAGGGAGAGCACCAAAAAGGGAAATTACTAAATTCCACGCATGGACGTTCTTATAACTAACGATGATGGCATAGAATCTTCTAATTTGCTATCTCTTGCGAAGGCGGCATCTGAATGCGCGAATGTGAAAGTTGTTGCGCCGCAAAAAGAGCAAAGCGGCGTTGGTCACGGTTTTTCATATTATCGCTCGCTACACTATGCACCTGCGGAAAATTTTCCTTGCGAGGCTTTTTGGGTGGACGGCACTCCTGCCGACTGCATGAAGTTCGCTTTAACGCATATATATAAATCTCTCAAATTTGACTTGGTTATATCTGGAGTGAATAACGGCGACAACGCAGGTGTTGCATCTTTTTATAGCGGAACCGTTGCGGCTGCAAGGGAAGCGGCTCTGTGGGGAGTTCCAGCAATAGCGGTTTCTCTGCAAAAGCAAAGCGATGAGGCCCTTTCTTATGCGTTGAAATGGGCGCAAGATACTTTAAAAAGGAGAAGTTTTGCAGGAATGCCAAAGCAAACTCTATGGAATTTCAATGTCCCGGCTTGCTCCCGTGAAAAGCCGTGCAAAGGGGTTAGGGTATCCAAAACGAGCACCGCAATGTTCAACGATTATTACGTGGAAGCGGATAAATCCAAGGACTATTTGGGTGAAGAAACCACTTATATATTGAACACCGATTCCAAGGCTCAGTCAACGCAAAAATCGGGCAAAGGAGCATTAAAAGCATATAATCTTATGGGTAACAAAATTACGGATGTAGCGTATGAAACCGATGATTGGTGGCTCGCTCAAGGCTATGCCTCGCTCAGTCCGCAAACCGTGGATTTAACGGACAAGGAAGAGTTCAAAAGGCTGATGGATTACGAATCCGTATGAAGTTGCTGCACACCTCCGATTGGCATTTGGGCAGAATGCTCTATGCAAAAAAAGAACGCTATGAAGAACATGAGCATTTTTTACAATGGCTGCTGAATACAATAAAAGAAAATGCAATTGACGTGTTACTCATAGCTGGTGATATTTTTGACTCTGCCACTCCCTCAAACATTTCGCTCAAAATGTACTATGATTTTTTGTTAAAAGTTAGAAGCAACGGGTGCGGCAATGTTGTTGTGATTGGTGGCAACCACGATTCTCCGAGCTTGTTGGACGCACCAAAAGAAATTTTGCAGGCGTTGAATGTAAAGGTAGTTGGGAAAGCCTGTGAAGACCCCAGAGACGAAGTGCTTGCGATTGAGGATGAAAATAGGAATCCCATAGCGATAATCTGCGCCGTGCCGTTTTTGCGCGAAAGGGACATCAGCCGTTTCGCCGAAGGCGAAACTTATTCCGACCGTTCCAAACGTATTAGAGAAAGTTTGTGCAAGCATTATGCAGAAATTGCCGAGATTGCAAAAACCAAACGAGATGAATTTAAAAAAAATATTCCGATTATCGCAACCGGGCACTTGTCGGTAGCTGGTGGCAAAACTTGCACAGACGATGGAGTTCGCGAGACCTATATAGGGACAATAGAATGTATTGGCAGCGATATTTTTTCGCCCATTTTTGATTACGTGGCTCTTGGGCATTTTCATATCCCATCGGCGATAAATGAAAATATCCGGTATTCTGGCTCGCCTATTCCAATGGGTTTTGGCGAGGCGGGCCAACAGAAAAGCGTTGTGATTATAGATTTTAAAAATAACACAAAAAATGAAATGGCAATTCCCGTGTTCCAAAAAATGGAATCCATCAAAGGCGATAAAAATTCCATTTCAAAAAAATTGTCCGAGTTAAAAAAAGCCGGAGAGTCGGTTTGGGTGGAGATTATTTATGATGGGGATGAACTCTTCGCTGATTTTCAATTCTGGATTGACGAGCAGATAACAGGCACAAAAATTGAGGTTCTTAAAATCCAAGATAAACGAGTTTTGGACAAAGTTTTAACGCAGGAACACGCAGCAAGCCTTGACGACCTAAATGAATTCGATGTTTTTGGCAAACTGCTCGAAGACAGGAATTTGCCAGAGGAACAGAAAGCCGAGTTGAAGGAGTTGTATAGGGAGATTGTGGGGGATTTATATTCTATCTAAATTCCCATCACCCTTAGAAATTTGGAATTAAATCGGGTCTCAAAATTCTTGCCAATTCAAAGAAATTTTGTTTATCTAAAATTTTCATTTCGTTTAATTTATAGTGATTATCATCGTTTTCTTCATCTTCGCTTGGAATATAGGCGTATTCTTCGGATTTTATAAAATCGGTGAATTCCTCAAAAATTGCCATCATTTTCATAACTATAAATTCCGAATCGCCCATAGTCCGTGCTTCTCTCTGCAATTCCAAAGATTTTGAGGTTCTGAGCCGTCTAGCATCTTCTTTTGTTTTGCAATTTGCCAGCGCGTAGCGAAACTCGTCCCGTTCATTTTCTATTCTAATCGCTTTTTCCAAATCCAGTACATGAATTCTTAAAAATTCTTTTTCATCGTAAGATAATCTTTTACCGGATTTCATTTTGTTTTCAATATCTCTCAGTTTGTCGTCTTTTGCTTTTGCCGCAGAAAATTCAATTTTCTCTGTCTGACATTTTTGTTCAAACAAGACAGCTCTGAGTAAATCCGTAATACGTCCCATATTGCCATTGAAATACATAGCACCCCCCCTTTTTCGTGTTATCGGCAAATTTTGGAAAAACTTTAATTTAAATTCAATATTTATTCGGCAGGGTTATTTTAGATAAAATCCCTTGCAAATGGGCAATAACCATGCCGTAATTTGTTATGGGAACGTTCTGCCGCTTTGCTTCTTCTATTCTGGACAATACATATTTGCGGTTAAACATACAGGCACCGCAATGGATTATCAAATCATATTTTGTCAAATCCTTGGGAAAGCTTGCACCGCTAATAACCGTTACGGATAAATCTCCGTATTTTTTCCTCAGTAAATTGGGGATTTTTTCTCTCCCTATATCTTCGCTAAGTGGTGCGTGAGTGCAAGCCTCCGCAATTAAAACGTGCGAATTTGCCGTTAAGTTATCTATTGTCTTGGCTCCGCTCAAAAAAATCTCAATATCACCTTTGTATGCGGCAAAAAGCACGGAAAAAGAGGTTAGTTTGCTCTCTTTGGGTTTCTTGTCGTGCACAATTTTAAATACCTGCGAATCGCATATTATTAAGATAGGTGGTTTATTTAATGCAGCAAGTGTTTCATCAATTTGCCCCGTTACGCAACTTATGACTATGCATTTTTTATCCAAAAGTTCGCGGAGGGTTTGCACCTGCGGGAGTATCAGCCTGCCTTTTGGAGCCTGTATGTCTTGGGGCATAACTAGCATAACTGTGTCGCCTTCATTAACCAAGTTGCCCGTTATATCAATTTCCTTATCGCTAGGAGCGTTTCTAATCAAGGCTTCTTTAATCTCTTCAATATTATGTTTTTTCAAAGCGTTGACAATGATAATTTCTTCACTTAATTCCCTTTTCAATTTAGCAGCAATCTCTGCCGCATCGTTGTTCTCCATATCATTGACTGCAATAATAACTTTAGCATTTTGTTCTTTAAGAGCCGCCACCCATTGCATTCCCTCTTCAATATCCATATCGCTGAACAGAACAATAGCCATATTAGTTTTTTTGATAACTTCCTTACTCTTTTCAATGCGCAGAATTCCAATGCTGCTGTCGTCTTCAAAGCCGGCTGTATCGATAAACACAACGGGACCAATTCCATAAATTTCCATCGCTTTGTAAACAGGGTCGGCAGTGGTTCCTTTCTGTTCGGAAACCAAGGAAACTTCTTGCGATGTCAAAGCGTTTAGCAAGGTGGACTTGCCACTATTTACCTTGCCGAAAATGCCGATGTGGAATCTGGAGGATATGGGTGTGGATTGCATATCGGCAAATATAGCAATTTTGTATATTAAAACAAATTAAATACGAGGGAATGTATGGAAAGATCGCTAACAAATGATGGTTCGTTAGAACATAATCTTTTTATTGTGTGGCTACCGGAATACAATTTGGGAATACCCATTATTGATGAGCAGCACAGAGGGATTGTGACCACCATCAATTCTCTTTTTTACGCTATGCAGAATAAGCATGGCGAAAACGTGCTCAAGTCGGTAGTAAACATGGTCAATGAATACACGCACATCCACTTTGATGTAGAAGAGAGTTTTATGCGCAAGCGCGGGTTCACCGATTTTAAAAGGCATCAAAAATGGCACGATGAATTGAGGTACAAACTCTCCAATGTTGGTAACAAAAGTTTATGGGAACACAACCCGCACGAATTTCTGGACTTCTTAAAAAACTGGTGGATCGACCACATCTGCGAAAAAGATAAGATATTCAGGGATTACCTTTTGGGGGAATGAGATAGTCGTCAATATCGCAGATTAAGTACTCTGTTCCGTTTGAATGAAGGACATCGTAAAATTCTTCAATGTAGTCCAGCAAACCGCTTTCTTTGAAAAGCGAAAAGGCGGCTGCACCGGATAATCCTTTATGCGCTCGGTATTCTTCTATGGCAAAAACGCAGTATTTTTTAACTTCGTCTGATAGTTCACACATCGGGATAATCCGCCTTGCCATTTGTTTTTTCCTGTTTCAGCAAATCGTAAAGCGTTTCGTTGGAATAATGCCAAATTTTTGTCTCTTCATCGTCAAGGTCAGAAAAAACATTGGAGTTGTAAATATAATCCAATCCTCTAACCGCAGCTATTATCTGCGGTTTTTCCACTATTTGATTGCTTCCGTGATAGAGTTTCATTGACATTTTTGACCTGGGTTAGGGGAAAGATAGAAAAATTTGGGAATTATAGTGATATGTTACTATACCCTGCCTCCAATATAATGGAAACGTAAGTTGTAATTTTTCTAAATTAAACATAAAGGTAAAGATCTATTAGCCTGAGTATCATTTATGTTTGAACAGTATCGGGAAAATCAATTTAAATACTATAACGAAGCACGCCGTTATTTTATTAAAAATTTTGAGAAATTAATACAAATAGAAAAATTTTGCATGGAAATTTTGTCTGATTTTATATTAAAGTACCACAATGAAATAAAAAGAGATTACAATGAAGCATCATTCTTATATCCATTTTGGCAGAATTACCCGCCCGATGAGAGAGGCAGACAGCCGAAAGGCGACCAATACCCTTGGATAGAGGTGGGAGAGCATGTACTGTGTCCAAAAATTTCCAGATTTTTGGACACGCAGTTTCAAGTTACTGATACCGGATTGCCAACAGGGCCCGATGACCGTTATATTATTTCTGGCAGGCAATTGCATCCTATAATGGGAATAACCGATTCTGTATGGCTGTTTATTGACATAAAATCTGTAGGTCCACGGGATGATCAAGATCACGCAGTAATGTCTCATAACCAAATTTCAGGAAACGGCAAAATGGACAAAAAAGACTTATGGAGTTATAAATGACCTTATGACTGCGGCAGGAAATCGTGTATCTCATCCTTTCCACTGTGCTATTCCGCCGCTATTTGTATTAAGCGATGGCACAATAGCCCCTGTTGTTCATTTCGTGATAAAGCCAGTATATGATATGCTTAGTTTGTCTGGTGAAGCACGGGGACAACCATTAAAGAGAATAACATTAGTTTCAATTCCCAATGGAATACTCCTTTCCGAAAATCCGAATTATTTGCAACTTCATAAAGGGTTATTATTCCCTGGTAAAGATGACAAAGAAAAAGACCCTCGTAGAGTTCGTGCTCGTGTTAGCTTTGAAAAACTGCGGCAGATTGCAGAATGGCGCTATAAGGATTTTTCTTTTTAGGTTCATCAAAAAGTGAAGTTCGCAATTGAGCATATTTTAGTTTTTCTTTTGATAATAAAACATATTTTTCTTCTTTCTCTATGCCGATAAATTGTCTGTTTTCATTATAAGCAGCAATGGCTGTAGTTCCGCTTCCCAGAAAAGGATCTAATACAATGTCATCTATATCGCTGAAAAGTTTTATTACACGTCGCGCCAATTCTTCAGGAAATTTGGCTTCGTGGTCATCGTTTTTCTTCACTGACGGTATTTCCCAAACCTGTCTGTAGCCCCAGTCTTTCCATTCTTGCTCGGAAAGACGAGAACGATTAACCTCATATTCACCGGGTTTCCAAAAAACATATATATCTTCTGTTTCGCTCACAGCTTTCAATGTATTTGTTGTCCATTTAGAGTTTGCCCACGCAGGGTCTTTTTTCCATATTCTCTTATCATAAAGAAATAATTCACAATTATATGCAAATTTTTCCAAAGAACCTCCAACAAGTTTTACTCTAGTTTGGGTTTGATGTTTCCCACCACGAATGTTATTACCATTGAGCCTACGATCAATAGTTTGTTCACTACAACCCAGATAAGTAGCCAACTCATCTCTATTGTAATTAGGGAATTTCGCTTTTGCCTGCACTACCATTTCTTTTGTGACAGGGCTTTTGCGGTTTGATATATTCATTCCTTGAAAACGAGGCAAAGTTTCGTCTTTAAACGACAAAATATCAGCTATATTTATAACCATAAAACCACCAGGCTTAAGAGCGATTGAATGCAATTCTATTACTTGTTTTAGCATTTCCTGCCACGAATCATAAGTTTCATTAATTTCATATTCTTTACCTACAAAATAAGGAGGAGACCAGAATGAAAGAGATACGGAGCTAGGCTCTATATGTTTCATCAACTCTTCAGAACGTCCACAATATATATTATTCACTAACAAATAAGCATTCATTTTGAAAAACTCCTGATACAAGATAGAAAAATTAAGTTTGGTATTTTACCCCCTCACAATCCCCTCAATCTCAGAAACCACAAAATCACTATCCAATGTATGTATAGCCTCAAAAGTATCATTTATATACTCAAAAATTCCCTTTTCTTTGAACAAGTTATAAGTGGAATTTGCAGAAATCCCAAATTTTGAGCGGTATTGCTCAATTAAAAATATGGTGTATTTTTCAATGTTTGTCATAGCACGCACTCTGGAATTTCAAATTTTCCCGTTTTTTGCTCATTGTCAAAAACCAAAAATAAAAACAACTTGCTAAACTGCCAAAGACGAGTGTCTTTATTTTCCAATATAGAATAAGTTTTTGAATTGTAAAGTTTTTCCATTGCACTTGCCACACTTATTTTATATTGAGTGGATATGTATTCTATCAAATTTTTCGTTATGGTAAAAAGCAGAAATGAAAATTTCTTATCAGACATTTTTTGCCTCCTTGAAAGTCAGTTTGCTCATAGATTCTTGATTTTTGAAAACATACTGATTGTATAATTTTCTCACTTGCAATCGCTTTAAAGTTTCTTGCTCATCGTAAATCCCACTCTCAAAAGCTATTATAGTTTCATAAACATCATCATTTGCCACTGGTCCTATAATAATATCATAATCTGTTTCAATAGGCTTTAACATTCTATTGTCAACAACAAAATGCAGCCAATCAACATTAGGGCTTTCAAATCGTAAAATTAAATTTTTCTCTATTTCTTTTTCATTAAGTTCATATATATTTACAAGTGCAAGCCCTTTTCTCAAATTCACAACTCTTTTGGCGAAATCAACGGCTTGCTCATAATTTGTTGTGGTATAAA
>Ga0268262_10004898_pt1 | contig 13535 bp, 13 predicted proteins | sample TergutNc150P3_FD_190354 | JGI IMG/M metagenome (GOLD analysis project Ga0268262, IMG submission 190354) | Nasutitermes corniger P3 segment gut microbial community from laboratory colony in Florida, USA - Nc150 P3 (SPAdes) (version 2) | ecosystem: Host-associated > Arthropoda: Insects >... | reverse complement strand
TGGGGGGGGGGGGTAAAGCACTGAGTTCAGCGTTGGGCGCGATCTGTGCGCGGGGCGCTTAAAATGGGCGCTATCCCTGTTCATACTGTAATTATACATACTAAAGGCGAAAAATTCAGGGGCTTACGGCGAATTTTTCAGAAATTCTTGGCGCAGTAATGTGATATACTAAAAAGGGCTGATAAGCGAATTATGGCAAAAATACTGATTTGCGACGACGAACCCGGCCTGCGCGCCGTTATAAAAAGATACGCGCAGCTTGACGGGCACGAAGCGGCGGAAGCCGGCAACGGCATCGAGGCGGTAGAAGCCTGCAAAAAAGAACAATTTGACATTATCATCATGGATATTATGATGCCGAAACTGGACGGCTTTTCGGCGGTTAAAGAAATACGAAAAATCTCTGACGTACCCATTATTATGCTCTCGGCCAGGGGCGAAGAATACGACAAGGTTTCAGGATTCGAGTACGGGATAGACGATTATGTCGTAAAACCCTTTTCTTCAAAAGAAATAATGCTTAGAATTGCCGCCATACTCAGACGGAAAACCACAGTTGCCCCCGCCCCCAGTAACGACGGCCATGAGGTATTCAAAAAAGACGGATTTTCCGCCGACTTGACGGCCTATAAAATGCTTATTGACGGCAAACAGGTGGAATTGGCGCCAAAGCTATACGATTTGCTTTTTTTTCTGATACGGAACAGGGGCGTTGCCGTATCCCGCGAGAAAATTCTAACGTCGGTATGGGGATACAAAAACATTGACGATGTAAGGACGCTCGATACGCATATAAAACTGCTGCGGAAAGCAATGGGCCCATACGCGGGTTTAATTACCACCTTGCGAAGGCATGGCTACAGGTTCGAGGGGTAAACCTGGGTGAATTTAAATAAACTGCGGTTACAATGGAAAGTCTTTGCCTTTCTGCTGGGGTTTTGCGCCCTGCTCCTGGTTGTTTTGTGGCTGTTTCAAATCGTGTTTCTGGACGCGTTTTATAAAAGAATAAAAGTTACGGAGATAAGGCGCAGCGCGGCTTACATAATAAATAATTTAGATAGTGAAAATATAGGTGAAATCATTGCTGATATTTCCAATAACAACGACATTGCGGTTAATATTACGGATCTAAGCGGAAGGAGTTTGTCGCGGATTTTCCCGTCAGATAACAGACGCAGGTTTGAAGAATACACGGCGCTTATAACAAAAGCTCAGGACAACGGCGGCGAGATTCACGAATATACGGCGTCCCCGGGCCCGGCCCAACCAATGGAACGTCCCAGGGATAATCCGGCATATGACAGAACAGAAGGCGGCAGAATAGCAAACAGAAGATGGCTGCCAATCCAATCCCTTATATATGTAAAAATTGCAAACAGCAAATCAGGTGAACCGTATGCAGTCATTATTCGCGCCGTCATCTCGCCTGTGACCGCTACTGTGACCACGCTGCGCTATCAGTTGTATTACATATCCGGCATCATTTTGTTTCTTTCCGTAATTTTAGCAATCGCTATCGCCAAAAAGATATCCAAACCTATCGAGAAAATCACCCAGAGCGCCGTGATGCTTGCCAACGGAAACTACGACACGCGTTTCGCAGGCAAAGGTTTCTATGAAATAGTCGCCCTGTCCGACACATTGAACACGGCGGCTGTCGAATTAAGCCGCGTAGAAAACCTGAGGCGCGAGTTATTGGCGAATGTATCGCACGATCTGCGGACGCCGCTTTCCCTGATCTACAGCTATGCGGAAATGATGCACGACTTCCCCGGCGAAGTTACGCCTGAGCAGACACAGACAATCATGGACGAGACACGGCGGCTGACTACCCTTGTCAATGACATCCTGGACATGTCAAAGCTGGAAAACGAAATGGGGAAGCTCAACACCTCGCGTTACAACCTTACCCAAAGCATTTCTGAAACGGCAAAGATAACAGAGAAATTGCTGAAAAGAGAGAAATTCAAAATTACATTTACCCATGACGGCGATATCTATGTAGACGCCGATAAAGCGAAAATTGACAGGGTGTTTTATAACCTGCTTACCAACGCCATAAATTACTCAGGCAAGAGCAGGAATATACTGGTGGAGCAGACGGTTACCGACAACCGTGTACGAATAAGCGTCATTGACTACGGCGAAGGAATCGCTGAGGCCGACTTGCCATTTATTTGGGACAGGTACTACAAGAGCGGAAAAGCGCACAAACGCGCCGTTACCGGCTCCGGGCTGGGGCTCTCCATCGTAAAAAAAATCATCGACATACACGGCGGCAAATACGGTGTTGTCTCTGAGACCGGCAAAGGCAGTACTTTCTGGTTTGAGCTAGGACTATCTGAATAAAACTAAATTTATACGAATAAACCAGACTAAGCGCGAAGCCACCGTGCGAGGCCCTGCCGCGGGCTAGACGGTCGTGGCCTTCATTTACGCACGTTTTGACGTGGCCATTTTTCTCGCACGCCGTGCGCCCACGTCAAGGCCTCGCGCGGCGGCTTCAGACAAACCAGGAGTTATTCGAACAAAAAAAGTTTTTACACTCAGTGATGTTTTGCATTTCACCCCGCTAAAGCGGGCAAGACTACTTGGCTTGGTGTGATGCAGTATTTTTACCGATAAAAAACAGTAACTTATCGCTGAGTTATCAACTGATTAGCGGTATAAAGCTTGCCGAAGGAAAGCGGGCTGTTCGGGTGATGTAAGGCTGGAATGAGGGAAACCGACCGTTCAGAATGAATGGGCGGCTTTCCCGGACCAGCCTTACTTTACTACCATAGCCCGCTTTCCTTCACAGGATTATTTACTGGTCATTGGTTTATGAACTATGCGCTAAATTAGGGTTTGGAAAAATTCAGCTAAAATTCAGACAAAAATCACTCCACCTTCACCATTCCCGAACAACAAGTTGTTTTCTTTATATCTATAGATCTATAGACAAGCCGTTGGCTTGGTAAGATTATTTTTGGGAGGTACTATGAAAAAAGTAGTACTTTTATGTTTATTTGCCGCTATTACAGGAGGTAGTGTTTTTGCCCAGTCAAACACCCCGACAACCAATATAAGGGGAACGCTGGGGTTAAGCGGCGGAAGGATTTCCGTTGTTAGCGGAAATATCACCTATTACGTCAATGGGCTTTCACGCTTTGTCGGCTTTATTGACGGCCTCAAAGAGGGTGCGCAGGTTTCGCTGGATGGCTACGCCACTGCCCCGGCAATAGAGGGACAGAATTACAGGACATTTTATCCCGTAACACTTACCTTAAACGGGAAAAATTACGAGGTAGGTTCGCCAACTGCCAGAAACATGGCGCTTGGGCGAAATAGCAAGGGGATCGGCCTTCGTGGAAGAAGCCGCTAATTAGTTGGAGGTCCAGTAAGTAAAAATTAACCACGGAGTACTGCTGTCCGGCAAAGCCGGACAGCAGACCCCCGTGGTAAAAATTCTTTCTGGACAGTCCCATTCAAATTGAGGTATAAGAGAATGAGAAAAAATTCTAATATAACAGCACTTACCTGCCTTGTTTTGGCAACCATTGCGGCTACCGCCTGTTCCGTTAAAAAACCTGGGGCGGTTACTTACGAATTTACCAATGTGCGCCGTGGAACAATAGAACGTACTATTTCGGCCTCCGGCACGCTCAACCCTGTTTCAACGGTTAAAGTACTGCCGCAGATGAGCGGCAAAGTTGAAAGGATTTACGTTGACTACAACGATCAGGTTCACAAGGGAGACATACTTGCGGAACTGAATACAGATATGCTCAAGCTCAAGCGCGAACAGCAGTACGCGGCGGTTATAAAGGCGCGGGCAAATTACGAATTGCAGCTGGTCAATTACCGAAACCAGGAAACCCTTGCCAATAAAAACCTTATCTCAGAATACGAGCTTAAGACCAGCAAGACCACGCTGGATAACCAGGCGGCTGACCTTGCCGTTGCCGAGGCAAATCTGAAAAGTATTGATACCGAGATCAATCAATTTGCCTACATTACTTCCCCCATTGACGGTATCGTACTTGACCGCAAGATCAATATAGGCGATACGGTTGTGGATAGCTCCAGCAATAATTCATCCTACATTTTTTTGTTGGCGGAGAATCTAAGGGAGATGCAGATTGAAGCGCTTGTAGGAGAGCTGGACATTACCTCCCTGCGAAAGGGACAGCCTGTGCGGTTCACCCTGGAAAGCCTGCCGGGACAAACTTTTAACGGAGTGGTAGAGACCCTGCGCATGGTTCCCGTGGTTTCCAGTAACGTGGTTTCCTATACGGTGCTTGTCAGGGTTGAAAATGTCCGCGGCAATCTGTTTTCGGGAATGACCTGCGCGGTTGACTTTATTGTAGAGAACAGCGAGAACACGCTTATGGTTTCCAACGCCGCTCTGCGCTACCAGCCTACCAATCTGAGCGCTGAAGCCATCGCGGACATGGTATTTAACGCCGGTCTTGAAAACATGAACGAAGAACAGCGAGTAGCCGCTATGGTGTCCAGAGAACAGCCAAGGGCGCAGAATGTGAGCCAACCGGCGAACACGGGAACAGGATTGACAGATGTGCTGATGGGCGGCGGACAAGGTCCCGGCGGGTTCGGCGGCGGCAGACAATTTAATGGGGGAGCAAGGCAAGGAACAGGGCAAGGGCAGGGCCAAGGCAGGAATGTTTCCGCTCCGGCAGTCGTTATGAGGAATTTATGGTATATCAACAATGAAGGCAAACTTGACGTGATGCAGGTACGGGCCGGCATCTCCTCAGGCTCATATACAGAGATCTACGTAGCGGATGATCTTGAAGGAAAGCAAGTGATCCTTAGGGAGAAGATATAATGCCGGTAATTGACATGCGCGGCATTAAGCGGGAATACCGGATGGAAGGCAGAAAGGGCCCGTCATCAAAAGATGACGCTGAAGCCGTAGTAGTACGCGCCCTGCGCGGTGTAGATTTTTCCGCCGAAGCCGGAGAATTTGTCTCTGTTATGGGGCCTTCCGGTTCAGGCAAATCAACGCTGATGAATATTCTGGGCTGTCTTGACAAGCCAAGCGCCGGAACCTATACCCTGGACGGCATTGAAACCTCCAAATCCAATTCAGATACCTTCGCTTATATCAGAAACCGGAAAATCGGTTTCGTATTTCAATCCTTTAATTTGCTGGCAAGGACTACCGCGCTGGAAAACGTAGAGCTTCCCCTGTTTTACCGCAGACGGGAAAAGGCCGAAAAAAGGCTGAATGCCCAGGCCCGGAAAGAGCGCGCGATAAAGGCGCTAAAAGAAGTAGGGCTGGAAAAGCGCATGGATCATTTCCCTTCGCAGCTTTCAGGCGGACAGCAGCAGCGTGTAGCCATTGCGCGGGCAATGGTAAACGATCCCGCGTTTATTCTTGCCGACGAACCGACCGGCAACCTCGATACCGGAATGACGCTTGAAATAATGGGGCTTTTTCAGGAACTCAACCGGCTGGGGAAAACAATCATTATGGTAACTCATGAACCTGAACTTGCCGCTTACACAAAGCGAATTATCACTCTGCGGGACGGCGAGCTGGTTTCAGACAAAGAGGTGACAGACACGCGCAACGCGCTGGACGACCTTGAACAATGGAAGAACGAGCACGCTTTATTAACAGAGTTTGCTCCTTCGGAGCAAACTCTGCCGGAGGCATCATGAATTTTGTTCAATTATTGCAGACCTGTTTACGCTCGATTCTTCGCAACCGCATGAGAAGCCTCTTAACATCATTGGGCATCATTATAGGGGTTGGTTCGGTGATAATTATGGTTGGACTGGGAGAAGGCTCCCAGAGGGCGATTGAGTCAAGGATCACATCAATGGGAACAAATCTGCTGCAAATAATGCCAAGAAGGCAGATAAGCCGCGGCGGGCCGGGTATGCAGATGCGCTTCAGCGCCTTTACCAAAAAGGACATTCAAAAGCTTAAAGATGAATCGAGTTTTGCCGCGGCGATTTCCGGCGTTATCAATTCAAACGCCAATGTTATCGGTACCGAGGGAAATGTACAGGTTTCAATTATGGGCGTTGAACCCGATTACATCATTGCGCGGAACTATAAGGTCAATGCCGGAGTTTTTTTTGATGAAGAGGATTTGAAAAACCGCAGTATGGTGGCGGTTTTGGGCCCAACCACGGCAAAGAACCTGTTTGGCGACGCCGAAAGCGCCCTGTCCCAGAGAATACGAATCGGAACAAATTATTTTACCGTTATAGGGCTTTTGGAGAGCAAGGGCGCGGGCATGGGCGGCAACAATCAGGATGATGTTGTCATGGTTCCCCTGGACACGGCAATGACCAGGCTGGGCAATAACCAAAATATCGCCCAAATTGTAATGAGCGTTAAAAGCAAAGAATACATGGACGCGGCCCAGAAGGAGGCGATAGCGATCCTGTGCGAATCCAGGAAAATAGCCGATACAGCAAACGCAGATTTTGACATCATGAACCAGGCTGACATGATCGACATGGCGTCGGCAACCTCAAAAACACTGACAACTCTGCTTGCCGCGATTGCCGGGGTGTCACTGCTTGTGGGCGGTATCGGCATCATGAACATTATGCTGGTTTCGGTAACCGAGCGCACGCGCGAGATCGGTATAAGAATGGCAATAGGCGGCCGCAAGCGGGACATACTTTTCCAGTTCCTTTACGAATCGGTGATCCTCAGCCTTATGGGAGGCCTGCTCGGTATAGGCATGGCTTTCCTTGCCTGCCGTATACTGGCGGCAACGGGAATACCTGCGGCGATCAACCCGCTAATTGTAGCGGTTTCTGCTATTTTTGCCGCGCTGGTTGGGGTTGTTTTTGGCTATTATCCCGCCATGAAAGCCGCGCGGCTGTATCCGATTGACGCGCTAAGGTATGAGTAAGAGGGGGACTAGGGAATGGGGAACGGGGAATAGGGATTGTTATGCGAAAAACGATATTATTTATCATAGCTATCGTAATTACAATGGGCTTATCCGCCCAAACGATCAATCTGGAACAAGTCCGTACACTTGCGTTGGCGAATTCGCGAAGTTTGACAAAATATAATTTGGCGATTACAAATACTATACTTGATGAAAAGTCGCGGGTCTTTTCAAACTTGCCGTCATTAAAGCTGGAAGCAAACGGTTCGATGAACATTTGGAATCAGAATGGCCCTGTCGAGAATCCTTTAAGTACAATGGATGCCGGTTTAAGCATTGGCGTATCCCACACCCAGAAAATTTACGATGGGGGCAAGGCTGGCATTCAAAAAGCGATAAATGAAATCGCCTCGGAGAGCGCCAGAAATGACGCGCTGGCCGAATATTTTAACGTGCTTGATTCGGCGGACAACGCGTACTACGCCGTGCTTGAGGCTATGGCTACATTGGAAGCTGAGGAGTCTTCGCTGCAAACTGCGCTTACAAGCCTTGCCATAGCGGAAGTACGGCTGTCAAGCGGGATGATCAACCAGGGGGACTACCTCAAGGCAATGGCGGACAAAGAGGCGCGGGAAAACTCCCGCAATCAGGCGAAGCGAAACCTTAGCCTGAACATGATGAAACTCAAAGCAATAACCGGACTGAGCGATCTTCCCGAGCTGCAGCAGATCGACTTTTCAGGGTATGAGACGCTTATTTCGCGCCTTGGAAACATTTCCGACAATGAAGCGGATTTGCTGTACAACGAATTGTGGAAAACCATCGCCTCAACAAACCCTTCACTTTCAAAATCTGCCCTTGCCAACCAACGGGCGGAAAACAACCTCAGCATGGCTCAGCGCGCTTATTTGCCCAGTCTGAGCGCGTCATTATCAGCAGGTCTTAATTATTCACTAAAAAACGGAATGGAACTATCGGGAGGAAAGTTATCGATAAATTTAAGCATCCCTGTTGATTATTGGGTTCTGGCAAACAATGTTGAAAAATACAAAAATGCCCGTGATTCGGCGGCTTTGGATTACATTGGGGCGGGAATCAACACAGGAACCGATCTGCAAAGCGCTCTGATAAATGTATTTTCTTACGCCGGATCGGTTACAAACACCGGCCTTTCACTTGCGTATGCCGAAAGGCATTTTGACTATGTTATGGAACGTTACCGGCTTTCGCAGAGTTCCATCGGCGATCTTAACGAGGCTTCAACCCTGCTCATCAACAGCCGCAATAACCTCACCAAGGCCCGTTATGGGTTTCTGCAAAGCCTTTCAAGGCTCCGTTCCCTTGGGGCATTTCAGGATGAGGAAAAATTAAGTAAAATTTTGATGGGAAACTATTAGCGTTACTTCGCAACTAAAAATACTCACGCAACTTTTCCTTCCAGTTGCCGCCTTTTTGGATAGTGTCCTTAACTCCGAGGAACGCAAGTTTTTGGGCCCGCTCATCATCCGCGCTGCCTGTTACCGCTATAATAGTCATTGAATTACCGTAAAAAAGAAGCTGGCGTATCAGTTTCTCACCGCTCATATCAGCAAGTTCCAAACCGGTAATAACACAGGATACTTTGCTGGTTACAACAGCGTCCAATACATCTTCGCCCCGTTCGTAATTTTCGGATTCAATACCCAATTCAGCCAAAAAAACTCTCATTACCTTGCGAAAAAAAACGCTATTATCAACATGGATAACTTTCATGCCCCTCCCCCCATATAACCAGTATACATGAAGTAGGCGCTTCACGTCTACTGAAAAAGAGCCATAGGCAAAGCCTAAGGCTTTGCCTTTAGCGTAGCCATTGACATAAGGAGCGGTTTATAATTAATGTATTCTATGGGAGTATGAAAATGGCGTATACAGAGAAAGACTTGGAAAAAAAGACCCTGTCGGAAATAGGGTCACTAATAATCGGATACGAGAAAAAAATTAAAGAACTTGCGGGTCAAATAAAGACCGGTCAGGCAAAACCAGCCGATATGATGGCGTTGAGTTCCGATTTGGCTTTGCTGAAAAAGACGCGTGACAAGAAAGCCCAGGCACAAGGCCGCACAGTTAAGCGCGAACAGCCAACGACTGCTAAACCATTAAAATCATACGATGATTATTTGAAGAGCAAGAAGTAAGAAAAACTGTGCAAAGAAATATGGCATCGCCGTCCTTAGGTGGCACAAAAAAGGCGGCCATTAGCCCGCCCTGTGTGAAGAAAAGTAGCGTTCTCTTTACTTAATTATCTCCCAGTTTAGCGGGGTTATTGTTCCGCCTTTTAGGTACAAACCGCCCTCTCCCTTGGGTTCATCCAGGAAAACAACGGTAAACACGATTAAATGGCCTTGCAACTTTCGCAGTTCCGCTTCCTGGGAAGCAGGGTACACCGCATACTCAGTACCGTTCTCGTCTACTATGCCTACAAAAGTATGAGGCTCGCTACCGAATACCCTAACACTGCCTGTTATCTTTGCGGTGTGGGTCTCATCGGTACCACGTTGACCGGCTACGGCAGTCCTGCATGAAAAAACGCTCAAGAACGCAAGTGTAAAAATGATAAATCTCATGGCACTGCTCCTATTTTACCATCAGGTAGAATTCTACCTTTGTATCGTTTGGACGCTGTAAAGCGATATTAACGTCTCCCGTCTGGTTTTTCCATGCCGCGGCGTCTTGATGCACCGTTAGTGAATACGGCCTCATTTCCAGTTGTTCGGTTAGGCCAAAAATCCTGGGCTTAGTAGAACCGAAATCTTTCCATATATCAAACTTTGTAGCTGTGTAGGTATATCTGCCTATAGTTTTTGCAACAGTTTTATCAAAGGACATAACGTCAGCCGGCATATTATTTCCGCTGAAAACCATGGCTTCACCATAGCGCCTGAGGGCTTCTTTAAAATCTATTCCCGCGACTTTCTTCAACGCCGCTGATACCGAGTCAATATTGGCTGAATAGTTGGCAAGCATTTCTTTTAACAGGCTTGCCCCGCCATAATTTCGCAACAGATAAGCGCCAAAAGCGTATCCTTTTGCATAAGATTCATTACCATTCCATTCTGTTATACCGACCTGATTATAACTGCTCAGAAATTGATCTATCCAACGCCGTGGATGACCCCAATTTGTAGGGCTAACGCCTATTAAAGGCGAAATTACGTCTTCTGCCATCATGGAAAGCATTTCATTATACCAAGCTTCTGAATTCTTTCCACGCTTCACATATTTCTCATTGAAATTGATCATATGTTGAAATTCATGAACCAGGGTGCTATACATAAAATCGGGGGCGTTATTTATAGGTCTTGCGTTCAGATAAAATATTTCCGCCAGGTTTGTTTTTAAATTCCGTCCCCATGAATCAAGATTGGATTGTTCATAAAAATCCCAGCTCGAGAAATACCCTAATAATGATGAGACATCTCCATCAAGAATATCATAAACGAGGATCTGTATTTTTGGATCGCCGTCTTTTCCGCCGTTCCCGCCCGGCCCTCCGCCGTATTCATAACCCAAAAGATTCGTCTCGATGGGATATATTAAGTCAAATTTATTAGCGAGTGCTTGTGCCTGAGAGGTAGTAATTTTATTATCGCCCCCGGTACCATAATTTTCGTCCATAACCCAAATATTCCCATACTGTCCGGTAGCCCTTAAAGTTGCCTGTTTCTGTACAAATGTTCTACTATTATAATAACTCTCTACCCAGAACATCCTTGTATTGTCGACAACCGGAGGAACAAACACAGCCCGCGATAAGCGCGGCGCTTCTCTTTCAATAGGCGGAGGGTTGGCATTGAATTCATCAGCCATCGGGTGGCCCATGCGGGGAAACTGCGCCCCATTTGGCTCTGACAGTACGTTAACGCTCGCAGCCTTTGGAGATGAAGCCGAAGGGCCGCCGGTATTGGCGGCTCTTACAACGTAGCCTGATGTGTTCACCTTCACCAAATAAATGTCATTACGCTTCAAACCCGTAAGGGTAACGATCTCCGTTGGCCCCGAGAAATCTACCTTACGGACCTCTTCAGCGCTTGATCCGCTATCTGCTGCATCACTCGAGCAGTTGTTACAAACGATCAAAGTGAATGTAATCACCGCCGCTATGGCAATAAACCTGAATTGCTTTTTCATGAAATACTCCCTGTAAACGACACGAAAGCTTCACAAATCCGCTGTGAGATTTCCAAAGAAAAAAGTGCCTTGCGCATAGTGGGTATTATACCGCCGACAGATTATTTGATTCAAGGAATATTTTGTGAAAAGAAAGCTGTTTCTCCTTTAAACTATACGAATGTATAGTTTAAAGGAGTTTCAATAGGAAAGAAAGGAGTATATTTGTCTTATGATACTTTTGCTTCTTACACCTCGCCCTCGGCAAGCGTGCAAATCGCCTGCGCCCACTTAACATATTTCAGGTTAGCAAGGTCTGCGACGGTTTTCACATAAAAAGCCTCTTTAAGCAGTTTTGCGTCGCCTTCGCTGACGCCCGCAATCGCGTCAACCGGCGAGGCGGCGATCTCCTTAAGCGTCAATCCCTCATACTTTTTTACCACAAATTTGTCGATGTTCATTAAAATCCTCCATACATCGGTATTTATTGTTTGCCTGAACTCAGGCACTACAACTACAAATTAACGTTGCAGGCTGAAAGAGGCAAACGCAAACTTAGCTAATCTTTAAATTCTTGGTAATAAAATTTTATTTTATACGAATAAACCCGATTAAGCTCGAAGCCACCGTGCAAAGCCCTGCCGCGGGCTAGACAGTCGTGGCCTCTTCTGACGCAGGCTTTGGCCTACCGCAGACCTTCGGTCTGACGGTTCTGTAGGGCCATTTCTTTCGCACGCCGTGCGCCCTTGCAAGGCTTTGCGCAATGGCTTCAGACAAGCCAGGAGTTATTCGAATAAAAAGGGGTTCATATTCAGTTATGTTTTGCATTTCACCCTGCTAAAGCAGGCAAGTAAATTTGGTAAGGTGAGATGCCTACAAAACCAAAGGAAAAGTTTATCTGCGACTTTTGCTTCCTTCACTGTAAACGGCGGTTGTCAGGTATATCACCCAGATGTGAGCTAAACTTGACCCACAATTTTTCGAAATAGGCAGGCAAAGGAAGGACAGTGGGACGCAAAAAATTTCTGGAGTTCTCTGTCGAAACAGACCAGGGAACAAATATATAAAATTAAAGTGCAATAATGGCGTCCGGCATGAGAAACATAATGATGGCGCTTGTCTACAAAATCAGAAAATGCTTAGTTATAAATAAAAGGGCCGGACGGGACTGTGGAGACAGGTTCCTACCTTCGGTTCTGTAGCCAGCTTTTTTGCCGCCCCGCTGCCCTCCCTTTACCGGATTTTTACAAATCTGTGGGTTAAGTTTAGCCTATACTTGGGTGTTTTAGTTAGTGCCCGTTTGCGGTAATGGAACGATAAATCAGGCTTTTCGCTGTGAGTTGGGCCCTCTGCAGTATGTACAACCAATAACATGTACATGGGAGCGGTTACCGGGACGCTCAAAGAGGCGGGAAATTAAAATCTCGTTTTCTTTCAGGATGACTCCACAGACAGGACAAACGCGGGCACGGTCGCCATGAAGGCAGTAAAGGCAGCCTTTGATGTGCATAAAGCGGTCTTTGCCGCCGTTCAACGAGGGAAACACTGCGGAACTTACCATCTCCCCCGGACGCAGTTTTGCCGAACAGACCGGGCAGGTTTGGGGATCTCCGGGAGTGCTTTCGCCAGCGGGTTTAAGGCTTTTACGGCGGTAACTTCTGCGGCCAAACCCTCCAAAGGCAGGGATACCTATTGTAAAAAAAAGGGTATACCCAAACCAGAGCAGGAGAACACCTATGAGTACAAAAACTAAAACTTCGAAAAGTTGCCTCATTATCCTTCCATATAGTATACTGTTTTTTGTGGCAATTTTATATATTATCGGTACGCCAATCGGGAATCTGGGCGATTTAAGCTTAAGGGCGGCGGAAACCCTGCGAAAAGCCGACATGGTGGCCTGCGAAGATACAAGACAGACATTAAAACTTTTAAACCATTTGGGAATAAGAACAAAAATGCTCTCGTGCAGGGCGCAAAACGAAGAGTTTTCCGCCCAAAAGATAATCGCCCTTCTTGACGAGGGTAAAACCGTCGCTTATGCCAGCGATGCGGGAACTCCTGCCCTTTCCGATCCGGGCTCGGCGCTGGCCAGAAAAGCCGCCGAAGCAGGCCACGAGGTTATCCCCATACCGGGACCGTCGGCATTCGCCGCCCTTTTAAGCGTCTCTGGCGCATTTGACAAAAGCGTGACCTTTGAAGGCTTTTTGTCGCCCAAGAGCGGCAGACGCCGGACGCGCCTGAAAGAGCTTTTGGAAACCGGCTTTGGCTTTGTTCTTTTTGAATCGCCCTTCAGGGTTCTTAAGCTTTTTGAAGATTTGGCCGATCTTGATAACAGCCGGTACGTCTGCGTGGGGAGGGAAATGACAAAGCTCCACGAGGAGTATTTGAGGGGTTCCGTAACGGAAATATGGGAAATTTTGCGGGAAAAAGCGGAAAAAAGTGAAATTAGGGGCGAATTTTCCGTTTTTATATCTGGCAAGAAATCAAATTATCGGGTAAACTATTAGTGGATTATGCCGATAA
>Ga0268262_10004897_pt1 | contig 13535 bp, 8 predicted proteins | sample TergutNc150P3_FD_190354 | JGI IMG/M metagenome (GOLD analysis project Ga0268262, IMG submission 190354) | Nasutitermes corniger P3 segment gut microbial community from laboratory colony in Florida, USA - Nc150 P3 (SPAdes) (version 2) | ecosystem: Host-associated > Arthropoda: Insects > Digestive... | reverse complement strand
AGGTGCGCTGGGTCGTCCCCCACCAAGCCAACGGTCGGATCATCAGGGCGGCGGCGCAGAAGAGCGGGGTGCCGTTCGAGCGCTTCTACCTGAATATTGATAGGGTGGGCAACACGTCGAGCGCGAGCATTCCGGTTGCGCTGTCGGAGATACAGAACGGTATGCAGAAGAAAGACAAGGTAATATTCTGCACGGTGGGCGCTGGGATTACGGCGGCTGGGTTGTCATTAGAATGGTAAATATGTGTTGACTGAAAATCGGGGGGTTTAGCCCCCCGATTTATCTATGGAAGGCGAAGCCTTCCGTCTAAATATGAATTTGATTTTGATTTTGATTTTAAAGATTTTGATTTTATAAGAATTGGCAGGAAAAATGGGCGGGAAACAAGATGCTATCACCCCACAGCCCAATTCTCTACCGCCCCCAGCCGCGACAGGTTCATGCGGCCATAGGGAGCGTTTGCTCGAAAAGTACGCCGAACGCGGACTCTCCGCTTTCAGCGACTACGAAATCCTTGAGTTTCTGCTGACCTTCGCGCTGCCCCGCATAGACACGAAACCGCTCGCCAAGACGTTAATAAACCGATACGGCACGGTGAGCGCCGTCATCAACGCCCCGCTTGACGAACTCCGCAATATCAAAGGTTTGGGACAGCGCTCCGCCGCTCTGCTCACCCTCGTCAAGGACGTTATGGCGTACAGTTTGAGGGAGCGCGTCATAGACAAGCCCGTCATCACCCAGCGCGGCGACGTGGAGAACTACCTGCGGTCACGCCTCAGCGAACGGAGGGACGAGCGGGTCATCGCGCTCTACCTGGACAACGGCAACCGCGTCTTGGGGGACGAGATCGTGGCGGAGGGGACGGTGAACCGCTGCGTGATCTTCCCGCGGAAGGTGATGGAGGGCGCGATGAGGCACTCCGCCGCCGCATTCATCCTCGTCCACAACCACCCGGGCGGGACGGCCGCCGCCTCGGAGGAGGACTGGAAGACGACGGAGCGCCTCTACAACGCCGGTAAGCAGATCGACATACCGATGCTCGACCACATCATAATATCCAAGGACAAGGCGGTCAGTTTGAGGGAGTTCAAGCGGTGGCCGGAGTGACGGCGGGCGGCGGCTATGGGCGTACCGTCCGTTTTATTTAAAAAAAATTGTAACAAAAACTGTTTTATAGATGTCTAAGTTTATTTAGCCGTAAACTTTTCTAAATTTTTATGCGTGGGAAAGGTTGCGGTTTAACCTTATAACTCTTCAAGAAGGAGCGTATCAGATGTTACGCAACAAAAAGTTTTTCGGGTGGAAATCGGCCGGCGCGTTGACGGCGGCGCTGTTGTTCGGTATGATGGCGGTAGGGTGCGGGTCGGACGATAACCCATCAAACAGCGACAAAAAGCAGGGTGAGTCAGGGGCGAGTACTCCGGCGGAATTGGTCGGGACGTGGACGTATGTTGACGGCAGGGGGACTGTGTCCTTGACAATTTCCAGTAATTCTTATACAGTTAGTTTTGATGGCGATCCGATGGAAAAGGGTACTTTGTCAATTAGCGGCAATCACGTTACCATGACGCCCACCCACCTTTCCGGCGAAGCGATTAACTACGGCAACCCGTCGACTTGGTACACCAAAAACCAACTCAGCGGAAGTATTCCGGCAGATGATCTTGAGGAACTCTTTGAACCGACCAGCGGAACATACGCTTTGAATAATGGACGCCTGACTTTCACATACGACGGCGGTGATGTTATGATATTCACGAAATCATCGGGAACAGGGCCGGGCACAGACCCCGGAACGGATCCGGGCAAACCGCAAACGTCGTTAAACGGAACGTGGTATGCCGACGGAGGGTACCTTGTCCTGAATAACGGCAATTTTGAAATACTGGGCCCGATTTCCGAAGACGACGATGTTATCTCGGGGCTTATGAAAGGGCCTTACCAAATTTCAGGCAATACCATTACATTAACCCCTAACCAGCTTTCCGGGGATTTACTTAATCTACAGTTCGAAGTGGTAAGCGAGATGATGAGCGAGATGATGGGATTTCCTATCTCTGCTCTGGAACTGGAGTCAAAATATTATACCGGCAGCGAGCTGAACATCGCCATAAGGGATTGGGTTATAGATAATTTCAGCGACAAATTGTCTGAAGAAGAGCTTGAAGAAATGATTAGCACCATGCCGGACGAAAATGATTTATTTGAAGAGGCGACCGTGAGGGGAACGTTTGTTTTGAGCGGCAACACCTTGACTATAACGTTTGAAGCCGACGAAGATGACGAACCGGAAACGACGGTATTCACGAGGGTGACGGGTTTGCCTAAGATTTCGGCGTCCGTAACCGGCCTGACGTCAAAGTTAAGCAAATCGGCCGCGTCCAAGCTGAAAATCAAGCTGTCGAACTTAAAAAAGCCGTTATCGTTCGTCAGCAAGCGATAATCCGCGCCTAAAAACGCGCATCTGTTCCGGCGGACCCTTATGGGGCCCGCCGTTTCTGTTTTTAAAGACTTTGACTTAACATGCCCGCAAATATTATCTTATATATTATATCGTTATAAGGCTATAAACGAATAAACAACGGCACAACGGCTACCCGGAAAATGACGAACGACCCGAATCCGCAAACATGCAAACGGCGCGCCCGCGTCGGCGCGGCGCTTCTGTCTATACCGCTGCTGTTAATATCGTCAATCCGTTTCGCCGCGCCCGTCATGGCCGACGACGCGCACAACATATATTTCGGCGCGAGCGCCGGCAGCCGGCCGTTGTACTTTCTCGCCCTCCCGACCTCCGCCGCGATTCTCGGGCGCGGGACGGTTTCCGCGGGGGGGGCTATGGACGCTTCCGACGTTTTACGGTTTCCGGCCAACACCCCGCTGGCCGACGGCGGGCAGTTTTTCTTCGGGACGAGCGCTCAGGGAGAGTCGCACGCGTTCTTTGCCGCCGCGGCGCTGCCTATATTGCGCGACGGCGCGATCGGATTATTCGCGCAGTCCACGCCTATGAACGTTTGGCCTATACCCCCGATTGATATAAATAACATTGATCTGGGCAACATACACATGCCCGATATGCCCGAACTGCCCCCGATGCCCACTCCCACTTCGCTCTCCTACAATCTGTGGGGCGTCTCGCTCGCCAAGTATTTTCCGGAGTACAGCTACGGCTTCGGTTTAAGCGCCTCTTTCTACAACAGCGATTATTGGCTCAACAAGGAGTTGGAGGAGAGGGAGTTGTTCGGGGCGTTCGGGGCGGATTTTCGCTTTGACCCCGCCGAGTTTCTCTCCGGGCACATCTATTTTTCGAGCGCCGGGATACCTTTGAGCGGCGACAGCGCTTTCAGCCACCGGTTTGCCGAGCAGTACGGGTTAATCATGAACTACAGCGCCGATCTCGGCGAAAAAGATTTTTGGAAGACGAATTTGGGGGCCGGCGTGCGGATGACCACTTGGGGCGGGGCCACCGACATAGGCGCCGGCGCGGAGTTTATCGCGGGCGGCCGGTACTTTATGCGCTTCGGGTGGGAAGTCCCGGTCAGCGCTATTTCCAACGCTATTTCGTGGGCATGGAAGGACTTCAAATACTTTATGGGATCGGGCGAGGTCAACCTCGATAAATTCAACAAGCTCGCCATCCTATACGGATGGGGCTTGGGGCTGGGCTTCAAGGCGAACAATTTTGGGATGGACGCCGCATACCGGCCGGGTCCGGACGGCATAGCGAACGCCATTTGGTCGGTTAACGCGACATATCAATTGGAAGAGATGAAGAAGAGGAGCGCGGACGGTAATTTGGGGCTTGCGCGGGCCTACTACGCTGAAGAGCGGTTCGGCAAGTCGCGCCTATACGCGTCGAGGGCGATAAACGAAGACACCACGCTGTGGAACGCCGCTCCGCTGTACGTAATGTCGGAAGCGGAACTTCGGCGGCGCGCCGAGGGGGCGGTCGTACTCATATACGGCGGCAACTCGCGGGGGTTGGTAGTCCCCTACCCGCCCTCGGAGGAGGCGCTCGGAGGCCTCAGCCGCTACGCCGCGTTCGTCTCGCGCCTACGCCGAACCTATCCGGTATGTTTTACCGTAGACGTTGGCAACCTGCTTTCAGCCGACAAGGACGCGCTGCGGGTGGAGTTCGCGGGGAACTACTACAGCGCCGCGAGGTTCGACGTTCTCGCGCCGGGCGTCGGCGAACTCTCCATGGGGCCTGAAAAACTCGCGGCGGTGCTCAAAGGCAAGATACCGGTAGTCATCACCAACCTAAACGACAACGATGTGGAGGCGACGGGCATAAGCGAGAACGCGCTGTTAACCAACGGCGGCTACACCGTATACCTTTTGAACATCATAGAAACCGTTCCGGAAAAAGAGGGCGGCGCCCGCCTCGATTTATCCTTTGATCCCGACGCGATAAAATCGCAGCTCGCCTCCGGAAAAGCCGCCGCCGCCGATTTGCGCGTAGCGGTAGTCCACGGCACGCTTGACGAGGTGAAGCGCCTCGCCGAAGAGTTAGACGACGCGCTCGACGTAATAATAGCCGGGAGCCTCGATCAAAAGCTTGAAAATCCGGTCAAGGTCGGCAAGACGCTCATTGTCTCGGCAGGCGCCGATAATAAGTTTGTGGGCGGCCTCTTCCTGAAATTCAGCGATGCGAGAAAAGAGATTAAGAAGGGCAAGGCGGAGCGGTCGGCGAATACGCAAGCGCAAAAAACGAGCAAGCGGACTCCTCGGACGAAAAACCGCTTTACGGCGGAGAACGTGCTTTTCCCAGTCTACCAAGATATTACGCCGGACGCGTCTGTTGAGAGCATAACCAAACTAGTGCGCGCCGCCATAGTTGTAGACCGCACCTCCGGCCCGACGATCCGTACCCGCGTCAGGGGCGTTGTGGCGCACCTCTCCGACCGCGGCGCGGGAACGCAGGCATTCCTCAAATCCGCCCAAGGCAAGAACGAACTCCTTCTCGGCGACAGCGTCTTCAACTGCCGCCGCCCGCTGCTGTCGAACACCGGCAACCGCGCGGCGTTCATCTTCGGCCCGCCGGAGAGCGGAAAGTTGCGGATGGTCGACCTTGAGATGGGCACCGGCAAAACGATCCCGACGGAGAAGAACGTCGTGGACGCGGTCTTCTCCCCCGCCGACAATTTCATATACTACATAGAGGCCAACGGCGGCGGCGACATGGGCGCGATACGCAAAACGAGAATGTACATGAACGACGCGATAACCATTCTCGAACCCAACGCGTCGCTACGTAGCGACCTGCAAATATCCTCCGACGGGGAGACGCTCATTTTCGCGTCTAAGTACAAAGACACCAACTGGGACATCTACGCGCTTGACACTTCGGGAAAAGTGGCGCCGATCAGATTGACGGACGGCAGAGCCGACCACCGCCATCCGCGCATAAGCCCCGACGGCAAATACGTGGCGTACCTATCCAACCGCACGGGCTTCGGCGGAAAGATGGATCTGTGGGTATACGACAGAATCGCGACGGAACACAAACAACTGACGTTCAACACCGAGGTGCAAGGCTTCACCTGGAGCGACGACTCCGAGTCCATCTACTTCTCGGCGGGCGCGAACCTGCTGGAAATCTGCCGCGTGGACATGAGGCACGCCCTAATCAAAAATATAATACCGCACCCGCCCGGCGAGGTAAAATCCTGGAGCGAAAGCGCCCCAAGGTTCGTACGCTACAACGACGAACCGATGATAGTGTACACGCGGATATATCCCAACGGTAAACGACGTATATACTGGTACGACATCAACAACGCGCGTGACCTTAAGATGTACGCCGGCGGGGAGTTTGACGAGTGGAATGAGGATTGAATATTTTTATCACGATACTTGACCGGAGGCGAAACTTTTTAAAATCTTCCGCCGCGCCGAACGCGAATACTATTTTTATCGCATGATCCAAATAATCCGCCAATACGCCCCGCTGCCCTGCCCGACCGCACTGTTGACCAAAACCGCGAAGTCGGTCTATCGGCGCGAGGGGGTGAGCGCCGCCCAATCCACAGCGGTCGTCCTCTGTTCCGACTATATGATACGCAAACTGAACCGGCGGTACAGGGGTAAGGACAAAGCCACGGACGTGCTCTCTTTCTGTTTCGGCGACGACGACCTGCTGGGGGAGGTTTATATATCGCTGCAACGCGCCAAGGTTCAGGCGCGGCGGTACGGGGTGCCGTATGAGGACGAACTGAAACGCCTGTTGGTGCACGGGCTGCTGCATTTAATGGGGTACGACCACATCAAGCGCGCCGATAGGGCTGTGATGGAGGCGCGGGAGCGTATCTATTGTTAGAAAGGCTCCGCTTCCGCCTGCGCCGCGCCGCTCTGCAAAACTTCCAGTTTGACCTTCTCTATGCGCTGATTGTCCATTTTGACGACGGTGATCCGCACTCCGGCGCACTCTATCTGCGTGCCCTCCAGCGGGACGTCGCCGCACTCGTGGTATATCAGGCCGCTCAGCGTGTTGTACTCCGCCTCCTCGTCGAGGGCGAGGCCGAGTTCGTCGTTTAGTCCGTGCAGGTCTATGTGCGGGTCAACGAAGTAGACGTTGGCCTCTATCGGCACAACCTCGTTCTCCTCCTCGTCGTACTCGTCTTGGATGTCGCCTACGATCTCCTCCAAAATATCTTCCATGGTGACGATTCCGGCGGTGCCGCCGTACTCGTCCACTATCACCGCCAAATGCTGGTGTTTGAGTTTGAACTCTTTCATCAAGTCCGTGATCTTCTTGCCCATAGGCACGTAGTGGCACTTCTTGACGATGTTTTCAAGGTTCCACTCCGACTTGTTGTGGTCGGATATCCACGGGAAGATGTCTTTAGCGTAGAGTACGCCGGTTATTTGGTCTATGGTATCCTTGTATATGGGTATGCGCGAGTGCCCCTCTTCCCTGATGAGGCGCAGCACCGCTTGGAGGTCGGAGTGTACTTCGGCGGCGATCACGTTTATGCGGGGGACCATGATCTCGTCCACGGTGGTGTCGCTCAGGTCGAATATGCTGCGGATCATCTCGCGCTCCTCCTCCCCGAGCGCCTCGGCGGCGTCTTCGGCGGTGATGCGAGCTTTCTCCTCCTCGGAGAGGAAGGAGAGTTTAACGTTGTATTTCAGTACCTTGAGAATAGCCGAATGTATAGCGGAGAATATCCACGAAAAGGGCCGCAACAGCCACGAGAGGAGGCTGTAGATGTAGTAGGCGGGCTTCACCATGCCGCGATAGAAGCGCAGCGCCACGGCGCGCGGTATGTAGTGGGCAAAGAGCGTAAGCGTTAAAAAAGAGAACGCGATCGGCACGAGCCACAGCGCCTGCGGCGGCACGGAATCCTCGTAAAAGTCAGAGATAAACATGGAGTGCAATTTGAGCGCCAATACAGCGAAAGCAACGTTGCATAAGGTCTTGCCGACAGTCACCGTGTCGCTTAGCGTAGCGCGGTTTTTGAGTATCTCGTCGATCCTGGAGGCGTAGTAACGCAAGCGCTCGTCGTCGGCGCCCACGTCGCCTTTCTCCGCCGAGGCGAAAATAATCTTAATGACCGAAAAAAAGGCCGAGAGGATAAACGCGACGACCATGTAAAGAATAATGGCTGTAACTCCGTCACCGTCCAAAAAGGGGCCTCCTTAGAGACTTGATTTTTAGAAAATCAAATTCAAAGTCAAATTCATATAAGGGGAGGGCTGAGCCCTCCCTCGCTCCAACCAAAAATGGGCTGTGCCCATTTTTGTTTTCCGCTACCCACCCTGCGGGGCTCCGCCCCGCAACGCCCCGACAATAAACATGCGCCGCTTCGCGTCGCAAAGTCAACAGCAGTGTCCATATTAATATAGTTATCGGCACATATTTTTGTCAATATTTTTTGAACCGCGCCGCGAACATACCGTCCATGTTGTGTTTGTACGGCGTGATGCGTAAGCAGTTATCGTCGTCTATGTACATTGCCGGGATGACTTCCGGCGGGGAGTCTAATTTGAACTCCGGGTGTTCGTTTAAAAACCATTTTACTTGGTGTTCGTTCTCTTCCGATTCGAGCGAACACGTGGAGTAGACGAGTATCCCTTCGTAGCCCACCAATTTTGCCGCGCTGTCAAGCAGTTCGCGCTGTATCAATACCCTGCCGTCAATATCTTCGGCGGTGCGGACGAAGCGCCCGTCGGGATGGCGCTGCAGGACTCCGCTGCCGCTGCACGGGGCGTCTAAGAGCACCTTGTCAAACGTGCCGGAAAAGGGCGGATCCACGCTGTCGCATACAACGAGATGGACGTTTCTAAGGCTCTGCGCCGCAACGTTCTCCGCCAACATCTTCATCTTCCACCGCCCGCTGTCGCATGCGGTAACAAACCCCGCGTCGCCGACAAGCTCCGCCATGAGCGTGGCCTTGCCGCCCGGGGCGCCGCACATGTCAAGAACGCGCTCGCCGTCGCGCAATCCGAGCATAGCCACGACCCACCCGCTCGACGGCGCTTGCACGGAGCAGAAACCGTCTTGCAATATGCGCAAATTCTCCGGCTCAAGCGGCTTCTTCATCTTGTAGTACAAATTCAAGTACCCGCCGCCGGCTTCGCAAAGCGTCCGCATGTCGAACTCAAACTGCGGACGCGAAATGTCGCGCATCTTGCGCCTCAAATAGACAGCCGGACGCTCGTTGTTGAACGCGAGTATCCTCTTCGCGTCGCCCAAACCGTAACGGGCGAGCCACCTCTCCACCATCCACTTTGGATGCGAAAACTCAATCGACAGCCGCCCGCATAAATCCGTCTGCGAATCGGGCAACGCTATGCTGAACTTGTTCTTTATGACATTCCTGAGAACCGCGTTTATAAACCCCGCCCCCGGCGCGGTGTTCAAATCGCGCTTCGCGAGATTCACCGCCTCGTTGACCGCGGCGTGGTCGGGCACCCTGTCCAAAAACAAAATCTGATAAGCCCCGATCTCAAGTATACGCCTAAGCGCGTCGGACATCGGCTCGCGCTCGCCGTCAATAAAGGTATTTATCACGTAATCCAAGTACATACGGTTGCGCAACACGCCGTAAACAAGCTCAAAGACAAAGCGCCGGTCGCGGTGCTCGATATTCCGACGGGCGAGTATACGGTCGGCGATACGCTCCGGATCGCCGGGGTCGGAGTCGAAGTCGGTAAGGATCCTTTGGACGAGCTGGCGGGTGCTGATTGACGAATCGGATTTGCGAGCGTCGTCTTTACGATAACCACTATCTTTGCCGCGCCGGTCTTTACGGTGATCGTTTCTGCGCGTGTCGTCTTTGCGGTATGTGTCTTTACGGTATGTATCTTTGCGATATTCTTTACGAACCGAATCATCCTTACGATATGTATCTTTACGATGATCATCACCGCCGGTATCATCTTTGCGGTACGTATCTTTTTTGCGATAATCTTTACGGAAAGAATCATCCTTACGATACGTATCTTTGCGATAATCTTTGCGGAAAGAATCGTCCTTACGATATGTATCTTTACGATGATCATCACCGCCGGCATCATCTTTGCGGTAATGATCTTTGCGATAATCTTTACGGACGGAATCATCTTTGCGATACGTATCTTTGCGATAATCTTTGCGGAAAGAATCATCCTTACGATACGTATCTTTGCGACGACCGTCACCACCGGTATCATCTTTACGATACGTATCTTTACGATAATCACCCCTACGCGTATCATCTTTACGATACGTATCTTTGCGATAATCTTTGCGGAAAGAATCATCCTTACGGTACGTATCTTTGCGACGACCGTCACCACCGGTATCATCTTTACGATACGTATCTTTACGATAATCACCTCTACGCGTATCATCTTTACTATATGTATCTTTGCGATAGTCTTTACGGGCAGCACCGTCTTTGCGATACCCGCCCCTACCTCCGCCGCTCGGCCGATTATTGTTCATTCAAGCACCGTTCCCTCGACCACCTCGTGTCCGAGCAGGAAAGAGTGGACGTCCATTGTTTGGCGTCCCTCGGGTTTTACTTTGGTTATGCGCAACGCGCCGGTACCGCATTGGACGTCTATGTAGTCGCCCCGCGCTATCAGGATTGTGCCTGTGGGCGGGGGCGGGTTGGTGCCGCCGCCGCCGCTTACCAATCCCCACTCGATGTTGATCCGTTTCCCGTTTAGGAAGAAATAGGATCCGGGGAACGGTTTGTGGGCGCGGATTTTATTGAATACCTCGCCTACCGGGAGTCTCCAGTCCACGCGCCCCTCTTCTTTCGAGAGTTTATGCGCCGCGGTGGCCTCCGCGTTGTTCTGCTTGATGGGGGTAACCTTTCCCTTTTCCAGCGCCTCTATGGCGTCAATGAGCGCCGCGGCGCCCATCACGCTTAAACGTTGGTAGAGTTCGGGCGTGGTCTCTTGGCTGTCTATAGGCGTCTTCTTTTGGATTATGATCTCCCCCGTGTCCACCCCTTCGTCTATGCGAAAGACCGTCACCCCGGTTTCCGTCTCCCCCGCCTCTATCGCCCTATGTATGGGCGCCGCCCCCCTGTAGCGCGGCAACAGCGACGCGTGGACGTTCAGCGTCCCAAGTTTGGGGATGGAAAACACCGACTTGGGCAGTATCCGGAAAGCGACGACCACAAAGAGGTCGGCGCCGAGCGCGGTCAATTTATCGATAAACTGCGGGGCGGCCACATCGTCGGGCGTAAGCAGCGGCACGGACGCCTCCCCATTCTTCACATATTCGGCTACGGGGGTGTCTACCAGCTTGAGCCCCCGCCCCTTGGGCCGCGCGGGCGCGCTGACTACGGCGACCACCCTATGCCGCGCGAGCAGCTCCCCCAAAGCGGGGAGGCCGAACTCGGCCGAACCCATAAAAACGATCTTCATCATGGTACCAGCGTCCAAATAGAAAATTTTTGCGGCGTTCGTATCGGTAGGCTTGCCGCTGTTACGTGCTTCATCAATCTTCCTAAATATAATAAATCGGGCGGGCAAATTCAAAGTTTTTAAGGTACGTCTTCCGCGCAGCGCACCGAGAACCCGTTGGTCTTGTAGTTGTAATCCTCGTCCACAACGTCGGCGGCGTGGCAAATATTGCGGTAGTAGGCGCCGCTGGTGCCGGTGGTGCCGTACTCCGTGCCCGTCCACCAGAAGCCGCAGCTGCCTGTTCCGTGGAATCTGCCGTCGGCGTTGCGGATACCGGCGGGCAGGGCTGAAAAACCGTAATCGTCCGTGGAGTTGCCCTTGGTATTCCAGCCGGTTCGCGCTTTCAGCTTCTTACCGGCCGTTAAAGGGCCGTCCGCCATTCTTACAAGATCGTTCCATTCCTGGCGGGAAGGCACATGCCATCCGGACGGGCACGCCGCCTTAGCCGTCTTCCAGTCATACAGCCTGCCGTACTTGCCGCAGCTATAGCTGTCATTATCGTAACACCAAGAGCTGCCGGGTTGCGGCTGATATTTCAGATTTTCGGCCATCCACTTATTCCCGCCTATAGCCACCGTCTTATACACCGTACCGTCCCTGTTGTCGGTAAACGTCCCGGTGCCGATATCCTCCGGCATCCCCTCGAGCAGCGCCCCTATCTGTTTCTGAATAAAATCTATAATCTTCCCCCCGCGCGGCAGTTCCGCCATATCGGCCAGCTCCGCGATCTTGCTCTGAACGCTCACCATGCGCGTGGCGACGTAAGAGGTTCCGTCGAGTTCCGTGCGCTCCACAACGCACACGTACTGCGCGCCGGCGTCTTGACCCAATTTGGCGATCTGCTCATCCGACACAGACCCGCTCAACTGCCTCTTATGCTCTTGGGCGACCACGTCTATGGCGTCAACGGCTACCATCTGGTACTTGCCGCTTTTGACCAAGAAGTTATTGACCGCCATACGGAGCGCGTCCCGCCCTTCGGGGTTCCCCATTATGTACACGGCCGCTTTCGGCTTATTATTCGGCTTACCCGCCGCGGTTTGGGCGTATGAGGAGGCCGGTAACGCGGCAATCAGCGCCGCAAGCAGAAAAAAAGCCGTCTTTTTCATCGAAAAACTCCTTGTTTTTTCTACATTAGTTGTGTAAAAAAACGCCTCTAAAACACGTTGTTATTATATGGGTTCGCCGCAAAAGCACCAACATAAGTATATACTTTGACGCCAAGGGATTTGTTACAATAACGTACTAATATAGTATACGGAAAGCATGGGTGTCAAATATATTTTAACGTCAGCACCCCGCCACAGTGACCCGCTTCCCCTCTACCGTCTCCTCGCGCATAAAAATCTTCTCGTCCCAGCTCTTCCCCGGATCCTTGTCGAAGATAACAAGCCACCCGTCGTCCGAACCGACCTTGTCCATGTATCCCAGTATCTGCTCTATGCCCTTGGCGTCGCTTTTCATGCTTTGCCGTATTTTGAGTTCGATCGGGTATTTTCGCCCCTCGTAGACCACGCACAAGTCTACCCGCTTCGTACCGGCCGCCATTTCGCGGTGGACGTGACCGCCGCCGTTCACCACGCGTTGCAGGAACGCGTGCATGACCAACTGGGCGGCGGCTTCGTCGAACCCGTAGAACTTAGTCTTCCCCCATATCTCGCCGTTTTCGCGCCAATACGATTGAAAGTCCCTTATCAGAAAATCCATATCGAACTTACCGTCTTTCAAATAGCGCGGGGCGGCATACTCCTTGTGCGTCTCCCCTATCACGGTCTGGACATCGCCGGTCAGCGCCCTGATGATGAGTTCCGCGTAGATGGGATTTGCCGGCTCCACGCAGCCGCGGTCGTCACGTATCAGACCCAAATCTTTGGTGAACGCGTAATCGTCGCTTTGGCTTCTGTCTACGATATCCCCGCCTACGATAAGCGGTTGTATGACATGACGGACACGCGGCTCTTTGAGCCTCTCCAACATACTGTCGACGTGCGTCCCCCTTGCAAGGATTATGTTATGAATGGCCTGCTTCGCCAGACTTTGCGTGACGGGTACGGTGTAATCCCTATTCGTTAACTTTTCCACGCACTCGCGGGCTATGGCGTTTACGAGCCACGGTTGCCCCTGCGTCTGCTCAAAAACGTAGTCCGCCGTCCGCCGCTCAAATACCTGCCCGGTCTCCGCCGTATGCTGAGCGTAGAGTTCGGCGACCTCGGTCTCGGTGAAGTTCCGCAAAGTAAAGGCCTCGGTCACGATATTGAACGGGCTCGAGCTCCCGAGCGTCTCCGAATCTTCACGGATCTTGCCCCTATAGTCGCGGATGTTCCGCATCCCGACGAGGGCTAAGGAATGGACGAACGGGGTATCCGCCCTATCTATGTACCCCTCCCTAAGCTGCCTCAAAAAGGTGATCAACGTTCCGTTTGACAGGCAGTCGGCCTCATCGAAGAATATGACTAACGGCTTGTTTAACATCTTACAGTAGGCGGTGAGCGAATCTTTGAGTACGCTGGCCGCGCCGATACCGCCGCCGTCTACGGCAAAACCGCTCTGCATACCGCCGTTTTTAAGGGCTAACCGCAGTTTCTCCACAACCACCGGAAGCCCTCTCTCCGGCTCGGTAAACACTTGCG
>Ga0268262_10004896_pt1 | contig 13538 bp, 12 predicted proteins | sample TergutNc150P3_FD_190354 | JGI IMG/M metagenome (GOLD analysis project Ga0268262, IMG submission 190354) | Nasutitermes corniger P3 segment gut microbial community from laboratory colony in Florida, USA - Nc150 P3 (SPAdes) (version 2) | ecosystem: Host-associated > Arthropoda: Insects >... | reverse complement strand
ATTAATCTGCTATCCCAAGATACCCATTATTATCACATTTATTCTCTCTATACAATAAGAAATGAAAAAGAACTAGCAAATAAATATTATAAAATGGCAAAAACAGGAAGATCAAAAAGAGAAAAGAAAAGAGAAAAAAATATGGTAAAAGATATAATCGAAGTTTATAATTAGTCTTTATTTACTATTTTTCTTAATTTTTTAAACTCGTCTTCTAATATTCGTATAATATATAAACTTAATCCTATACTATAATTATTCATTACACTTTGTAGTTCTTGCTTTATATTATTATGATTAACTCGCCATAGCATATCTTCTATATCATCATAGATATTTTCATTTTTAAACTTTTTTAATAATGGTTTCAATATATTTACAACATCTACATAAATTGGAGTATCATCTATTTTTTTATACTTGATATTGTTACCACAAAAAACCTCTAAAAAATTGTTGGTATATCTTTGAGCTATTATTTCAGTCAAGCCTTCTGACAAAAAGAACTGGAACCCTCTTAATGTAAAAAGATGAGTTTGTTTATTATGTAAATATTCATGGACAAAATAATTTATATATATTGCATCTATTTCTTTTAAATCCTTTCCTAGAAATAATTTTGTAAATGCCTTTTTCAACCCTAAGTAAATAGAACTATTAAAGAATATAGCCTTGTCTCCATTCCGATTATCTCTTGTAGTTTTACCCGCAATTTGTTCATCAAGATTCGTAATAGCTATCATTGTATCTATATCTAAATTTGAAAAGAAACTATTAAAGATTTTATTACTTCTTAAATTATCAATTATTACACTAAATTCTTCATTAGCATTTTCAATTTCAATAGGTTTAAAGTTTCCCTTAGCAATAACCATTTTTTATATCCAAAAATAAAACTAATACTTTAATAAATCATAACAGGCATTTAATATCAAAATAACATATACTATACTTTTAATCAATGAAATATTGGCGACTCTCATATTGAAAGAACTAAGCTGATGAAGTAGTAATAAAAAATACAGAAAAAATTGCACGTATTTATCTCACACACGCATTTTTTTAATTATGCGATTTTTTGAATGTCAAACTCATACTTTATTCGTATATCTTGAGTTTTATCTTATGACTAAATTTTGCATATTTCACGATATATCGCTAATTAGAGCTAAATTGTATAAAAAAAATAATGAGGGAAAAAAAATTATTGAAAATACCCTTTCGTGGTGTGTGTATGAAATTGTGGAAAGAAAAAGACAAAAAAGGACGAAAAAAACACTCCCCCGATAACCCTATATTTAGACCTATTTTATGCTGATAGGCAATCTCTCACACGGGGCGGGGGATTTTTAAACTTCTATTTATGATTTTAAATAACTAGTTACTTCTTTTTAATATACTTCCCAAATAAGTCCCCACTATCGTATTATCTATAACTAGCTCTTTTTTATCATCTGATAGATAGTATAAAGAAATGCTTGTTATATGTTGTGAATCATAAATACTATTATATTGACCATCTATAACAAACTGCCTAGCAGTCGAATTTATATTTATTATTTTCCCTTCAATACTAGATGTGTAAACTATAGTTTCGGTGCCCCCCTGCTCGGTGTCACGCTCTTCAGTATTTTTAATTTCAAGTTTTATAGTATTATCATTCTTGATCTCCAAAAACATATTGGTTTTTGTTTCTTTCGCTTCTTTTACTATACTCTCCCATTTACCAATTAAACCAGACTCAGTTTTTGATACATCATTTGAATTTGTTACATCATTTGGACTATTTGAGTTCTTATCAACCATACCACAAACAGAAAAAAGCAATACCATAAAAATAACAATCCCAAAATAGATATGCAACCCTTTTTTTAATTTCTCAAAACTCATAAAAATCTCCTTTAATTAAACTAATATTTTATAATTTCTCTTTCTATAACTTTTACTATGAAAAGCCAAAAGAGAAAGTATTCCCAATTCTAAAATGAAGATTTTGTTAATAAAAAGGATTTGAAATTGAGATAAGACTTGATTTTATTTGTAAAGCCTACATCTAACTTGTAGGTCGCAAATACTAATCTATTCTGCGCAAGTTCCTATACTATTAAAGAATAGATCAGTCCCTACATAAATGTAGGCTTAATCAAAGAACTTGCGACTATAGAAACTAGCTAGGATGATTTTTAAAGAGATTTGCGACCCTTTTTATTTTAAATCATCATATATAAAAATGTATAATTTTAATTGCTTTTAAAACTTATAAATACTTCTCCTAAAATATCAATGTTGGTTGTATTATACAAATAGATCGATAAATAAGCAAGTTTTATGTTTAATTTTTTCTGTTGACAAAAATATAAAATAATTTTAAATTATAATAAACTAGAAAATTCTTTAATAGTCAAAAAACTTTAAATGAATTTGCAGGAGGAATGATTGTGACAAGATCAATGCAGACAAATTGTTGTCATTGTGGAGCATTTACTCAAGGATGGGAATATCCAAACGGTAGCGGTCTCTATTATTGTAAAGATTGCTATTTTAAAATTACTGGGGAACGTCCTGGTATGCGTGATTAATTACAAAGCAAATAAATCATTTATTATTTTTCAATTTCTAACTTAGATATAATATTCAAAAATAGCTTTAAATATCTTTGACTATTCGCTATTTTCTGTCTTGACCAATTTTATAGATAGTATAATTTTGTAAATGCTTGTGTGTTTCAAAAGAATTATTAATAACGTTTAACATGATTTTATATAAAATATTCAAAACCTGCTTCTCTATATCACCATTTAATTCATTAAAAAATGAAAAACACTTAAATTTAATGTCGAGGACTTGTGTTTATAGAGTAAATTTGCTATATACTTACTATGTAAGGAGCAATTGTGGAGGAGAAATCATTAATAATCCAAAAAGAAATGCAAACAAACTTAAGTATATTTGATCAGAAACTACTAGCAACTATATCAAATTACAATCTGCCAATAGAAAACATTTTTGCTGATATAAATGAGAGGACAAAAGTTTTTAAAAACCTTGAGGAAGTGATTCTCTTTTTAGATAAGGGAAAACGAATCAACGCTGTATATATTTCAAAATTTATCGCTGCAGTAGCATCTGGGCTTTTTGACGCAGCATTAAATTACTTATGGGATGAAACAATAGTACAACTTAGAAATAGAGTTAGCCAGTATGATATTCAGTATTTTTATGATACTGCTGTTAACTCCGAAAAAAGAAATAAGTTAAATAGCATAGAAGACTTAGAAAAAGTAGATGATTCAGAACTTATTTTTGGCTGTAAAGAAATAGGGTTAATAAGCAAAATTGGTTTTAACTTACTTGAACATATAAAATTTATGAGGAATTGGGCGAGCGCAGCACATCCAAATCAAATCGAGTTAACAGGACTTCAATTAATCGAATGGTTGGAAACATGCATAAAACAAGTTATATGTTTGCCAATCACTAGTGTTACAATCGAAACGAATAAGTTACTTGCTAATATTAAAAATAGTGCTTTAAATAGCGCCGATGCAGTACGTATAAGAAGTTTTTTCATTGAATTGCCAGATGAAAAAGTAGAGGCATTAGCCAATGGATTTTTCGGTATTTATACACGTCTAGAAACAACACAACAAACTAGACAAAATATTTCAATGTTAGCAAGCGATTTGTGGGGTAGATTGTCAGAAGATGCAAAAAACAAATTCGGAATAAGATATGCTCAGTTTGCTGCGAATGGTGAAAAAAAGCAAGAAAACTTGGCAAGATCATTTCTAGAACAATGTAATGGAGAAAAATACATTCCCGAGAATATAAGAGCTGCTGAAATAAATGAACTTTTACAGGGTCTAAGAAAAGTTCATAATGAAATAAACAATTTTTACAATGAACCTATATTTGCTAGACAATTAGTAAAACTTTGTAAGGCTAATATACCAGAGCAATGTGTCAAAGAATTTGTTAATACGATCATCTATGTCTATATAACTAATGGACATGGTGTATGTTGGTCTGCAGATATGTATTATGTGGAATTAATAAAATCTTTTAATCAGAATCAATCAATGAGGGCAGGTATTTCTTTTATCGAAGACGATATTGCAAATAAACTTTCATATCCACCGTGCCTTATTAAGTATCTGGAAATGCTCGAAATGATAAAACAAAATATAACTGCACCTATGTTTTTAAACTTAATAGAAGACATTAAAAAATTTAAAAATTTAAGCGTGGCTAAAGAAGACAATATAATAAAAAATAAAATAAATTTAATTCGCCCCTTTCTAAAAAACGTTCAAACATAAAGTTACACAAAATATCTGACACGCTCTCATTAGTTTCTATTCTACTTAATATTCCTTACTTTTATTAGCTATAACAGCTCCAAAAATTTTATATCACTTGTCTTTTCTCTTTTTCCGTCTCTTTGAAATAGTTAAACTTTGCGTTATAATCATAATCTATCGGTTCACCTAATATTCCATTTCTATTTTTTAAAATTACGATTTCCATCTCTCTAATAGGTTTCTTCTTTTCTTTATCAAGAGCCTCTTGGTTATCAATTTTATCTGCCTCTTTAAAATGTAATCCTATCAATACATCGCAAGTATATTCTATTGCTCCACTTTCTTTAAAGGCGTCTAAACTTATTTTCCCTTTAAAATAACTTGAACGATTTAGACTGCTAATAGCAATTATAGTTATTTTAAAATCTCTTGTAATCCTTTTCAACTCTGTAAGCGTCTTATCAATATTTAATCTAACATCTCTTGTATATTCTTTTGAATATGGAGCTAATATTTGCAAATAATCAATAATTACAATAGGATTGTTTCCTTTAAAGTTAATATAATCTTTCACTATTTGCTTAATCTGTAAAGCACCAATTTCTCCCATAGCCTCTATTGTAGTTATTTTATCTGAATAATTTTCATATTGTCTCTTGGCGTTATTAAATACTTCGCTATATTCAAAATTATTAAATCTTTTATCAAAATCTCTCACTCCCATAGCATAATATTCATTTTGTAATAAAGTCAATCTTGAAAGACTTTTTAACATTAGTTCGTTTCTGCTCATTTCAAGAGAAAATATTAAAACATCTTTTCCTTGACTGGCAATATAATCTCCAATCTGCATAACAAAAGTAGTCTTACCATTACTACTACCACCACCTAAAATATACAATCCTTCATAAAGACCACCATTAAGAATGTTATCAAGTTTGTTAAAGCCTGTTGATGTATATTTTTTCCCCTTACTGTTTAAACTTTCTAAAAGAGTGGCAATATACAATTTGTTATTTTTGTTATCTTCGATAAACTCTTTCTGTTTATTTCTATCAATATATAGTTCAAACTCTTTTTTGCTTTTTATTACATTTTTTATAAGCTCTTCTTTTTCACAATTAAAGACTTGATATAGATTATCAAAAAAGTCTTTTTTATTTTTAACAAATGCAAACTTAATACAACTGTCTATTAAGGCGTCAATTATTTTATTATCTTTTTCATCTGCGAAAGTATTGTCTAATAATAATATTGGTTTGTTTTCTAATTTTTTCATTTTAGCGATTAAATAGGTTATATCTTTTTTGTTCAGACTGATTGCATCCGTTTCAATATCAAAAAGAGTTACGACATCTAATTTATCTAAAACAACAAATATTACATTATTATCTTTTTTATCTTTTAAAACACTTTCATTAAAAATCACAGATGAATTACTTTCTGTTTTAAAAGTTATATTTGTCATAGTTACATCTGAATTAATATCAAAGTAATTCATTGTTTTTTCTGAAAAGCCTAAATAACGGGTAAGATTTTTTTTCGTAATTTCATTTAGATCACTCATAATTTTAACTCCATATTTTACATTAGTTAATTCTTGATTATTTTTTTTATAGGTTAATTTTGTTGAGTTAGTATCTTAAAAGAGAAAACGGCGAACGTCAAGATCGCCGTTTTTCGCATATAAGACTTATAAGTCTTATATATACATATATTAATAGGGTCATCGATTGTTCTACTAGAAGTCATCAATTGTTCTACTAGAGGTCATCGATTGTTCTACTAGAATTATGTTTGTGTTTCATTTAGAGTTTCATTTAGGATTATATTTATACCTTTTATTTTAGCTCCTGCTGGAGTTTTTTCATCTCTTTTTATGTATTCAGTTTTCTTGTTTTTTACGCAAATTTTATTATAATCTTTGATATGCTTTTTTTCTATAAGTCTGTCCAATATCTCGAATGAGTGTTTTCTTATTTTTTCTGCTTTTTGTTTTATTATATCTTTCAAGCCTAATTCTGTATTTATTTTATCGAAATAAATATTGTTGCTACTTCGTCCGTGTTTTATATAATCAATTTCTCTAAAGAAATAATGTTTTATAATTACAATCTCTTTTGTGTTATAGACATCGATACTTAATAAATCCATCTCTATTGGTAATATTTGCCCTGTTAATTTTGCATATTCAAATAATATTGGTTCAGCTAAAAAACTATATCCTTTAAAAGTATTTCCCCTAGATTTTAAAAATACATATTCTAAATCTAATAGATGTCGCTTTTTTATAGTTTTATCTACATCAAAATTTCGTCTTTTCGCCTCTTCTGTAAAATCTATTTCTAGCATTGTTCCCCAAAGTTTATTGATACTCTTTTCTATCTCTTTCTCCATCTCTTCGCCGCCTTTTCCTCTGTTTTGACCAGTTAAAACACGATAAACTGTAGGGATTGTAAAATGTTTATTACCTGCATTGTAAAGACTGATAATAGCGTCATATACGGCTCTATCGAAAGGTTCTAATTTCTTACTGTATGTAATGTTATCTCTGTCATAAGTTAATATTACTCTTGTTTTTATTAATGGTTCGTTCTCTCCGCTAATTACTAAATCTTTATCGATAAAATAGTTTCCGTCTTTGTCGATTAGAGAATTGTTATTTTTATCTTGATAAAATTTGCTTTTGGTGTATGTATTTGCAAATTTATTTTTTATTATCATATAATTATATGGTGTTGTAACTTCGTAATTTAAGATATTATCGAAATAGTGCTTTTTTAGTAGCTCTATTATTGATTTTAGTTTTTTGAGTATATCTTCTTTTTGGGGAACTTTATTGTGATGTTTAAGTTCAGTTTCATTAGTTATTCTAAATGATTTTATAGTAGTATGTATAATTTTATGTATATCTTTTTTATTTTCTGTAACGCTATATATCCATTCTTTATTTAACCACGCATAAGTCATATCTGAAAGTATAATACCAAGATCATCTGTTTTTTCTTCTGTTCCATCATCTTTTTTTATTACTGTTTTGAGGTTGCTGTGTTTTTCTATTATGTTTATAAGTTTGTTAATTTCATCAATTACATATTTTGCATTATACATTCTTTCGTTTTTTAGGTAGGCTATCATATTAATATCGATTTTACGATTGCTATTATAGTCTACATAGTAACCAAGATCGATTTTGTCTATTTCATTTGTTATTGGCTCATCGCTGTCGAATTCGTCATTGTAGAAGTTATCATCAAATAAGTCATTATCATCATTTGAGTTTTTTGGAGTGTAACCATCAACGCCATCAAATAAATTTTTGTTATTTTCCATCTTTTATGCCTTTTATATTTTTATCCTGTTTTTATCTTAAGTGTTTAGGAATATCCATTTTTTTATATCCAAAACTAAAACTAAAACAAAATACCACATCACATATAATAAATCAATGAAATAAGTCCATCTTATATTATAAGTCGGTGTATCAAAATATCTAGGTCATTCTACAACTGCCATTACTCTTGATATGTATACCCATAGCGACCTGACCTATAACGATTTGCTTATATAAATGTAATATATCTGCATAATTGAGATCATAAATTTGGTCAATTAAAATAGCCTATAATTCTGTAATGGTAAAGCAAATAAAAGATAAAACCAATACTATTGTCTCCCACTTATAAATTATCAATATTTTATATTTACTATATTTTATATAACATTTTTATTACATTAACAATATTATTATCTTTTAAATCATAATATTTAGGCTTTAATGACTTTAAATGACATAAAATATACAGTATGCCATTTTGAAAGACTCATTTTTAGTTGTCTTTTTAGAGTAAAAAACAGAATAGAAATACATCTTTTTGTTTTATTTTTTTTGCAGATAAATGTTTTATTTTTAATAAATTTTTTTTAATAGAACTTCTTTTTTTTGTATAAAAGCCGCTCCCCGTATCCCCATTTTAGACTTTCTTTATGTTGACAGTCATTTCTCCACACGGGGGTTTTTAGTCTTTTTCTACTTTTTCACCTCTTACTTCGGTAGGTCTTTATGGCAATATTGACAAACAATCGCCGCTTTCTTTATTTCATTTGCACAATAAGGACATATTTTACTAATACCATTTTCTACATTATTTTGCTTTTCTATAACATCTTCATTTTTATTCAATATTGTAGCGTATATCTCTTTTATCGCATTCTCAATTTCTAAAGAATCTGGAAGAATAAATGATATTTTTGGATGTTCAAAGAAATCTGTATAAATATCAAAATGCCACTCATATTTTTCTGTCGTGTAACCGCTACCCGAAGTTTCGGTCTTAAGATTATATGCTCTGCTGCTGAATGGATCCGCACCAACAGCATTAAGTAGAGTATCTGAAGAAGTTCCTGTAATTTTGCCAGTTGAAGAACTAACAGAGTTGCTTCCAGTATTTACTCTCTCAATAGTAACATCTTTAATATTTTTTTTATTATATAATATTAAATCACATTCTTTTATAGAGACGTAAGCAATTTTGTTATCATTATAAAATAATCCTTCATTACCAAAAAGCCTATAACGATATTTATCATCAAATAATTTCCCTATAGAGATACATATTTCTTCTTTTTGTTTTTGAATATATCGCTGTTTTTTTTCAGAATAAGTAGATGATTCAGACGGAAACAATGTTAGACATACAAAAATAGCAATTATACCAACAACTATAGAAATTATTGCTGTTGTAAATATTTCTCCTAATGTTGCTCCACTTATGGATACGACTATAATAAGAAAAACCACTATCAGCACCACCGCTACCATTGATAAACATCCCGTTCTAGCTTTTTTTTGATTTTCCAATGCCTTTTCTTCCTCTTCTTTTTTTAATACTTTCCCTTCATCTGTTTCTTCAAATTTTATGAGATTAAATTTAGTTTTAAATGGTAATTTTATCTGTTTCATCTTAATGTAATCAACGTTTCCAAGAATGTCTATGGACTTATCCCCAGACCTATTCTCTTCTTTTTCACCACTCATAATAAAAACTCCTTAAAATAGTTGGTAATTTTTATAAAAAAATCGTTTATAAAGTAGCCCAACATTTTCAATGAGGATTTAATAATAAAAAGATTTGTTATGTAGACGATAATATTACTTTAAAGAACAAGCCTACATATCGTAAGGCTTACACACCAACCTACTCTGCACCAACATCAATCTAGCTAAACAGCTTAAAGAATAAGCCAGTCCTTACAAAAAGTAGGCTTTACCAAGATGTTGGTGACTATGAAAGTTAGGATGATTTTTTAGGGGTGTAAGTCCCTTTTTATTATGAGCAAAGCGAATAACAAGCTCTGCTTATTTTAAATCATCATATATAAAAATGTTAAATCTAAATCGACTAAAAATAGCCTATAATTCTCTCCTAAAATATCAATGTTGTTTGTATTATACAAATAGATCAATAAATAAGCAATAAAAATCTTTTTTGTTGGATAAAAAACTAATAACAAAATATGCTGAAAATCTGATGCTTTTCTTATTAACCTCCCCTCACTATTTTGACATTTCGACTAACTTATCTATCCACTCTTTGAAGTGTGGGCATTTGTTTATAATAGTCTCTATTCCTATTTTTTCAGCTATTATTGTGCTATACCTAACTTTATCATATCTTTTTATAATTCCTTTTAGTCTTTTAGATGGATGTGTTGCCTTTCCATCATTTATCAGTTCTGGTTTATCTTTGCATTCATTTATTGTTTTTTCTATTTCTTTTAATTCGTCTTTACTTATATTCATTATTTCAAATCCTCTTATATCAGAAAAAAGCAAACCTTCAAACTCGTGGAGTTGTATATATGGTAGAAATCTATAAGTATCTATCTCTTTTCCTATGCTTTCTTTTATTGCATTTTCTAAAAAATGGACTCTCTCATATTTATCAGTAATTTTTGGGGAATTGTCATATTGAGGAAAATCTTTGCTTAATCTATAAAAATCAATAAGTGATGTTACTATGGGATTATCTTTTTCTTTTAAAAGTTCTATTACTCTTTTTTTGTATCTGCTAAATTTTAGATCGCCACCTTTATGTCCTATACTTGTTTCTATGGGGATTGCAAATAAAAAGATTTCATTATTTATGGTGTGAAAATATGGCTCTAATACTTTTTCTATAAATTTTCTTTCTGTTTGTCCTTCAACAACTATATTAATTCTTTTCATAATTAAGGATTGCCTCCGATTATATTGCTACACCATATTTCACCTATTGAATAATCTTTGAGCCAATTTTCTAAATCTTTTTCAGATTGTCTTTTAAAAATAGTTTCATTATTTTTTTTCTCTACAATGATAATATCGTTAGCAGAAAATTCACTTATTAATTCAGCCGATTGTGTGGAAAGAATAATTTGACTATCTACTGATGCAACTCTTATCATAGCTGCTAATTCTTCTATAGCGAATGGATGAAGTCCTATTTCTGGCTCATCAAGAATAATTGTCATTGGTTTTATTGGGTGTGTTAAAATAGAGGCTAAACATATAAATCTTAATGTTCCGTCTGATAGGCTACTGATTGGGAAAGTTGTATTATTTTCAACCCATTGTAAATAAATCTCATCTACTTGGGGGTGTTTAACAAAATGAAATTTCTCAAAAGTTGGGGTTATAGAATTTATTATATATTCTAATCGTTTGAACTTTTTCGGATAATTATTTGAAAAGTTATATAAAAATAATGCTATATCACTCCCATCTTCTTTTAAATAAAGTTGATTATCTATTATCCTAAATTCCGCAAATTTTAGGCACCAAGATTTTAAGGTTCACAGAATTTAACTAAAAATACATAAAATATATTGAAATATCCTAAACCACCCAATTTTAAGCAATAATATTTTAAGTTTTACAACATTTTATAAAAAAATAAATAAAATATCTTGAAATATTGAGAAAAAATATTTATAATTAGGGTGCATATATACACACCATTACAGAGAGAAAAAATATGGCTTTTATGAGATTCAAAAAAATATATAATAATACATACGCATACAAAGTATGGAAAGTAAAAGATGAAAAGGGAAAATGGAGACAACACTCTGAATATCTAGGCGTTGTAACTAATTTAGAAACTAAAACTTTTGAAAAAAAGAGTAAATTACTTGAAAATATGATACTTGATTACGGAGACAGCTACCTTATAGGTAACATTATTGAACAATTACCAATTTTTGACACATTGAAGACTATTTTCGGCAATTTATTTGATACACTTATGACACTCATTTTTCACAGAATTACAGGCGGACTGGCTATGTGTTATGCTGAAGATTGGTATAACGGAAATTATGTCAACAGATTATTTCCTAATGCAAATGTTTCTTCACAAAACATCAGCAAGTTTTTATCTTATCTCGGAAAAGAGAGTGTTCAAAGAGATTTTTTTAAAAGCTACATCCCTCTCATATACAAAGGCAAATCAAATATTGTTATTGATAGCACTGGACTCCCCAACGAAATAAATATGCCAATAACTGATTGGGGATATCATAATGGAGGTATAGCCTTTGAAACAAGATTGATACTTGCGATTGATAGAGAGAATGAACTACCATTATATTTTCGATATGTAGCAGGCAATATCGGTGATGTCGGAACTCTTCTTAATACTATTAAGGAAATGAAAAATAATGGAATCTCTACCTCATCAACTCTTATCGATGCTGGATATTATTCAGAATCTAACTTGAAAATGTTGTTTAAAGAGAAAATATCATTTCTCATTAGGATGCCATCTAGTCGTATTTTATATAAAAATATTATTACAGAAAATATGGATATTGAAAGTTCAAAATATGCTATAAAATACGATAAAAGAGTTTTATTTGTCAAAGAAATCCCAGTAAGTCTCTATGATGAAAAAGCATTTGCCTACCTTGTTTTGGATTCTGAAAGACGGGGGCGTGAGATTTCAAAAGCAATTTTTCAAACAGACGAAAAAGAAATAAATGTCAAAGAAATAGACTTTTCAGATTGTGGAAAAATGATACTTTTATCAAGTGAAAAACTGAATACAAACGAAGTAGTGCCACTTTATTATACTCGTCAAATAGCCGAAAGAATGTTTTGTATTACAAAAGATGATCTTAATATTTTACCATTACGCACTCATTCTGAACCAAACTTTAAAGGATTTATGTTACTTATTTTTATTTCACTGATTATTTCTTGTATTGTTAAAAGCAAACTAGGTAAGGAAATTTCAATTGAACAAGCTGTTTCTGTTCTTAGAACTTTGAAATGTAAAGTTTATGTTGATAGTATTGTCCCAAGTGAAGTTACTAAAAAACAACGACTAATTTTTGAAAAGGCAAATGTCTTGGTGCCTAAAATTGGCGGAATTTAGGATTATTGCTGATGGGGTTTTTATATTAGAAGTAAATCCTGTATCGTTAAAATGATAAATTTTTAAAAGCTCAATATAATTTAAAATATATTCATTTATCTTATCCTCTTTTAAATCAACTCTTAAAGAAGTTTCTTCACCATCTTTTATTTTTGAGTTTAAAATATAATTATTTAAAAGCCCATTTTTTACACAGAATATTTCTTCTTTAACAAACACTAATACATTATCATTATTTAAGCTCAAATCAAAAATATAGCCATTTTCTATATCATCATCATAAAACGATATTTTAGCTGATAGATGTGTTGATTCTTTTCTTCCAAAATACAATATATTATCCATTCCGTTTTTATTTAAACTCCCATTTCTTCTTAAATATAAAAATAACTTTTCTTCAGCGATATTTTTTAAGAAGTTAAAAAACTCAATAAAATTACTTTTCCCAGAACCATTAGCACCTACAAGAACATTTATGTTTCCAAGTTCAATTTTTCCTGAATCTTTAATTGATTTAAAGTTTTGGATTTCAACAGATTTTATCCCCATTTAATTACTCCTAGTTCATAACTTAAATATATTATACACTTTTATAAATCTTTAATCTAGTAGTCTTTTTTACTAAAATAATCAGTCTCTTAATCGTTGGATTTCTAATATATTTGTTTTTAAATTGAATATTGCAATAAGTTCATTTTGATTATTGTTTATTTGAATTGTATCATCTGCACGGGATAGTTTAAGATTGGGTGGAGGTTGAAATTGTAGCTTTTTATTGTTGTTATATATTGCAACATAATATTTTAAAATATTTTCTGAT
>Ga0268262_10004895_pt1 | contig 13541 bp, 17 predicted proteins | sample TergutNc150P3_FD_190354 | JGI IMG/M metagenome (GOLD analysis project Ga0268262, IMG submission 190354) | Nasutitermes corniger P3 segment gut microbial community from laboratory colony in Florida, USA - Nc150 P3 (SPAdes) (version 2) | ecosystem: Host-associated > Arthropoda: Insects >... | reverse complement strand
TATTTGCGTTATCTAATCAAGGATGGTGTTTATAGTTACGATGGTTGCACCCGTTATATGACGGCGAGCGATTTGGGTATGCGTACCGCTATCATCCCGGTATACGTCAGATCCGCAGGTTCTTTGGACATTAAAGCGCAACCGCAGGGAGGTACGGTAACCGTTGCGTCCGCCGCCACCTATCCACTGTCAGTTGAAGTGGTTGCGGTCGGTGATGTCAGTTACCAGTGGTACGTCAACACCGAGCCGAAAAACACGGGCGGTTTGCCGATTTCAGGCGCGACCGGCCCGACGTACAACGCGCCAATAGGGACTATCGGCGTATTATACTACTACGTAGTGGTGTCGGTTAATGATCCGTCAGTTGAGCCGGTAGTGAGTATGTTGGCGGTAGTTCAGAGCGTCAGCATAAAATCAACAGATAGGGTTATCCCCGTCCCCAACTCAAACGCCATTGAGAAAAAAATATCTATCGCACCGGTCAAGGCGTTGACCGCCCAATTAACAGCAGGTCCGAATCCCGCGAGTAGATCATCGGGGGCGGTTAGTTTCTTTCGTGAAGGTAGCCGCGTATCGTACGCAACACTGTTTATTTATGACGCTTCCGGTAACGTTGTTAAGAAGATACGGGTCATTGACGACGCTGTCGGCAGTCAAACAAGGCGTAAGGTAAGTACGTGGAACCTGCGGGACAACAATGGCCGTCCGGTGGCGGAGGGAACTTATTTGGTGCGGGGCGTGGTCAAGACGAAAGACGGCAATAGCGAGAAAGTGTCGTTGGTCGTCGGTGTGAGGTAGGTAGTATCGTAGCGTTGTCGGACGTGTTAATCCGTGCCCATCCCGGTCCCCAAGGGCGGCTCCGAGCCGCCCTTAATTTTTATTTGACTTTGTCTGCTTCCAAATATTATTTTTATATAGGTAGTTTGGGTTAAGAGTTGAGCGTCAATAGGAGGTGGTTTGTATGGAAGCAACGATTGTTGAAAACGCTAAAGTCATGGCTAAAGGCCAGATAACGCTCCCGAGGGATGTTCAGGCGCGTATTGGCGTTGGGGCAGGCGATAGGGTTGCGCTTATTTGCGAGGGTGACAGGGTCATATTGATGAATGCTGCCGTCTACGCAATGCGTGCGCTTCAACGCGGTATGGAGGGCAAGTGGGAAGAGGCGGGCATACGTTCCGACGACGATGTTATGGATACTGTAAAGGAAGTACGGGCGGAGATTGAAAACAGATACTGATAACCGGTGACAAGGACTTTCTTGAATCCAATGTAAGTGTTCCGAGAATCATGACAATTGCCGAGTTTTTAGACATGGCTCAGGAATCCTAACCGAGATAGACGCGAAGGTCGTTTCGTCTCAGAGGGAACTTATTTGGTGAGGGGTGTAATCAAGACGAAAGACGGCAATAGCGAGAAAGTGTCGTTGGTCGTCGGTGTGAGGTAGTCTCAAAGTCAAAAAAGAAGGTTTTTTTCTTTTGACGTTGACTGAAGTTCGGGGGTTTAGCCCCCGAACTATCTATGGAAGGCGTAGCCTTCCGTCTAAAAAAGATTTAAAGATTTTAAAGACTTTGACTTCAGGTCTTCGCCGCCCGTCTGATTGAGGTGCCGGAAGACGCGCATACCCATCTTAAACCGTCCGCATCAAAGTCAAAATTGAACCGAGAGGCTTATATACTCTCCGCCGGCCGGGTCCACGCCGGCGTTGAGTTGCGCTTTTTCGTAGGGTTTTGTGAAAATGTAGGGGAATATCGTTCCGATGGCAGCTCCGGCTATTACGTCCGACCAGTAGTGGTTTTTCGACCAGACGCGGGAGTAGCCGGTTGCGGCGGCTAAGGCGTAGGCGGGGGCGCCGGCTTTCCATCCGTAGCGTCTTTGCCAGTAGGCCGCTCCGGCGAACGCCGCGGTGGTATGGCCTGACGGGAAGGAGCGTCCGCGCGCGTCGGGTTCCTGATAGGGTCTCGGTCTGCCGACGGAGTATTTTAGTATTTCCGAGAGGGCGATAGCGGAGCCGACCGATAGGCACCAGTTCTTTGCTCCGTCGAAATCTTTGATGATGAGGGAGTATCCGAGTCCCGAGGCGGGGAGCGCTATTTGCAGGGCGTCGCCGGCGTACGTAAAAAACTCGTGCTTACGCTGATCGTGCAACGCTATAGAGGACTCGTCTCCGTATGAGGCGGCTGGTATTGCGGCGATGATTGCGATGATAAGCAGGCGTCTCATAAAAGGGCTGTTCCTTAGGCCGCGCCGCCTTTGTGTCTGTAGACCTCGTGTTTCCAGTCTTCTATGTGTTTTTTCAGGGCTGCGAAGCTTTGTTCGCTCATCACGTGTTCCATGCGGCACGCGTCGCCTACGGCGACCTCGCGGTCTACGCCGAGGAAGATCAGCCAGTCGGCGATAAGCGTGTGTTTTTCGTAGACGGATTCGGCGGTCTTGCGTCCGGCCTCCGTGAGGGTTATGTGTCCCTCGGCGTCGGTGTCGATGTACCCGTACGAGCGCAGTTTTTTCATGGCGACGCTCACGCTCGGCTTGGCGAAGTCGAGTTCGTTGGCGATATCCACAGCCCTGATAGGGCGCCCGCCGTCGCTCAAGACCAAAATGGTCTCCAGATAATTTTCCGCCGATTCTTGTGAGTTCATGCCGTTACCGACCTTTTTATTTTGTTGCGAAACGCTTTTTTACACCCAATTTTCGATTTTTAAATCATGTATTCGTTCAAATTCGCTGACATTATTTGTAACCAAAGTCATATCTAGTGATTTTGCGTGTGCGCCTATCAGCATATCAAACGATCCAATTATACAGTTTCTGTCTTTCAAATTTTTTCTTATTATTCCGTATTCTTTTGCGGCACGTTCGTCAAAAAATTTTATGCCCATTATTGTTAAGAATTCCAATAAAGCAAGTTGGTTTCTTTCTTTATATAAGCTATTTGCGTTTGCATTTCCAAACTCCAATTCCGCTAAAGTAATTGTTGATATATATAACCCCTTTCCCCGATGTTCTTTCAATTTGCGTAATACATTTTCGGATTTCTTTTTTATGATATATATACAAATATTGGTGTCCAACATATACATTATAGGCCATCCCTTTCTTGATCTATTTCCTGCAATCGTCCATCAGACATAAAATCATCCGAGAAGCTATTCAATCCGTGCATAAAGACTTCCCACTCTTTATCGACGGGAACTAAAATAACAGCCTCTCCGATTTTTTGAACGTATACATTTTCCCCGCGAAATTTATATTCTTTGGGTAGTTTTACGGCTTGGCTTTTTCCATTAACGAATAGACGTGCGGTTTGCATACTTTACCTCCGGTTAACGGTACACACACCATATAATATAGAATACGGGCGTTAGAATGTCAAATCCCGCCAAAAGTTTTTTTTAATTTTTTTTCACAAAACTATTGACATTGCGGTTAGCATATACTAACTTATATAATAGTTAGCCTCGGCTAACCAACGCCGGACGGTGGACGGGCGGCAGGTTGCCGTCCCTACGACGACGGTTGGACGGGGCTGGCGGGTCTATCGCCGAAAGGTTGGTTGAGGATGGTGAAAAGCGGCTAAATTTGGGCGTAGAGGGCTGTTTTGGGGTGGATTATGGGGGCGGATGGCACCAAAAAGGTGGGGATTCTGGAATGATGGGGTTTAGCGGTCAAATCCGTCCCGTCAAAAAAATTAAAAAAAATAAAAAAATCTATTGACTTTTGAGTTAGCATATACTAACTTATAATGGTAGTTAGTCATTGCTAACAGTAAACATTTTGAAGGAGCGGAGCTGTGATGCCATTAATAATGCTGAAGGCCGGGGAAGAAACGTCCATAAAAAGGGTGGGCGGCAACGAGGATACGCGGCAGTTCCTTGCCACGCTGGGCTTTGTTCCGGGGTCGCACGTTACCGTTATCACCGAAATCGGCGGGAACGTGATCGTGAATATCAAGGAGTCGCGGGTGGCCGTCAGCCGCGAAATGGCCGTAAAAATCATGGTGTGAAACTTAAACTAAGGAGATATAAATGAGTACGCTCAAGGAGGCAATGCCCGGCCAAACCGTGCGGGTGGCGAAGATCGGCGGCGAGGGGGCGGTTAAGCGCCGAATCATGGAGATGGGGATCACCAAGGGTGTGGAGCTTCACGTCCGAAAGGTGGCCCCGTTAGGCGATCCGGTGGAGGTTACGGTGCGTAACTACGAACTTTCCATCAGGAAAGCGGACGCCGAACTTATCGAGGTAGAAAAGGAGGAAGAAAATGCCGATTAAAATCGCGCTTGCCGGAAACCCCAACAGCGGCAAAACCACGCTTTTTAACGCCCTAACCGGCTCGAACCAGTTCGTCGGGAACTGGCCGGGGGTGACCGTGGAGAAGAAGGAGGGGAAACTAAAGGGCCATAAGGACGTGACCGTGACGGACTTGCCCGGCATATACTCCCTCTCCCCGTACACGATGGAGGAGGTCGTCGCCCGCAATTATTTGATTGACGAGCGCCCCGACGTCATCCTCAACATCATAGACGCCACGAATCTGGAGCGCAACCTGTTCCTCACGACCCAGCTCACGGAGCTCGGCATACCGGTCGTCGTGGCGTTGAACATGATGGACGTGGTGCGCAAAAAGGGCGACAAGATCAATACCGCGAGGCTCTCCAAAGAACTCGGTTGTCAGGTCGTGGAGATCTCCGCCCTAAAAGGCGACGGCGTCGCGGAGGCCTCGAACGCGGCGGTCGCGGCATCGGCGGACGGCGTGAAAACCGAACCCATGCACAGCTTCTCCGGCGGCGTGGAGCATACGCTGGCGCACATCGAAGAGGCGGTGCTCCACAATATGCCGGAGGAACAGCAGCGCTTCTTTTCCATAAAACTCTTTGAGCGCGACAAAAAGATCATCGAAAAGCTGGGCCTTAAACCCGAACAGGTCGCGCATATCGAACATGACATAAAACTGCGGGAGACGGAGTTGGAAGACGACAGCGAGAGCATCGTCACCGCCGAGCGTTATACCTATATCGACTCCATCATCAAGGACTGCATCAAAATCAAAAACAAAGGCGCGTTGAACGTCTCGGATAAGATCGACAAGGTGGTGACGAACCGAATTTTGGCGCTCCCGATTTTCGCGGTCGTCATGTTCATCGTCTACGTCGTTTCGGTCACCACAGTGGGATCGCTCGTTACCGACTGGGCCAACGAGGGCGTGTTCGGGGAGGGCTGGCACTTCTTCGGCATCGGTTCGTCCGCCTACGAGGAATCATCGAATAATTTTAAGATTGAGCGTCTTAAAGTAGAGGCCTATCTTGCCGCCGAGAAAGAGGCCGGGATTAACTCCGGCGCGGCGGAAGAGGAATCGGAAGCGTCGGCATCGGAAGAATCCGATGAGGCCGCCGCCGATAAGTCTGCCGGAAAAACGTCGGCCGAGGAGATTACGGCCACGGTGGAGATTAAAGATGACGACGGCAACGTAACCGATACGCTACTCGTTACCCGTTCGGATTTCGAAAAGGCGGAGGCGGCAGAAGAACCCGATCCAGCCGATTTCGGCGTGTGGGTTCCGGGCGTTCCGGTATTGGTGACAAAGATACTCGAAGCCGTAAACTGCGCCGAGTGGTTGAAAGATCTGATTGTAGACGGCATAGTGGCGGGTGTGGGCGCGGTGCTGGGGTTCGTGCCGCAGATGTTCATCCTGTTCATGTTCCTCGCCTTTTTGGAAGCGTGCGGCTACATGGCTCGCATCGCTTTCATCATGGACAGGATTTTCCGCCGCTTCGGGCTGTCGGGCAAATCCTTTATTCCCATTCTGATAGGCACGGGCTGCGGCGTTCCGGGAATTATGGCCTCTCGCACTATTGAGAACGACCACGACCGCAAAATGACAATCATGACCACGACCTTCATCCCGTGTTCGGCCAAACTGCCGATAATAGCGCTTATCTCCGGCGCGCTCTTCGGCGGGGCGTGGTGGGTCGCGCCCAGCGCCTACTTCGTGGGGATCGCGGCCATCATCTGCTCCGGCGTAATATTGAAGAAGACGAAAGTCTTCGCCGGAGAGGTCGCGCCGTTTGTCATGGAACTTCCCTCCTACCACTGGCCGACCGCCGTCAACATTCTGCGCAGTATGTGGGAGCGCGGCTGGTCGTTCATCAAGAAGGCCGGAACCATCATCCTCTTGGCGACGATCTTCGTTTGGTGCGCCTCGAACTTCGGTTGGGGGGAAAACGGCTTCGGCATGGTTGATATGGGCGACAGCATTCTGGCGAAGATAGGCGGTTTTATCGCCCCCGTCTTCACGCCGCTCGGCTGGGGCGACTGGAAAGCCGCCGTCGCCGCCATCACCGGCCTCATAGCCAAAGAGAACGTGGTGGGCACCTTCGGCATTCTGTACGGTTTCGCCGAGGTCGCCGAAGACGGCGCGGAAATGTGGAGCGCCTTAGCCGCGAGCTTCACCACGCTAGCCGCCTATTCATTCTTGGTTTTCAACCTCCTATGCGCCCCGTGCTTCGCCGCGATGGGCGCTATACGTCGGGAGATGAACAACGCCAAGTGGTTCTTCGCGGCCATCGGCTATCAATGCGGCTTGGCCTACGTCGTGTCGCTCTGCATCTACCAATTCGGAATGCTCTTTTCAGGCCGCTTCGGAGTAGGAACGGTCGCGGCGTTTTTGCTGACCGGCGGGGCGCTGTACCTGCTGTTCCGTCCGGCGGCGCGGAAGTAGTTCGTTGTGGATAATGATTGGTGATTAGTAAGCATTTTATTAATCACCAATCACTAACTAATAATAACGTTCATTAACGGAGGAATGTATGATTGTTTTTTTGTCGAGTAACGCCGGAACAATTCTCACCGGACTGATATTGCTGGCAATTGTCACGGCAATCGTTGTCAACTTATGCCGCAAGAAAAAGAGCGGATGCGCCTGCTGTTGCAGTTGTTGCGGGAACAGCGGTTCGTGCGGGAAACGGAGGCGGGATGTTAATGGGGCGGATGCGGTTGAGGCACCCCGTTGATGCCATAGTTGTCAGTATAATTCCTGCCTTATCCTAAGGGTTATCAGACAACCATTTATTAAGTTCAGACAAGACAGAATCTTTTTTTACCTTTTTCAGACTTTCTGAGTTTTGTATCTTATCAACAATTTTTATCATATCGTTGCGATTGAGAGCGCCTACGCTTTTAATGATTTTATCAGAATCAAAATGATACAACTCTGAGCAACATACAAAGCGATTTTTAGGTTTCAGAAATGCGTATTCAGACGATTTTATTTCAAAATCATCGTACATATCACGATGGTTTGTGTTTATTAGTAAGTATTTTTCTGCTGATACGGACACGCACACACAGTGTTTTATACCGCGATGTTCAATCGTTCCTGAGACATCTATCACAACTACTTCAGATATATTCGGCACATTACAACTCCATATTGTTAGACACCAACGCCAAGTCTTCTTTCAACCAATCTTCCTCAATAATGTCTTCAAAAGGTATCAGTGCGCTACTATTACGAACATAATTATTTTTCCACGCCGGTTCTCTGTGGTTTTTTTCCTTAACTGAGTTGAAATCTAATCCGGCATATTCGCCAAAACCATGTTTCAGGGCTTTTACATCCGATTGTGAGAGATAGTCCATCATCGGTTCGCGATCTGCGATCAAGGAGTTGTCTCGTTTAAAAAAGCCGATCCCTGGCTTCTCTATTTTGGCCGCGTTGTACAACCAACTCGGCACAGTCCCATATTCCATAGCCACGTACTGATCGCCGGTTATCGGCCGTCCATATTTATTAAGGTGATATTTTTCAGCGGAAAAGAGTATCTTCCAAATATTGTACATATTGGACTCGCCGTTTTGGATAATCCACAAAACGGATTCTATCGCTTTCTGCGTGTTCATATTGAATTGTATCGGCATATCAGCCTCCGTTTCTATAATGTAGGCTACTTTCATTATAAAATAATACTTTTTTTTCCGAAAATCAATACTTTTTTATAAATTTCGACCACAAAAAGCCTCTAAACACCCATTTTCTGCCCGATTTATCCCCTATCATTCCCCACCCTGACCCCAGTTTTAGCCCGTTACGAGCCTTTTTGGAGCTTTTTGCCCCCAAATCCCTCTAAAATGCCTCAAAAACGCGGTTTTGGGCTGAATAACGCCCCATAATGCCCCGTAAAAGCGTCCGGTAACCCCTAATGCGGCGCCGGGGCGCTCCAAATTGCCGGGGCGGATAATGGCGGAAATGAATAAATAATATTGATTTTATATGGCGGCAAATGATATACTTACTATATAGATATGTGGGCGTCCGCCGTAAAATGAGGGTTGGAAAGAGGCCGGCTGGTATGGATATACTGCTGAAATACGCGTGCGTGGCGCTCGTCGCCGCCGGGGGCGCCATTATGCTGTACAGCATAGTGACGTTCTTCAAGTCGCTTGTCAGTTTCAAGATCCAGGCGAACGAGCAGAAGATATTCGCGGATTGGATTTACACGGCGTCTATGCTCCTCATGCTGTTCTTCTTCGTATGTTACGCGGCTGTCGATATCATGTTCCTTATTTCTAGCGCGGACACGTTTACAATGACGAACTTGATTGTGGCGCTGGTGTTCGTCTTCGGCGCGGTTTTCGTTTATACGATGATTACTATGCTCAAACGTATGTCCGTAACCATTTCGCAAAAGACCGGCGAGATTATCAAGACGCTTGTGAACGCGATAGAGGCGAAAGATCAGTATACGCAGGGCCATTCCGTTCACGTGGCCAACGTCACCAAACTTATATACGACCATCTGCCCGAGTTGACAAAAAAGAAAATCAGCGTGGCGATATTGATGGACGCCGCTATTTTGCACGATATTGGGAAGATAGGGATTCCCGACCACGTCCTCAACAAAACCGACCAGCTTACGCCGGATGAGCGCCATTTGATAGAGCAGCACGCCATGATGGGGAAGAAGATTCTGGAGCCGACGAGTTATCAGTTGATAGGGGAGATAGTGTACTGCCACCACGAGCGCGTTGACGGGAACGGTTATTTCAACATAGAGGCGGACAAGATACCGATCGAGTCCAGAATCATAGCGGTGGCGGATACCTTTTCGGCGCTTTGCACCGACCGCATTTACAGGTCTAAGAGGAGTTATGAAGACGCCATGAAGATCATCCAAGAGGCGGCGGGGACGCAGTTGGACGAGGAGATTGTCAAGGTTTTCTGCGCGATACCGAGGAAGAAGCTTGAGGAGATTGATATCGTGTGATATTTAGATATTGTTTTGATTAATTAGAACAATATCTTCTCCACATCAAACCTCGCCCCGTGCCTCTCCGACGGCGCGGCGTCGGCGGCGGGGTAGCCTATGGGCAGCATCGCCACGGGGACGAAGTTTTCGGGCAGGGCGAAGATTTTTGCGGTTTTCGCCACGTCGAACTTCATGACCCAGCAACTGCCCAACCCTATGTCTTTGGCGGCCAGCGTCAGGTGCGTTGTCACTATGCTCGCGTCTATCGCGCCGCTGATGAGGGCGTTGTTTTCGGGATGGCGCCAGCAGACGGTTTTGTCGTAGCAGACGAGCAGCACGACGGGGGCGCCGAAGCGGCAGGGGGTGCACTCGTCGATCTTGGCGAGATCGGCGGGGTCGGAGATGACCTTTATCCGCTGGGGCTGATTGTTGCAGGCCGTGGGCGCGAGACGCGCGGCGGAGAGCACCTGCGCAAGCTTTTCAGGCTCAATAGCCCTTGGGCAGAAACTGCGCACGGAGTAACGGGCGGCGGCGAGGTCGAGAAAATCGGTCATGTTTTTTATCCTTTTTTGAGGTATGAACGTAAGAGCGGCATTGCCGACTCCATTAGTAAATTTACATAAATGTTTTGCATAAAGTCAATAAAATCTACTATAATTTTTCGAGGGATTGACTTTCCCGTTTTTATAAAGTATTTTCTACAAATGGAACGTCTTGAGGGTACAATAGAAACCGTCACCTACCAAAACGAGGACACCGGCTATACCGTCCTGCGCCTCTCAACCGCCGCGGGGCAGTGTACCTGCGTGGGCGGCGCGCCCGCCGTGCGCTCGGGGATGAGCGTGGCCCTCGAAGGCGACTGGGTGCAGCACAAGCGCTTCGGGCGGCAGTTCGCCTTCGAGCGCTACGACATCGTCCGACCCACCACCGCCGAGGGCATCACCCACCTGCTTGAATCGGGCCTAATCAGCAACATCGGCTCCAAGCGGGCGCGGCTCATCGTTGAAAAATTTGGGACTGAGACGTTAAACATCATAGATAACGCTCCCGAAAAACTTTTCGAGATTCCTGGTATCGGCAGGAAGACGCTTCGCAAGATAAAAGACTCTTGGTCGCAGCAGCGGCATATCCGCGACCTCGTGCTTTTCCTCCAAGAGTACGACATCTCGGCGGCCACGGCCAACCGCCTTTACAAGGCCTACGGGGACAAGGCCAAGATGCGTATATGCGAAAACCCCTATTCGCTGATCGACGATATATGGGGAATCGGATTTGTCAAGGCCGACGCGCTCGCGGTCAAAATCGGCTTTGATGTCAACTCCTACAAGAGGATAAAGGCGGGGCTGATCTACGCCCTGCAAAACGCGGCGACGGCGGGACACACGTATCTCCCCAAAGCGGAACTCGAAACAACGGCGGCGGAACTTCTCGGCGTGACCCCGGAACAGATACTCTACACGCTCGACCACTGCGTTGATCAAGATTATCTCATTTGTCAAGATGAGTGCGTCTATCTGCCGTATCTATACGCCGCCGAGACCGGCGTGGCGCAACGCCTGTCGGAACGGATTCGCGGCGGCGTCCGCAATGGAGAACGTTCCATAAGCGATAAGGAGATTGATAACTTCATTGCGCAATACGAGAAAAGAACCGGTTGGATAGGAGCGCCGGAGCAGCTTGAGGCCGTCCGTTGCGCCGCCAAAAGCGGCATCTTCATCCTAACCGGCGGCCCCGGCACCGGAAAGACCACCGTCTTGCAAGTGATAGTCGCTCTCTTCAAGGAGATGGGGCTTAGGGTGGAGCTCGCCGCCCCGACAGGCCGCGCCGCCGCCCGCATGGGTTCAATCTCCGGCATAGCCGCTCGCACCATCCACCGTCTGTTGGAATTCAAACCCGGCGGCAAAAGCGGCGGTTTCACCTTCCAACGTTGCGAAACCAATCCAATAAACGCCGACGCGGTAATACTTGACGAGACGTCTATGGTAGACATCCTGCTGATGAGAAGTTTTATCGCGGCGGTAAAGAACGATACAAAACTCATCCTCGTTGGCGACAAGAACCAATTACCCTCCGTAGGCCCCGGCAACGTGCTCGCCGACCTCATAGCCAGCCCCCGCATACCGCACGTGGAGCTCAAGCGCGTCTTCCGCCAATCCGCCATGAGCCGCATAGTCACCGCCGCCCACGAGATAATAGGCGGCGACACGCCGGAGTTCTCGAACTCCGCCGCCGACAACTGTTTCTTAATGACGGAAAACGATCCCGATAGATGCTTGGAAACCATAGTAGACTTAGTTTGTCGTAGACTGCCGACGCGCTACGGGCTTGATCCAATGACCGACATACAAGTATTATCGCCCATGCACCGCGGAACGCTCGGCACCATAAGCCTGAACGCCGCGTTGCAGAGCGCCCTGAACAAAAACGACAAGAAGATCCGCGTAGGGCAAAACACATTCACGCTCGGCGACAGGGTCATACAAGCCAAGAACAACTACGAATCCGGCGTCTTCAACGGCGACATCGGCTTCATAACGGAGATAAACGACGGCAAGATGACGATAGCCTTCGACAAAACGCCGGCGGTCTACGAAGACCGCGACTTAGATCAGATCATCCCCGGCTACTGCATAAGCATCCACAAGAGCCAGGGCTCGGAGTTTAAAGCGGTGGTAATCCCAGTCTCCACGCAGCACTTCATAATGCTGCAAAGAAACCTAATCTACACAGGCCTCACGCGGGCGAAAGAGTTATGCGTATTCATCGGCTCGCGCAGGGCGCTGGGAATGGCGGTGCAGAACGACAAGGCCCTGACGCGGAATTCTCGGTTGACGTTGGGGTTGATGTAGAGGTTGATGCGAACGACCGTATAGCAGAATTACCGCTCCTCGGTTGTTTCCCGATAATACTCATCGACGATAAATTCAGCGTTTTCTCCCCACATCAACGTTTCCGGCCTCTGCAAAATGTGGTATGTTTTCGAAGCAATGAATTTTGCGTACGCGGCATCGAATGCGGTAGTCTCTTTCTCGGCGATTATTGATGCTATTTTCTCTACCTTAAAGATTATTAAGGTGGTTAAATCGTCGCCCTTGTAAACATATTTATTTTTTATAGTATCCATTCGGTAACCCCTTGAAGAGTTAGATTTGCAAGCGCTTTTTCCGTATGAAACGAAACCTGATCATTCGGTGACATATAACGCAACCTATTCAGCGCCTCTTCCACGGTATAGATGCCGTCTATGTACATTGTTATAGTTTGCATTGTTTTGTCGTTTGCCACCGCACCCGCTACTATGTCAAAATTATGCTGAAGCCCGCCATTCACCCTATTTCCTTTAACGAATTCAAGCCATTCTAGATCAAGTCCGTTAAATATCTTTATGTTTAATGTCGCGATATTATTAAGCTCAAACTCATATACAAACGCACCGCCGTTGAAGCGAGAGCAGAGCGTCTTTGACCACTCAACAGCTTGCTCCTTGACCGTAGTTGTGTAGAACCCCCTGCCGAAGTCCCGTCTATCTTTGGACTTTTCGAGCAATGGCGATTCAAAACGAATGTTGGAACCGTGGTACAGCTTTATTCCATCTTCCATTTCAGCATATCCTCGGCAAAATAGACGCATTCATCCAAACTTTGCGTGTGCAGGGTATTGTAGTTTTGGCGGATAGCGTCCGCAACACCGTATTTTGACAGCAACGCAAACGCCGCCGATGCCGGCATATCGTGCCGATCGGCATAGCCCTCTGTGGCGGCTACCACCATCAAGTTCTTATCGTGTTCGGCGATATTAGTTACCATAGCATGACCGATACGGGTTCTTTTTCGGTTGAGGTCAATCTTACGTATATATTAAAATAATATTTTTCATACGCAATGTCAAATTTTTTTTAATTCAAGTTCAATTATCCGTAATTTGCTATCCTTGCCGTTTTTCGATGTTTAAGTATTTTGTAACCAAGCGCAGAGATTGTCCAACTGTGCGGTTATTGCGCTCCAATCCCGATTAAGGTCGAGTGTCTTTAGACTGACACGATTGCTGCCGATCATCATATCCTCATCGGGTGTAACCGCCTCGTCTGTCTTGGCATAAAGCAGGACACCGGCGACATTACCGCTCGCATCTTTGTCCACGTTTTTGACGTAAGCGTAAATCTGGTAAAGATTTTGCGAATGGTACGTCTTCTTGTCAAAACGTTCAGACATCGTGTGATTGTAATATTTTGCGTCAATAATGAGTGTTTTACCGTGATATGTCATATAAACATCGCTCTTCATTTGCGGCATATTGGACGGTA
>Ga0268262_10004894_pt1 | contig 13542 bp, 9 predicted proteins | sample TergutNc150P3_FD_190354 | JGI IMG/M metagenome (GOLD analysis project Ga0268262, IMG submission 190354) | Nasutitermes corniger P3 segment gut microbial community from laboratory colony in Florida, USA - Nc150 P3 (SPAdes) (version 2) | ecosystem: Host-associated > Arthropoda: Insects > Digestive... | reverse complement strand
TGGGACCTTTCACTTTCAAGGGTACAATGTTGCCAAATAGTGCTTCTGGCGGCGGCAATAACCACGCTGGAGTTGTGCAATACAAAAATAATTGGTACATTGCCTACCACGACCGCAAACTTAGATCAACAAACGGCGTTTCGGGTGGCGAGTACAGGAGCGTTAGCGTGGACAAATTGGAATACAACACAGACGGCACTATAAAGCAAGTAGTAGCTACTAACGATGGTCCCGCACAGATAAAAAACCTCAACCCCTACGATACTGTTTTAGCAACTACTATGTTCAAGCAATCCGGTAACATAAAAACAGCAATATGCTCTGCAAAAACTCCCGGCACCATAAGCAACAGCGATGCCGCTAGTGCTGGCACATCGGGCGATAGATGCGTTATGCTCGTTTCAATCACGGATGGAAGCTGGGTTAATCTCAAGGGCGTGGATTTTGCAAACGGTGCCACATCATTTGTGGTGCGCGCGGCAAGTGCTTCCGCAGGTGGTTCAATTGAAATCAGAACTGGTAGCCAAACCGGTACTTTAGCTGGAACTTGCGCTATTCCAGCGACTGGCGGCTTAACCACATGGCAAGAGATTACATGCAATATCAATATGACTTCTGGCGTAAAAGATTATCTATATATCGTGTTCAAAGGCTCTAGCAATCAGTTCCGCGTGAGCAAGTATATATTCAAGAGCGGCTCAACGCCATCTAGCAGTTCAACATCGCCCTCTAGCAGTTCGATGTCGCCATCTAGCAGTTCAGTACCGCCATCTAGTAGTTCAAGTGCAGTCGTTTCGTCTTCTTCCAGCAACAGCACAACTCCGATAACCAATCATTCACCACTAGCTACTAGCCACTCCCCTACTTACTATTCCCTCAAAGGCGAGCCGCTCGGAAACGCAAAACCGCAAAAAGCAGGGATTTATATAGTTAAGCAGGGGAATTCAGTTAGAAAAATATCAGTGATGTGACATTATGTTTACTCAAAAATTTTCCGTATTCATTAATGTTTTCGCCTTTCTCGCTATATTTGCGGTGAAAACCGAAGCGGTTGATTATAGTTGGAGTGCCTTGTTAAAAAATTCCGAAACTTGGTTTGGAGGAACTGAAGCATTGGCTATTGCGGATTCGATAGTAAAGTACCAACGTTCTGACGGGGGATGGAGAAAAGCGATGGATGACATTGCCATAACGGGCGATTGGGAGAAATCCACGATTGATAATGATGCCACAACCTCGCAAATTATTTTTTTGGCACGAGTGTACAAAAGAACGAATACCGCTAAATATCTCACTTCCCTTCAAAAGGGCATAGATCTGCTATTAAACGGTCAGTACGCTAACGGAGGCTGGCCCCAAGTATTCGGTTTAAGTTCAGGATATCACACCCACATCACATATAACGATGGCGCTATGGTGCGGGTACTCAATATTATGAAAGCGACTTCGGAGAAGAGCGGCGATTTCACATTTATAGACGACACCCGCGCTTCTAAAGCTAAAACCTCTGTTGAAAATGGGATAACTTGTATTCTCAACACGCAGATAGTCTTTAAAAGTGGCGAAAAGACCGCTTGGTGCCAGCAGAACGATGCAACCACATTGGCTCCAGCTTCGGCTAGAGCTTATGAACTGCCATCAGTCAGCGGGAGCGAAAGCGTGGGGATAGTTAACTTTCTCAAAAGTTACCATAATTCACTTGGAAACAATCCGAGAATAGATATAATTCGTAGCATAAACGCAGCTGTTACTTGGATGGACAAAGTAAGGATAGTTGGAATAAGAGTGGATAATATTACAACCAACGGAGAAGCCGACCGCATAGTGGTTTCCGACCCATCCTCTACGATTTGGGCACGTTTTTACGAACTTGAAACGAACAAGCCTATTTTTGTAGGTAGAGATGGTGTTATCAAGTATAGTTTGGCAGAGATAGAACAGGAACGCAGAGCCGGATACGCCTACTATGGAAATTGGCCCAAAGATTTGGTTAGTGCGGGAACTATTAAAGAACCATCCAGCAGTTCAAGTCTGGCAAGCAGTTCAAGTAGCAAAGATGAAGATACTCCAATCATCAACTCTGGGCTCTCAATTCTCACCTCTCAACCAATCACATACTACTCCCTCAAAGGCGAACCTCTTGGAAATGCAAAGCCGCAAAAAGCTGGAATTTATATATTTAAACAAGGATATTCAATACAAAAAATAGTAGTGAAATGATATGAAAAACGTTATTAAAATTTTGATTTTTGTGTCTGTTTCGCTATGGGCGCAAACTAATCCCATTAACATCACTACTGCACAGGTGGTAAAAGATATGGGGCTTGGAATCAATTTGGGGAATACATTTGAATCAAATGGTTCTTGGATTAACGGTACTACCGTAAATGATTATGAAACCGCATGGGGCAGCCCTACTATCACCGAAGCCATAATAGATGGCTATGCAAATGCTGGCTTTAAAACGGTTCGCATTCCAGTGGCATGGACAAATTTGATGACCGACAGTGGGCGTGGAGGCTCTTACACCATAAGCACCGCTCTGCTAGATAGAGTTGAACAAGTGGTTGATTGGGTATTGAATAAAAATATGTACGCTATTATAAACATTCACCATCAAGGATGGATAAAAGAAAAATTCCCCACTGATTCTGTGGAGTGCATGAACAGATATAAAAAAATGTGGAATCAAATTAGCAATAAATTTAAAAACAAAAGCGGTTATCTTATTTTTGAATCCCTGAACGAAGAAGGTATCTGGACGGATGTATGGACAGATATGTACAGTAACGGGACAACCGGTAAGGCAAGAGCGTTCGGATTGTTGAACGCCATAAATCAAGAATTTACCACATTAGTTCGTAACTCCGGCGGCAACAACGCTAATCGCCATCTCTTAATTACTGGGTATGATACAAACATTGATCGCACAAGTGACCAGATGTTCAAAATGCCCACTGATTCGAAAAACCGTTGCGCCGTGTCTGTACATTACTACGACCCATTCGGCTTCACTCACTTGGAGAAAGACGAATCTTGGGCTACAATGCGCCTGACATGGGGTACTGATGCGGATTACAATGAACTGAAAAATTCTATGAATAAGATGAAAACGAATTTTGTGGACAAAGACATTCCAGTTATTGTAGGCGAATATGGAATGGCAACACAAGGCAGAGCGCAGAGCGAAATTAGAAAATATACATTAGCCGTGGCAGAAGCTATCTATTCACGAAATATGTGCCCCGTGCTGTGGGATATCCAATGGAATCCCGATAAAAACGAAGTGATTTATTATTACAACCGCAAGAGCAATCCTCCTGCATTAGTAGATCAGCAACTTGTCACTGGATTAAAAAATCTAGCTGGAGTTTCTTCTTCGTCTAGCAGTTCATTTACCGTCAGCAGCAGTTCTTCGCTCCCAAGCAGTTCCAGCAACAACTCAACACCTATAACCAATCACTCCACACTAGCCACTCCCCGCTCCCCTACCTATTATTCCCTCAAAGGCGAGCCTCTCGGAAATGCAAAACCTCAAAAAGCAGGAATTTATATAGTTAAACAAGGGCATTTAATTCAAAAAATGGTGGTAAAATAATGACTATATGGATAATTTAGGTATAATATACGTTTTTTTTAAAAGATAATATATATTTATATATTTTAAGTGGAGGCAATTATGTTTTTGTTTTTTCTGTTGACTGCTTTTTCCGTTGCTGTGGCGCAGCAAGTCAATTTTCCTGTTGAAAACGTAGGGCAAGATTGCAATGCCTCTTACAAGGCACTCCTTGCAACAGCAGACCCTGCCCTGCCAGACCCTTTTGCAATGCACAACGGTACCCGCATATCAGATAAATCTGAATGGGCGTGTCGCAGAAACGAGGTAAAGAAAGACCTTGAGCAATACGAAATAGGTCCCAAACCAGACCCTTCAAGTGCCACTGTTACAGCAACATATAGCGGCAACACGCTCACTGTGACAATAACCAGAGACGGTAAGAGCATTAACTTAACTTCCACAGTGTCTGGCTCAGGTGATTGCGTAGCCATTGGCATGAACGGCAATGCCGGCAACATCAGCGGTTGCAAGCAAATCCCTTTTATGCATAATCAAGTTGTAGCCTATAGTATGAGTGGTGATTCCCATAATGCAAATGACCCGTTTTACAAGTTATACCCAGAACTTGCAGGTGGTAAAATAGGCAAATATGCCGCTTGGTCTTGGGGCATAAGCCGCCTTATAGATGGCATTGTGCTGGTAAAAGACCAGTTGAAGGTAGATGTTAGCAAAATAGGTCTTCAAGGTTGCTCTTATGCGGGCAAAATGGCTCTCTTTGGCGGTGCTTTAGATGAGCGCGTTACTCTTACCGTTGTGCAGGAATCCGGTGGTGGTGGCATTAATTCATGGAGATACTCCAAGGCATTTACCGCTCGTACCGGAACGAACATCGAAAAAATAGACAATACCAGCGGTATTTGGTTTCTCAATAGTATGAAGAGCCTAACTCCCGAAAAATTGCCACACGACCATCATCAGCTCATCGCTATGATTGCCCCTCGCGCAACTATTATACTTGGCAATCCTCCTTATGAATGGCTTGGCGATGAGTCTGGTTACAAATCCACAATAGCCGCCAGAAAGGTGTGGCAAGCCTTTGGCATCACAGATTATATAGGTTTTGATTTTGCGGGAGGGCATGAGCATTGCCAGGCGGCTTCATCACAGTCAACAAATGTCAATGCGTTCGTAAACAGATTCCTCAAGGGACAGAATGTGAATACAAAAATAGAGGCTAACAGACCTACCGTATCTACTTTTGTTTTGGACACAACAGTTTCTTGGACAGTTCCAACTCTTGCGGGAACTTATGGCTCAGTCACTCCATCTCCAACTTCAAGTTCCAGTGCGGTGGTTTCTTCTAGTAGCCGTGCTGCAAGCAGTTCAAGCGTGGCAGTTTCGTCTTCTTCCGGTACACTTAGCAGTTCCTCCATTGCCGTATCAAGTTCAAGCGCAGGCACAACGCCAATAACAAACCACTCCCCACTAGCCACTAGCCACTCCCCAACCTACTACACCCTCAAAGGCGAACCCCTCGGCAATGCAAAACCGCAGAAAGCGGGAATTTATATAGTTAAGCAGGGGCATTTAATTCAAAAAATCGCGGTGAAATAAATGGTTAAGATAAAATGTACTTTTTTTAATAAAAAATGTATATTTATATGTACAGTTATACAAAACCCAATCGGAGGTTTTCTATGAAAACATCTAAATTTTTGGTAATATTAGCCGTAGTTTTAATTTCAAATGCTTTTGCAGGTCCAGCTACAATAAACCTCTCGGCTGAAAAGCAATTGATTCGCGGCTTTGGAGGAATGAATTACCCTGGCTGGATTGACGATTTGACTGCGGCTCAAAGAGAAACGGCTTTTGGAAATGGCAACGGGCAGCTTGGGTTTACAATTCTAAGAATCCATGTGGATGAAAATAAAAATAACTGGCAGAGAGAAGTTGCAACCGCAAAAAGTGCCGTTGAGCATGGAGCGCTCGTTTTTGCTTCGCCTTGGAACCCTCCAAGCGATATGAAAGAAACTTTTAGTTGCAACAATTGTCAAGGATCAGACGGGAAAACCACGTATCGCCTGCGCACTAACAGATACGCGGATTACGCAAAACATTTAGACGATTTCGTAACTTTTATGAAAAACAACGGCGTGGAACTATACGCCATTTCAATACAGAACGAACCCGATTACGATGCCGGTTGGCTCTATTGGACTGGAACTGAAATTGTAAATTTTTTGAAAAACAATGCGCGTTCCATAAATTGCCGCATTATGGCACCGGAATCGTTTCAATATATTAAAAGTTTATCTGACCCTATTTTGAATGATGCGCAAGCACTTGCCAATATGGACATTCTCGGAGCGCACCTATATGGCACTCAGGTAAACCAATTTCCATATCCGCTTTTCAAGCAAAAAGGGGCGGGGAAAGAACTTTGGATGACAGAGGTGTATAAACCCAATAGCACTAGCGATGCGGACACTTGGCCAGAGGCATTGCAGGTGGCAGAGCATATTCACAATTCTATGGTAGAAGCGGAATTTCAATCTTATGTATGGTGGTATATACGCAGGAGCTATGGTCCTATGAAAGAAAATGGCACCATAAGCAAGCGTGGTTATATGATGGCTCATTTTTCAAAATATGTTCGCCACGGATATTTAAGAGTTGATGCCACCAAATCTCCCGAAACGGATGTTTTGGTATCGGCATACAAAAGTGCCGATAGTGTTGTTATTGTAGCTGTAAACAAAAAAACATCGGCTGTGAACCAGCAATTCACCATAAGCAACGGCACCGTGACAAAAGTGACAGGCAAAAGAACCTCTGGAACGGAAAATCTGGTAGCGATTGCAGAGATTAATCTTACAAACGGCACTTTCACCGCTAACCTTCCCGCACAGAGCGTTACAACATTTACAGGCTCACTCAGTGGAAATTCAACAACTCCAAGTTCCAGCAGCTTAACGCCTTCCAGCAGTTCAACACCATCAAGCAGTTCAACGCCTTCCAGCAGTTCCAGCGCAATAGCCTCGTCTTCTTCCAGCATACCCAGCAGTTCATCTATTTCAGCACCGAGTTCCAGCAGTCGTGCAAGCAGCTCAAGCAGTTCAAGCAACAGCACAACGCCAGTAGCTAACCACCCGTTGCTAGCCATTCCCAACTCCCCAACATACTACTACTCTCTAAAAGGCGAGCCTCTTGGAAGTGCAAAACCGCAGAAAGCAGGAATTTATATAGTTAAACAAGGGTCTTCAATTCAAAAAATCGCAGTAAAATAATACGAAATAATCACATTATTTCTGCGAATAATGGCAAAAAAGCCTAAAAATGGTAATATTGGCAAAAATAATATATATTAATAGTTATGAGAACTCCGCGTTTTGTCATAAGCTTTATTTTAAGTTGCGTATTTTCGGTAGCGGCTTATGAATACAGTGGGGTTGTGGTCAATAAAACAACTGGGAATCCACTGGAAGGCGTTTTAGTTTCGGTGGGTTATTCGGAGTTCTACACCCGCACGGATCAAGACGGCAAATTTGTTCTTGAAAATCCCAACACAACGGCAGCAGAGCGGCACAACGCAAAGCCGCAGATAGTACAGTGGTATTTTCGCGGGCATACGCTTGATTTACGTTCCTATCAGGGTATAAATTCCGTGTCTATTTACAATATTAAAGGAAAAAGGGTTTTTAATGGCTTGGTTCCGCCATCAAAGGTTATTGAGCTGTCCTCTCTGCCAATGGGGGTTTATCTGCTTGAGTTAAATGGGGAAAATGGGCAGCGCAACATTGCGCGCACCGTCAATCCAGCAAGAAAGGATTTAGCCGTTTCGGAGCAGCTAATTTTTAGGCACGACGACTACACGCCAAAAGATATTGCTATGACAAACTCCAATACCGATATGCGCGTTGAACTAAAGCAAGACGAGAGAAGTTTTGTTTTTGACAAATCAAAATTGCGCGAATACCGCTTTACTATCAACACAGATTCTTTGAAATATATGAATACTTACGGGTGGAGGGAACAATTTATACCAGCCGATATGGAATTTGAGGGTAGCAATATTGGAAAGATAGGGATTCGTTATAAAGGCTCAGATTATTCTCTTCCAAGATGTTTTTTCCCTAATGGCGACACCACCAGAGGCTCCCCCAATAAGACATGCGCCAAAATATCCTATAAGTTGAAATTTACGCAATACGATAAGGAAAAGCGTTTTTACGGTTTGAAAAAAATTAATTTGCACGCTTTTACCCCAGACCAAACAAAAATGCATGAAATTTTGTCTTATGAACTGTTTAGGGATATGGGAATTAACGCTCCGCGGGTATCTTATGCCAATGTGTATATCAACAACAACCTTATAGGGCTTTTTTTGTCTGTGGAAGAAATTGATGGCAGGTTTACTAAAGCGAGATGGCCAGAAGACGGAGACGGAAATCTTTACAAGGAAGTATGGCCCAATTCTGCCGATACAAAACATTATTTAGACGGTCTCAAAACCAATAATGATCCAGAAGATAATCCTGACGTACGGAAAATGGTATCATATTACAATGCGATTAACGCTTCAAATGAGCAGAACTTTGAGCAAACTCTCTCTCAGTATATGGATTTCGACTATTTTCTGCGCTACCTAGCAGTGGACGTAGCCCTTAAAAACTGGGACGGCATAAGGGCATGGTACGCCGATAAGACTCCGGCTCGTAACCATAACTATTTTTTCTACGAAGAAGAGAACGGAAAAATCTGGATTATTCCATGGGATATGGATCAGGCATTGGTGCAAAGAGACAGCTACTTTGAGAGTGGCGGTTTCGGACAAGCACTGCCGCAATGGAACGTACCGACTACGAACTGTAGAAGCCAAAATGCCAACGGCAATCCTCTCATACCGCCAAATTGCGACAAACTGTTTAAACTTATGGCTGCAGTCTTCTGGAACCGTTATGTACAACTTGGCGACATATTCTTGAATGACTTGTTTATAAGCGAGCGCTTGATTGAAAAGATAAACAGACATTCAAGTTTGATTTCGAATGCCGTACAGCAGGATCCTAACATCAATCAAAGCACGTGGACAAGTAATGTCAATAGCCTTAAAAATTATTTACCAAATAGCGTCTCTTCATTCAAAAAATATATACACCCGTAGGTTTGAAAATTAAGCTCCTCAGGATAACCATATCGCTTTTTATTTTTAGCCTGCTAACCTTTTATTTTCTGGATTTCGCAGGCATCTTGCCATCACAAATTCACATCTTGGGGCAAATTCAGTTTATTCCAGCTTGGCTCTCGCGAAGTGCTGCCGTTATGATCTTCCTTTTGGTTTGTGCTTTGCTGTTCGGGCGGGTTTATTGTTCCTTTATTTGCCCAATGGGAGTTTTTCAGGACATAGCAGGCAGACGAAAAAAGTATAGGTATAGAAAAAACAATCCTATACTGCGTTGGTCTATATTAGCTATTTTCCTTGTTCTCTTCAATTTGGGCTTTACCATAGCAGTAGGATTGCTAGACCCATACAGCGCTTACGGCAGAATAGCCACCCATATATTTAAACCAATTTATCTAGCGATGAACAATGTATTGGCATGCATTTTTAACCATTTTGGCAATTACACTTTTTACCGAACTGAAATAGCAATACTTAGTCTTTCTTCATTTATCGTTGCATTATTCACTTTTGCAATTATAGGTGTGCTAGCGTGGGCAAAGGGGCGGCTTTATTGCAACACCATTTGTCCTGTGGGTACTCTTTTTGGATTTTTCAATAAATTCTCGCTTTTCAAAATCCGAATAAACAGCGACAAATGCGCCTCTTGCGGTATATGCGAAAAAAAATGCAAAGCCTCGTGCATAGATGCAAAAACAAAAACCATAGACTACAGCAGGTGCATTAATTGCTTTAACTGTTTGAACAACTGCAACAAAAAAGCAATATCTTTTTCCACAAACAGAACTGTGGACAAAAGCAGAAGAAAATTTATTCTAACGGGCTTAACCATTGCCGTAGCTGCTCCAGCGGTTTTTGCGCAGACAAACAAGAGAAATGCCATCAGCCCGCCCGGAGCGATTAGCGCAGAACGTTTGCAAAAACACTGCACATCTTGCCATTTGTGCATATCCAAATGCCCCTCAAAGGTGTTGAAACCCGCATTTACGGAATACGGCACCCGCGGAATAATGATGCCCGTGATGTATTTTGAAAAGGGATTTTGCAATTATGATTGCACTATATGCGCAAATGTTTGCCCTAATAACGCATTGACTCCGCTAACCGTGGAGCAGAAACACAGATTGCAAGTTGGTAAAGTTGTTTTTGTTCCTGAACTCTGCGTTGTCAATACAAAAGGAACAAGTTGCGGAGCGTGCTCCGAACACTGCCCCACCCAAGCCGTGAAAATGATTCCCTATAAAAACGGTTTAACCATTCCTTTTGTTGATGCGAGTATATGCGTGGGCTGCGGAGGCTGCGAATTTATTTGCCCCGTTCGCCCGAGCAGAGCTATATACGTGGAAGGGAATAGAGTTCATCAGCAAGCACGTGCTTTTGAGGTTGAGAAAAAAGAGGAACAGGAAATAACGGATTTTGGGTTTTAGGGCGTATTTATTTCATCTATAAATTTCTTGACCGCTGCGCGCAACTGCGCCATAGTTTTTACACTTTGCCGTATGAGACCTGGTACATGCTTTGAGTCAACGAAAATAACTATTATAGCCAAAATCAAAAGAACTTCTGAAAAACCTATTCCGCTTGTCATTTTGGCCTCGCGAGAAAAGAGATGAGTATGCTAAGGGCGTATAGCAAAAGCAAGGGGCAGGCGAGCAACACTTGGGAAAAAACATCTGGCGGAGTGAGGATTGCGGCTGCGATAAATATCAGCACTATTGCATAGCGAAAATTGCGCAACAGAAATTTGTGGTCAATCAGCCCTATTTTTGAAAGCACAAAAGCAAGCACAGGCAGTTGAAAAGCTAGCCCGAATGAAAAGGATATTTTTATCAAGAAACCAAAATATTCATCAACTCTGAAAAAAGGCTCAATCGTTCCAGATGCAAATTCGGTTAAAAACTTTAGCACAAAAGGCAAAGTGTAATAACTGAATGCGATGCCCGCTAAAAAACAAATTGTAGAAGCAAATGCAGTTGGAAGCAGCAGCAATTTTTCTTTTTTGTAGAGAGCCGGCGAAACAAAACTCCAAGCCTGCTGGAATATAACAGGAGAAGCGAGCATCAAGCCGCATATAAAGGCAATTTTTATGCTTAACATAACCGATTCTACCGGAGCGGTATAAATTATATGCACCGCCAAAGGTTCGCATAATTCCAAGGTACGAGACACAACCAAATCAAAAATCTGTTTCCAATAATACCCGCAAGGAATGGCACAGACAATAAGGGCGCAACCGGAGCGAATCAGCACGAGTCGCAATTCAGCAATATGGGCTATAAGCGGCATTTCTTTAATGCCGCCCTCATCCTTATTTGCCGTCTCCGTCACTTATGGAAGAACTCTCTTTGGAATTATCATTATCTATTTCTTTAGTTGCCTTTCTGAATTCCTTAAGCCCATTACCCAAGCCCCTAGCCAATTCAGGAATTTTTTTAGCCCCAAACAGCACCAACACAATAAGCAATATCAGCAGCAGTTCTTGTACGCCTACGAATCCCATGTTCGTTTCCTCCGGTTGAAAGGTCTTTTAAGAATATAGTAATTCAGCGTTTACTATATATCATCATCACTCTGCGGCTCCTCCACCGAACCGCCTTCCTCGCTATTAGCCCCCACCAACGGAATCGCCTCCACCGCGTTTTCAAAAACAGCTTTCTCCGCATCGGCTTCTGACTTTATGTCTTCAACGCTTGGGATTGCGGCGGCGTCTCGCACAAAATCACTTTCGGAGAGGGTTATTGCTTTAACGCCTTGCGAATAACGACCCGTTTCTCTTATGGTATCTAAGTCTATGCGAATCATCTGGCCTTCTTTGGTGCTTATTATCACATCGTAATCTGGCAAAACTGCATCCACAAAAACTACACTACCGGTTTTGTCGGTAATTTTTATGTTTGTAACGCCTTTGCCGCCACGGTTGGTAACGCGGTAATCTTCAGGGTTTGCGCGTTTAGCATAGCCGTTCTCAGAAATTGTCAGAATCAAAGAATCTTTTTTTATGTCTATCATTCCAATAACAACATCATCGTCTTCCAAACGAATGCCTATAACTCCTTTTGAACCGCGCCCAGTGCTGCGGAAAGCGGTTGGCGGGAATGTCAAAGCATTTCCATTTTTTGTGGCTATCATCAAATTGTTTTCTGCCTGAACCAAAAGAACGCTAACCAATTCATCGCCTTCGTTCAAGGTAATTGCATTAACGCCCAATCTGCGTACGCCACTGAACAAGCCGAGTTTCATTTTGTTTATTATGCCTTGCCTTGTGCAGAACACCAAATAAAATCCTTCGGCAAATTTGCGAACAGGAACAATTGCAGAAACCTTTTCGCCTTCGGTTAACTCAAGGAAATTCACTATTGGAATGCCTTTGCCGGTACGTGCTCCTTCTGGAAGTCTGTAAACTTTTACCCAGTGCATTCTGCCTTTATTTGTGAATACCAGTAGATAGCTATGAGTACTTGCTGTAATCACCTTTTCCACAAAATCTTCATCTTTAAGCCCTGTGCCAATAACTCCCTTGCCCCCCCGGCCTTGCAGCTTGAATGTATCTATGGGCAGCCTGCGAATATAACCTCTTTTGGAAAGAGTGATAACCTGCTCTTCTTCGGCAATTAAATCTTCATAATCTAAATCTTCTTCGTCATCTGCTATTTTTGTGCGGCGCGCATCTCCATATTTATCGGCAATTTCTTGAAGCCTTGTTTTCACAATATCCATTATGCGTTCTTTTTTTGCCAGAATATCTTCCAAATCCGCAATTTTCACCAAAAGTTCTGCAAGCTCGTCCTCAAACTTTTTTACTTCTATTTTCTTTATGTTGCGTAATTTCAATTCCAAAATAGCCTTAACCTGCAATTCCGTTAAAGCATATCTGTCTTGCAAAATTTGCTCAGGATTCTCTTCTTCACCTATTATGCGAATTATCTCGTCTCTATTTTCGGCAAGAATTCTAAAGCCCTCTAAAATATGCGCCCTTTCCTTTGCTTTATTTAGCTCAAATTCCGTGCGGCGGCGAATTACAATGTAGCGATGCTCTATGTAATTTGCGCACAAATCCTTTAAGGTCAAAAGTTTTGGCTGGCGGTTTACAAGAGCTAAATTGTAAATGCTAAAACTCTCTTCCAGCCTTGTGTACTTGAACAGATTGTTTTTTACAACCTCTGGTACCGCATCTTTTTTCAGCCCAACTACAATTCGCATTCCCTCGCGGTCGCTTTCGTCGTTGGCGTGGTTAATGCCTTCCAGTTTGTCATCGTTTACTAGTTTGCCTATGGTTTCCAAAAGTTCTTTTTTGTTCACCATATATGGAATGCTTTTTACAATTAAAAAATTGCGACCTTTTGAATCCACTTCCACTTCAATATCAGCACGAACTTTTACTTTGCCGCGTCCGGTTAAATAAGCATTTCTAATTCCGCTTCTGCCGCAAATCACGGCTCCTGTGGGAAAATCGGGACCTTTTACATAATCTAGCAATTCTTCGCACGAAATTTCTGGATTGTCTATAACGGCTTTTATAGCTTCTGTAACTTCTCTTAAATTATGCGGTGCCATATTGGTTGCCATGCCAACCGCAATACCAATAGAACCATTTACCATCAGATTCGGAAATGCAGAAGGTAGCACAGTAGGCTCTTCCAAAGAATCGTCAAAATTCGGGCTGAAATCCACTGTGTTTTTATCCAAGTCTTCCAGCATAAACTCGGCAAAATGTGTCATTCTGGCTTCGGTATAGCGCATTGCCGCAGGAGGGTCTCCGTCCATGCTGCCAAAGTTTCCTTGCCCATCTACCAATGTGTAA
>Ga0268262_10004893_pt1 | contig 13542 bp, 10 predicted proteins | sample TergutNc150P3_FD_190354 | JGI IMG/M metagenome (GOLD analysis project Ga0268262, IMG submission 190354) | Nasutitermes corniger P3 segment gut microbial community from laboratory colony in Florida, USA - Nc150 P3 (SPAdes) (version 2) | ecosystem: Host-associated > Arthropoda: Insects >... | reverse complement strand
GCGTCGGAAAAGTGGACTATGCCGATAAGGGAATGGGGGCAGGCTCTAAACCAGTTTGCCATTGAGTTCGGGAAAGAACGAGTTTCGTTCTTATGATATTCTGTCATTTACACAAAATATCGGATAGGCTCTTCTTTTATCTCATCAACAGACAATCCCTGTTCTAAAAGTTCAAAGACTTCTTTGCGCCCTTCTTTAAGCCCTTCTTTATGACCTTTTTCAAGCCCTTCTTTAAGCCCTTTACGTTTGGCGTTTGTCATTAAGCTTTGATAGTCTAATTCACTTTTTATCCGAGCAGTTTCTCGCATGTATTCTATTTCGCTCTGCGTGAAACCTGTCATGGTTTTTACCGCCATCGCTATGCCCTCATCTCGATTGGTTATATCAATGATTTTAGTCCTTTTTTCAAGATCTGTCAAATATTCAAAAAATACCGCCCACAATTCCGTTTTTGTCATTTCTTCAACAAGTTTTTCGGCTATGAGTCTCGTTTTTTCCAATTCAACAGTTATTATTCTGGTTTTCCCGCCAAATGAGATATGGGTTTTAAGATCGCTGTATGAAAAATCATGTATAAGCTCTTCATCAGGGAAAAATAATTCTTTTGCAAGAATAGTGATTTGATATGTTTCTTTTAAATCATCATAATTTTTGTCTTTTCCATGGATATCCTGTCCGGTAAATAGCCTTGCGGTATAATACTCAATGCGTACCTGTTCATCCGCACCGGGATTAAATGACATTTCTACATTGACAAGTTCACCTTCCTTTGTTCTGCAGGATACATCGAAGCGTATGTATTTCTGCCTCAGATCGTTAATTGGCGGCTCATTAGCGGTAATTGCCTCTACTACAACATTATGCTTGATAAGCGTTGAAATCAAGCCGGACAACGCGCCTCTTGATTCATACGTGTCTTTAGTGAATACGGCTTTAAACACCGGGTCATAACGAATGTCAAAGATACTCTCTCCGTCCCTGAAAGGGAAAGGTCCCCACTCGTACTGAACGGGATTTTGATTGCTGTTTTCCATAATTAACTCCATATAGTTTTATCCCGAACCTTCAAAAGAAGGTTCAACTATATATATGATCGCAGATGAAATTTGCATTACTTTCGCGGGAAGAATTTTGAAATTTTTACAAAAAAACAATGACAGTCACCGTTTTTGCCCGTCCGGAGAGGGGGGACAGCGGTGCGGGGGAACAATTTCTCCTCTACAAAACAACGCCTAACTATTAATAATTCTCTTCATTACTGATTAATATTACTACGTGAGCGAGCAGCGCGTAGCCTACCCCGCGACGGCGCTCTGCTCAGGCTTTCGTACCGCTTTGCGGTACGCGCCCTCGCGCATTATTCATCTGGAAACTTTTATTGTGCGCCACGCTATGTTAATTATTTCATCTACACCGCTTCATGCGGTGCATAAGTGTGCGTGGTGTGGATCGCCGATCCATCCGCGCCAAAGCACGCGTAATCCGCCGTCACAGCCACCGGAGCGGGGTGGGCTATGCGATGTCGCTCACGGGGGAATATGTGGCGAGGAGGGAAAGTTATAAATTAGGGGAATATGGGTATCAAGCGCTTTTTACAGTTACTTAATTCAATTCCAAATTCTCATTCAAACAAGCCGCCGCCTCTTTCCACACTAATTGGTCTTGCTCGCTCAGTTCTGCAAATTCTTTCTGCCTGCCATACGCGGAAAGTTCGATAAATTTTTCAAGGCGCGTCAGCAGTTCCTTGAATTTTTCCTCATGAAACTGTTTTAACCACGCGGGGACGCTTTTAAAGCCGCGGGCGGAAATTAGTTTCGCGTAATGGGAGGCGCATAAGCCGTCGGACGCGGTAAAAAAATCACGCAGTTCCATTTCTTCTAATGAGTTGCCGCCGGAATTGTTAAGAAAATCAAGGTATTCGTTTTCTATTTTTTCACGTTCAACGCAGACGGGACAGCGGCCTTTCGGCTTCCACGGCCTTTTATCCTTGAAACATTCGATGCGGTCTTCCAGAATATCGCGGCTTAAGATAGCTACGGCAAGGCCGTCGCGGAAAGAAACAAGACCTCTTGAGTGAAAGGAACAAAAGCCGCCGGCCGCGCGGAACAAGGCGCGGAAGCCTCGGTCGGCGACATGCTCAAAAAGGGTGTTGTCAATGTACCTGTAGGCGCGGTCGCTTATTAAGCGGCATAAGGGGCAGCCGGGTTTTTCAGCGACTTTTTGAAGCTCAAAAAAATTGATGTGTTTTTCAATGGCCATGCCCGGCCCCTATTCCTTCTTTCCGAGAAGTCCGGCTCCCAGGGCGGTTCCTCCCAGAAAGTGAATGTGCAGGTGATCAACAGTCTGCCCGCCGTCGCTTTTTGCGTTGATGATAAAACGCCCGCCCTTTTCTGCGCATCCTTGCTGTTTCGCGAGTTCTCCCGCTTTATGGAGCAAGCGGCCAAGTAAAGCCGAATCTTCCGCTTCCATGTCCAACAGGCTCTTTATGTGCTTTTTAGGGACAATAAGAAAATGAACCGGCGTCGCGGGGTTAATGTCGAAAAAGGCAAGCATTTCATCGTCTTCGTAAAGTTTTTTGGAAGGAAGCTGGCCTTCAATTATTTTACAAAAAATACAGTCGCTCATAAGTTCATTATAGCATTCTCCACCGCTTTAAGAAAACCCCTGCTCGATTCTGTCGCGCCGGTAACCGCGTCTATGTCTGTCGTGTTGTATTGGATTACCATGTCAATTAGTTCTTCTATGGCGGCCCCTCCGACAAGATTGTCCTCTTCGGAATCGACAATTATTTCCGTTATACTGCCGCCGCTGACGCGTACCTGTACCTGTATGGGCCCGCGGTACCCCTGGGCAGTTCCTTCAAGGAAATCTGTGATTTCCACGGAATCGACGCTTCCTGTGGAATAGGCGGCGTTGTTTCTGCCGCCAAGAGACACACAACTTAAAACCGTCAAACTAAGCGCAAAAAGAATATTTTTCATAAAACCTCCTGCACTATATATGGTTCGTCCGTGAAATTTGCATTACTTTAGATTGAAAAAAAGTGAAAAAATGTAAAAAAAAAGGAACCTCTTTCACGAGGTCCCCTTTTTCTTACTTAAAGCCCGCGGCTAATCGTCGTTTTCTTCAACGGTAAATTCTTCGGGCTGGGCAACAGCCGCTTCAGCCTGCTCTTCCTCTTCCTGTCTGCGTTTATCAAGGATTTCGTGCATATACTCGTCCAAATCCTGGCTTTCCTCGTCGAAGAGTTTTACGTTGCGGTAACGTTTAATGCCCGTGCCGGCGGGAATAGGATGGCCTATGATGATATTTTCCTTTAAGCCGCGCAGATAATCCGTCGAACTCTTAATGGCGGCGTCCGTAAGCACACGTGTAGTTTCCTGGAAGCTGGCGGCCGACAGGAACGAATCAATGTTAAGCGAAGCTTTGGTAATGCCCTGGAACATAGGCAGGGCGATTGCGGGCTGGCCGCCTTCCGCGATTACTCTGGCGTTTTCCTCGTGGAAACGGTATTTGTCTACGGAAGAACCCTGTATAAACTTGGTGTCGCCTACTTTGCGGATTTCCACTTTGCGCATCATCTGCCGGATGATTACGCCTATATGCTTGTCGTTTATGGACACGCCCTGCAAGCGGTAAACCTGCTGTATCTCATTCATCAGATAACGCTGTAACATGCTTTCGCCTTGTATGTAAAGAACTTCATGCGGGTTAATCGCGCCCATACAGAGCTGTTCGCCGGCTTCCACAGGATCGCCGTCGCGTACAAGCTCTCTCTTGTTCATCGGAATAAAATGCGAAGTTTCCCTGCCAAACGCGTCTTCTATAACAACTTTCCGCTTGCCTTTAACAATGCCCCGGAAATATACGGTTCCGGAAACCTGCGCGAGAACCGCGGGGCTTTTCGGCCTGCGCGCCTCGAAAAGCTCGCTTACGCGCGGAAGACCGGAAGTAATATCCATCGCTCTTGCGGACTCTTTTAACGTCTTTGCTATCGTTCTTCCCGCGTGGATTTTCTCGCCTTCATCAACCAGGATGTAAGCGCCGCCCGGCATAGGATAAGACGCGACTTCGTTTTCATTGTCGTCCACAATAAAAATACGCGGTTGTTTTTCGTGCTGGGATTCTGTTATGCGCTTTTCTATATTGCCTGTATCTTCGTCAATTACCTCATTAAGAGTCGTGCCGAGAATAATATCCACAAATTTTACCGTTCCGCCTTTTTCCGCGATAATCGGGTCGGAGAACGGGTCGAAGGTGGCGATTGTTTTTTCGGCGTCAACAACAGTCCCTATTTGCGCCTCAAAATCGGAACCGTTCCTGATTTCAATCTTTTGATCCGGACCGATTAAATAAAGCGTTTCTTCGTCATTATTTTTCAGGATCATGGCATACGCTATTTCCGATGAAACAATCTCCTGACCGCCCCTATGGATAATTACGTCGCCCCTGTTGATTTTCTTTCCGTCCACGGCGGCAAGCCTGTCGCCTTTTTCAATTTTGTATTCTTTCATTACCTTGTTGACAATAGAATGTCCGCGGCGGGTAAAGAGCAAGTGGCCGTTATCAAGAGTCAGGTGCGTTCCGGCGACATTTCTGATATATACCGGATATTTTAAAGTGATGCGGCTTTCCTCGCTGGCCTTGGTCGCAACGCCGCCGATGTGGAAGGTACGCATTGTAAGCTGAGTTCCGGGCTGGCCGATGGACTGCGCAGCGATTGTTCCGACGGCTTCCCCTATTTCCACGGTGCGGTTTGTGGCAAGATTGCGTCCGTAGCATTTCTGGCATACGCCGTACTTCGCTTCGCAGGTTAAAACCGTCCTTATGCGCACGGACTCAACGCCCGCGTCTTCAATCGCCGCGGCAAGTTCTTCGTTAATTTCCTCATTTACGTCGATTATAAGCTCGCCGGTAATCGGATGCTTAACGCGCTCAAGTGTAAACCTTCCGACTATGCGGTCCCTTAAGGGCTCGACAATTTCCTCGCCCTGTTTTACCGCCGAGTAGGCGATACCGTTGATAGTGCCGCAGTCTTCCTCGTTTACAACCATGTCCTGCGCGATGTCCACGAGGCGGCGGGTAAGATAGCCGGCTTCCGCAGTTTTTAGGGCGGTATCCGCAAGACCTTTGCGCGCGCCGTTAGTTGAAATAAAGAATTCGATAACCGAAAGGCCTTCTTTAAAGTTTGAACGGATGGGGAGCTCAATAATATCTCCCGACGGCTTCGCCATAAGGCCGCGCATACCCGCAAGCTGGCGGATCTGGTTGCGGCTTCCGCGCGCGCCGGAGTTCGCCATCATGTAGATTGAGTTAAAGCCGTCCCTGTCCAATTCCAGCGTCTGCATTGTTTTGCTTGTAAGCTCTTCGTTTGCCCTTGTCCAAATTTCCACGACGCGGTTGTAGCGTTCTTCCTCGGTAATAAAACCTTCTCTTCTCTGCTTCTGGATAGACTCAACGTCCTTGTTCGCCTTATTGATCATCTCGGCTTTTTCTTTCGGGATCACAATATCATCCACGCCTATAGTCGCGCCGAATACTGTCGCGTAACGGTAGCCTGTGGCTTTTATCGCGTCCAGCATTTGCACCGTAACCCACGAGCCTTTTTCCTTGAACACATGCTCAATAAGGGCGCGTAATTCCTTGTCCTTAAGCTCATAATTTATATATGGAAGATCCTCGGGCATCTCGCCGTTAAAAACAAGCCTTCCCGCGGATGTTACTATTATTCCCTTTGCGTCCGCTTCTGTGATATGGCCGGCCTTGTCCCAAATAAGTTTACGCGGCGTTTTAACTTTAATCGCGGCGCCCCAATCCAAAGCTTTGTTTTCCACCGCCATCAGCACTTCCTCGACAGAGGAATAATAGGGAATCTTGTCGGCGGTTTCCGGTTTTGAAGAACCGGGCCTTTTCGCGTTTTGTTTAAATCTTGTAAGGAAGTTGATGCCCAAAACCATGTCCTGAGACGGAAACACTATAGTCTTGCCGTTGGCGGGGTTAAGAAGATTACGCGCGGAAAGCATGAGCGTCCAACATTCCATCTGGGCCGCCTGCGTAAGCGGAACGTGGACCGCCATCTGGTCGCCGTCAAAGTCCGCGTTAAAAGCGTGGCAGACAAGCGGGTGCAGTTTTATCGCTTTCCCCTCTACCAGCACGGGTTCAAAAGCCTGAATACCAAGCCTGTGGAGGGTTGGAGCGCGGTTGAGAAGCACGGGGTGCTCTTTTACAACCTCGTCGAGAATGGCGAAAACTTCGGGTGTTTCCTGCTCTACAAGCATCTTCGCCTTTTTAATATTAAAGACAACGTCCTTGTCGACAAGTTTTTTCATTATAAAAGGCTTGAACAATTCAAGCGCCATTTTTGTGGGAATTCCGCACTGCCACATTCTGAGATCCGGCCCTACAGTAATTACCGAGCGCCCGGAATAGTCAACGCGCTTTCCGAGCAGGTTCTGGCGGAAACGCCCCTGCTTGCCCTTGAGCATGTCGCTGATCGATTTAAGCGGCCTGTTGGACGAGCCTTTTACCACTTTCTTTTTCTTGGAATTGTCGAATAACGCGTCCACCGCTTCCTGCAGCATGCGCTTTTCGTTGCGGATGATAATTTCAGGCGCGTTAAGGCCTATCAGCCTTTTAAGGCGGTTGTTCCTGTTAATTACCCTGCGGTAAAGATCGTTAAGATCGCTTGTGGCAAAACGTCCGCCGTCAAGCTGAACCATAGGGCGCAGTTCCGGCGGGATAACGGGTATCACCGTGAGGATCATCCAGTGGGGCTTGTTTTCCGAATTGCGGAAATTTTCCACGATGTCAATCCGCTTTAAGAGACGCTTGTCGCTCTTGGGGCCCTTTTCAATCATCTTGGCGCGGAGGTCTGCCGCCATTTGATCAAGGTCAAGGTTTTCAAGCAGGGTGCTGATTGCTTCCGCGCCCATGCCCGCGGTAAACGCGCTGCCGAAGCGTTCATACATGTCGTTGTATTCTTCCTCGGAAAGAAGCTGGCCTTTTTTAAGGCTGGTGTCTCCCGAGTCAATTACGATGTATTTTTCATAGTACAGAACCGAACGCAGGGCGTTGGTTGTAAGGTCAAGAAGGAGCCCCATTCTGCTTGGAACCGAGCGGTAGTACCAGATGTGCGAAACAGGAGCCGCTAATTCAATATGGCCCATCCTTTCGCGGCGAACCTTAAAATGTGTAACTTCGACGCCGCAGCGGTCGCAGATGACTCCCTTGTACCGGATAGATTTAAACTTTCCGCAGTAGCATTCCCACTCTTTGGTAGTGCCGAATATCCTTTCGCAGAATAGCCCTTCTTTTTCCGGCCGCAAAGTCCGGTAGTTAATTGTCTCCGGCTTTTTTACTTCGCCATAAGACCACGACCGGATCATTTCCGGCGAGGCCAGCCGTATCATTATCGAATCAAAATCTTGAATGTCCCGCATCTTACTCCCCTTTTAAAAATTACTTCCGGACTTGGTTATTAATTCCTCATCTTTTTCGGTGAGCGGTATCTGTTTTCCTTTTATGTCAAAGATCGAAAGATCCAGCGCGAGGCCGCGCAATTCCTGAACAAGCACGTTGAACGATTCGGGAATGCCCGCAGTCGTGGAAGGCTCGCCTTTTACGATTGCCTCGTAAATCTTCGAACGCCCCGTCATGTCGTCCGACTTGATTGTCAAAAGTTCCTGCAGTGTGTTTGCCGCGCCGTACGCTTCCAGCGCCCAAACTTCCATTTCGCCCAGACGCTGTCCGCCGAACTGCGCCTTGCCGCCCAGCGGCTGCTGGGTAACAAGCGAGTAAGGGCCTGTCGAGCGCGCGTGCATTTTGTCGTCGACAAGGTGGTGCAGTTTAAGGAAGTAAATTACTCCGCAGAAAATCGGATTTATAAACGGCTCTCCGGTTCTGCCGTCGCGCAGAACGGTTTTGCTTGTTACGGGCAAGCCCGCTTCTTTAAGTTTATCTTCTATTTGATCCGTCGAGGGGGACTGGAATACGGGGGCGGAATACCATTCGTTAAGAGTGGAGCCCGCCCAGCCAAGCTCGGTTTCCAGAAGCTGGCCTATGTTCATGCGCGAAGGAACGCCAAGAGGCGTAAGGCAAATATCCAGCGGGGTTCCGTCTTCCATAAACGGCATGTCCTCTTCCGGCAGAATGCGGGCGACGACGCCCTTGTTTCCGTGGCGGCCGGCCATCTTATCGCCCTCGCGGAGTTTTCTCTTTGCGGCGATTAACACCTTAACCACTTCGTCTACTCCGGGGCTAAGGCTGTCATGTTCCGTCCTCTTGAGCCGCTGGATGTCAATTATTGTTCCCTCTATGCCGTGCGGCACTTTAAGGGACGTGTCACGCACTTCCTTAGCCTTTTCGCCGAATATTGAATTGAGCAGTTTGAATTCGGGCGTCGTCTCCGTCTCGCTCTTGGGCGTTACCTTGCCGACAAGAATGTCGCCGGAACGCACTTTCGCGCCGACGCGGATAATGCCTTCGCTGTCCAGGTTATCAAGGCTTTTTTCCGAAGTGTTGGGAATGTCGCGCGTGATTTTTTCCGGCCCGAGTTTTGTTTCCCTTATTTCAACAATAAATTCCTTTATGTGTATCGAGGTAAACATATCGTCTTTTACTACTTTTTCTGAAATAAGAATCGAGTCTTCGTAGTTGTAACCGTTCCATGGCATAAAGCCCACTAATATGTTGCGCCCAAGGGCAAGCTCGCCGTTTTGCGTGGCGGGCCCGTCCGCGATTACCTGGCCTGTGGTAATCTTGTCGCCGGTATTAACAATGGGGCGCTGGTTATAGCAAGTGTCCTGATTGGTTCTTTGGAACTTAACCAGCTTATAAACATCGTTGCCGTGATTATCAAGCGAAACTTGAGCCGCCGGTTTAGGGTTGCCCGCCCTTTCCGGTTTTACGACAATCTCCTGCGATGTTACGCGAAGAACTGTTCCGTTGCGGCGGGCTTTTACAAGCACGCCCGAATCGTACGCGCATTTTCCTTCCATTCCCGTGCCTACGCGCGGCGCTTCCGGGAAAACAAGGGGAACCGCCTGGCGCTGCATGTTGGAACCCATCAAAGCGCGGTTGGCGTCGTCGTGTTCAAGGAAAGGAATCAGCGAAGCGGATACCGAAATGATCTGCTTGGGAGAGACGTCCATGTACTGGATGTCCTTAGGCTCGCGGGTTGTGTAATCGCCCTTGCTGCGGCAGGAAATTTGATCGTCGGCGAAAGTGCCGTTGTTGTTCACTTTGGCGGAAGCCTGCGCGATAAAATAGCGGTCCTCGTCTATGGCGGAAAGGTACTCAATGTCAGTTGTCGCGATCCCTTTGCTAACTTTCCTGTACGGGGTTTCCAAAAAGCCGTATTCGTTAACGCGGGTATAATTCGCAAGCGAAACAATAAGGCCGATATTCGGACCTTCGGGCGTTTCAATGGGGCACATTCTGCCGTAGTGGGTGTAATGCACGTCGCGCACTTCAAAACCGGCGCGGTCGCGGGAAAGGCCGCCGGGGCCAAGCGCGTTAAGGCGCCTCTTGTGCGTTAGCTCCGCAAGCGGGTTAACCTGATCCATAAACTGGGAAAGCTGGCTGGAACCGAAAAATTCCTTGATGGCCGCGACAATGGGCTTTATGGAAATTAATTCCTGCGGCTTAATTGTGTCGGTCTCTTTCTGGCTCATTCTTTCTTTGGCAATGCGCTCCATTCTGCTGAACGCGGTTTTCATATGATTTGCCATAAGCTCGCCGACCGAACGTATGCGCCTGTTTCCAAGATGGTCGATATCGTCAAAATATTCGTCGCCGACATAGGCTTTTATAAGGAACTTCATGGTTTCGATGATGTCAATTTTTGTAAGGGTATAATCGTCCAGAGGCGGCTGAAGATTGAATTTCTTATTCAGTTTATAACGCCCCACCTTGCCAAGATCGTAACGGCGGCTTGTAAAGAACATTCCCAGCAGATCTTTTTCCGCCTGATCGACGGTCATGGATTCGCCCGGCATCAATACGGAATATACCGCCATTAAGGCCTCGTCTTTTGTCGGCTCGCCGCCGGAACCTTCTTTTACAAATTTTATATCTTCACGCTCAAAGCAATTAAGAAGCATGGGCGAGTTAAGCGAGCCCTCGGCTTCAAAATCAATATATTCAATGGACTTTACTCCGTATGACAAAAGCTCGTCTACATTATGCGGGTGAAGTTTTTCGCCGGCGCGGTAAAGGGTTTTCATTCCGTCGGACTTTTGTCCTTCGGATTTATGTCCGTTGGACTTTTGTCCTTCGGGATTATCATTTTTTACCAATACGGCTTTTGCGAGAATTTTTCTGTCAATCTTTTCTTCTGTTTCACGGTCTTTTTTGATTTTAAGGGTATCTGTTTTATAGAAAGCGTCGATAATTTCTTCCCTGCTGGAAAATCCCAATGTGCGAAGGAAGATTGTTCCGAGTATGCGTTTTTTTCTGTCTATTTTCGCGTAAATTAATTCGCGTTTTTGATCAATTTCAAATTCCAGCCAACTGCCCCGGTAGGGAATTATTCTTGATGAGAAAACTCCCTTTTCGTGGCTGAAAATTACGCCGGGCGATCGGTGTATCTGGGAAACCACCACCCTCTCCGCGCCGTTGATGATAAATGTGCCCCTTTCGGTCATAAGCGGAATATCGCCGAGATAAATATCTTTCATCCTGATCTCGCCGGTTTGCTGGAAGACCAGATTAACATGCGCTTTAAGCGGAATAGAATAAGTAATCCCTTTTTGCTTGCATTCAAGTTCGGTCAATTTCATGTTTTCTTCGTCGAAGGTGTAGTATTCGTATTCAAGCACCATATCGCCGTTGGGGCTTTCTATAGGGAATGTTGATTTAAATACTTCCTGGAGTCCCTGTAACGCGGGCTTTTCGCCTTTTCTTGCCTTGTCTCTCTGTAAAAAGCGTTCGTAGGATGAAACTTGAATTTCAATAAGATCCGGCAGATCCATTACATCCTGAATATCTTTTCCAATATACTTTCGCTTGTCGGTCGTTTTCATCCTGGTCATCGGAATCCCCCCTTATAAACCGCTTTGGCAGTTAAAGCTTAACAGCCCTAACTGCCGCCGCTCTATTTGAACGTGAGAAAACAAATTTTGTTATTCACAAAGCTTCCGACCACTTGCAAGTGGTCGGACAGGCGTTTACTGGATCTCAACAGTACCGCCTGCCGCGGTAACCTGATCTTTGATCTTTGCCGCCTCTTCTTTGGAAACGCCTTCTTTTAACGGTTTTGGCGCTCCTTCTACAAGGTCTTTTGCCTCTTTAAGGCCCAGGCCGGTTACGGCGCGGACTTCTTTAATAACGGCAATTTTCTTGGCTTCATCGTAAGCTTTAAGAACAACGTTAAACTCTGTCTTCTCTTCCGCCGCAGGAGCCGCCGCTCCTCCGCCGGCGCCGCCCGCAACCGCTACCGCAACGGGAGCCGCCGCTGAAACGCCGAACTTCTCTTCCATCATTTTTACCAGCTCGGATACTTCCAGAACTGTCATGGACGCAATCGCTTCTAAAATTTCTTCTTTTGTGGCTGCCATATTATCTTCTCCTAAAATGTGTTATGCGCTTCATACGAGGCGCATGCCCGCCCGTTCAAAAAACCGGCAAGCCTAATTAATACCGACAGGAACGGCAGCGTCGAACAAAAGTTCTTTGAACTAATGTTCACCGAAGCCTGACGGCTATATCGTTTCTTGCCATTGGCAAGTAACAACCATTCAATGGCGGTTTACGATGTTCTGCCGAAGGCAGAATGTTGGGGCGGTTCCCGCCCCGTAAACCGCTACGTTAAACGACGTTTTAATGTCGTTTAACGTGAAGATATGCGCCGTTTTAATGGCGCATATCGATTATCAACTCGCCTTTTTGTCGGCGATTGCCTTGACCGTACGGACCAGTCTTGCCGGAATATCGTTGAGCGCGGCGGCAAGACTGCGCGCCGGGCCGTTCATAACCGACATGAGCATGGAAATTAATTCCAGCTTGCCGGGCAGTTTTGAGAACGCCTCCGTCTGGGCGGCGTTGTAAACCGAGCCGCTGACCAAAGCGCCTTTAATCTCAAGAGCGGGAACTTCTTTCGCGAAATCGAAGAGTATCTTCGCGACTTCGTTCGCGTCCTTAGGGCTTATCGCCACCGCGGTGGGGCCGATAATGTAGGACGACACATCCGGCGTTGAAAGCTGCTCAAAAGCAATCCTTGCAAAGTTGTTTTTTACGACTTTGTATTCAACGTCTTTTGCGCGAAGAAGTTTCCTTAAATTGGTAATCTGCTCTACAGTAAGCCCGCGGTAACAGGTAAACACATAATCTTTCGCGTTACTAAAAGATTCTTTAAGTTCCGCAATGGCCTTTGTTTTATTCGGCTGAATTTTTTTCGCTAATATCGCCATATTTTTCTCCTAATCCTGATCTCTCATGGCTACCCACACGCCGGGTCCCATTGTAGACGCAACCGATACCGATTGAATAAACTCGCCCTTTACATCCGGCGGCCGTTTGCGTTTAATTTCTGTCACCACCACATCAATGTTTTCCGCTACTTTTTCAGGCTCCATGGAAACCTTGCCTACAACAAGATGCACTACGCCTGTTTTGTCCGCCCTGAATTCAACGCGGCCTTTTTTAAGCTCGGCTAAAGTGCCTTTAAGATCGAAGGTAACGGTTCCGGTTTTTGGGTTGGGCATAAGTCCTTTGCGGCCTAACACCATACCAAGTTTGCCGACGTCTTTCATCATGTCGGGGGTAGCCACGGCGACGTCAAAGTCCGTCCAGCCGCCTTTAACTTTTTCGATTAAGTCATCGGCGCCGACAAACGCGGCTCCCGCTTCCTGCGCTTCCTTTTCTTTTTCGGGTTTGCAGAAAACAAGCACTTTCTTGTCGCCCCGGAACTGGTGGGGAAGAACCACCGTGTCGCGCACGGCCTGGCTCTTTTTCAGGTTCAGCTTGATGGAAAGGTCTACCGATTCGTCAAACTTCGCGAAAGCCATTTTCTTAACAAGGATAACCGCTTCTTTTAATTCATAGGAATTCATGGGGTCGTAGTTTTTGGCGCTTGCTCTGTATTTTTTTCCGCGTTTCATTTGTCCACCTCTACACCCATAGACCGGGCGGTACCGGCGATAATTTTAACGGCGGCGTCAAGATCGTTAGCTGAAAGATCCGCCATTTTTAGTTTGGCGATGTCTTCAAGCTGTTTTCTTGAGATTTTTCCGACTTTGACCTTGTGGGATTCCTTTGAACCCGATTCAAGCCCTATCGCTTTTTTAATTAAAACCGATGCGGGCGGGGTTTTGAGGATAAATGTAAATGATTTATCCACATAAACCGTGATAATAACCGGAATGATAAGTCCCGGTTCCATGCCTTTTGTCCTGTCGTTAAACTGCTGGACAAACTGGGGCGCGCTGACGCCGTGAGGCCCAAGCGCGGGTCCTACGGGCGGGGCCGGAGTAGCCTTTCCCGCCGGACATTGCAACTTAATCATAGTCGCAATCTTCTTTTTTGCCATTTAACACTCCTTCGTGG
>Ga0268262_10004892_pt1 | contig 13544 bp, 9 predicted proteins | sample TergutNc150P3_FD_190354 | JGI IMG/M metagenome (GOLD analysis project Ga0268262, IMG submission 190354) | Nasutitermes corniger P3 segment gut microbial community from laboratory colony in Florida, USA - Nc150 P3 (SPAdes) (version 2) | ecosystem: Host-associated > Arthropoda: Insects > Digestive... | reverse complement strand
GTCCCCTCCGCCTTAAGTTTTGCCGCATGATTTCCGGTTGACAGTACCTGCAAGGTAATTTCATATTTTGGAAATTTTTCTTTGAGCAATCCCTGCATATGTTCAGTACGGAAATCTTCCGTGCTGGTATAAATGACAACACCGATATTATCTGTTTTTTTGCACGAGATCACAATTCCCACAAGAAGCAACGCCACCGTAAACATAAGAATTTTTTTCATTTCACTCTCCTATATATCAATACTTATCAGCAAGATAATTAATAATTATTAATTTTTTATGATTTTATCATGAAAAAATGAATATTGTCAATTCACAGTTTAACGTACATTTATGGTAAAAAAACGCCATTTTTACTCCGAAAATAGTATATGAGACTTCAAAAATTTATTTTCCTTCTTTTAACGGCCATTTTTTTAAATACTTGTAAATCAACCGAAACAGTAAAAGAAATTCTTAAGGAGGAGGACATCAAGCCTGAAATCCAACAGGGGCATACGGGCCTCGTTTTATCAGTGGCTTTCAGCCCCGATGGAAGCCGGTTTATTTCGGGATCAAGCGATAACAGTATTAAGCTCTGGGATGCGGCGACAGGCAAAGAAATAAAAACTTTTTTGGGTCATACTTCATGGGTTAATTCGGTAGCATTCAGCCCCGATGGTACAAAGATAGTTTCCGCCGGTTCTTATGATAAAAATGTCAAACTTTGGGACGTTGAGTCAGGGACACTGATACGGACTTATTCAGGGTTTTTTGGCATGGTTACATGCGTAACGTTCAGTCCCGACGGCAAACAAATTCTTGCCAGTTTCGCGGACAACATGATTAAACTTTTGAACGTATCATCAGGAAAAGAAATAAAAACTTTCTGGGGGCAGTTAGGGATGATTACTTCCGTGGCATTCAGCCCTAACAATAAACAGATCGCCTTTTTGGACCAGACCACTAGCACCGTAAATTTTTCCGCAATGATTAAAAATATTGACGTGGCGACAGGCAGGGAGATTATTACGTTTCCAAGATACAGGGAAAGCTTATATTCAATAAGTTTCAGTCCCGACGGTAATTTGATTATTTTTGGTTCGGGCGACGGCAATATAAAAATATGCGACGCTGCCAATGGCAAAGAAAAAAAAACATTATCCGGTCATACGGGATGGATTAACTCAGTTTGTTTTAGTCCCGACGGCTCTCAAATCGTTTCAGGTTCAGGCGCAGGTGATAACACCATTAAACTTTGGGATACCGCCACAGGCAGGGAAATTATAACTTTATCCGGTCATTCTTCATGGATTTTTTCCGTGGCGTTCAGTCCTGACGGCAACCAAATACTGTCAGGCTCCCGTGATACAACCATCAAACTTTGGGACGCAAAAACAGGCAAATTAATCAGAACAATCGGCATTCAAAAGTCAGAAAAATAAATACTTGATCTTTTTTGCAAATACAATATAATTAACTAAATTAATAAGTAAGGAGAGTATTATGAAAAAATGGGTTTGTTCGGTTTGCGGTTATGTACATACGGGCGATCAGCCGCCCGCGCAGTGTCCTACATGCAAGGCTCCGGCCGAAAAATTTAAGGAACAGGTTTCCGGCGGCAGTTTTGCCGCGGAGCATGTTGTTGGAGTAGCGAAAGGCGTTGACGCGGACATCGTAAAAGATCTGCAGGCGCACTTTAACGGCGAATGCTGTGAAGTTGGAATGTATTTGGCGATGAGCCGCGTCGCGGAACGCGAAGGTTATCCTGAAATTGCCGACGCTTATAAACGCTACGCTTTTGAAGAAGCGGAACACGCCGCGAAGTTTGCCGAACTTCTGGGCGAAGTAGTCACCGACAGCACAAAGAAAAATCTTGAATTACGCATCGAAGCCGAATTTGGCGCCTGCGCGGGAAAAACTGATATCGCCAAGAGAGCCAAAGAAAAAGGCTTGGACGCGATTCACGACACGGTCCACGAAATGGCCCGCGACGAAGCCAGACACTGCGCCGGATTTAAAGGTCTCTTGAAGAGATACTTCTAAAAAAACTTTTCCCCAAGACCTCACACTAAGAGCACAAAGTAACAAAGGACACAAATGGGGAAGAGGGGGTTTTGTTCGAGGGTTTACGTGAGCTTCATGATAAGATAACGAAAAAAAAACGGGGCTGTCCGTAAGGACAGCCCCGAACATTAATAAACAATATTTTTTTAATTAATTCGGCGCTTTAGAAAAACGGACTTCAAGCAATTCAATAAAACCTGCAAAGTAACCCTGGGCTACGCCTGCGGGATACGCATCAGTGGCATTCATTGAATAAATCCCTTTGGGAAGATCGCTGGCGGTGTTATATTTCCCGTCGACACCAATAGGCCTAGGTAAGCCTTTGGCTGGATCGCCTGAGGGTGTCATGCCTATCCAAGTGGGCTTTACCTCCAAGCCGCCCTTAGATGAGTGGGGAGCCTGTAACGGAATTGAACCGCCGTTGGCGCCCATGTTGTTATGCCACCATTCCAATTCCCCATAACTGCCGGTCTGCACTTTAGGGTCACCCACACCAAGGTGGAGGTTCCCGTGGGTCCAGTTCTGTGTCCAGGGCCGTCCGTCCGGCAGGAAGTATTGGGCATGCGCGATACAAATCTGATAGTCTTTAACTTTGTCTTCAAAATCAGCCGGGAACGGATAATTTGACAGATCAATCTTATATACATTGTCCTCAGCGGTTCCGTTTTTGGTAAACGGTTTTATATTCTTTTTCGGAGTCTCCTTCGGCAAATTGTTCCAATCAAAAATGAAGTGATCCATATCCGGGTCGGTTTCCGTCAGAATCAGGGCGCGCTGGCTGACAACGCTTAACCCCGTACCGCTATCGGTAACTTTTACCCAGTAGTAGCGGGACTCATTGGTAGAACCTGAAAGGAAATTTACATAATTATCCGGTTTTGGCGGGGTCTGTTTATACGGCGCTATGGGATAAGCGTTGTTTTGTTCTTTGATTCCGCCATAAAACTGAGTGTCCTTATCAGCTTCAACCAGCATATACGGCGTGTTATTTACCCAGTCGGTACGCGGCGTATATGTGGAACCGGTCTCTCCCGTAAGCGTCCATGCCATAGGCTCCCCGCCTTTTTCCATGTCCGCCCAGTTGTCACTATCCAACAATACTGAACCTGCTCCTACCTTTCCTCCGCCTACCTTTCCACCTGCGTTATACGGCGGTTCATCCGGCTGGACCAGATAGAAATACTGACCGGGGCCGCCGTTTACGGTGGTTATGTTATTTTTCTCATCAAGAGGCGTACCATGCCTGCCGTAGATCCCATACCAGGAATCCGATTCATACCACTGATATGTATAGGTTCCCCGCGCGGGTCTGTCCATTTCAACGGTTAATGGTTTAGCGACTGTTCCCCTATAATACCATGCGGCTCTGGGATGCGTTTTAATATTTGCCGCCAAATTGACTACCCCGATTTTGTAGTACCATGTAATCTTTCCGTTTGCCGATACTACCTTGATAGCCAGAGCTTCAGTTCCATCCATTCGGACTTTGGCAGGTGTAGCCCAACTAGGTTGTCCGGCATTGTCGTTCGCTATTTTTCCCCATGTTATCACCGCATCCGGATCATCAGGCGTCAGACTTATGCCAAAACCGTCAACCGGCTGGTCGGCATTTTCATAATTGCTTAGGCCTACTTTCGTCCAGTCAGGTTGGGGCAACCCCAGACCGTATATCCTATAAGGCTCGGGACCGCCTGTAAATGTCAGGTTGGCGATGGCGGCTATTCTGCCAACGCTTACCTTAAACCTGAAATATTCTTTGTCGATTGTATTCTCAGCGGTTACTTCGACATACAGATAACTCTGGTCTTCAATATTTATCCGTTGATCGGAAGGGGTGAATGTTGGATCCATGTCACCTGAGTCAACGTTTGGATTTTCGGCCTCGGATACGACGGCATACCTAACCGTCGCATTTTCATCGAACGGAGTCGCCACTACCAAGGCATCCTGTCCTTCTTTCAAGGCAATGGAAAGTTCAAGCGGATCCGTCTCCATATATTGCAGTTTGAACCATTCGGTGGAGCCGGTACTATGACCATGTATGTCGGCGCCCGCTTTGCCTTCGCGTTCTTTAATTCTTACATATTGCAGGTTGGTAGCCCAACTTAACAGTTTGGCTAAGAACCGATAGTAGTTAACCTCTTCTCCGTTTTCGGACATAACTTTGATGTAGATGTATTCAGAGTCATCAAGACTCACCGGTACCCGCGTGTCGTAAAACACGTCAGGACGCGTAGTACGCGTGGCGATACCCCATTGCGCTCGCGCTCCGGGACTGAGAGTCGGCCTAATGCGTCCGGATATTTTATCCGTATTCTTATCCCTCATCTTTATATCTATCCATCCGATAGTAGTATCGGGCTTGTCATAATCAGTACCGTACAGGTCATCGGAAGATATATCTTCTTTGTCCATTAAACTGGAAGGAATAGGGATTGCTACTTTAGACGCGGTGCTGGTTATAACAGTGGTGCCGCTGGATTCTATCTTTAACCCAGTCAGTTTCGCTTCTGTTCCCAGCACTTTTATGTCCTGGTTTACGCAGGTAATACAAACAAAGGCGGCAATCACCACCATGAGCAGTATCATCGGCATTCCGATTTTTAATTTCATATCAGCCTCCTAAAAATAAATGCAGAAACGCAAGTTCATCCACTGCGTCTGTTTAAGCGGTTCAGCTCCTGGTTTTAACCCGGGCCAAGGATGTATATATTCCTGTTTGAAGTTATACGCAAAAGCGATATACGACGAGGTAAAATTCAACTGTATTCTCGGCTCAACTTCTATGTACCGGTACGGGGAACCTTCATATAATTTACCGTCTCCAAAATCCTGACAGTAGGTGAATGACGTGCCTATGCTCAGTAGTTTATCGAAAAAGTTCCAATATAAACTGGGTTTAACAAAAAAATCACTGCGGCTGGTGATATATTCGTAACCAACGCGAACTTGGGCGGTAAAAAGATCCGGCGCATACTGGATAAACAGCCAATTTCTTAACCATTGTATCGCATCTGTAGAGGGCGCATACAAGTCCCCTAAAGCCCAAATCTGAAAACCGGGCAGGTATTTTGCAAGCACCCGCTCCTCAATACGGTAAATAAATTCGTCTTCTATACTGCCCGTAAGTTTATTATCCTGCTTCGCGTCATATTCATCGTCAAAGCGGTAAGCCATGCGGATTAAAAAGGCATCGTCGCTGTAAGACACACCGATAATCGATTCACGTAAAATGTTCAAAAGTGAAAGCGGTTTGCCTTGCGGCCAACCCTGATCCATGTCGGAGTTAAAATAGTTCAGTACAAAGCCGACATTCAACTGACCGGGGACAAAGGCGGGTTTCCACTCGACACGTGCCCCGCCTGCGCCCTTGTCTTCCAGTTCCTTCCACATTTCAGGTCCGCCGGTTCCCCAGGGAGAGCCTCCCAATCTGCCGACGGAGATCGTCATCTGATTGTCAAAGAAGTTACCATAGCCAAAGGCATAGGTCCACTCGGGGGGGGCGTTAATGGCGCTGGGTCTCCATGTTTCCCAATTCAAGCGCATTCTCATCCCAAAATCCTTCCCGTTAGCATAGTCTATATTCAGCCGGAAGCGGCCATGATCACCGCCGGCGTCATCCGTACTTTTCATATCGACAAAGGCATCTACGTCCTGGCCTTCCTGTTGCGTCTGCTGCCAGTAAATACCGGTTTTTGCCTCGCCTGAAAATTTTATCTCCTGGGCAAAAACCGCAGTGCATAACACAAGACCCAGAACAAGCAACATCGCACCCGCCCTTATCGTCGGAGCAATCAGCGGTGTCTTGATAGAGCGCCAATTGCCCATTGCTAATTTCTCATTTCTCATTTTCCTCGCTCCTATTTGGTAAACCTAATCGACAGAATTTGACTGCGCGGCATGTTTACATACGCCGTCATTCTATCCGAAGCTAATAATACCGAGTCATCTACCTCGAATAAGTGGTCAATATAAACATCCTTCCCATCAATTACTTGCTTTACTTGGTACGATCTGTGCGCTTTTACGCCGTTTACCGCAAATGGTAAAACTATCTTGACATTTCCCAAGTCAAAACCGTCGTTACCGTTTACTTGAGTGGGCGTCCACATAACCATACTGATTTCATTGCCGTCCTGAGACACATACGCTGTAATACGCACCGAAGTATTATCCATGTTGTCGGTGGGGTCATTCATATTGGAACCTTTCACCTCGTTTGCAATATTAACGGTGTTTCCGCCAGCGTGCGTCATCGTGCCGGTTATATTGTCTAAATAAAGCCGGGTGGTATCAGTGGTATACCGCGCATAGTGGGTCAACGCCCAGCCGCGTGGTAATGGCGCGTGTTCAGTGGTACCAAATTGTCCGTCTCCAACCATGCTGTAGAAGCGCTTGCTTGCCCACCAGACAAAGGCGTTCTCGTTATTTATGCGCATAACAAGGTCTACGTCGTTCAGATAGCGCCATACATAGTTCCATGTTGAATCGTTGTAATAACCCGTGGCGTTGGCGCTGTTGATGTTATGTTCCGTCATCCAAACTTCCACTCTGCCTTTGTTCAAGTCAGTTTCAGCGCCTTTTTGTAATTCGGCGGGATAATCGTTCCACAGGCTCTTGGTGCGCTCGCCGTAGATATGACGTGCAAGTACGTCTACAACAGCCTTCGTTTTTGGATTTCTTAATACTTCGCGGTTGATATACGGAGTATTTGCCGATTCACCGTTCATTGTCAGCACATAAGGTATTTCCCTGCCGCCGCCGTAGCCTCGAATTCCGTCCGTAAAATGGCCTATTTCTTCCCAGAAATTCTTCATTTCACTCGGAGACCATTCGCAGCCGTCGTAGCCTGCGACATAGTTAGGCTCATTGGAAATTGAAATACAATAAATCGGAGCGCCGTTGTCGTACATTATCTGGGCAAAGGTTCGCAGGTAATTGGCAAAGAGCCTGTAATATGACGGTATCAGGTTGCCGCCTCCGTTGATCGAGTTGTTGCTCTTCCATTCTTTAGGCGGGGTCCAGGGGCTTGCCGCCACATAGCCGCCGTATTGGTTAACGATTCTACAATTTTCATAATAGTCGGCATAGAATTGTCTTAAGGAACCATAAACCATGTCATCCATAGTTTTTTTAATATCAATATTATCCGGCCGTATCATGATACGCAAAATGTTGTAACCCATCTTATCTGGGTTATACATCAATTCGGTATCTTGCGCGTCCAGCCTTGGGAAATTATCCCATGCGACATGCATACCGCCGTAACCTCGGACATATTGCCTCTGGTTGCTGAGGTTAGTTGGATCCGGAATCGTAACAGTCACATTTTCCGACAGTGAGCCGGCAGCTGCAATACGCACCTGTACCGCCTTGCTGGTAATCGACGCGGTTTTGTCTTCACTGCTGACATTTTCATTCGTATTAGTTATCTTAACGTAATAGAAGCCGTTGTTACCGGGAGGGGTGAATGTGCTGGTAAATATGCCGTTAGCATCCTTCACGGGAGTATCGGGTACGCCAGCTTCCGTCCCCCCAGTGTTCACCGCGGATGTGTTGGAATACCACTGGAAGCTTAAATTCCCCAAGTCGGGCGATAACGCCTTTACCGTTAAAGGTTGGATTTCACCGGTGTTAAAGAAGAGCCGGTCGGCGGGCTGTTTTTCTATACGGGGCTCGGCGGCGCGAAGTCCCGGTTGCATATTAATAGTGGCGGGAATGGTTGTTAATTTCACCTCTCCAAGAATTTCGGTGGAATTGTCAACTTTGATTTCACTGATGGTGTTGGTAACTACAACATAAAAATAATTTTGATTAATATTCAGCGTGTCGTAACCGGGTATAAAGGACGCTTTATCAGCCCCCGGCACCGGAACTCCGCCTGCAATTTTGCGTTCACTATTGGAATACCACTGGTAGGTCAAAGTACCGGAAGCCGGTACTTCGTCCCCATAATTATCAAGAACCTTAGGAAGTCTTGCGTCCACTTTAATCGCGTTTAAAGCGCGTCCCCATCCATAACTGGCATCGGCGGGGCTTCTGGAAACAATGGGAAACAAGGGGCTGTTTTTACCGGGAGCGCTGAACGCGATTGTGGCAATCTCGCTCTGTATTTTCGCGCTGGTAACATCCAAGGTGTTGCTGTTGGTATTGGTTATAACCACGTAAAAATAATATAATTTATTCGCTTCTGCAGTTACATCGGTGGGAGCGTAGCTTGCCTGCGTCGCGCCACTAATAGGGGTGCCGCCATTTATACAATAATCATCGATATCCGTGAAACTGTACCACTGGTAGGTGATTGCGCCTTCTTTTTGCACCCAATCCCATACTTCTACTTTTAATGTGTAAGGTACATAGTTGTCAGTAAAAAACGATCTGCTTTCCGGCTGTACGCTGATATACGGCCTTGCCAGATTTGTCGGCGGATCTTCCGCCCCGCTTAATTGACACGCGGCAAGAACCAGCATCGCTATTAGCATGATACTGATAACCGCAGCCAAGCCTAATTTTTTTTTCATATTAATGCTCCTCTGATATAAAAATCCCCCGGCGCCATGGCCGGAAGGTTTATAAGAAAAAAGAGGGTATTCTCCTGAATACCCTCTTATGTTTTTATTCTACCATGTTACAGGTATCTCAATAGGCTCATTTTGATCGTCGCAACTTTCGCGGGACGCTTCTTTATGACCGGCGCTGCCGTTAGTATTGACATACCCGCTAAATGCCGGATACTTGTAACCATCCTTCACAAAATACACAGGTCTCCCTACTATATCTTCGTCAGAAGTATTCGCAGCCCCCGCCAGTTTTTTCAGTTTTACATCCCTGATATAGAAGGTATTTGCATAGGTTTCTGGAAGGCCTGCCTTCGTCTGACCGGGCAATCCCAAGGCATAGAAGAGGGGACCGGCTTTATCTCCAAGAGTCACATCCTTTCCATAATCAGCATGTTTTTTTGAGCCGTCAATGGTGTAAGCCAGATTAAACCATGCACAAGGATCGGGGGCATAACCTAGGACTTCTTGTAACTTTTCTTTAAGAGTTCCTTTCCCTTCGTCAGTGCCTCCGGCTCCACCTTCCTTATTCCATCCGTTAGAGCTATCCAAAATATAGGGAGCATTCGCGAGGTTATAACTGGCAATCGCTAATCCTTTCCCTGGAGCGGAACCGGTTGCGTCGCCCATACACATCGTGAAAAACTCCTTTGGATAGGGACCCATTAAGCGCGCGCCACGTGCGACCCCGTTCTTAAGCTGTGTATAGGTAAGCGTATAATACGCCCTAAGCTCAGCATAGTCATCCGTTGTTTTCCCGGCAGGAAGCTCAAAATAGTACACTACATACCAAGCGTTTGTCAGTGTAACTTTCTCGGCTCTTGCTATGTCGTCTGGCGGAGCATCGACTACAGGTGTATATCCGGCATACAGAGTGAGATTGCGGGTAACTGTGTCATTGTTAAAGTCCCATAGGTTAGTACATTCCTCTTCTTTATACCATTTATCAAAGACAAAATCTTCTTTTTCAGGGTTTGCCGGTTTGGTAATTTTAGCTCCTGAAGCTACATCTTTTATTGTGGCATGAAGTTTGCCTTCATTGGAAAATCTGACAATAAATGGCGCAGAGGTAATCGCTGTAAATTTTGTATACAGGGTGGTATCATCAGAAACGGTGTCACTGGCAAAGAGCCACTTTTTCGCCGTTGCCGCCTCGCCTCTATACCAACCTTCGAAGTAATAACCTTGTTCGTCGGGGGCTACTACCGGCGCGGTAATTTTTTCACCATAGGATACCTCGTATGTATTTACAGTTTTTTCACCATTCATAAAGGTAACAGTAAAGTAATTCTTTTTAGTGGTATCATTAGGATCTGTATCACCTTTAGTTTTAGTCCATTTGGCGTACAGCGTGGTATCTTTAGTAACTTTGTCGCTGCCAAAGTTCCACGCGTTATTTAGCTCCTTATCTTTATACCAGCCGTCGAAGTTAAAATTTGCTTTTGCTGGATCTGTCGCCGGTTTGGTAATTATCCCTGAAGCATCCGCTAAAGCGTCAATTTTACTGCCGCCGTTAGTTTCAAAGTTAACGGTATATTTTCCCGAACCTGCGCTACCGCCGCCACTATCGCACCCTGCCATTATCATGGCAAATACGGAAAGTATCGCCATAACCGCAAAAATAGTTTTTTTCATTCTTTCCTCCAAAATAAATTGCTAGGAATACTGTCCTTTCGCAGGTACGAAATTCATTTATGCGCAACGCGCAATATTTACTTTAAGACAACGGTTTTTAAATCCTCAGTCAATTTCCGCCTTTGTTGGGACAATGTTTGTACAAAAAAGTTATCTAAAACTGTTCCCCCAAACAACACTTTTATGTACGTATTATATGTTAATTTTTTCATATTTGTCAAGGATTTTTTTATATTGATAAAAAGCCGCCATTACATATAGGGAATTTTACCTACAAAGAGAAAAATAGGGAAAAATTCAAGTAATTCATCAGGAACAGACAGGTTTTTAGCGTTTTTATTAAAACAGGTATTACTACCATTATTATACCCGCTGTAAACGGAAGGCTTATACATTATACCTTGTCCGTCTTAAAATTATTAAATATAGTGTCAATATGGCGACATACATTGAACCAAAGATACTTAAAGGGTTTAGAGATTTTCTCCCGTCCTCGGAAATCGCGCGTCGGGCATTGATCGAAAATATTGAAAATACGTTCCGATCCTTCGGTTTTGTTCCGATTGACACTCCCGCTCTTGAATACGCGGAAATCCTGCTTGGCAAGGGCGGCGGCGAAACGGAAAAACAAATTTACCGCTTTAAGGACAACGGGGAACGCGATGTCGCCCTGCGTTTCGATTTAACCGTCCCCTTTGCCCGTTTTGTCGCCCTTCACCGCGCCGAGCTTGCTTTTCCATTTAAGCGTTACCACATTGGCAAAGTGTGGCGCGGCGAAAATACGCAGAGGGGACGCTACCGCGAATTTACCCAGTGCGACTTTGACATCATAGGGAGCGACAGTACCGCTTCTGATTTTGAGATTATTTTTTTAATCCGCTCAGCCATGCTGAATCTGGGGCTTGACGTTACAATTCATGTAAACCACCGCGGCCTTTTTAACCGTTTTCTTTCAAACATCGGGCAAAGCGAGAAATCCGCCGATATTCTCCGCGCCGTTGACAAGCTTTCAAAAGTAGGCGCGGACGAGACCCGAAAAACCTTGACGGAACTTGCCGGTGAAAAAAACGCGGAAAAGATACTTGAGTTTATAGGGGCAAAAGGCGGCTTTACGAAAACTTTAAATCGCATAACGGAATTGTCAGGCGGCCCTTGTGAAGAATCAAAGCGGCTTATGGCCCTCCATCAATTTATGCGCGAAGCTTGCGATGCTGGCAACGCGGACGGTAGCCGCGAAGCGGATCCTTTCGTTCTTGATCCTTCCATAACACGTGGGCTTGATTATTACACCGGCGTAGTATTTGAAACATTTTTAAACGAACTTCCCGACATAGGATCGATCTGCTCAGGCGGACGTTACGACAACCTCGCCGGGTTATACTCCAAAGACAAGGATTCAATCAGCGGGGTCGGCTCTTCCATCGGTCTTGACCGCCTTCTTTCCGCCCTTGAAAGCCTTAACAAACCGGTCGCCGCAAACAACTGCCGCGCCGCAATAGCCTGCGTAGACATTGAAAAATCGGGACAGTATCAGGCGCTGGCGGGCAAATTGCGGCAAGAGGGACTACCCTGCGAAGTTTTTACGGAGCAGATTGACCTTGTTAAGCAATTCATATTCGCGGAAAAAAAGGGACTGACTTTTGTGATAATACCCGGCGAAAACCCGCTTGACGGCACCGTTACCCTGCGCGACCTTGCCGGGCGGCATAATGTTGAAGTCTCAATTGAAGAAGCCGTTTTAAAGATTAAATCATAAAAATTTCACCATTCACGCGGAACAAATCCTTCAGGCACGTCTATCTTCATCGTATCGCCTGATTGTTCTATTACAAACAACCCCGCTTCGCGCACTGCCGTCTTTACCTCGATTTCGTATATCGCTCCGGCTATCCCTCCCAATATTTTCCGTTGATCATTAATTCCGCGATAATGCTCCTGTAAAATTTTCAGCCGTTTTATATGGTGTTCCACGTCCTGTACTACGGGTCTTGATTTTACTTCTATCGCTATTATAGTTTTGAGGTTTTCCATAAACAAATCAATTTCCGTTTTAATTTTTCCGTTTTCACCGTGTATTTTAGTTCCTTTAGCTGATAAATCAAAGTGATACCCTAACTCGTTAAACCGTTTTGCTATACCGGGGGCGACAAGGTGTTCCGCCAATTGCCCAAAACGGCGGTGAACTTCTCCCAACTGTTTTCCGTTTCTTCTTACTATCCGCCAAGCCTCTTTAATATATTCGGCTTCTTCCTTTTTTCTCTGCTCACGTTCTTCTTTATACTTGGCTTCCTGCTCGGCGAGCTTTCTTTCCCGTTCCGCTTCCTGCTCGGCGAGCTTCTCTTTCCGCTTGGCTTCCTGTTCGGCGAGTTCTTTCATCTGCCGATCCAGTTCCTCTTTCCGCTTAGCTTCCTGCGCGGCGAGTTCCTCTTTCCGCTTGGCTTCCTGCGCGGCGATTTCTTTCATCTGCCGATCCAGTTCCTCTTTCCGCTTGGTTTCCTGTGCGGCGAGTTCCTCTTTCCACTTGGCTTCCCGTTCGGCGAGTTTTTTCTTCAACTGCTCGAACTCCTTTTTCTGCTTGGATTCCCGCTTGGCTTCCTGTGTGGCGAGTTCCTGCATTCTCCGATCGAACTCTTCTTTCCGTTTGGCATCCAGTTCGATGTTTTTCTGCATTAACGCCCACACTTTTTCAAAGGTTAGCCCTTTGCCGCTGGGAGGGGCTTTTCTTGAGGGTTTTTTCTTGCTTGCAACTGCTGACATAATTCCTTCTCCTGAAGATAAAATATTATATCATATTAAAAATGATATTTACATTCCTATATGGCGCGGACTTGTCATTTTGCTTGACCGAAAATGAAAATATTTATTTTTTTTTACCACGAACAACACGAACAACGACAAGCTACGGACGTAAAGTTCGTGTGGTTCGTGGTGAAATTCTTTGGTTATTAGCGCAAAAAAAAGGCCCTCCTCGCGGAGAGCCTTTTTCGCATATTAGGGGTTTATTCCCTATGCGCTCAACTTCTTAGAAGCTTACCATGATTCCTACTGGAACGCTCCATTTGATCAGGCCGTCATCAAGACCGCCTTCCGACCAGAGTTTTACGCCGACGAGGAATTGCGCTCCCCATTCTTCGCCAATCCTGACGTACGGGTTAACGTGGAAATCCGTTATAGCCTTAGCCCCATCAGGTGCTGATGAGCCAGGCATATACATAGAAATACCGAGACCTAAAAAAGCCGCGAGATTGTCGCCGAGGGAGAAGAAGGGGAGTAATTCCGCCAGTATATAGGTGTTATCACTCAGCT
>Ga0268262_10004891_pt1 | contig 13547 bp, 14 predicted proteins | sample TergutNc150P3_FD_190354 | JGI IMG/M metagenome (GOLD analysis project Ga0268262, IMG submission 190354) | Nasutitermes corniger P3 segment gut microbial community from laboratory colony in Florida, USA - Nc150 P3 (SPAdes) (version 2) | ecosystem: Host-associated > Arthropoda: Insects >... | reverse complement strand
AAAGTTAATGCAAGGCAAAACTATCCCTCCTTCACCGATTGCGTAAATGCCTTGATATTATCCAAAGAAGAAGAAGTACTAAGTCCGCAAGCCGGAGCGATGATATCTATTTTTTGTTCCACCAGTCGCTTTGCTTGTACAGACACTTGCTCTGGTTTCCCAAATTCGAGCATATAGGTACTTAAATTCCCCATCGTCACAAGGCTTGGATATTCTTCCTTCAATTCACGCAAGTTCACTTTTGCATCTGTAGAAATTGCCTGAGAGCGAATTTCTGGAATATATTGCTTAACACTTCCTAAATCGCCGCATATATGCACGATAACTGGAGTTCCTGTTTTGCCAATTCCCTCAACCAATTTGTTCAAATAAGCAACGGCATATTCCTTGAACATCTTTGGCCCAAGTATTTCTCCGGTAGCGGTTGGGTCGCCCACAGAAATAACGGTTGCACCACCCTCAATCATCAACTGGGCATAAGCTATGAGAAAATCGGTGACATAATCGAGTCCCTTGTGCGAACCCTCTCTATCTTTGCGAAGCCCTTTTAGAAAATTCATAGGGTCTATAACCGATGCCGCCGTGCTTATGGGGCCTGTGAGGTTGCCTATAACCGGAACATCCGCATTTTTGTTGGATAAGTGCCACCCTGCCTGCACCACGTTGGAAATTCTCCCTTGTTTGAGCATTTGGCTTATATCTTTGTATTCAACCTGCGAGGCTTCCGCAAAGCGTTCCGCTTGGATTTTAGGTTCGCAATTAAGGGTGCCAAAATTTATCTCGCTGCCCAGTACTTCCGCTTCAACCGTCATGCAAAACGGAATCCCAAAATTTTCAAATCCCGTATGGGTATATACATCTTCGGCAAGGGCCGCCATAAGCCTATAGTCGTGATGCGCTTCTGGGAGCGTGTGCCCCGTACTGTTCATAACATCCACAATAGCAGCGTTCATCATTCCGCCAGGGCAAACAACAGGAGGGCGGTCTATGCTTTTTTTATCGAAAACTCTAAAAAGTCTTTCTTTTGGGCTAATTGAATCCATTAAATTCCTCCTTTTGCTCGCACCGCGTCCATCATAGCGTGTATATTGGCAAATGGTGTTTCTGTTGGTAAACTACAGCCAGAAGCCACTACCAAACCTTTGGGTGAATCCGCCGCCTGATTTATACATTCTGCTACAGCTTTTTTCACGTCGTCCACCGTGCCGTCTAGCATAACCTCGGATGGGCGCACATTGCCCATGAGCCGCACTCTGTTCCCAACCTTTTCCTTTGCCTCCACAAGCGAGGCTTCGTTGTCAATGCTTATGCAGTCTGCACCGGCATCTGCCATTAAATCCCATATATGGCTGGTTCTGCCGCATATATGCAGAGTGACGCTCTTTTCCCTGCTGTGGATATAGTCGATGAGCCTTTTTAAGTAAGGGTAAGAAAATGCCTGAAAATGTTTTCTGCTTATAACCGTTCCCGATGACATGGGGTCTGTTAGGCTTGGCGCAGCACCTTCGTCTATAATTGCTTTTGCGTAATTTAGCGCGCTTTGCAGAGAAACTTCGCATAATTTGTGTACCGCTTCGGGTTTTTGAAGGGTCATGCGGGCTAATTTTTCCGTTCCCATCAAAAATGATGCCGTTGTGAAAGGGCAGGTGAGAGCACCTGTCACCGCCACTTCCGAGCCTACCGCATCCAGAGCGCATTTGGTAGCTTCCAAAAATTGCGGAAGGCTAGAATCTTTGTGAGGGTCAACTGGAACAAGGGAATCTATTTCGCTTTCGTCTTTCAATGCTGGAGTTTGCAGGTATGCGGTTTCGTCTGCTGGTATGGTTAATTTTGCGCCCATAGCTTCGGCAAGCGTGTAAAGGTCTGTGAAAATCCTTATGTTGTCGTAGCCAAATAGCTTGTATGCAGCTACGTGTGCTTTGGCGAGCAGTTGCCCGTTCCCTCTCAATTCGCATACCTTTACGCCAATTACGCGAGAGGCGGTGTTGCCTACAATGGGTACGCAGGGAAGGCGGTCTATCGTTTTGCCTTGGTTATATGCCTTTGCGCGTTCTAGCGGAGTCATTTGGTCTTTCATTACGCAACTCCGCATAAATCTCTTGCCAAGCGAACCGCTCCCGCCGCGTTCCCGGAATATCCGTCTGCGCCTATTTTTTTGGCAAAGGCAGGTGAAATAGGCCCACCGCCGATAATTACTTTAAATTTCTCTTTGATATTTTTTTCCTTTAAAATATCCACAACCTCTCTCATTCCATCCATCGTGGTTGTCATAAGGGTAGATAGCCCTATGATGTCTGCGTTGGTCTCCACCGCTTTTTCCACGAATTTGGCAGGCGGTATGTCCCTGCCCAAGTCTACCACTTCAAAACCAGACGATTCCAGCATAATTTTCACGAGATTTTTTCCAATGTCGTGAGTGTCTCCCTCTATAACGCCGAGCACAATCTTATATTTTTGCGCTTGCTCATCTGTTTTGATATGAGGTTTAAGAACATCCAAGCCCGCATACATCGCATCTGAACACATTAAAAGCTCTGGGATAAAATATTCCTCTTCCTCAAACAGAACTCCGGCACGTTCCATGCCCTTAGCTAACCCTTTGTCAATAGCTTCATAAGCATCAAAGCCATTTGCGACTACTTCTTTAGAAAGGGAAGTAGCTGTAGTATCCTCCATGTTCACAACCGCATCGGATAGCTTTTGGTGAAAATCATTTTCTGTATTGGACATATTACCCTCTCTCAAATAAAGTTGTGGAAAGATAGCGCTCGCCAGTATCGGGCAGTAGCACTACTATGGTTTTGCCTTCGTTTTCTGGGCGTTTGGCGAGCTGCGTTGCTGCAAAGGCTGCTGCCCCAGACGAAATTCCAACCAACAGCCCCTCGGACGCTGCCAATTTGCGCGAGGTTTCAAATGCCTGCTCATTTTGAACCCCGATAATTTCATCTACAATTTTTGAATTGAAAATATCGGGGACAAAGCCCGCGCCAATGCCTTGAATTTTGTGAGGGCCGGGTTTCCCGCCAGAAAGTACCGGTGAATCCGCGGGTTCTACTGCCACAATTTTGATGTTTGGATTTTTTTCCTTTAACGCTTCACCTACTCCGGTAATAGTTCCGCCAGTTCCAACGCCACCTACAAAAATATCCAACGCCCCATCTATATCATTCCATATCTCCAAAGCGGTAGTTCTGCGGTGAATTTCCGGATTGGCAGGGTTTACAAACTGACCGGGGATAAAAGAATTGGGCGTTTGGGCAGATAATTCCTCGGCTCGTTTTATAGCTCCCTTCATGCCCTCTGTGCCCGGCGTGAGCACAAGTTCTGCGCCCAACGCTTTCAGCAAATTTCGCCGCTCTAAGCTCATAGTTTCCGGCATTGTCAAGATGAGCTTATATCCTTTGGCGGCACACACAAATGCCAGCGCAATGCCGGTGTTTCCGCTGGTAGGTTCTATAATGGTAGTCTCTTTTTGTATAAGCCCTCTCTCCTCTGCATCAGCTATCATTGCGTAGCCTATGCGGTCTTTCACGCTGCCAAGCGGATTGAAATATTCCAGCTTTGCCACAATTCGTGCGGAAAGGGAATTTTTTTTCCCGTAATTGGAAAGTTCCAGCAGCGGAGTGTTTCCGATTAGCTCCGTTAAATTTTTTGCAATTGTTTCCATAGCTACTTCTCCTTTTTAAAAATCAAGTTTTTCTCCACCGCAAAAGATATTTTTCAAGTTTATCAAAGAAAAATGTGATTATGGTAACCACAATCCCAATAAAAAGAATACCTGTTATAACACGCGGATAATCGGCAAAATCAGAAAAATATTTCACGTGCCAACCCATTCCGCTTGTTGCGCCTATCATCTCCGCAGAGGTCAGCAAAATAAAAGAAAAAGATAAACCTATGGTTGCTCCAGACATAATGGCAGATATTGAACCCGGCAATATCACATTTAAAAGCATTTGCCTGTCGCTAAGGTTTAACATTCGGGCGGAGTCCATAATTTTTTTGTCAATATCGGAAACTCCGTTCAGGGTGTTAATAAAGATGGGCCAAAAGGCCCCCAAGAATATTATGAATATAGATGCAGACCTGAATGTTGGCAAAACCGCTATTGCATAGGGAATGTACACTATAGGTGGAATAGGTCCCAGAATTTTTGCAAAGGGTTTTGCCGCTAGTTTTAAACGTTTTTTATAACCGAAGTATAAGCCCATAGGAATTGCGGTGAGCAAAGCGAGGCCAAAGCCACCAGCGAGCAAACCGGACGAACTCACCAAGCCTTTTAACAAAAATGGCATATCTTCTATAAACAATTTTATCACCACTCCGGGCGTTGGATAGAGAAATTTATCCAGCCAAGCAAATTTAGAAGTTGCAAGCTCCCAAAGCAACAAAAATATGTAAACAACCATCAAGGCATCGCCAAGTACAATTACTTTTTCAGAATTTTTTTTATATATCCTTGCACCTATAAATATCACCCAAGTTATTGAAATTAAACCTGCCAAATATGCGCTATGGGCTTTTGCCACAGAAGACAAAACAAGCACAAGGGTTAAAAACAGAATGAATATAAAGTCCGCAATGCGAAGAAATTTTTTCATAACACAACCTCCTCTCCGCCTATCTTGCTCGCCAAATCGTCATAGAACAAGCTCACAATTTCGTTGCGCAGGTGCGCGTATTCAGCATCTTTTGTAAGTGAAAAGCGGTCTCTGGGGCGCGCAAAGTTCACCGCTATTTCTCGCTTCACCCGCCCAGGCCCAGATGACATGACAATAATCTTGTCGGATAAAAAAATTGCTTCATCAATGTCGTGGGTTATAAAAACAACCGTCTTCCTCTGCTCGCCGCTATCCCACATTCTGAGCAACTGGTCTTGCAAAATGACACGTGTTTTTGAGTCCACTGCGCCAAAAGGTTCGTCCATCAAAATAAGCTCGGTATCCATAGCGAGTGCTTTGGCTATTGCAACTCTTTGTTGCATACCGCCGGACAATTCGGCTGGGAATTTATCCTCAAAGCCTTTAAGCCCCATAGTTGCCAAATAATCTTCTGCTATGCGGGTAAGTTCTTTTTTGGTTTTTGAGGGAAAAGATTGGCGCAAAGCAAAGCTGATGTTTTTCTTTGCAGACATCCAAGGGAATAGGGAATAATGCTGAAACACCACACCCCTATCTAAGCCCGTACCGGATATAGCTTTTCCATTCAGCAAAATCTCACCTTCGGATGCGGAGAGCAGCCCTGTGAACAAATTGAGAATAGAACTTTTTCCGCAACCGCTTGGGCCTATGATGCTCAAAAATTCGCCATTGCTAACGGAAAAATTCACGTTTTCCAATGCCGTTGTACTGGATTTATTTCCGTTTGCATAGTTCAAAGTCACATTTTTAACAACAAGTTTACTCATATCATTTCACCTCTTCATCTTCTTTTTTATATGCTCCAAACGATTCAAAGCCTCGTTGAGCGTTTCGTTTTTCTTTGCAAAGTGCAGGCGTATTAAGTGCTGAACATCGGTTTTGAAAAAACTTGAGCCTGGCACAGCGCCCACACCCACGTCCTGTGCAAGTTTCTCGCAAAATGCTAAATCGCTTTCGTAGCCAAATTCAGAAATATCCAACAGAACATAATAAGCGCCTTCCGGCTCCGTATAGGGAATGCCAATTTGCGAAAGCCCTTTCAAAAATAATTCCCGTTTTTCCGTATATCTCTTCAGCAACTCAGCGTAGTAATCATCGCCGAATTTTAATCCCACAATCGCAGCCTCTTGAAGCGGAGCAGCAGCGCCAACGGTTAAAAAATCGTGAACCTTTTTAGCCCTCTCCACAACTTCGGGCGGGGCAATTATATATCCTAGCCGCCAGCCGGTGATGGAATAGGTTTTGGAAAGCGAACTGCAAGACAGTGTTCTCTCAAACATTCCGGGCAAGGTAGCAATGTAGGTGTGTTTATGCGGTGCATAGACAATATGCTCATACACTTCATCGGTTAAAATATACACATCATATTTTTTTGCCAAATCCGCAATAACTCCCAATTCATCGCGGCTAAACACCTTGCCGCAAGGGTTAGACGGGTTGCACAAAATCAACGCTTTTGGGTGTTGCTTAAAAGCAGCCTCAAGCTCGTCCACATTGAAATTGAACTCCGGCGGGTTGAGTGGCACATAAATGGGTTCTGCGCCAGAAAGTATGGCGTCTGCACCGTAGTTCTCGTAGAATGGCGAAAATACAACCACCTTGTCGCTGGGGTCGGTCACCGTCATCATCGCTGCCATCATGGCTTCGGTGCTTCCGCAGGTGACTACAATTTCGCCGTTTGGGTCAATGGTTCTCCCCATAAACCGCGATTGCTTTTCTGCCAATGCTTCCCTGAAATTCTGCGCGCCCCAAGTGATGGAATACTGATGAGGCCCAAACGCTGATATTTCCGCCAGTCTATCCAGTATTTCCTTTGGAGGGGCAAAATCTGGGAATCCCTGAGACAAGTTGACAGCATTGTATTTCAGAGATACACGAGTCATGCGGCGAATAACCGAATCGGTAAATCCCGCAGTTCTTTCCGAAAGTTTTGGCATGTTTCAATAACTCCTTTTATATATTAAAATTCAACTTGCGCTCATCTATCAAGCGTTTTGCTTTATGCGTGGCGCGGGGCAGAGTGCCATCTGCTAGTACCGTCACCTTGCTCGGTTTAACTCCAATCCGCGTTTTGAGCGCAGTAGAAACGCGATTAGCCAAATCCTCATCGGATTCCGAACTGCCTTGCTGTTTTTCAATATCCACTGCGTACTGTGCGGTAAAATTCTTTTCCGACACGCGAATTATATACTCTCCGGTTATCCCGTCAAGCCCGCGAATTACAAATTCCACATCGCTTGGGAAAATATTAACACCAGATACTATGAACATATCGTCTTTTCTGCCCGTTATGTAAATGCGGGTATGCGTTCTTCCGCAGGAACACGTGCTTCGGTTTACATAGCCAATGTCGCCCGTACGGAAACGAATCATAGGGCGTGCGTGCTTGCGAAGCGTTGTCAATATTAGTTCGCCTTGCTCGCCGTCTGGTATAGGACTGCCTGTTTTTATATCCACCGTTTCTACCAAAATATGGTCTTCGGCAATATGCAAGCCATCTTTTGCTTCGCACATACCAGCGCAAGCGCCAAATATGTCGGAAATTCCGTAGAAATCGAACAACTGCGCATTCCACAGCGTTTCAATGGCGCTGCGGGTTGCTTCTATGCTGCCCCCCGCTTCCCCTGCCACAATAATTTTATTTATGAAAAGGTCTTTGGCTGGGTCAATGCCGTTCTTCTTGGCGGTTTCGCCCAAATACCAAGCATAAGATGGCGTAGTCCAAATAATTGTCGGTTTAAATTCTTTAAGTATAAACAAAAGCCTCTCCGAAGGAATGGTTCCAGCCCATATGCATAGCGCGCCCAAATTCTGCGCCCCTATAACATCGGGGCCGCCTACGAACAGGGTGAAATTCAAAGCGTGTACATATCTGTCTGTGTTGCGCATTCCCGCCATATAGAACAATCTGCTCTCCACATCTTGCCATTCATCAAAATCGGTTTTGGTAAAAGGGCTTAAAGTTGGAACACCAGTTGAACCGCTGGAAGCGGATACAAAAACCACATCCGTTTCTGGCACAGCGCACATTTCACCTAAAAGGCTTCCCACGCCCTGCGTTTCACGTTCGGTTTGCTTATCCACAAAAGGAAATTTAGCAAGGTCGGCAAGCGAGTGTATATCATCTGGCGATACTTTTGCCTCATCAAATGCGCGTTTGTAATGCGGTGCATTGTTATAAGCAAAATGAACAATTCCCTTTAAGCTCTCAAGCTGAATTTTTTCCAGCTCCGAGCGGGAAAGCGTTTCAATCTTTTTGTCCCAGTATTCATTGGCACTCATTTTATTTATCTCCTATGTTAATAGTCCAATTCTGTTCTATGCTTTTCCATTTTGAATCCCGCATGGATTCCACATAAACAATATCATCGTCCGTAAGGTGATTAAACCTTCCTTGCTTTTTTATATGCGCTTGGAGGCCGGAGAGATTTTTTGGTTTCATATTCAAATTGTAAATCCCATTTTCATATTCGGCAAGCACCCATAGCCCGCAATCCACTGCTTCTTTTGCAATTTCAACGGATTCAGCTGATGAAATTCCCCAACCAGTTGGGCATGGTGCTATCACGTGAATATATTTTGTTCCTTTTATTTCAGAGGCGTGTTGCACCTTTTTCATATAATCTGGAAGGTAACCTATGCTGGCGGTTGCGGCGTATTTAATGCCATGAGCCGCCACAATTTCAAACATATTTTTTTTAGGGCGCAAATTTCCGCGCACATTCCCGCCAGCAGGCGTTGTGGTTGTTTTTGCTCCAAAAGGAGTCAAAGAGCTTTTTTGCACGCCTGTGTTCATATAAGCCTCATTATCATAGCATATATAGAGTATATCATCGTCTCTATCTATTGCCCCAGAGAGAGCCTGAATTCCAATATCGGCAGTTCCGCCGTCCCCTGCAAAACCAACTGCAACAAAATCCGTAATTCCTTTTGCCCTAAGCCCCGCTTCAATTCCTGTGAGCATGGAGGCGGTTCCAGCAAAGGTAGATATAATTGCGTTGTTCGCAAAACAGAGTTGCGGAAAATTAAACCCAACCGCAGACATGCAACCAGCAGGCAGCACAGCAACCGCTCTTTTGCCCAAAACTTTTAAAGCTATGCGCACCGCCAAACTACCGCCACAACCAGCGCACGCTTTGTGACCATAAAAAAATTCATATTCATTCAATGTACGGGCATTCAAACTCATATTATAGCTCCCGCTTCAATTCCTATAAAATGCACCGCGGTTTTGCCCTGGCTAAGTTCGCCGAAAATTTCTATTATATTTTCCTCGGAAATATCCCGCCCCCCCAACCCACCTATGAAATTCAAAGACGGAATGGCAAGCCCCGCTTTTTGCAGAGCGGAATTCACATTGGTATAAACGCTGCCCTCATTGCCAAAGGAAATATCTTTTTCCAACACAGCAATTGCTTTTGCGTTACGCACAATATCTGCAATTTCCTCATTTGGAAAAGGGCGCATATATCTGAGACGCAACACACCGACTTTCATTCCTTCATCTCTAAACTCATCTGCCACGTCGCTGCACAACCCAAAAATAGAACCCAAGGTAATCAATATATAATCGGCATCATCGCAGCGGTACGCTTCCACAAGCCCAGAGTATTGCCTGCCAAATAGGGCTGTGAATTTCTGTTCCGCCTCAGAGATAATTTCCGCTGCGTTTAAAATACCTATATGCTCTTTGTACTTAAAAGCAAAATTATGTTCCGGCCCAGCCGAGAAAGCTATGTTTTTAGGGCTGTCAAAATCAATTCTATTGTCCGTATCATAGTCCAAAAGAAACTTTTTAACCGACTCAAGTTCCGGCACATCTACAACTTCATAAGTGTGTGTTAAATGAAACCCGTCTAAATTCACCATAAAAGGCGTAGAAACTTTTTTGTGCTCTGCGATGTAATAACTCATAATTGCCAAATCAAGGCTTTCTTGGGCATCTTTGGCATAAGCCTGTATCCAGCCGCAGTCCAGCAAAGCGAGCGAATCCCTTTGGTCGCCATAGATATTCCAGGGCAATGCGGTTGAGCGGTTTGCGTTCATCATCACAATGGGGAATCTCCCACCAGATGCGTAAACAAGGCACTCCGCCATATAGAGAAGCCCTTGCGAAGATGTGGCGGTAAATGTTCTTGCGCCTACGGCACTCGCTCCTATTGCGCAAGACAAAGCCGAATGTTCCGATTCAACGTGAATGAACTCAGATTTAAGGCTTCCGTCTTCAACCATTTCCGAAAGGCGCTCCACCACTATGGTTTGGGGCGTAATAGGGTAAGCGGAAATCACCTGCGGCGATACCAATCTAATGCCATAAGCAAAGGCTTCGTTGCCGGATAAAAATTCCCTGCTCACTTTGACTCTGCCTCCATTTTCACAGCCTTTAATTTGCATATTTTTTCACATATACCGCAGCCTTTGCAAAAATCATAATCAACAGCCACAACTTTATCGCGTTTGAATATTACCCCTTCTGGGCAGTGCAAATAGCATTGCAAGCAGCCGTAGCATTTTTCAGCATCAATTACCGGACGTATGCTACGCCAGCCCGCATTTGTTGAGGTTAAGTACCCCGCTTCATAAGTTGTGTTGTCTGGATAGTCTTGCAAATTCCATTTTGTTTTTATGTCTCGCAGATATGGTTTCATGCTGTAGCCCCCTTTGTTAGAGCATTGTAAGCCGCAGTGATTACAGCTTTATTCCCATTCCACAATTTTTGCGGCATTGTTCGCTCAATGGCAAATTCAATGTCCTTAACGGAAACCTTGTCGCAAAAAGCCAAGAGCGCACCGAGCATAACGGTATTTGCAACTCTCAACCCTAAAATTTCGCTTGCTATTTTAGTAGCATCAAGTGTTATTATACTTGGTTCTTTGTAAGTTGCTGTTGTGTTTAAAATTATTTTGCCGTTTTCTTTGAGTGTTTTCAAAGAGTCTTGTGAAAACAAAGTATCGTCTAGAAAAATTATATAATCACTTTTTTTAATTTCACTCCTGTTGTGGAGCGGCTTGTCGTTTAATTTGGTAAAGGCACGTATGGGCGCGCCTCTTCGCTCAGGCCCAAAAGAGGGGAATGCAAGAGCAAAGAAATTCTCTCCTTTGAAAGAATATGCCGCGCCTAAAATTCTTGCGGCGGTAAAGGCACCTTGGCCGCCTCTTCCATGCCACAAAACTTCAATCATTTTTTGAACTCGGCTTTCAGCTGATTATAGTTCGCATTGTCTGGACTTGCTTTAAGTGCTATATTCAGCGCGCTTTCAAACAAGGCGGTATTTACGTAATCTGCAACTTGTATGTCCGTATTGGTTAAGTAACCAGCAGCGACCATAGCGTTCCAAAATTTAATAACACCTTCTTTATTCGGGTCAGGGCTGCTACCTATATGAGGCCCATAAGTTTCTGCAAACAAAATATCTTTATCCACCTTCACATACTTAGAAAGTATTTCGATGGACTCGGCTTTTTCGGTTTTGTAGAAATCATAAGCCTGAATAAGAGCTACCAAGAAATTTCTATAATCCTGTTCCCTTTGCTTGAGCTTGTCTGAGACGGCAATTTGGCGGCAGCAGGGATGCCCAGTCAAATTGTTCAGCTCACCGCTGTAGAACAGAATTTTAAGCCCTTGGTCTTCTGCCATTTTGCGGAAAGGTGTCCAGACCACGCCCGCATCTGCATCACCTTTTTTCACCACTTCCAATGCAGCAGCAGGGGATTCCATTTCCTTTATGGTTACATCTTTTTTCCAGTCAACACCAGCAGCGAACAAAGCACTTCTAAATGCTATATCTCCAGTAGCTAAACGGACGGTAGCGATGGTTTTCCCTTTGAGGTCGGTGATGGTTTTAATCTGCTCTGCAATTTCGGGTTTGGCAACCAATGCGTGCCCTTCGGTCATTTGCCCGCCGAATATCGTTATAGGGGCTCCCTTTTCTATGAATGTGAAAGGAGGCGCGGTACCAAAGGAACCAGCATCCAGCTTTCCAGCTATTATAGCATTGATGCCTTCGCCGGAATTATTGAACTGGAACAATTCAACATCAAGCCCGTTTGCTTTGAAAAATCCCTTTTCCTGAGCAATAAAGTATAGGATATGCCCAGTGGAGGTTAAATGCCCAACATTGAACTTTACCAACTCTTTTGGTTTTTCTTCACATCCAGTGAAAACACCTGAGAGTAAAGCGATTGCTGCAAGTGATGCGATAATCTTTTTCATCGTTTTCATAATTCATTCTCCTATGTTAAACTATTTGAATGAGTAGTTAAGCACTAACTCATAACGATTCAACTTGCCTTTATCGGTTTGACGATTATCTGGGTCTGCATTATCAGCATAGCGAGTTAATAAATTGGCGTATTCAAAACCTACAAATACGGCTTCATCCACAAAATATCTCAAATTTGTGAATATTACCTGATTTTTAACGCGTCCCTCTTTAGGTTCTCTACTCTTGTTGATAGATTCAACTCCATAACCGCCTGCGAGAGCAAAATCGGCAGGAAGTTTTATATTTGCAGCACCCCAGCCACCAGTAGATTGCAAGCCAGCTCCGGTTTTGCTGAGGACACCAGTTTGTCCAATGCTTCCAACGTTGTAATTTCCGAGGTTTTGCCCGTAGAAAAATTCGCCAGATAGATTTACTATGCTGATTACAGGCAAGGATAAGCTCGCAATGCCAGACCATGAAGTTTGTTTAGGATAGGTATCCGCTTTTTTAGCTTCTTTTCCAGTTGAATCATCCGCTGCATTTTCTAATGAAGCGTAGTGACCGCTGAGGATAAACTCAACATTTTGTTTTTCACCAGCCCACGAAGCAGGAACTTTTGCTTTTACAGAGCCTTGAAAAGCTGGAAGCACTGGGGCTGCTGCATCTCTGTTATCAGTTACGGCAGCGGCTATTTCAACTGGGCCTAAGGCTTGTGCAGCGCGAATCATGGGGCGGCGTGTACCCAAAGAACCATCGCCTTGCAAAGCACCTTGGTTAAGAGATGGAGCAACCAACGGAGCAATTATATCCTGAGTTTGCCCAAACAGCAAGCTCAAACCTATGTCGTTGAATTTCAACTGGCCATAAGCATGTCTTATGCGAAAACCACCAACTCCATTGGGAAAGCGATCTTGTTTGGCTACAAAGTCACTTTCAAATTTTCCAGAAACTTCGGCTCCGGTTTCTTTGGCTGGCCCTGCTAAATTCAAGCCAAGTCTTGTTTGATTCACATTGATTAACAAACGTCCTTCGCCATCTTGGGCATTTTTTAGAACATAATTTGACCAATTAAGGCCACCGTTTGCACCATCTTCATATACCGCGTTGAGCTGCAAAAATCCGTATAGAGAAATTTTTGTTCCAGCCACGCTTATTGTTGGTGCAGCTGGTTTTGCAGCGGGAGCGGGTTCCGGTATTGCCGGAGTGCTTACTGCTATAGGCGTTGTAGGAACTACTGCTGGCTCTGCAACTGGAGCGGGTTCTGGTGCTGCCGCCGCTGCGGGAACAACCGCCGCGGGGGCAGCTGGGGCATGAACCGGAGCAGCGGGAGCATGAGCTCCCTGTGCATATACGGTTGAGCTTGCTGCGAGCAAAACCGCAATGGATAGAGCTTTGCGAACTTTGAGACTTGTCATAAGGGACTCCTTGGTTAGGTATTTGTATATAACATAGTAAACACATGTGTTTACTATGTTATATACAGAGCTTCCCCCTGGGGGTCTTGGAGCTTAGGCCCAAAGCTCTATGGAATACATATAAATTTGCTATGTTTTTATATATGAGAATATCCGCAAAAGGTCGTTATGCTCTTGCCGTTATGGTTCAGATGGCAGAGAATTATGGCAATGGGGAGTACATTGCCGTTGTAAATATTTCTAGAAATCTTGGCATCTCCAAGATATACCTTGAACAGATTTTTTCGC
>Ga0268262_10004890_pt1 | contig 13548 bp, 3 predicted proteins | sample TergutNc150P3_FD_190354 | JGI IMG/M metagenome (GOLD analysis project Ga0268262, IMG submission 190354) | Nasutitermes corniger P3 segment gut microbial community from laboratory colony in Florida, USA - Nc150 P3 (SPAdes) (version 2) | ecosystem: Host-associated > Arthropoda: Insects > Digestive... | reverse complement strand
ACAGAAATTGTAAATAAATTAGCAGTAAAAGATAAAATTCGCAATCAAACAAAAGAACAATTATTTGAAGCCTTAAAACTAATCAATGCTATTTATGAACAATTACGCTTTCACAATGGCGGTATAGATACATTAACAAAAGACTTTTTAGACAGAAATGATGAAGAAAAATTAAAAAACACTTTAATCTATTTGTTAGAAGGTAAAGAAAATTATATCAAGCGTATATATGATATTACCCATCCTTCGCCATACAAATTAGATATATTAGGCGATAGTTCTATAAAAGAATTGTACGGTTATATAAACAAGGAGGAAATACCTACCTGTAATCAACGTATGTTACATAGTATGCAATGGTTAGGTTTTGGGAAATTATAGTTTATAATAGTTACTTTCATAAATTGTTATTATTATTTAAACTATATAGTATATACTTAATTAATTAAGGGGAATAAATAAGTTTAAAATAATTGTATATCTGATTAATATGGAAGTGTAATTTATGGAGTCAAAAGAAAAAGATTATCCATCAGGAAATGGAGAAAGAGCGGCACAAATAGGTTATTATCCTCAGTATTGTATAGCCGCTGATAAAGTATACCAAGGATTACTAGAAGGAACTTTTAAATCATTATCCATAACTGATCCTTCAGCAGGTGCTGTAGATGATATTTTGATTTTTTCAACTAATCGTATTGATGCTTATCAAGTAAAATGGACAGAACAACAAGGTTATCTATCATTTAAAGATTTTATACGTGGTTCAACAGGAGCAGATAGTTTATTTGGTACACTGGCTTATGGGTGGAAAATTATTACTGAAAAATATCATAACTCTAATACCTTTGTACATTTAATTGAACATAATTTACCAAATTCAAATAAAAATGCAAAGGTAGAAATAGAAAACTATATCTTTGATGGAACTTTTTATCAATTTTTATCTTTATGGAATAACAAGACATTACTTAACATTGAAAAAACAAATATATTATTTAATAAATTATCTGAGTATATAGGTTTAAATACCAGTTTATTTAATGATTTCTATCAACATTCATTTTTTCATTTTGGTTTTTCTAATCCTCTTGAAATTCCTTTTGAACAGACACAAAAACAAGAAGATTGCATTAATTTATTTCATTTAATTAATCAATGTGCTGGTGGTCAAACACGTATTATTAATATATCAAAGGATGATTTGATAAAAAAATTAAATTGGATTAATCGTTTTGAATTGCAATTTTCACATGAATTTCCAAATCCTGTAAAATATGAACCTATACAAACAACTATTACAGAAATAAAAACAACTATCGACAAAATAACTTCTGGTTATATTGCATTAACAGGGGCTCCTGGATCAGGTAAATCAACAACACTTAGTCAATTCTTTATTGAAAATAAATCTTTTTGTTATGTCCCATATTATGCATTTATTCCAGACAAATATTTTTCTGGTATTCGTGGTGAATCTTCAGCCTTCTTTTCAGATATATCTTTACAGTTAGAACGTTGGGGATTTAAGGGAAACATTGGGATTATCCCCAAAAATATTCATGACTTAAAGAAAAAATTTGGAAAACAATTATTAGAGGCACATGAAAAATATAAAAATAATAAAATAAAAACTATAATTCTTATAGATGGACTAGATCACATTGTTAGGGAACAAAATCCTCATATATCGTTATTAAAGGAATTACTTCCTCCAGAAAATATTCCAGATGGTGTCATAATTGTATTAGGCACACAAACATTACAATTAAATGACATACACCCAACAATTAGAAATCAATTAAATAAAAATGGTCGAACTTTAATAATTAATTCATTAACTAAAATACAGACATACAATTTAATAAATATGTATGGATTTTCTCAATTATCTGAAAAAGATAAAGAAATAATTTTCCAAAAAACAACCGGACATCCTCTTTTTCTTACTTATACGCTACAGTTGATAAAGGAAAAAGGTAATATTAGTTGTCTTGATCAATATGATAATTATATAGAAAGCATTGAAAATATGTATATTTGTTCTTGGGAACAAATAAAAATGAATCAAAATATTATTGATATATTAGGAATTATTTCTAGATTTCGTCTTCCATTTGATCCTGAAAGTTTCTTAAGATTTTCCCCAAGAAATGATTTAATGCTGTTTATAGAAATATTTTCTCATTATTTTAAAAAAGGAAAATCTTGGTCATTTTATCATAATAGTTTTAGACAATTTTTATTACATAAAACAAAAGAAACGCCTTTTGGTAAGCAAGATGAAAAATTAGACAAGGATTATTATAAACGTCTTTCAGAGATATTGTCTGAAACAGACAACGAAATTGCTCGATGGGAATTACTTTATACTTTATTTCATGCAGATGAAAAACAAAAAATATTAGAAATTGCCACACAATCATATTTTAGAGAACAGTATTTTAAATTAAGATCATACAAAGAAATAAAGAATGATATTTCAATATTGCTTCAGATTTCAAAAATAAATTTAAATTTTAATATATTACTACGATGTCTATTAATAGAAAAAGAATTACACGATCGAGAACAGGTTCTTGAAGAAATAGATATTATATCATTATTATATAATACTCATGGAATTTCTGCATTATTTAGCTTAATTCAAAATCCGGAAACTAATTTCGATACAACAATATATTTTCAAATAGCTTCATATTTATACCAGAATAATTATATTGAAGAAGCAAAAGCTATTTATGAGCAACATATACCTATCGAATATTTATCAGGAAATGTATTATATCCATTTAATTATCATGATAAAAATGCTTTATTAGATTCATGGGTAGAAATAGCATTACTATTTGAACTTATTTCTGAAATTGTTAATTATATAGAGCAAGTTAAAATTGATAAAAATAATTTTTATGGACAAAATAAAATCAATCATACAATATTACATAAACATCTTATTAAAGTACTTTCTGGTGAATTATTAAAATCAAATCGAGCAGATGAAATTACTAAATTTATTGAAATTTGTAAAAATAATGACAATTATCTTGGTATTATTTTTAATATGTGTTTGCAAATAAAGCATCAAAGATTATTTAAAGATGAAGAAGAATTTCAAAAAATTATCTATTTATTAATTGAAGATTATTCTAAAAAATATATATTGGATGATTACGAACTGTTAAGATTGGCTGAATTTTATTTATCAAACAATGAAATTGAAAAATGTAATCGTATTGTTGTAAATATTTGTCAAGTTAAAATAAGCGATATCGATGATTATTCAAAAGAATTTTGGTTTTATAAAACTATAAGACTAAATAGACTACTTGCAGAACTTAACATAATAGAACTTCCAAATAAAATAATTCCTGATCCTGAAGATGAACATTATCTAGGTAATGCACTGTACCTGCGTTGCATAATAGTATTTTCTCAATACGAGGGAATAATCAATAGAGGTGGAAAAGTTGGAATTTATGATTTTAAAAAGAATGTGGAATATGCGATTCGATTGCTTCAAAAACCATATAACGAAACAAGTGAATGGTATTCATGGTACATACTAGAGAGAACTTTTCCGGAATTTTATCTATACATTATCAGGGTATGTAGTAAAATTGAAAATTACTGTCTTGAAAACCTAAAAGATATATTTCTAAAGAGTTGGAATTCTAATACATTTTGGTTATTGGATACAAAAAGAATAATAATAGAAGAATTAATAAAAAAAGGAATATCAATAAATGATTTACTACCTGTTTTAAATGATATATTTGAAATGGGAAAAAATGATTTAGATGCAAGTAGTCGTGTCTCATTTTATTATAAATTTATAAACACTTTCCAAAGGCTTAAGTTAAACAAAGATTATTATGTTCTATTTCGAGATTTATTACAAAGTTCTTTTGCTATCTACGATAGAAAAGATTATCAAATACAAGATTGGATATTTTGGTTGGAATTATTTAATGGAAAAAACCCTGAAAAAGCTTCAACCGATTTGGATAAATTTTTTTGTTCATTAAGTATTCTATATAATGAAAAGGGAGGTGATAATGCAGAAGCCATAGGAAAATTATTTAAACTTTCAGCATCTATCAATCCTAATAAAGCATTTTTCATATTACAATGGTTATTTGATAAAGGCTCATGTGATTATACTAAATCATTAACAGGGTTCATATTAGGAATATTGTCATTCGATCCAAATCTTTTTATTGAGTGTTTTTTGCTATGGCAGAAAATGATTATACCATTTGATCCATCATCTTCATTAGATGTAATTAATATTTTTATTAACTTGCTATATGCAAAATTTACTCCTGAAGACATAGAAAAACATATTATTTCACTAATAAATATAATTAATACGGAATTAATTCCAACTTCTCGCAGAAAATATTTATTAACATTAAAATCTGTAATAATGGATAATAAACAAGAAAACTCAAATATTTATGAACTAATAGAAAAATCAATAACAATTGCACCAGAGAAGAAAGAATCTGATTATTCTCAAATAGTATACATCCAAAAAGATTTCAAAGATTTTAATGAATTGAATTCTTATATTGAAAATAAATATAAAGAAGAACATCTTGATATGAACTATATTGTAACCGCTCTACTTAAAAATATTAATATAAATGAAATAGAAACAGTAAAGAAAATGATAAAACGTGACATATTTGGTGTTCGTGAGATAATTGCTATATGCAAAGCTTATGAGAAAATGGTAGGAAAGGATATAATAGAAGGAATTCTTGAAAATCATTTAGGGTCTATTGAACCGAATGGTTGGTCGATTCAATGGAGCGGCGCCCCTCGTATGCAGATATATAGAGAACTAATCCGCATAAATAAAGAAAAATGGAAAGTAATAGCTTTTGAAGACTTGATTAATACATATTTGAATATTAGTCGATATACTTATTCTTATATTTATGATTGGGAAGAAATTAATAATGTATTTGACAATAAAATTGAGTTTTTCATAGAAGAATATTGGAATGAAATGACCCAACATATTTACGAGCTAACTGATTTTAAAACCAATAATGAAATACCAGAGTATATCATCAATGATGATACGTCTCTTTCAATCATTATTAAAACGATAATCTATTTTTTAAAACTACCTGTTCCGGATTTTCAACTAAAATCTCATCAAACACTTTTTGAAATATATAAAAAAAATATTGATAAAAATGAAATATTTGATATTATAAAAGATTTACTAGATGGTGATGATTTAGTAATAAATAAATTATTATTACTAATTGACTGTTTGTCTGATAATAATAAAAAGTTTGGTGAATATTTTATAACAAAATTATTGGATTTAGCAATGAATAATAATGTAAGTATACGATTTCAATCAAGAATGCTCCTTTTAAAACTAGGAATAAATAGTCCGGAAATTGAATATAAGCCATTACCAAGCTCTTATTCATTGTATTTTACTGTAAATAATATTAATTTTGAAGAAAAAGAGGTAAATGCACACGATATATTACCGAATGCAAATACAATAAAGGATTTTTTGCGAATATTTGATGGTGATGTAAGATTATTATCAGAAGTTACAAACATTGAATATAATACAATAGCTATGCGTATATTAACTCTTGTAAATAAATTGGAGCCGGAGGAAATGTGGAATGAACAGGCAGAAAGAAAATTAATAAATTGGCTTAATGATATTAATCAAAAACGTAGATACCATCGTCCTCGTATTCAAATAATAAAACGTGCTTTAAATATAATAATAGGAGAATTTATAGATGCTAACATATTACCCGAGAATTATATTTCTTTTCTTTCTTCTTCGACTGTAAGATGTGTTAATAAATATTTATCATTAGTTGCTCCTATTTCACTCCCTCTTGAATACCGAAATAATCCTTTTACTACTGAATGGAAAATAGATACACATAAAAATAATAAATTATGGATTGAAAATATAAATTTTGATATGCATAAATTAGTTTTAAATTATGATGAAAAAATAGTAATTGGTTCTTATATCATAAATTCATATTTTGAATGGGGAAAACCTACACAAATAGATATTTCTAGTATTTGTCTCAGAGACATGGCAGATAATATTATTGATAACGATGATTTATTTTTAAAAATTAACGCCCCAATATACTTTTCTTCTGATTACTACTCCCGACCATTCTGTAATATGCCGAACAGTTTAACAGTATTTTGTTATGAAATTAGTATAGATCATTGCGGAGTTTCTTGGTTTGCTTTTAACCCAGTGATTGCTATTGAAATGAATTGGAAATTTGATAACTCCGAAAAATTATTTAAATGGGTTGATTCTTATGGGAAAACCATGGTAGAAAGTATATATTTTAAAGATGGTTCTTTAGACTTTCGCCCCCCAAATTATGATTTATTTTGTTCTGAGGGTTGGCTTGTTCTAATAACGAGAGAGGCAATAGAGCAAATATTTAAAAAATATGATGATCTATATAAAATTGATTTTTCAAAACGTACATACAAAGATGATAAAAAGGAATATGAAAAGTCTATATTTAGGAAAGAAAAATTCTTTGAAACGGCAAATACATAAAGTAAAAAACCTATTATTTAATACCGAGTATATTTAATTAGAAGCTATGTTTTCTTCCTAAAAAGCCTTAAAAAATACTAATTTCCCCCTTAACTTTTCCGTTTCTTCTATGCTATACTATAAAACAAGAATGAAATTCATTAGGAATACGCCAAAGGAGACAATATGTCTGAAAAACTAGACAACTTTGTTAAACTACTGAGGAAAATCTTTGAACTCGATAAATCAGACCTAAACTTTGGCATATACCGCATAATGAACATACGAAAAGAACAGATAGAAGACTTTCTGTCCAAAAAACTCCCTGAGCAAATAAGAACCATACTCGAACCAGTAGCGACAGAAAACAGGGAAAAAATCCACCTAAAAATGAAGGAATTAGAAAGACAGGCTGCCCAATTTGGCACGGTTGCAGAGAATAATAAAGATTATCTTTATTTAAAAGAACAGTACACAGCATTAGCAGACATAAGTGCCCTAGAAACCGATGTATACTCCTATCTTTATAACTTCTTTAACCGTTATTATGATGAAGGTGATTTTATTTCTAAACGCCGTTACAAAGAAGGCGTTTACGCTATTCCATATGAAGGTGAAGAAGTAAAGCTCTATTGGGCAAACCAAGACCAGTATTACATTAAAACTACCGAAAATTTTAAAGATTATTCGTTCACATACGAAGACATTACTATTCACTTTATGCTGGTAGACGCCACTACCGAACAGAACAATAACAAGGAAAATGGCAAAAAAAGAGCCTTTATGCTCTTTACCGAGAATGAAGAACAATCCGGTATAAAGACCTTTGAAAAAAAAGATAATGAATTAATAATTCGATTTGTTTACGATTTATCAGAAGAGAGACAAAAAGAATGGAACGATAAAAATTATATTGCAATTAAAGAGTATATTGTCCGAAATCACGACAAACTTATTTCGCTTATTAATCCTTCAATAACATTTAACAATGAACAAATCTCTCTTATTCAAAAGCATTTATTAAGTTATGTTGCCAAAAATACATTTGATTATTTTATACACAAGGATTTAAGTGGTTTCCTTAATCGTGAACTTGACTTTTTTATCAAGAATGAAATAGTCCATATTGACGAAATTGATACCGGCAACGTTGAACAAATTTACAGATACCTTGCCAAAGTACGAGCCGTTAAAGAAGCAGGTAAAATCATTATCAATTTCTTAGCCCAAATAGAGGATTTTCAAAAAAGGTTGTGGCTTAAAAAGAAATTTGTTATTCGTACTGATTGGTGTATTACTCTGGACAGAGTACCCGAAGAATTTTATGAAGAAATACTAAACAACAAAACTCAGGTACAGGAATGGATAGACCTTTATGCCATTGATGAAGTAATCAAGAATGGTGATTTAGAATTAACGGAAAAATGGACTAATCCGCCTACTATTGAATTCCTTAAAGCCAATAAAAATCTTATCATTGATACAAAACATTTTAATCCTTTGTTTAAGGATAAAATCATTTCTGCCATTGAAAATCTTGATGAAGAAACCAATGGTATTTTGATACATAGTGAAAATTTTCAAGCATTAAATATTCTTAGAAATCAATATGAAAAGAAAATAGATTGTATATATATTGATCCGCCATATAATACTAATGCTACACCTATAATTTATAAAAATGGTTATAGGGATTCATCATGGTTAACATTAATGTATGATAGGCTTATATATGGTCGTTATTTGTTAAAACCTGATAATGGATATTATTCTGTTGCAATTGATGATGTAGAATTGCATTATTTGTATCAATTGATAGAAAATGATTTTTTATCTTATGATTTGTTTAAAGTAATTGTTGAACATTATCCTGGTTCTGGTACAGGTCGTAGTAATGTAACCAAAACACATGAATATAATATTTTTGCTATTCCACATGATATAGATATTTTGCGCGGAGAATTAAAACCTGCCAGAGATAGACTCCGCGGTTTTTGCAGGAGCGGAACAGGTGATAATAATTATCGTAGAGGCCGTCCAAATAGTTTTTATGCTGTTTTGATAAATCCCAATACACATGAAATAAAAGGGTTTGAACCCCCACCGCCACTAAACTCAAATTATCCTGTTAATCCGACTGATACTGGGCTTGTTAGAGTATATCCATTAGGAGCGGATGGCTCTGAAAGATGTTGGAGTTTAAGTTATGATTCGGCAAAAAAATATAATGATAAAGGTATGTTAAAATGTTCTTCTAATTTTGTTATACAAAGACTCTATTATGATGAAGAAGATAGAGCATTATTACCAAGTTTATGGGTCGGTACAAAATTTAACGCTGTCGTTAATGGTACAAATCTACTTACATCATTGTTTAATAATTCAGAATTATTTTCATTTCCAAAATCATTATATACTGTTTTAACAGCTATTGAAGCTGGAACATATAATAAAGAAAATGCAATAATATTAGATTATTTCGCTGGAAGCGGTACTACTGGTCATGCTGTAATAAATCTTAACCGGGAGAATGATGGAAATACCGAAGGTAAACGAAAATATATCCTTGTAGAAATGGGTGATTATTTTAATATTGTAACAAAACCCCGTATGCAAAAAGTTGTCTACGCAAAAGACTGGAAAGATGGCAAACCAACATCAAGACATACAGGTATTTCTCATATAATGAAATACTTCCACCTTGAAAGTTATGAAGATACACTGTCAAATATTGAGTTTTCGGATAGTCCTGATGGAAAAAGTTATAAATTTGGTAACGATTATCTTATCAACTATATGCTTGACGTTGAAACAAAAGGCAGTTTACTCAACATCGAAAAATTCAAAGAACCTTTTGATTATTGCCTTAAAATCACCGAAAGGAACGAAATAAAAGAAACAAATATTGACTTGATAGAAACTTTTAACTACCTAATCGGCTTAAATGTAGTACGACAAGATACTTTGCGTTTTTTCAAAGCTACAAGCAACAATGGCAAGGAATATGAAGCTTCCGTTGATTTAAAAGAAGACGCTAACGGGAATTATTTATTTAAACAATTAGAAGGTACATTGAATGACGGAAGCCGTATTCTTGTTATTTGGCGGAACATAAGCGATAACATTATTGAGAGTAACGCCGCCCTTGACGCATACTTCCAAAAGAACCGCAAAAAAAATGACGATCGGAAATTTGATACGATTTATGTGAACGGCGACAATAATCTGGAAAATATAAAATTGGATAAGGAGAAGTGGAAAGTTAGAATTATAGAGAAAGAATTTTTAGAAAGAATGTTTGAGGACTAGACAATGGCAAAGAAACGGAATGCAAGAGAGTCAATAGAATTTAATGATCGTCTTGTTCTTTTCAAGTATTTTCTAAGTGCCTTCGAAAGCGGCGCCCTACAGACATTTACACATCTCAACAGCGTAAAGTACGAAGGTTTTGATGAAAACGGCAATACGCTTTTTTATCGTGAACTTGATACTTTGCTTTCTTCAAAAAGATTTTTTGGACATTCCATAAACCACGACACATTAAAACAGTACGATGAAAATATTTGCCGTCACTTGAGACACATCACCGAAAAGCGGGATATTATCCATTTAAAATATTTCCAATATTTTTCATTATTGTTTACAGAAATGTACCTTGACCGCTTCTTTAATGACAAGGAACAGTTTGTAGTTGATTTAAATAAATTTATAAAAGAACACAGCCGCAGTCTTATGGCCTCTTCAAAGGGAAATTTGAACATGGAACCTTATACCGCTGAAAAGCTAAATAAACTGGGGTTCATGTGTGCCACAGGAAGCGGTAAAACTCTTATTATGCACATCAATATCCTTCAATTTTGGCACTACTACAAACAGGCAAAACGTCATTTAAAAAAATGGGATATTAATAAAACCATTCTTCTTTCCCCAAATGAAGGAATGTCTTTACAACATTTGGAAGAATTTAAAATGTCAAATATTTCTGCTTCATTATTTCAAAAAGAAACAAACGGCTTGGGTTTTTACAAAGATGACATCCTTGTCCTTGATATGAATAAACTTAAAGAAGAAGGAAAAGTAAAAACCGTATCAGTTGACAGTTTTGAACAAAACAACCTTGTATTAATTGATGAAGCCCATAGGGGCATACAGGGCGATGTATGGTTTGATTACCGTAACCGCCTCTCGGAAGAAGGCGGTTTTTCTTTCGAGTATTCCGCTACATTCAAACAAGCTTTACGTTCTTTATCTGCTACAAAAAAAGACGATGAAGCTCAACTTAATGATTATGGAAAATCCATTATAATTGACTACTCATACAAATATTTTTATGAAGACGGATACGGCAAGGATTACCGTATTTATAATCTGCAAGATGATTTTGATAGCGATGAGCAGCGAAATACCTATCTTACCGGATGCCTATTAACATTCTATCAACAAGCAAAATTATTCAAGGAAAATGAAAATAATTACGGAATTTTTGAATTGGAAAATCCGTTACTCGTATTTGTCGGGAACAGAGTAACTACTCCAGTAAAAAAATCATCCCTTGACGCAGGGGAAAAGGATTTATTGACAGACATTGAGGAAGTGCTAATGTTCATTAATAACTTCGCATGCGACAAAAAAAAAGCAATAGATCGACTTAAAAAGGTAATGAACGCCAAAACTAATATCATAGACAATAGAAACACAGACATTTTTTCGCAGAACTTTACTCCATTGGAAGATATTTTTGGAACTTCAAACTATATCCCTGAAAACATTTATACTGACATCTTAAAAGTTGTCTTTAATACAGAAATACAATCTGATACTCCTCGGCTTTACATGGTAGACCTTAAATCACAGGGAGAAATAGGTTTAAAACTAGGCAGTTCGGGTGAATATTTTGGTGTTATTAATATTGGTGATACAAGCAATCTGATAAAACAATGCGAACAAAAAGGAATAGTTACCGTTCCCGATGAATTTTCCACGCCGTCTCTTTTCAGAAAAATTAATGAAATCGGATCAAAAATAAAAATTCTCATTGGTTCTAGGAAATTCACCGAAGGTTGGAATTGTTGGCGTGTCTCTACAATGGGGTTAATAAACTTTGCAAAAGGTGAAGGTTCACAAGCAATTCAATTATTTGGTAGAGGCGTCCGTCTACATGGTTACGAAGGCAGATTGAAAAGAAGCGCCAAAGCAGAAATTATACCGATAAAGCCGCCAAAAGAGTTATCATATCTTGAAACTCTTACTATTTTCGGGATTAAGGCAGATTACATGGCACGGTTTAGAGAATACCTTGAAATAGAAGGCTTACCGCCAAACACACAAAATAACACCTACAAATTGGCAACGGTAAATCGTTATGATCTTAAGAAAAAGCTCAAAATTCTGCGAGTTAAAGAAGGCATAAACTTCAAAAAACAAGCTAAACGTTTTTTACTTAATGTACCTGAAGCTCAGGGCAAAGACAATATGCCGCACATAAACATTACTCTTGATTGCCGTTCAAAAGTTCAAAACATATTATCTCCTTCAGAATTTAAATTTGATAGCGAGAATAACACAAAACCCAATACAATACCACAGGAATATTTGAAGTATATCGATTACGAGTATATATATTGGCAGTTACAACAATATAAAACAGAGAAGAAGTATTTTAACATTTCGATCGACAGGGAAATTTTACCGAAACTATTAGAAAACGATAATTGGAAATACGGAATAATAATACCATTGAATGAACTGGAAATTGACAGTATGGAAAAGGCAAATAAAGTTACTTCCTTTGTTTCGCTAATTCTTCAATCATACATGGATAAATACTATACCCATCAGAAAAACAAATGGGAAAGTCCATATTTGACATATCAAGACCTCACTGAAGATGATCCTAACTTTATAAAAGAATACGAATTTACATACAACTCTCAAATATATAATGAAACTGATAACCTTGCCTTAAAACAGTATGTTCAAGACCTAAATAATCTCTTGAAAACAAATAAAGAAAAATTATTTGATGGCATACCTCTAAAATTCGCAAAAGACTTGATAACTTTTGATTTTCAACATCATCTGTTCTTTCCATTAGTCTATAAATCTGACAACGTTACAACCGTACAAGTAAGCCCCATAAACTTAAACAAAGGTGAAAAAGATTTTATTGACATTCTTAAAAAATATCTTGAAAATAATAAACCCTTTATAGCAGATAAAGATATTTTTCTTCTGCGTAATAAGAGCAAAGTAGGTATAGGCTTTTTTGAAGCTAGAAATTTTTACCCCGATTTCATTCTATGGATAAATACAAAAGACAAACAGTACATGACATTCATAGACCCGAAAGGGCTTGTTCACCATAGACCGCATGATCCAAAAATTCAATTTTACAAAACGATCAAAGAATTAGAGACTTATCCTCTTCTTCAAGAGACTAAAGGAAACAAAGATATAATTCTTAACTCATTTATAATTTCCAGTTCTGATTTTCATGACACAAAAATATTATGGAATTTTGAAAAACAAGAATTCGTAGATCGTAATATTCTGTTTCTTCAACATGCAGATTGTATAAACACAATGTTCTTAAAATTGTTGGGGTAAAATAAAATAATGGAAATTACAGATTAGAGTTGTTCGGTAACTTCAGTTTATGAACAACTTCTATAGACAAATGTACGTTAGAAACACAGTAAGGTGAGTAATAACACTTTGTTTTTATAATCTCAGTAGTCTGGATTATGCAGCAGACAATATCACCTTTGTTATCTCCGTGGAGAGGATTCGAACCTCCGACATAATGATTAACAGTCACTCGCTCTACCAACTGAGCTACCACGGATAAAAATGTAAAGGGACGGACTCGAACCGTCAATCTTAACCTTATGAGAGTTCTGCTCTAGCCGGTTGAGCTACCTTTGCATACGGTGTCGTAAGGGATTCGAACCCTCGTAAACCTGCCCCACAAACAGGCGCAT
>Ga0268262_10004889_pt1 | contig 13549 bp, 13 predicted proteins | sample TergutNc150P3_FD_190354 | JGI IMG/M metagenome (GOLD analysis project Ga0268262, IMG submission 190354) | Nasutitermes corniger P3 segment gut microbial community from laboratory colony in Florida, USA - Nc150 P3 (SPAdes) (version 2) | ecosystem: Host-associated > Arthropoda: Insects >... | reverse complement strand
TTCCTCAACCATTTCATAGTAGAGCCGCTGCCGGGTGACCTCCGGGGAACGGCGGTATTCATCGTACACTGAATTAAAGCGGGCGACATCGCCCTTTGCCCGGTTTACCCGCTCGGTGGCGTAACCCTTCGCTATCTGTATCATCTTTTCCGCCTCGCCCTTGGTTTTGGGAATCTCCTCGTTATACACCTGCTGGCCTTCGTTGATCAGACGGTTCATGTCCTGAATCGCCTTGTTCACGTCGTCAAAAGCCTGCTGTACGCCCGCCGGCGGATCGATGTTTTGCAGCTTGACCGCTATCACATTAATCCCCAGCCCGTAGCCGCGAAAGGTCTCGTTCATAAATTCCGTTCCCGCCGCTTCAATGGCGGTTCGCTCCGGCCCCATAATATCCATGATCGCGCGGTCGCCTACCAGCATATTAATCGCCGAGCGGGACACGTCGCGAATGGTCGCTATACGCTCGTTCACATTGAAAGTCCATGCTTTGGGATCGACAATTCGGTACTGAATAATCCATTCCACATCAATAATATTAAGATCGCCGGTGAGCATGGTTGACTCGTTGGTCTGAGACGCATATCTGCCGACCGGAAAAGACGCCTGGTTCGCGTAGAGCGGACTGTGTTCGCTCTTTATGGTACGGAAACCGAAATTTTCCGTCTGCACGGTCTTAACATTCACCGTATAGTTCCGGTCAATACCGAAGGGCAGCTTAAATTGCAGACCCGGCCCTTTGGTGCTGATATACCTGCCAAAGCGGGTTATGACCGCCTCTTCAGTTTGATCAACGATATAGATGCTGGTTCCCAGCAATATCACCAGAACTATTCCCAGCGCCACCAGACTCAGCATTGCCGGATTGAGGTACTTGCCCACCTTTGGCGGGGTAAAATGCTCCATTAAATCCTCCTCGAACTGCTTCAGTATAGCAAAGCGGACGCGATTAAAGCAATGCGCGGATGAAGACGGCAGCATTTACTTTGAAGCGAGAGGATTTTCCAAAACTAACCGAGTTTTGGAAAAGGCTCGCGATATATCGTTGTTTTCCGCGAATACTACTACTACCTTTTTTAACCGCGCTTGCTTACTTGAATATTTGCGAAAATTATTCTAAATTTCAGAAAAAAACAGAACAAGGGGGCATTAATGGAAAGCAATACCGTTTCATTTTCACTGCTGGAATTGTTCAAAATGGGGGGTATATTTATGTGGCCCCTTTTGGCATTCTCTGTCGCTGCCATTACCATTGGCGTTGAACGGGCGATTTATTTTATATACCACAGCCTGGAAATCGGCGATCTGGGCAGTAAAACATCGGAAATGATGAAAAACGGCGACTATCAGGGCGCGGCGGAATACCTTTCCGCATTAACCAAACGGCGCATGGGCGCGCGGGTTCTGCTTGCGCTGGTAAACCGCGCCGCAGACAGCGCCAAACCGGGCAGCGGCAAGGCTTTCTCCGAACACCATGCCGAAAGAGCCGTTGAAACCGAAGCGATGAGCTGCATCAATTCCATGGAAAACGGTTTTAACTTTTTGGTCGCTTTGGGTTCCCTTTCCCCTCTTACCGGCTTTTTGGGAACCGTATCGGGAATGATTGGCGCATTCAAATCCATAGCCGAGGCGACCGAAGTAAACGCCCAAATCGTCGCCAACGGAATTTACGAAGCGCTCATCACCACAGTCTTCGGCCTGATCATCGCAATTATCGCGATGATCTTCCATTCGATTTTCAGCCATATCGTTGATAAATTTGCCGCCGAGATCGAAACAACCTGTTCCAATCTGATCGCTGAAATCGCCGACCGCCAGCCATAATACACACGGTGCAGCATGAAACTAAAACGGCGGACAAAATTGGGATTTAGCGACTCAAGCGCGTCCAGCGACATTGCTTTTCTCTTGATCATTTATTTCATCGTTATTGCCGGTTTCAACATCAACAAGGGTTTTTTGATAAACCTGCCCAATAAAGACTCCACCCGCCTGATCCTGAAAGACGACCTTTTACGCTTTGAAATGGATGGCGGGGGAAACATCATCCACGAAGATCAAATCATCGGCATCAAAGCGGCGGAAAAACTGATAGCTTCCGTACAGGCGGGAAACCCTAATATCGCTGTAATGCTCAGCATAGACCCCCAGACCGCATGGCAGAACGTTGTAACCTTTGTAGAGGTTGCCCAGGATCTAAAAATTGATTCATTTTCGTTTTCAATGAAAAAGGATACACAATGAGGCTGAACCGGAACAAGGGCAAAAATTTCTACATTCCCCTTAACTCAATGTCCGATGTAGCCTTTCTGCTGTTGATCTTTATCATGCTGGTTGCGCTGATAAATTACCGCAAAGAAGTCAAGATTGAATATCCCAATGCAAAAACCGCTCTGCGAACCAGCGAAGAAAAAAATCTGGAGGTATGGATAGACCGGGAAGGCGGCATATACCTGGACGGTGATAGTGCGGACCTTCTTGCCCTTGAGCGAAAAATCGCCGATTTGTACCGCAGCGCGCCGGATACGCGGGTACACATTATTGCCGACCGGAACACCCCCTACGAAAAAATAAACGCCGTCCTGGAGGTGCTTCAGGTGCTTCAATACCGTGTGGTAAGTTTTGTGGTAAAAAATGCTGAACAATGAACGTTCCCAGCGACGCTTCCGGCTGCTGCTGTTCCTTGCCGTCGCCGCTATCCACGCCCTGTTACTCTTTTTTATCGCCTTTAACGTAAAAACCGCATCCCAGGAAGCCGAAGAAAACGCCCGCGTTATGAAGCTGACTGATCTTGCCGAAGCTCCTCCCCCTCCCCCTGAAGAAGAATTGCCCCAGGTTGAAGCTATCGCCGAAACCATGATTGAAACCGACACAGTGCCCCAGCAGACCATTGTCGCCGCCGGCAGCCTGAGAGCCAACGACGCTCCTTCATGGGATGACTACCTTCCCATACACAAGGTTTCCGAACCACCCCGGTTTGATGAAAGGGAAATAACCGCCGCTCTGGTGTACCCGCCCATTGCCCTCCGTTCCGCCATTGAAGGCCGTGTCGTTCTGGAACTGTTTGTTGACCGCAGCGGGCTGGTGCAGAGAATAATTATTTTACGGGAGGATCCCAAAGACCGGGGCTTTGGTGAAGCGGCGGTAAAAGCCTTTACCGGCAGGCGCTGCATTCCCGCTCACGCAAACGGCGAACCCGTCTCGGCCCGTTACCGTTATCCGGTCAGTTTTAAAATTAAATGATTACATTGAAGAAGAATTAACCACGGAGGTCACGGAGTACCACGGAGTTTTGATACGATAACACCTTCTTCCTCCGCCGCGCGCTCGGCTGCCTAAAGGCATCCGGCATTTACTGTACACAGTGGCTTTTTTTGTGCGCGGTAACGTGTCGCATTTATTCGGTCAACGCCCCTTGTTGGGGCGCAGTTACTCGGTTACCGTGTACTCCGTGGTAAAAATTCTTTGTGAGATTTTTCGGGTGAAATTTACATTTCCGAGCTTTCGCCGCCGAGTTCGTCAAAGTCTTCCTGTTTGATTTCGGCGACTTTCTTGACGATCTGCACCGCCAGTTTTTTGCCTACCACGCCGGGACGGCAGAGGAATTTCTCTTTACTGCCAATATTAAGCGAATAGGGATCGCTGGTGCGGGTATTGTACAGCCGTACAACGTCCCCCACGCGGAGGGAAAGTACTTCACGGACGGAAAGGTCTATCTTGCCGATGACCGCTACCGCGTCAATATCAACGGTTTCAAGTTTGTCTTTCAGGACGGTGAGGTTTTCGGACGTACCGGCGCGGTGCGCCGTAGAGAACCAGAACTGGGTGGACAGTTTGCCGATAATCGGCTCAATGGTGATATAGGGTATACAGAAGTTGATCATGCCTTCAACTTCGCCGACTTTGGTTTCCAGGGTTACCAGAACCACCATGTCGGTCGGGGGCACAATTTGGGCAAACTGAGGGTTGGTGTCGATTTGTCCCAACCGGGGCCGCAGGTCGATGACCTGGGTCCACGCCTCCCGCATATTACCCAGTATGCGGACGATTATCCCTTCCATAACGGATTGTTCTATATCGGTCAATTCATGCTGTGATTTATTTCCCTCGCCCGTACCGCCGAACAAACGGTCAATAACCGAAAACGTAATGGCGGGGTCGATTTCCAGTATCGCGTTGCCTTTGAGGGGGTCCATGTTGATAACCGCCAGCGTCGTGGGGGTCGGAATTGAGCGGATAAATTCCTCGTAGGTAAGCTGGTCTACCGAAGCGACATGGACATGGACAACGGAACGGAGTTGGGCGGAAAGACTGGTCGTAGAAAGGCGGGCAAAAGTCTCGTGCATCATGGAAATCGTCCGAATTTGCTCTTTTGAGAACTTATCGGGACGCTTGAAGTCGTATATTTTGATTTTCCGGCTGTCCGCAGTGGACTTAAAATCTTCCGGTTCCGTGTCCCCGGCATTTATGGCAGTTAATAACTGGTCTATTTCATCCTGGGACAGTACTTCTGTCATGCACCTTCCTCCGCTACTTTAAGTTTATGGTATTTTTCCCCAAAGTCAACTATTTCTATCAATAATTATCGGCATTTTGCTTATATAAGATGAATTTTAAGACTGTGTTTCCTTGCGGGATTTTTCTATTCGGTCCATCTTCCGGAAATACTCAACTTGTTTGACTATTTCCCCCGGTGAGGAAACCATAAGTTTGTCATTTATTACCTGAAGGTTCTTATTTTTCAGTATTTCCCCCTGCATTTGACGGGCATCTCTGTCGGAAAGTCCCACCATATTGGTCAGTTCCTGCAGGCCGAAACTAAAATAATAGGGGTTGGAACCGTCAAGCGGAACCCGGTTTTTTTCCAGTTGGATAAGCAGGGAATCGTACATACGGCCCAGGGGATTGGCAATGAGGGTATTGGCCAACTGTTTATAAATGAGCCAGACCCGGTCAGCAAGGAGGGTGGTAACCTTGGTTATAAGCTGGGGCTGCGTTTTAATCATTTGCTCAAAGTTAGCCCGGTTTATCATCGTTACTTCACAATCATCGTAAGCCACTGCCGTAGCGCCCCGGGGCTTGTTTTCCAGAAGGGCCATTTCGCCGAATATATCTCCGGCCTTGAGTACCGCCAAAAGCACTTCGTTATCGCCCACGACTTTGGTAATTTTGACCGAACCTTTCTGGATGATAAACATCTCATCACCCGGCTCCCCTTCGATAAAAAACAGGGAATCCTTGCGGTAAGTCCTGCTTATATCGTTGGGGCCGAATTCCTTGATTGGCTCTTTTACCTGGGTCTTGAGCTCCGCTGCCCGCTGTTGGGCGGCGTCCGCATTTTCTCCTTCCGGACAATGTCTGAGGTAATGGGTATAGCTGTACAGAGCCTTACTATATTGCTTTTGACGGTAATAATAGCGCGCCACTTCAAAGAGATAAGCAGGGCCAATCTCGGTGGTTTTCTTCAGGGTAATCCCCGCAAGAGTCTCGTTCAGGTACCTGAGCTGCCGGGAAAACTGCATTATTATCTTCATGGCAACCTGGCTGCTCTTCTGAATAAGAGTCCCGTATTGTTCCTTATGAACCGTAACCAGAACAACGTCTGTCAGGGCCTGGGCGCTTTCAATATGACTGTGACCCGACATAGTGGAAATAACGCCAAAAAAATCTCCCGGACCGAGTACCTTGCCCTCCTCTTTGGCCACCACTACTTCTTTGGAGATTCCCACTTTTCCCTGCTGAATGATGTAGAAGCGATCGGCATTCTGCTTACCTTCGATCACAATATAAGAATTTTGTTTATAACGGACTGTATTCAGTTGGAATTGGTCTTCCATTGGCGCTTTCCTTATAGTATTTTATTCTATGCTTTTCAGGTATAGCGGTCAACTACCCGCCCGGTCTTTTATACCGTTGCAGCCCGGATTTTATAATGGCTGGTCGGACTGATTTCATGGGTGAGAGTGGCGATATGCCAGATAGTCAACATACCGCTGAAACTTCTTGCCTTTGGGCGAAGCGATAATGGCAAAACCAAGTTCGGCGGCATAATTGTCGCTGCGTATCCATTTACATTCTACTTCAAGCTGAAAACTGCCGATATGCGACACCCCTTCCGGCTTGATTCTCAGTTGATATTGGGCATTGGGTTGTATATCCACTACACCGTTACATTCCACACAACATCCGGTAATGCTGATATTCTTGAGTAAACATTCCCCTTCCAGAACTCCGGAAATCTGCACATGGGCCAGGGACCGGTACCGTGGACTTCTTCTTTCGTCCAACATACCCTTTATTATAATTAACCTGTACCATTCGGTCAATAATACCAAATCGCGCTCTTGTATGCCGGTTATTTTTTATGTTATAATACTCCTAATCAATATGAAAAAGTATCCGGTATTGGGCGTTCTTGTTCTAACCCTGCTGATTTGTGCATGTGCCAGCGCGCCCAGGATTGAAAAATCCCAGTACAACCAGTGGCATTATATATTTACCATACTTCTTGACCCTGACAGGCCAAGTGACAGTCCCCGGCTTGATATTGCGCTGTCCCTGCTGTACATGGAGTATCCGGCTGACCAGGCGGAGTACCTGAGCGGACTTCTCTATTCGACCAACAACCTCAATGAGTACAAAGACCGGATAATTGAAGAACAGCGGAAATTATACCGCAGAAGTATCATTGACAAGGCAACAATACCTTCCCGGAATGATTCGCCAAATTATAACTGGCGCTATGCTGAAACCGTTGCTATCAAAAGTTCCGGGCAGCAGGGAATAGTCATAGAGCGTGATTATGACATTTATTCCGGCGGCGCCCACGGCCTGAGTACCAAGCGGTATTATGTTCTCGACATGAATGAACGCAGACAGTTAAGAATCAATGAGTTGTTTGCCAATTACCAGGGAGAAAAACGGCTGCGGGATATTATTTATTTTGAACTGGGGAAATACAGCAGGCTGGAGAGCGGGCAGAAACTTTCGCAGGGAATTTTCTTCTCCGACGAACCTGAACTGACTTTTAATTTTTTTGTCACTAATGAAGGGCTGGGCCTGTATTGGGAAGCGTATCAAATTGCCCCCCATGCTTACGGCAATATTGAGATTATTGTGCCCTGGCAGGTAATCCGCCCCCTGATGCTGACTGAAAGCGTTGAACTGCTGACTAAATTCAGCATTTTCCTTTTTGTCTAATGGAGTAATAACGGGCTGCATCCATGAAAATCCGCCTAAAAATGTTTTTGGTTATCCTTCCCCTTGTCATCGTGACTCTTGCGCTGGCGCAGACCGCATCGTATTTTAATGCGGTAAACGGCGTAACGCGGCTTGCCCGGCAGCTTCTGGGTTTCAAGCTGGGGGAACTGGAAAAATACGCCGATAACCAATGGTCGCTGCTGGTGGAGAATAACTATGCGGGCAGGCCGGACATGGTTGAAGCGGCAAAAAAGGCTGTCGAAATATACGCTCAAAGCATAATCCTCAGCGGCACTGAACTTATTTTTGCCGTAGACGGCGCGGGAAACGTGGTTATGAGCAGCAGCCTGACCAATAGGCCTTTTGAAATGCAGGAGAAGGAAAAAGCCCCCCTTCTGCGCCTGTTAAATGAAGAAAACCCCGGCCTGCAAAACGCCGTCATCGGCGGGGAAAAAAGGGTTTTCCAGGCGTTTCATTTTTCTCCCTTTCAGTGGTATTTGCTGATAAGCGAAAAGAACGATGTGTTTTACTATGACGCAAACCGCATCGCTCTGCAAACTTTTATTACTCTGGGCATTTCCATTCTCCTTACATCAATTTTATTGATTATGGTTACGGCGCATCTTACCAATCCTTTAAGCCGTATTGTTAAAACCATGAATAAAATTATTACTTCGGCGGACCTTTCTTCACGGGTAGAAGTTGAGTATCGTGATGAGACAGGCAACCTTGCCCATACCTTTAACCAGATGATAGGCGAACTGGACAATGCCTATGGGCAGATTAAGCGTTATGCGTTTGAAGCGGTGCTGGCGGGGAAAAAAGAAGAACGCATACGGCAGATATTTCAAAAGTATGTTCCCAAGGATGTCATTGAACGGTTTTTTGCCTCGCCCGAAAAAATGCTGGTGGGCGACAACCGGAAACTTTCGATTTTATTTTCCGACATCCGCAGCTTTACTACCATTTCCGAAGGCATGGCCCCGGACGATCTGGTGAATTCACTGAACCGCTACTTTTCCGGGCAGGTTGACATTATCTACAACCGCAAAGGGGTAGTTGATAAATACATCGGCGACGCGATAATGGCATTCTGGGGCGCGCCGGAAAAGCATGACGATGACGCATTGCAGTCCGTGCTTGCCGGCCTTGAAATGATCGAGTCTCTTTCCGGCTTTAACGCAAACCAGCGCAAACTCGGCAAGCCTGAGTTCCACATCGGCGTAGGAATTAACTACGGCGAAGTGACGGTCGGCAATATCGGCAGCGAACGGAAAATGGATTACACGGTCATAGGCGACTCGGTGAACCTTGCCTCGCGCATGGAGGGCCTTACCAAAACCTACCATTCAGAACTGCTTATTTCCGAATTTGTTTATGAGGAACTGCAAAAAATAGTGCGGACTGCGCCTAACGCTCCCCGGCTTTATTTCAGGCTGCTTGATACCGTCGCGGTTAAAGGTAAAACCAAAGGGGTAAAGATATACACGGTAAAACGCGCCCTTAACGCGGCGGAAGAGGCGGCATGGCCGGTTTACAATCAGGGGATGGAGTTGTATTACCGCCGCTCATTCCGCGAGGCCGCGGATAAATTCCGTGAAGTATACCGCCTGCTTGCCAAAGACCCCAACGCGGAAAGCCTGTACCGCCGCTGCGCCGAATATGCCGGTAATCCGCCCCCCGCCGACTGGGACGGCGTCGAAGTGATGAAGACGAAATAGCTTACGGAGTCAAGCCCCGCAGGGCATCCTGTATCCTTGCAAGGCTTTCTCTGATTTCATTAAAAGACATATCATCAATGCTTTTACCTCCTTCTATCTCACCACGAACTCTGGTAAGAACGTTGTCGCGATTCGTAATGGTTCTATTGTTGGCATTGATGGTATTATTTTGGGCGGCAATGGTACTCTCACGGGTAGCGATGGTATTTTCGCGGGCGGCAATGGTATTATCGCGGGTAGTAATATCCCTTTCCAGAGACCGTATCCGGATGTCCTTATCGCTGGAACTTGCCGTCAAAGTCTTTTTGTCGCTTTCCAATCTGTCAATCGTTTTTTTCATATCGGTAATTTGCTTAACCGTATCGGAACTGGACGCCTGCATGGTTTTTTTAAGCAGGTCATTTTCTTCCTTGAGATCGGCAAGCGTTTTTTCGGCGCTCCGGTCAAGCGGCATCACGCCGCTGGACAGGGCTGCCTGATTTCGGCGCATTTCCTCTATTAATGTTTCAAAAGTATTAATGGTTTGGGCGTACATTTCTTTGCGCGCCTGTATGGCGCGAAGCCCCTGAAAAGCGGGGGTGTTCAAAAAATTCCGCGTTGACCGCACAATTTCGGCGGCTTCATCAAGGCGGTTTTCATTAATTTTATTGTTAATATTCGCGAAAAAAGCGCCCATTTGGGCTTCCACTATCGCGGTCTGGTTCTGCTCGCCGGAAAGCTGCTCCATCTCGCTGAAGGCAAGATCAACGATGGCGGCGTTTTGGCTTGAAACAAGGGCAAGCTCGCGGGTGCGGCTTTCAAGCTGGGACTGAAGGCTTGCCTCCCGCGCGCGGGCTTCTTCCAGTATGCGGGAGCGTTCATCCTGCACCGATGTCAATGCGCTGCGGTATTCTGTCTGCAGGGACATAAGCTTTTCTTCGGCGGCCTTTTGCTCAACGCTGAGTTCCTGATTGCTTGAATGCAGTTCCCGCAGTTGGGCGTCAATGTCCTCAAGCTGGGAAGTAATTACTGAAATTTCATTTTCTTTTGTTTCCAGGCGGGAAGATGTTTCTTTGCGGATGGTTTCAATAAGCGCCCGTTCGGCGGTATTGTACACCTTGGTCCCTTCACGAACCTGGGCGTCGGTTTTTCCCTGGAGGGTGTACAGGACGAAAAAACCGCCGGCCAGCGCCGCAAAAGCGGCTATGTTAACCAACAGCGGAAAGAAACCTCCGCTTTTTTTTGCCTTAAAACTCCGCTCCGCGGCGCGTTTTAAGCCATGCTTTGCCCCTTTCCTGTTTTCTTTTAAGCCGACTGCCGCGGCAGAATCGTCCGCGCCGGTTGAAAGAGAGCGGCGGTTTTTTTCGGCAATAGCGTTTATCTGCGCAAAAATTTCCCGCTGCTCTTCCTCAGAGATTCCGCATTTTGAGTCAAATACAATTTCTTCATGCTTCATCGTGTTATTCGTCATTTTTCTTCTTCCCTGTTTCCACCTTTGAAACTTCCTTATTCGCCAGCCTGATTCCTCCGGCTTTCAGCCCCCGCACGCTGTAATCATGGGCCTTAAATTCCTCCATAAGAACCTTGAGCCGGGGTTTGGGCGTATATTTCAGAGTGAATGTAAATTTAGGCCTGGTATCAATATGCAGAACCGCTGCTCCGTCCGGCACCAAAAAATAATCCTTGTTCATAATCCAGCCTTCAATAACGCAGCGTTTAATAAAGGCGCAGCCGGTTTCTTTTTCTTTATAAATAATGGTAAAAATCGTTTTTGATAATTCTTCCTTGTCGGCGACGCCAATCCACCATGCGTCGGCTCCGACAAAGGCCTTTTCCGGCAGGTCCATCACCGAATACATTCCGTTTTTACGAATTGACAGTATGCGGTCAAAGGGAGAAACTTCGGCAACTTTCGCGCCGGCGACATTGGTTCCCATATAGCCGGTTTTCGGGTCGTATTTAAGTTCTACGTCTTTTTTGACCACTTCCTTCACGTCAATTTTGTCAAATGCGCCGACTTTGGTTTTTCGCATCCCCTTCCCCAACTCTTCATTGGCCTGTATCCGGGCGATAATCCCTTTCAGATAACTGACGGAGTACGCTACAATATTTTTCAGGTGGGCGTTGATCTCCTTGATCCTCGCCTGTATCTGCTCCATTTCATCGCGGGCCTTGTTGATGTCGTATAATGAAATCCGCCGGATGGGGATACGCAGCAAATGTTCTACATCATCGTGGCTAATCCCGCGCGGTCCCACTTCCTTCATAAAAAGCTGGAAGCCGGAAATAACGGCGTCCTCTACCCCTTTGGCCGTCTTCATTTTTTCAATACCCTTGTAGATTCTTTCCTCAATAAAAATACGCTCAAGGGTGCGCAGGTGGAGTTTGTCCTGCAATTCCCTTTTTTCCAGTTCAAGTTCCCTGGTCAGAATCTTGACCAGTTGTTTCGCGTGATGTTTGATTACTTCGGTAACGGTCATTACGGCGGGCAGGCCGTCCTTGATGACCAGAAGGTTAACTGAAATGGACTGCTCACATTCGGTAAAGGCAAACAGCGCGTCAACCGTTTCCTGGGCATAGACCCCGCGGGCCAGCTTCACTTCTATTTCAACTTTTTCGGTGGTAAAGTCGCTGATCCCCTGAATCTTCAGCCTGCCCGCCTTTGCCGCGGCTTCCACACTGTTTATCAGGCTTTCCGTGGTTGAGCCGAAGGGCAGTTCGGTGATAAGTATGCGTTTGGGATCGGATGTGTCGAGTTTTGCCCGCACCAGCACTTTGCCGTTTCCGTCGCGGTATTCGGAAACATCCACCTGTCCGCCGGTAGGAAAATCCGGATACAGTTCAAACTTTTTCCCCGAAAGACAGGCGATTTCCGCTTCCAGCACCTCGATCGCATTATGGGGCAGAATCTTCGTGGACATACCCACAGCGATTCCCTCCGCGCCTATTACCAGCACGACGGGAATCTTCGCCGGAAACAGCACCGGTTCCCGGTTGCGGCCATCGTAGGAGTCCGCCCAGTCGGTAAGTTTGGGATTATAGAAAATATCTTTGGAAAGCGGCGTCGCCCGGCACTCAATATACCGCGGGGCGGACGCTTCATCGCCGGTGTAGAGGTTGCCAAAATTCCCCTGCCGGTCGATAAACAGTTCCTTGTTGGCAAGCACTATCAGGGCGGAACCGATAGAGGCTTCGCCGTGAGGGTGGTATTTCATGCACTGGCCCATTACGTTGGCGACCTTGTGAAATTTACCGTCGTCCATTTCAAAAAGGGTATGCAGAATACGCCGCTGTACCGGCTTCAGACCGTCTTCCAGATCGGGGATAGCCCGGTCTTTAATTACATAGGATGCGTATTCAAGGAAATTACGGTCAAAGAGGTTTTTAATATACGCCATACGCTTATTATAACATTTTTGATAAAGGCAAACAATATAACACAGGTCAACAGCGTTTATCCTGTTATAAAAGTAAATACTTTCGTTTTATTCTCCCATGACTCGCACGTGTACTTTCCGTGAACGGGATCCGTCATACTCATTAAACCAGATGCCCTGCCATGTTCCCAGGATCAGCCTGCCGCCGGAAACAATCAGTGTAAGGGAAGGCCCTATCAGGCTTGATTTGGTGTGGGCCGCCGAGTTGCCTTCGCCGTGGCGGAATTCGCGGCGGTCGGGAGAAATCTGGTTAAGGGCAAAACCTACGTCATGGGGAACGTCGGGGTCGGCGTTTTCATTAATCGTTACCGCCGCGGTGGTATGCGGCACAAATACCACGCATATACCTTCGCTTATGCCTGAAGCTGCCACCGCCTGCTGCACCTCGGCGGTAATGTCGATCCACTCATGCTGCTGCGAAGTGCGAACGGTAAAATTTGAAAGATACGTCATAAACATTCCTTAAATAACTCGCAAAATTCCGCCGCAGGGCGGGCAGCGGGGGCGGTAAAACGCTTGTAGCATTCGTGCACTCTATTTTTCTTTATGCAGAGTTATGCTCTGTTATGCTAATTCTATATCAGGTAAGGAATTAAGTCAATACCCTTTATGCAAGATTATGTAGAATTATGCAGAGTATAACCCTATTTTTCCAAGAAATTGATAACAATTTTGATGACAATATAATGGATTAAGAACAGGCACAGCATAAAATAATCATTTTTAGCACTTAAAAACACCCCCAAATCAAGCGTATAGTAGCCCTTAGAACCGCTTTTATCCCCTTTGCCGTATAATTTCACCTTTAACCCCATAAAACCCCTTCAAAAGCCGTTTTTGGTGTTTTCAATATAATGTCGCATAACAGCGGGTGGGTACGTGTAGCGTAGTCAGCCGCTAGTCTGTCCGTTTCCGGCGGGTGGGTTTGCGTAGCACAAGTCAGCCGCTTTGTCCGTTTCTGGCGGGTGGGTATGCGAAGTGTAGTCAGCCGCTTTGTCCATTTCAGCGGGTGGGTTTGCGTAGCACAAGTCAGCCGCTTTGTCCGTTCCAGCGGGTGGGTATGCGAAGTGTAGTCAGCCGCTTTGTCCGTTTCGGCGGGTGGGTTTGCGTAGCACAAGTCAGCCGCACTATCAAAAAAATAACCGCCTGCGGCGGTTCGGGCTTCGCCCGAACTGCTAGGGAAGACCAAGAAGAAAAGAAAAATAAGAGAGAAAG
>Ga0268262_10004888_pt1 | contig 13552 bp, 13 predicted proteins | sample TergutNc150P3_FD_190354 | JGI IMG/M metagenome (GOLD analysis project Ga0268262, IMG submission 190354) | Nasutitermes corniger P3 segment gut microbial community from laboratory colony in Florida, USA - Nc150 P3 (SPAdes) (version 2) | ecosystem: Host-associated > Arthropoda: Insects >... | reverse complement strand
GCCATGCTTTCAAAAAAGTTTATAGACTTATTAGCGGAATTTCTGTGAGCAGGATTTTGGTCTATGGATAATATATAGCGATACACCTTTAACGCAAGCGGGAACTTTTGCAATTTGGAAAGAACCGTTGCTATTGAATTGTAAAGCGTAAAGCTATAGCTTCGCCCTATTTTCCTCGCTTTATTGTAATGCGAAAAAGCTCGGCGATAATTCTTTTCGGAAAAGGCGATAATGCCTGCAAGTAAATGCCCTTCTGGTGAATTTGGAGAAATTGAAAAAATTAAATTGCAACACTCCCAGGCTTCTTTATAATGACCTTGCGTATGAAGGATAGTGCCTTTTAATTTTAAAGCTTTTTCACTTTCGCTATTTACCTGTTGCAAAATTTTATTTGCACATTCCATAGCTTCTGTCAAATTCTTTGAATGAAAAAGAGTATAGCCAAGCGATATGAAAACTTTTTCCACATCCGAATTCTGTGGATTTTCATATTTCAGTACATCGCAGAGAATCTCGTAAGATTTCTTAAAGTCGCGCTGCATTTGCTTAACAACCGCCATTGACGTGAAGATTTTTATGTTGTGAGGACGCAACGCAAGCGAAGACTGAAAGCATTTATAGGCATCGTCAAATAGGTTTAGCTCCATATAAGCGATGCCCATATTGTACCAAACACCAGCTACGTCATTGCTAGAATTGCCGCTCGTCTGCGCTAGTTTTAGCGAAAGTTGCAACTCCGTAATGGCAGCTCGCTGCTGGTCGGTTTTCAAAAGCATTAGACCCAGAAGAGAATGAAGTTCAAAAACTTCATTGTTCGGGTCTTGCTTTTTTAACTCTAAAATCTCGTTTAAGAGATTTTGGAACTCCTTAGAGCGTTTTTCGCCCGGCAAACGTGCGGCTTCTGTGATTTCCAAAGATATGCGCGCACATTCTTCTTTGAGTTCATTATACGAATTTTCATAATTGGTATTATTCATAACCATACCTCTCCCCCTCCTTATTTTATTGAAACTAAAAATTTAAAATTAAAAAAACAAATTTATAAAATTCTTCTAAGTACTCCCTTTTTTAATTTTATTTTTTGCATTAACTTTAACAACCCTCGGCTTCCAGCTCTCCGCTTCTTCCGGTGTCACTAATACATACGCTGCTATTATAATCAAATCATTTTTTTGCACAAGGCGTGCTGCGGCTCCGTTCAGGCATATAACGCCCGATTTGGATTTACCTTCTATTACGTAAGTCTCAAAACGTTCTCCATTATTCATGTTTAGCACTTGAACTTTTTCATGCGAAAACAGCCGAGCCGCCCCCATAAGCTCTTTATCTATTGTTATTGAGCCTTCATAATCCAAACAAGCATCGGTTACTGTGGCTCTATGAATTTTACTCTTCAACAATTCTACTAACATATCCTTTTTAATCTAGAAAATTTTTTTGTCTCTTTTTCAATATATTTTGCCCCAAAAATGGCAGAACCAATAACAAAAATATTTGCACCAGCTTCTTTGGCAAGCGGCAGAGTCTTTAGGTTAACTCCGCCATCTATTTCTATTTGCAAATTCGGTTTTATGGAACGCAAATAGTTAATTTTATCCAAGCAATACGGAATGAGCGATTGCCCGCCAAAGCCCGGATTTACGCTCATAATCAAAACCAAATCCGCCAAATCCAACACCTCTGATATGGCTTCCAACGACGTGGCAGGATTTATGGAAACGCCAGCTTTGCATCCAAGTTCCTTTATTCTGTTAAGCAAACGGTCTAAATGTTTTGTTGCCTCTGCATGGACGGTTATATATTGAACACCAGCTTTTGCAAAAGCTTCAATATGCAATTCAGGTTTCTCTATCATCAAATGGCAATCCAGCGGAAGTTTTGTGCATTTGCGAATTTGCCCTGCTATGCTGGGACCAAATGAGATATTCGGAACAAAGTTTCCATCCATTATATCCAAATGAATCCAATCTGCGCCACCTCGTTCAGTCGCTTTTATGTCCGCTTCCAAATGCAGAAAGTTGGCATTCAAAACGCTTGGCGCTATGATTAAGTTGTTAGATTTCAATTTCGCCTGCCCATGCGCATACACATTTGCAATCATCCATCAGGGCAGGATGCCCTTTCACCAAGACATCCGTTTTGCCGGGAAGCCAGGGATACACGGTATTTGGGATGCAAGGCGCTCTTAGCGATTTGCAGTACCCAAAAGGTTTTATGTTTACCATTGGCTTATAGTCCATGACGTTTGCCATAAGCTCCCCGTGTATATTTACTGGATTTGATGGATGTATCACGTCCAAAACAGACTGCTCAGAACCCATTGAGCATTTTAATTTTGTTCCTTTGCGTACATAGTTAAGCATAGAGGCTTAAATATAGTAAAAAACACAAAACCCCATTGTTAAGGGTTAAGCTCTACTGTCGCTTTAGCAGCGGAAAAATCCGGTTTATTTTTGAACTTTGCATATTTGAACATGGTTCTGCGCAAAACATTTAGCATGGCAAAATCCGTGCTTCCTTCAAATTTTGCGTTTGAACCCTGCAAGTTCCCTAGCACAAAAACTTCTTGCAAAGAGAATTGACTGGCAAATTCGGAATCCATTATGGATAAATTGCCGTGAAAATCGCTTGCATCTAGCGAAAATCTGTTGTTCGCTTTTACTTCGCTAAAATAGCTGTTCTTTGCCCACACCGTCATATTTGTAAAAGCTGCTTTTCCCTTGAAAACGCTTTTGCTGAAATTCATTGAACCAAAAACGGAAATATTCTGAAAATCCGTTTCTTTTTGAAACTCATTTCCCAAAAAAATCATGCTGCCATAAAAACGAAGATTTTCCGCCTTTACATCGCCTTTGAAAATGCACTTCTCAAAAAGTATGTCCGCATCTATCCTGTTCCCCGCTTTGCCAAAATCCAAGTTACCATCTATAATGGTGTTTTTAATTTGCAAGGATTTTCCGCTTGCCAAGATTTTTGTTATTTCATCTGCCTTAACAACGGGTTGTTCTGCATTGCAGGCGGTTATTAGAAGTAGAATAAAAAACCACATATTCTACCTTGCAACTCTTTTTATTTTTTTTACGCCATTGCCGGCTTCACGGTATTCCGCTATTTTTTTTGCCAGCACGCCGCTTTGCTTGCTCCGCTTGATCAAAAATTTTATCTCCTGCGGAGTATAGCCATTCAACTCCCCCAACTCCGCAACAGATGTGGCTGGCGCGCTCCTGCCTGTTTTTTTTGCCAAAGCATTGCTTGTGGCAGCAACAGGGTTTGCTATCGTTGATAGCAGAACGCCATTATGGAATTTCAGCGGTTTCCCGTTTGCCGCAGTTATAAAATAGAAGTTATTGTTCTCATTTGATTCTTGGATTTTTTCATAAGCATCGGCAAATACAACAAGATAATAATCTCCCGTGATGGGTGGCATTGGATATATAATGTCAAAACCCTCATCGCCAAATTCCTCTTCGCCCACTTTTTTGCCCGGTTGCACATTGAAATAGTTCCATATACCGCCTACAAGCGCCTGACTTTCATATATACTACCGTAGTGTCCTAATTCTTCAAATTCATCTGTGTAATAGTCCTCAAAAATAATTTCTAATTCGTTTGCATCGTAGGCATTGTAATATAGGTATAATACGCTCCATCTTTGACTTGCAAGCACCGGCAACGAGCCGTTGTTGAATACTTCGTAATGGAAACGACGCTTGCTTGGGTTTTCCGGGTCAGGAAAATCATCGCCAAGGCTCACAAGCAAATCATAGCCCGAAGCCAACTGTCCGCCAGATTGCGGTGCCGCTGTGGGATTTTGCGCCACGAATGCAGCGAAGCAGAAATTTTCCACAAAGAAATCGTAATCCACCCAAATGCTTCCTCTATCTCCCCAGTCGGGACCCCACGAATTGCGAACCCTAAAAGCATGTTTGGAATCATCGTAGCCAGAAAGCACCATCGCGTGGTACGCGTGCTGCATATCGGGTTCATTGTAGGTGTCATAGGATATAACTGCGTTGTTGTCCCAGCTCATAAATCGGTCGCCGAGTTTAGCTCCTATAGCTATGGGTATGCCCTGAGAAAGATAGCCTTTGAAATTTGAAACTTCCATGCCACCCTCTTCTGAACCTCCCTGCAAACGCTCATTATAGGCTATTTTGCGGTAAGTCGCTAGTCTATTACTCAATTGTCCGCTGGAGGTACCGGAACAATTTATATTTGAATATGGAGCTTCAGCCAAGCTCGCTGCTCCTTTAGAAATCAAAGCATCCATAGCAGCTTCAAAATTTGTCCCATTGCAATCATTTCCCTTTTCACTGACTAAAATAGAACCCCATAAATCCCCAGGGCTTGTTTGATTGACGGCTTTTGCCAAATCCGAGCTTGACCAGTTTTTGTCCATGCCGTTGAGTGCGGTTTTAAGGTTATAGCCTGTAGCCCAGGTAACGCAAGTTCCATACTCCCCTTGGTTGCCTATGGGTGGGAATTTGCTTTCCAGATAAGAGGAAGGCGGCAAAGAAGCAGCGTCTTCAGTAAGGGACATTACATCTTGCGGAATATTGGAAAGGTTTTCTTCGCTAGCGAGCCATCCCGTGACAGAAAGGACGCTGGCTTTCTTATTATCCGAGCATTCTTTATCCGAGCACTTTGAGCTGCCCGAGTCGTATCCGCTACAACCCAGCAGGGCAAAAGCAACGGACAAAAAAGCATATTTTTCCAAATGATTGATTTTCATAGTGAAGGTTCTCCTATAACCATTAAAAACTAGATATTTAACAAAATTAAAAATAGCTTGGGGCACAAGCTCCCCGTTTTTTGCTCTTTTTTTCTACCTTTCGCACCAAATGGACAAAAAGCAAAAAATCAGCGACTGGGCAGAGCTGAACAAAATCCCTGGGAAAATTCAAGCCATTTTCACAGCGGAGGCGGAAGGCGGCGACTGGCGTTACGTTTTAAGAGAGGAGAAAGGCAAAAAAAAACTCGTTTGGGAAGGAATCCCGGATGAACCATTGCCAGATAGTTTAAAAAAAATAGAGGAACAACTTTCAAAAGAGCATTTGCGTTTTTTTAAAAAACAAATCACGCAGATAATTTTTCGCTCAAATTGCGGCGGCGGTTATGGAATGTTAATACAAGCCAACCTGAACACACCGGAGCAAAGCCATAGTTATAAAACCTTTTTGGAATATCTGCAAAGGATGCATCCCGAAATTCTATGCGCACACGCAGTTGAAACAAAACCATCTTTTGCTTTTGATACTTCCAACCCGCCCGTAGCCATGCAATATACTCTGCACAAGGGCTTTGGTTCGGAATACATAAAATTAGAACCAACCGAATTATGCTTTCACATTTTGGACTGGCTCCCCAAAAGCAAGGGAACATACTTGCGCTTGGGCGAAAAATTGCGGGAATGGCTGCACCCTGCAAAAGATGACCGATTACTCTCTTGCTACTGCGGAGGTGCAATTGAAAGTATGCAGCTCTGCAAAAGTTTTAATGATGTCCATTGCCTTGACTTGCGTGAGTGGGCAAAGCTATCTTTTACGCAAAATGTTCAAGCCTTAAAAATTAAAAATGCCCGTTTTTACCATTGCAAATTGGAAGAAACCTGGATAAAAAAATTCTTTGCAGGCGAAATCAACAAGGGCAAATGGACTATTCTCTTAAACCCTCCGCAGGGTGAGCTTTTAACGCAAGCCCTAACGCAGGCAATAGCAAAAACCGAACCTCAGCGAGTTGTTCATATAACCGGCAATTTGGAGAATGCTGCAAAAGAAACAAAACGTTGGCGGAGTTGCGGCTACGTTTTGAGAAAAATAATGCCTATAGAATGGCATCCAAATGTTAAACGATTGGAATTGGCAATGTTGTTTGTACCAGACAGGGCGGGGTTGCTTGGGAGAAAACTCCCTATTCCTAAGAAACCTAAAAAGAATTTTGCTCCGAGGTTTAAGCAGAGATAATGGCTGTTCTTTCTGCGAAAGAAGCGTTAAAGCTCTGGAAAAATGCGAGTTGGACTGAGCTTGCCGCAGAAGCTCATAAGATGCGTGTTGAAATTCATGGCAAAAAAAATGTCAGCTATACGGTTTTTAAGATAATAAATTATACCAATGTCTGCAAAATCGCTTGCTCTTTTTGCTCATTCAAAAATACTAAGCCATATACCCTTTCTGCAAAGGAAATTATCTCCGATGCTCTTGCGGCAAAAAAAAAAGGCGCGGATGCGATTTTTTTCCAAGGCGGAGTTAATCCAGCAATTCCGTTAGATTATTACATTGACATAATTAGCATTTTAAGCAAAAAACTGAAATTCAAAGTACGTGGTTTTTCTCCTGTGGAACTTTTTCATATTGCAAAAAACAATAAAATGCCATTAGCGGAACTTTTGCAAAGATTAAAAAAAGCAGGTCTCTCTTCTGTTCCCGGCGCGGGCGCAGAGATAATGACAAGCAGGATGCGAAAAATTCTTGCCCCAAACAAACTCTCTGCAAAAAATTGGATGGGCGTTATGGAAAAATGCCACAAGGCTGGTTTACCGGGTAGCGCGAATATAGTTATAGGTTCAAGCGAAACCTCGGAAGAAATTATTGAGCATTTGAATTATGTTCGCGAGGTTCAGAATAAAACAAGTGGCTTTCAAAGTTTTATCCCTTGGGTGTTTCAACCTCAAACAAAGGATTTCCCTATTCGCCACGTGCGAAGCGATGAGTACATAAAACTCGTTGCGCTTTGCAGGCTTTTTTTCCACAACATACCAAACATTGAAGTTTCTGTTCTAGGAATGGGCAAGGTTTTGGGGGAACTCGCGCTTTATGCTGGCGCAAACGATATCAGTAGCGTTGTTTTGCAAGAGAAAGTAATGCTCTCCCAAGGCGTTGAGAGCATTGAAGAGGCAGAAGAATTCATAGCAAACGCAGGCTTTAATCCTGTAAGGCGAGGGATAAATTATTTTTAATTTACTTTTACACTCAGCGCTTTTTTAGTCTGTGCCGCAACCATACTTATATTCTCATAAGATGATTTTACGTTTTTATCTATTGTATCCATTGATTTATTCACTTTTTTTACAGCCTCATTTGCTTTTTCCGATACCATTTTTGTTTTCGCAGCGGAATTAGCAGAACTCTGAGCAAGGCCTCTTATTTCTTTGGCAACTACACCGAATGCAAGCCCGTGCTGGCCAGCTTTTGCTGCTTCTACAGATGCGTTGAGGGATATGATATTAACTTTTTCGGATATTCTCTCTATATCCATTATCATACGGTCGTACGAAGTAATGGCGTTAGTTATATCGGTCACGCTTGAAGTCATTCCATCCACCATTTCCTTAATACGGGCGGTTTCGCCGAGAACCGTTTCAAAACTCTCCAAATTTCCTCTAGAGAGAACTTTTATTTCATCGTGTTCCCTTTTAACATCCGCATGTGTTTTTTCTGCGCAATTATCAGGAATGTTTACACCTTTAGCCACTTTCACAGCCATTCCGTAGCAGGTATCATTACCACAGGCACCGCAAGAAAAGAACCTTGATTTCTCATCGTGTTTACCTAGTTTTATAAAAGCTTGATTTATTTTTTCCTCCGTAATAGGTATTGGACGCACGGTGCGAAGAGTGTACCTTCTGATAAAATCTTCTAACTGCAAAGTATCGTCAAATTTTTTGAATAAATCATGGGTTGTGTATTCCAAATTTTCTTTTTTAATTGAATCCTGCCGCAGCTTGTCCATTTTGGTGTTAATTTTAAAGATATCCACATCTCTTGTGCATCCTGTTCCCAAATTGCAACCGTGGGCACAATTCAAAACATCAAATAAAACAGGGAGCTCTGCCGATGCTTTTTTGGAACATTCCAGATATTCGTCCAATGCCTTATACACTTCAAGACCTTCGGATTTATCTATTCTCAAAGATTTTCCCGTATAATGCTCAACGCTTTCTTTTAAGCCACCGGGCATGGGATACAAAGAACCTAGAGCAGCTTCGTAGTTGTTAAATTTTGTTAATTTAGTCGGTAGCAAAATATTGTTCTTTTCCATATATTCGCGCAATTTTTTGAAAGTTATGTTATATTCTACAATGCCAGTCGCTTCAAATTCATAAGTTTTTGCTATGCAGGGAGAAAGCGCTGCTATTTTTGTTTTAACTTTTTCATATTTACGCATAAACACCGCAGTGCAAAGCATTGGCGAATGTACAGGGGATAAATATTTTAAAATATCATTGCGGTGCATCAAAACATAATTGACAATTGCTGGGCAAGGCTGTGATATAATAGGTTTTGGTCCGTTTTTCTGAATATAGCGAATATGCGCCCAAGTACAAATATCTGCCCCAAGCGAAACATCGTAAATACTCCTCACTCCTATGGAATGCAACCATGTAAATAAACGCTCATATTCTTCAAAATTGCTTTTTAAAGCAGGTCCGGCGAACATGCTTATTGGCACTCCAGCTCTTAAATCCTTAAAAAAACGTTCCGTATCGTCTTCGTAATACCTAGAACCATGATGGCATACTGCTAGGCAATTCCCACAAGCTATGCACTTATCGTGGTCTATCCTAACTTTGACTCTGCCGTTATCTTCATAAGCAATATTTGCCTCATCAATAGGGCATACTCTAATGCAACGGTTGCAACCTACGCAACTCTCAAGGCTGTTATTGACAATATTACGCATATAAAAAAATCCTTTTTTTAGACTTATAATTGTGCAAATCTATATAAAAATAGAATTTTTTTTTCTATTTAAGCAAAAAAATATATTTTATTCGTAATTTTCCGCAAAAAAGCCCTTATAATTTGATTTTTTTATCTAGCTTGCTTTATATTAGCTTGGAATATCGGTGTATTCTTTTGATTTTATAAAGTCAGCAAATTCGTCAAATATTGACATTATTCTCATAACTATAAATTCCGAATCATTCACAGCTCGGGCTTCTATCTGTAATTCCAGAGATTTTGAGGTTTGAAGCCATTTAGCTTCTTCCTTTGTTTTGCAATTTGCCAGCGCACGGCGAAATTCATTTCGTTCATTTTCTATTCTTATAGCTTTTTCCAAATCCTGCGCATGATTTTTTAAGAATTCTTTTTCACCAAGAGATAATCTTCTTCCAGATTTCATTTTATTTTTAATATCTTCCAGCTTGTCATCTTTTGGTTTTGCCGCCGAAACTTCAGTTTTCTTTGGCTGCCATCTTTGTTCAAACAAAACAGTTTTGATATGAGCCGTAATACGCTCAATGTTGCTATTGAAATACATAGCATTCCCCCCTTTTTTCGTGTTATCGGCAAATTTTGGAATAACTTTAATTTAAATTCGCCGAATTCCCCTCCGAGGAGGGGGTGGCGAAGCCAGGGGGTATGATTAACTCTTGTTATCTAACAGTTGCACGCATTGTTTGGCTGCCTGCTTTTACCACGTACATTCCTTTTGTCTGAACCGGAATTCTCAGAATTTGGGAATTTCCAGAATGTACTGAGTATATTTGCTTGCCTTGCAGATTGTACACTTCTATTTTTGTATTAGACTGTAGGTTTGAAAGCATGATTGAGTTGGCATCTGTCTGAACCGAGATGTTTCCTCTGGTTGCTACTTGCGGTAGGCGAATTGGCGAGGGGGTTGTTCCAATGGTTATGGAGAGCTGCTTCTCTCCGCTGTTGCCAGCATCATTCGTAGCTTTTACTTTGAATGTGTATGTGCCTGCCATTACAGGAACGCCGGTAATATAGCCATAGTCATAGTCATAATAAAGGCCAGGAGGCAAAGCACCTTCCACTATGTTCCAATCGGCAAGTTCTGTTGCTTCTATTTGCTGCAAGTATATTTCACCTACCGAACCATTAGGCAGCGCGGTTGTTGAGATTGTCGGTTTCTGCAATACTGCATTTATTTTTATGGTAAACTGCTTTGTGCCAGAGAGATCAGCAAGATTTGTAGCCTTGACCGTGAATGTGTATGTGCCTACCTCTGTGGGGACGCCGTAAATATAGCCATAGCTATAGTCGTAGTCTATTTCAAGACCCGGCGGCAAAGAGCCTATTATTTTTTCCCAGACGGAAGGAGTCACCTCAGATAGATATAAAAGTTGCCCGTACTCTCTGCCAACTACGCCATTCGTCAGTGTGTTTGAGTTTGCAATTATCGGTGTTTTTGGTGCTTCATAGGTTATGGTTATGTCTTTTTCAACAGAACCTAAACTATTCGTTGCCTTTACTCTGAATGTGTATGTCTTGGCTACGACATCAGCTTCTGTAATTCTACCATAAACTGAACCATCACTCACATAGAACTCAAGCCCTTCTGGTAACTCGCCGCTTACATAGGACCATGTTATGTCGCCACCTGTTGCCTTTAGATATTCATCATAATATATGCCCAATTTGACATTTGGCAGAGAGGTAGTTATAATCACAGGCCTATGTGGTGCCTCAACAGTTATGGAAAGCTGTTTTGTGTCAACGTCCCTTGCATTTGTAGCCTTGACCGTGAAGGTATATGTCTTGATTTGGGCATCATCATTGATAGTACCCGTTATTTCGCCATCGTAATCCAGATAAAGTCCCGGTGGCAAATCGCCGTCATAGTCCCATTCGCTGACTATGCCCGTTGCCTCCTCTACGTATTTATGATACTCATAACCTCTCGTGCCATTTGGCAGAGAGGTTGTTGTAATCACAGGCTTGGGTGGCAGTATAACTTTTATGGAAAGTTGTTTTCTGGCGAGTTCTTCATCTTCATCATCTGTGGCTACTACCGTGAATGTGTATGTCTTGATTTGGGCATCATCATCGATAGTACCCGTTATTTCGCCATCGATATCCAGATGAAGTCCCGGCGGCAAATCGTCAGTGTCGGTACAGTACCAATAATTAACGTCTCCTGTTGCTTTTACGTACTTAGAATAACTGACCCCTGCCATGCCATCTGGCAAGGCGGTTGTTGTTATCTGTAACGCTTGGGCAAAAGCCGCAAAAAACAGCAAAGCCAAGAGGGGTAGTTTGAGGTTTTTCATTGTGAAATTCTCCTATGTGGGGGGTTAATGTCATAAAAAAATATAGTAATTGCATGGCGATTGTCATCGTTACTTCATTGAACTGACTTTTGCCCGAAAAATGGCTTAAATTCGCCGAAATTTCCCTTTTGGGGAACGGACGAAGGTGAAGCCGGAACCCTCCGGTATAGGCTCGGTTAAGAGCTATGAATATTACAAACTTACTTTATCTAGCATTCCATGCAAATAAGCAAGGGCAATTCCATAATTGGTTATTGGAACATTCTGCCGCTTTGTTTCTTCTATTCGCGATAAAACATACTTGCGATTGAACATGCAAGCACCGCAGTGGATAATCAAGTTATATTTTGTTAAATCCTTGGGAAAACTTGCCCCACTAATAACAGTTACGGATAAATTTCCGTATTTTTTCCTCAGTAAATTGGGGATTTTCTCTCTCCCTATATCTTCGCTAAGTGGTGCATGAGTGCAAGCCTCCGCAATTAAAACGTGTGAATTTGCCGTTAAATTGTCTATTGCCTTGGCTCCGTTTAAAAAAGCCTCGATATCGCCTTTGTATGCGGCAAAAAGCACGGAGAAAGATGTTAATTTGCTCTCTTTTGGTTTCTTTTCATACACGGTTTTAAATACCTGCGAATCGCATATTATTAAACTGGGTGCTTTGTTCAAAGCGGCAAGCGTTTCGTCAATTTTTCCCGTGACACAGCTTATGACTATGCACTTTTTGTCCAAAAGCTCGCGGAGGGTTTGCACCTGCGGGAGTATTAGCCTGCCTTTTGGAGCTTGTATGTCTTGGGGCATAACAAGCATAACGGTGTCGCCTTCTTTAACCAAGTTGCCCGTTATATCAATTTCCTTATCGCTTGGAGCATTTCTAATCAAGGCTTCTTTGATTTTTTCAATATTGTTTTTTTTCAAAGCATTTACAATGATAATATCTTCATTAAATTCCAATTTCAATTTAGCAGCAATGCCTGCCGCATTATTGTTTTCCATATCATTGACTGCAATAATAACCTTGGCATTTTGTTCTTTAAGAGCCGCCACCCATTGCATTCCCTCTTCAATATCCATATCGCTGAACAGAACAATAGCCATATTTGTTTTTTTGATAACTTCCCTGCTCTTTTCAATGCGCAGAATTCCAATGCTGCTGTCGTCTTCAAAGCCGGCTGTATCAATAAACACAACGGGACCTATTCCGTAAATTTCCATCGCTTTGTAAACGGGGTCGGCAGTGGTTCCTTTTTGCTCAGAAACCAAGGAAACATCTTGCGAAGTCAAGGCATTTAGCAAGGTGGATTTGCCGCTGTTCACCTTGCCGAAAATACCGATGTGGAGTCTAGAGGCTATGGGGGTAGATTGCATATTGATAAAATATAGCAAAACCACAGAAAGCAGCGGGGTGGAATATAGAGTTTTGTATATTAAAACAAGTTAGATACGAGGGAATATATGGAAAAATCGATAGCAAATGATGGTTCGTTTGAACATAATCTTTTCATTGTGTGGCAACCGGAATACAATTTGGGAATACCCATCATCGATGAGCAGCACAAGGGTATTGTGAGTACCATCAACTCCCTTTTTTACGCTATGCAGAATAAGCACGGCGAAAATGTGCTCAAATCGGTAATAAACATGGTAACTGAATACACGCACATCCACTTTGATGTTGAAGAGAGTTTCTTGCGCAAGTGCGGATTCACCGATTTTAAAAAACACCAAGAATGGCACAACGAATTGAAGTGCACGCTCTCCAATATTGGGAACAAAAGTTTATGGGACCATAACCCGCAAGAATTTTTGAACTTTCTTAAAAACTGGTGGATTGACCACATCTGCGAAAAAGACAGGATATTCAGGGATTATCTTTTGGAAGGGAAGTGAGATAATCGTCAATATCGCAGATTAAATATTCTGTCCCATTTGAATGAAGGACATCGTAAAATTCTTCAATGTAGTCCAGCAAACCGCTTTCTTTGAAAAGCGAAAAGGCAGCTGCACCGGATAATCCTTTATGCGCTCGGTATTCTTCTATTGCAAAAACGCAGTATTTTTTAACTTCGTCTGATAGTTCACACATCGGGATAATCCGCCTTGCCGTTTGTTTTTTCCTGTTTCAGCAAATCGTAAAGTGTTTCGTTGGAATAATGCCAAATTTTTGTCTCTTCATCGTCAAGGTCAGAAAAAACATTGGAGTTGTAAATATAATCCAATGAATTATGAAAATTCATTTTGTCTCTTTGTTCAAGCAATTTAGCCACCCCAGCAACTTTTATCCGCATTGTAGCGGAGTGTTTGAGTATTCGCTCGCTCATATAAACTCCGAGTTGCAGAATTTCAAAAAATCTATGGATTTTTCCGAGCAAAAAGTCCATTGGTCATATAAATCTCTCACCTTCAACCGTTTTATAGCTTCGTCTTTGCTGAAAACTCCGTCTATGTAAAGGTCTATCACATTATACACTGTATCATTAGCTACTGGCCCAATGACTACATCGTAAATTTTCCCATTATAAGCACTCCTTCTGTTCA
>Ga0268262_10004887_pt1 | contig 13565 bp, 12 predicted proteins | sample TergutNc150P3_FD_190354 | JGI IMG/M metagenome (GOLD analysis project Ga0268262, IMG submission 190354) | Nasutitermes corniger P3 segment gut microbial community from laboratory colony in Florida, USA - Nc150 P3 (SPAdes) (version 2) | ecosystem: Host-associated > Arthropoda: Insects >... | reverse complement strand
CGTCATAAGCCGACGTTAAATCGAAAACCTTGCCCGCAAGCCGCTTCTTTAACTCAAGCGGAACATTCCCCGCTTTAATGCCCGCCGTAACTTCGGGATAATCGGCAGGGTCGGTTAAAACGATCACATCGTTAAAATTTTTGGCGGAGGAACGAAGCATAGTAGGTCCGCCGATATCGATAAATTCGATTGTTTCTTCAAGGGAAAGCCCCGCCTGCACCTTCTCGAAAAACGGATAAAGATTGACGCATACAAGATCGATAGTTTCGATTTTTAATTCTTTCAGGGTATCGACATGGCTTTGTACGCTGCGCCGAGCCAAAATCCCCGCAAGGATAGCCGGATGCATCGTTTTTACCCGTCCGTCCAGACATTCTGGAAAGCCCGTAACCGAGGAAACATCGATAACCGGAATTTTATTTTCCTGTAAAAACTTGGAAGTGCCGCCAGTCGAAATTATTTCCCAGCCGTTATTGTTTAAAAATGAAGCCAAATCAAGAAGACCGTCTTTGTAGAAAACGCTTAAAAGAGCTCTTTTTTTCATGTTTCCCCCAGTACATAGTAGTATTATAGCGGTAATTTGTCTATTACAAGATTGACAAAAACCCTAAATTTTGCTAAAAATGAGTAAATTGCGGCCTTGGTGGAACTGGTAGACACGCTAGCTTGAGGTGCTAGTGGCGAGAGCCATGGAAGTTCAAGTCTTCTAGGCCGCAGAAGCGTTTGTAACTCCTTATCTGATAAGGAGTTACAGCAAATTTTCTGTGTAAATTAATAGTTAATATATCATACTGTTTTTTTAAAAAAGCCTGAATAGTACCTCAAATAGTACCTTGAGGAATTGGGCGGTTTTTGGCGGAAGGGGGAAGAACGTATAATACTCATCTTTACTAATGGTTTATTAAAACTTAAAAATGGAGAGCATTCATGGAAATTGATTTTGCAATAGATTCAACTCTAACGAAAAACAATATGTTTTCTATTATTAAATCTATTCCTATAGAAAAATGGGAAGATTTAAAAAATATTTCTGAAATTGTTGGAATTGCTGTAGGGCTTAAAAGCGCTGAAATTATTTTGAAATTAAATAAAATTAATTTTAGTAAAATACTTCCATCTAATTATAAGCTTAAACGCCTTGATTTTATTACTACCTCTGCTAATAATGAAAAAATTGAAATAGAAACCAAAGGTACTTCCAGTTGAAAATGTTTATAAAATTGATAATGATGTTGAATATATTCAAATGTCTGATGGTATATTATTTATTAAATCAAAAAATGGACAACTTAAAGAGATTGAAAAACAGTTTACTGAAGATGAGGTAAAAAAAAGACTAAGTGAATTATATGGATACAAACGAAGAGAACCACATCAGTGTGGTGCATCATGTAGGAGTCGTGAAAAAGAAGGAAACCCATGCAAAATAATGACATATAGAGAAAATTGTCATTTCCATAGATAAAAAGCGGTAAAATGTATCTCTAAAAAGAATAATATATCCCTTAAAAAGCTTATCACAGCAGACATTCTTTGATTGACATCATAATAGTTCTATAATATAATATGAAAAGTAGGGAAAGTAGGGATTTATCGTTTTAAGGAGACTGACTAATGAAAAGTATGATTGTTGAAAATGCAAAAGTTATGGCAAAAGGTCAAATTACACTTCCAAAAGATATTAGAGAAAGGATAGGCGTAAGTACAGGTGACAGGGTTGCTCTTATATGTGACGATGACAAAGTTATTCTAATGAATGCAGCAATATACGCAATGCGTACCCTTCAACGAGGTATGGTCGGAGAATGGGAAAAAGCGGGGGTTAATTCCGATGACGATGTTATGACCATTGTTAAAGAAACAAGAGAGGGAACCGTAAATCGCAGTTTCCGCAGGAGCAGAAATATTAATAACAGGCGATAAAGACTTCCTTGAAGCAGATGTAAAAAAACTTAAAATTACAACGATTAATGATTTTTTAAACATGGAATAAGGTAACTACCCTGAAATACACTATAATCAAGCAAAAATAAGCACCTAAAATCCCTCATCCCCTCTCTTTCTCCCCTAAATTGATGAATTTAATATGCCGATTATATAAGTATGAAAAAGGTACCATTTTTTCGTTCGTTTTTAGTCGGTTTAACGGTTATTTTACTGCTTATTAGCGGTTGTAAAAGCACTTCAAAAAAGCCACCTGATGTTTGGGCTTTGCTGCAAAGCGGGGACGAGAACGCTCGTAACCACTTCCTTAGCGAAGTCGATGTAAATGCGGTCGACCCGGACGGGAAATCGCCGCTTCATTATGCGGCGGAAAAAAAGGACGCCCAGCTTGCGGCTTTCTTTATATCGTTGGGAGCTAACCCCAATGTTACCGATAATTCAGGGCAAACTCCGCTTGGAATCTGTATCACTAATAATGACGCAAAAGTCGCAGAGGTTTTAGCGACAGGCGGTCTTGATATTCATCAGCCTATTCCAAGCGAGGATAACGCTATAGCGTCGATTCTGGCAATGGAAAAAGCTCCTTCGGTTTTTAACGCTATTCTAACCCCAATTACGGTTAATTCCACAGACAGATCGGGAAGAACGATTCTTCATATTGCGGTAATTGCGGGTAACGAGACCGCAGTATCGAATATTCTTAAAATTTCTTCCACGTCTATCGCTCTTATAAATAAAAAAGATAACGATGATAAAAACTCCGTTGATTACGCTCTTGAAAGACCTGATTCCAGAACTCATATTTCTATAGCCGAACAGTTAATTTTAGCGGGCGGTTACTGCGATAATCAGATTTTCACCTACTTTGGACCTGCGGTACGCAGCGGAAACTACAATATACGCCGTAACGAAGGGCTCGCTCCCATTCATTACGCCGTAATAGATAACCATACGGGGCTTATTTATTTCCTTATAGACAAAAAAGTCGATTTAAACATAAAAACCACTTCGGGAGCCACGGCTTTACATGAGGCGGCAAGGGTTGGAAATAAAGACATTATCGCATTGCTCATTAAAAACGGAGCCGATGTTAACGCCAGAGACGGAAAAGGAAACACTCCCCTTCATGTGGGAATTCCCGCCAATGTTTATTTGGACGTATTGGGAATGTTAGTCGCAAACGGAGCCGATGTTAATCTTCGCGATGAACACGGCGACACTCCGCTTCATATCGCCATTATGTTAAATCGTTCCGCTGAATCAATACAATTTCTGTTAAATTCAGAGAGCGACGTGCATATCAGAAACATAAACGGCAAAACGCCGCTGTATATCGCCGTTCAGGAACGCAGAATTGCGTTGATTCCTCTGCTATTGGCGGAAGGTTCCGAAATATTTGCGGCGGACAATAACGGCACAACGCCCTTTGACTTAGCGGTTAAATCGAACGACGGTACTTTTAATTTATTAATTACAAACGAAACTGTAAATCAAAGAGACAGTTACGGCAATACAATGCTTCATTGCGCCGTAATTAACAAAGCGACAGCGGAACAAATAGGCAGAATACTTGAACAGCGCGCTATGGTAGATTCAAGAAACAGAGCGGGAGACACAGCGCTTCACATCGCCGTAAGAACGAACCAAAAAGAAAGCGGCGAATATTTAATTTCGCGCGGAGCAAGTATTTTTTCGCTTAACAGCGCCGGCGAAAGCCCGCTCTTCCTCGCGCTTGGAACAACCGGTTTACGAGAATGGATAATCAATCCCACAACGATTACCGCAAAAGACGGACTTGGAAACAACATGCTCCACTATGCGGCGGAATGGGGCTTAAATAACGCAATTACAATGATTATAAGAAGCGGTATTCCCGTAGACAGCCAAAACGCCACAGGTCAAACTCCCCTATTTATGGCGACAAAGAGCAACAACGCTTCTACATTGAAAATCTTTGTTGACAATAACGCTAACCTTAACGCCCGTGACAGTCAGGGAAGTTCGCCTCTTCACGCCGCAGTACGCTGGAATGCGGTAACATCGGTATCATTCTTAATTTCAGCGGGTATCGACGTTGACGTTCACTCTTTAAACGGCAACACCCCGTTACACGATTCAGTTACTCTTAATTTACCTGAAATTCAAGCGCTGCTTATAAGCAAGGGAGCCAACCTTGAAAGCAAAAATATCGACGGCAACACTCCGTTAATGGAAGCGGTAAGAGGCGCATATTTAAACTCCATAGACAAATTTATTGCAAGTAACGCCGATACTTCAACAAGAAACATAAGGGGGGATACTCCGCTTCACATCGCCGTTGCGTCGGAAAGAATCGATATTATCAACCGCCTTCTTAAAACCGGCGTTTCGATTCATGCTCGCAACACAAAAAACAGAACTCCGTTCCAAATGTCTTTAACCATATCGCCCAAGATTGTATCCGCTCTACTGGAAAGCAATAGAATCAATATATCGGACGACTTCGGCAATTCGGTTCTTCATGTAGCGTTAAACGAAAGAGCCGATGACAACATAATAAGAACGATTATCAATCAGGGAGCCAGAGTGAACGCCGTTGATTATAACGGAAAAACGCCGTTACGCCTTGCTCTTGACTATGAAATGCTTGAAGCGGCAAAAATTATCGCAGATTCGGGAGCCGACCCATTCATAACCGCCGTTGACAACAGATCGCCCGCTGAAATTGCCATTGCCAAAGGCGAAGTATATTTAAGAGCGGTTTTCTCCGGCAGAGCGATAAACGCAAGAGACAGTTCCGGCAACACCATTCTGCACTACACAGCAAGGCTGGGCACGCCGCAATTAATTACGGTTCTTTTTGAATTGGGCGCAAACAGAAGCATAAGAAACATCGCAGCGGAAAGCCCCAATGATATCGCTTTAAGATGGAACAAGAAAGATAATTCGGATTTGTTAAGATAGTTTAACAGGTTGATTCAGAAAAGTGCCCCGTCAAGGGGCATTTTTTTTGTCATTGACAGACGCGGGCGGAAAAGATAAATTGAATCAAGACAGACTAGCTCACTTGGATAGAGCGTCAGCCTCCGGAGCTGAAGGTAGCGAGTTCGAATCCCGCGTCTGTCAGAAAAGATAAGAATTTTACCGCTAACAACATGAACAAGGAGCGAACCAAGAAAGATAAGAGCAAGTACTCTAACCATGCCGCACTTTCCAAGTGAGGGCAAGATGTATGTCCAAGGATTTTGTTTCGTCATTATTATGTATTTCTAAAACGCCCAACCTACGCCGAGATAAGACCGAAGGGTTGTATTTAATGCATTTTCTTCTTCACGATAACTTTCTTTTCCACGATACTCTATCCATCTACCTTCTATAGTATGACCATAATTTCTTTCGTAATATTTTCCTTTTCTAGTTCCAAATGTAATATTTGGCGAAAAGCCGATATGTATAAAGAATCCTACCTCTTTTCCAAATTCAATTTTAAAGCCGATTTCAGGAAATAGTGCAAATCCTTCTTCTTCCATAACTACATCTTCAGAAATTTCTAGTATACGATAATAACCACCAAAATGATACCCTATTCCGATACCCATAAAAAATAATTTGCCAAACGGGTAAAAGCGGAAAAAAGCGTCTATTGCAAATATATTATTCAAATCAATATAGTAATTTTGCGTATCTAATGGAAAACTAAAATAGCCATTAGCACCCAATGATATGTAAGGGTTAAACATTCGTTCATACCGTACACCAATACTTAAGTAATCAATAAATACCATAGACTCAGGATAATGACTATCGTATGACGCTTCAAGGGAAAGCCAGTTGTTCCGCATATTGGAAATTAGTGCATTTTTTCTTTCTGTTTTCCGTTGATCTTTTTCTGTTTCTTTCTGTTTCTTTTCCATTTCTTTTTGCGCTGAAGCATTGCCCAAAAGATATGCAACTTGTGCGTCTTTTTTCAGATCAAGAGATATTTGCCTTTGTACTGCGGCGGTTTCTACGCTGATAATTCTGATCCTAAAACGATAATTTGTTCCCATGTCGGTTAATGAGCCTGAAATAACAGCCTGCGCTCCCAGCATTTTTCCTATGGATATCATTGACTCATCGCTGACATATCCTGAATATTGAAATTTCATCTCGTCCATAATTGTCGAAAGGTTACGGCGATCTACTACAGTGATTTTTTTCCCTTCTATCAGTTCACCAGATAATTCATCTAACACATAATCTGAAAACGTTTTTGCAGAGGATTCAAAGTTAAGCACTATTACTTTCGCTCTCTGCGGTAAAGTTTCTTCTATACCCCTTGCGGAACGTGTAATCACTTCTTTTAGTTCCAACTGTTGTGCGGAAACAGCCCCTGCCGCAAAAATAAATAAAATAGATAAAAACTTCTTCACAGTAAACTCCTTGGATTTGAAAGAATTGTTAAAAAGAGAAAAATATATTTTATTGGATATTTAACGCAGTTATTTAGACGGCAAAAAACACGGGGGGGGGGGGGGGGGGGGGGGGTATATTGTTTTCTGCTCAAATCATTCATGTTGTCATTTTCAACTTTTTTGTAATATTTGTCAAGTTAAAAAATACCAAAATTAATGAAAATGTTTTAGAGATTAGCAATAATCATTCTTTGCAAAAAAATCATTCTAAAAACGTAATTTTCTACTTTACAATATGTCTTATATATAATACAATTATCCTATGTACGAGATTGAGACTACTGAAGAATTTGACACATGGCTCGGCGGCATTAGCGATAGTAAAACGCAAAAAGTTATCGTTAAGCGTATTAGAACCATGTCTCTCGGTACACTCGGTAAAATAAGACCTCTTAACGGCGGTCTTTTTGAGGCAAAAATATACTACGGTCCAGGATACAGACTGTATTTTGTTAACAAAGGGAAAAAAATTATTGTACTGCTTTGCGGCGGCGATAAATCCACACAAAGTAGAGACATTAATCTTGCCAGAAAATTGGCAAAGGAGATTTAAATGCTAAAAACAAAAAAATTTGAAGTCCTTGATTATCTTAAAAATGAAAAAGATTTTGAGGAATACATTAATGTTGTACTCGAAGAAGGGGACTATAAATTTCTTCCGGTAGCGCTTGCCGACATTGCTCGCGCTCGTAAAGCGATGACCAACATAGCAAAAGCCGCAGGAGTAAGCAGAACCAATTTGTATCAATCTCTTTCAGAAGACGGACACCCTGCTTTTGAAACTATCGCAAAAGTAGCCCAGTCTCTCGGGTATCGGCTCTCTTTAGTTCCGTTATCTAAACTTAAAACCAAGAACGCAAAAAAACGGGTGAATTCCAAGAAAAATAAAATAAGCGTTTAAGTTACAATGCTTCTATATCCGACCGTTTCGACAAACTCAGCGACGTTAGAGAGCGCCCTCATACATTCGTGATTATTCGTGGTAATTATTCTTTGCAAAAAATTTAAGAGCTATTTCTTCCCAAAATCCACATTCGGTATAACAGGAGCGGACTTCAACGCAGCCTTATTCTCCGCCTTAATCGCCGTGTAGACTTCTTCTCGGAAAACTTTTACTTTTTTGGGAGCGTCAATGCCGATGCGTACCTGATCGCCTCGGATTTCGATTATCGAAATCTTTATGTCGTCGCCGATTATTACTCTTTCATCAACTTTTCTTGAAAGTATCAGCATATGGTTATCCTTGTGTCTTTAATTCAGCCATAATGTCATGCCTTGTTTTCCATTTTGCGTCGGAAAGAATTGCCTGCATGCCTGTCATGTTTTCTTTGTTTATGATTAAAGGTCCTTGAAGATTCGCGGTCATCGGACCGCCGTCCTGCGGGATCGTTACTATTACAAATATAAGTGCGCTCTCGGAAGATTTTATGCCAATCTCCGCAAGTTCCTCGTTTGTTATATTCGCTTCGTAATCTTTGCGGAATAAAAACGGGTTTATCAGAACAAACGCTATTTCTTTTTCGTCTACGGACTGCAGCCATATAAACGGCTGATGTTCCGAGTCGAGTAATACATATTCGGTATATTCCTCAAAACCAAAAAGCCCCTGGGGAATACTTACTTTCTGCTTGTCGTCAACTTCCATGGCTCCATAGGCTTTTGTGTCAACTTTCATTTGTTACTCCTTTATCTCAGGAAATCGAGCAATGTCGGCGGCAGTATTTTCGCCGCTGTCTGCAACGACGCCTGATGCGCAAATTGCGCCATTTTTAAGTCCGTAAAGGCATCCGTAAAATCGACTCCTGTCTCATTTCCCAGCATATTTGTTACATTCGGAATCTGCGCATTTATTCTCTGCCACGCAAACTCCGCTCTTTCTTTTCTGCTGCTTACGTCCGCCAGTCTCATTGTAACATTATTCAGCGCAAGGTCAATTCCCCCAATACCCTGACTTCCGACAAATTCCTGATCCCCTCGGTAAAGTCCGTCCCTTAAGCGAATTACCATATCAAACATAGATCCGCCGTAAACTCTGGCGGTATTAGCCCAATTGGGCGCGTTATTTTGCAAATTGCCGCTTATCAATCCTAAATCGCGTAACACGGTAGCGCCGCCTTCTTTGTCTTCCATGCGGATAAGATGCGCGCTTGTGCCTTCAATGACTAGTCCTCTTGAAATCGGATCTATGTACGCTTTTACGGGAGCGGACGAGTCATTTATTCTAGCCACTATCGAAGGCAATGTGTCGCCGATATTAACGCCTATTTCCACGCCGTCAACAAAAAAGGCTCCCTGTTCCTGTACTCTGTAATCTGTGGCGTCCGTAGTGGAAAAAACCTGCATTCTTTCCGCCCAAAAAGCCTCGTCGCCGCCCAAATCAATATCTAAAAACATATTATCGCCGATTTCGACTTTTCGGCTTGGTCCCGTTCCTCGGTACTCTACTCTTTTTATAACTGTGTCTTCGCCGCCTTCAACTGTCCCCTCTACAAGTCTGAAAGGTTCCGTAAAAACTTTATCGCCTGCGAATAATTGTCTTGTGTCAGGTCCCGTCGCATTGGAAATTTTTACAAGTTCTTTTAAAAGCTCGTTTATTTCCATCGCCATTATTTTTTGATCATCAGGAGAATAATTTCCGTTTGCGCCTGTTACGGCAAGTTCTCTTACTCTTTGCAGAATATTTGTGGTTTCGTATAAATAATCATGAGTGTTATCAAGATGTTCTTTTGCCTTTTGCGTGTTTTCCTCAAAGCGGTTAAGACGAGCAAGATACGATTCATACCTTACGGCATGAGATGCGGCAAGAGGATCGTCTCTTAACCTGTGAATCCTGTTATTCGTATTAACCTTATTTTGTATATTGTTTAAACTTTCTTCCTGACGCCTCAAATAAAACTGCGCGTCGGAATTCGGCATGTCACTTGATACCCTTCTCATAATCTTCCTCCTGATTTATAATCAAACGCCCATGCGGTTGATTAATGTATCCAGCATTGAATTAACTGTCGTGATATATCTTGCCGCCGCATTGTAACCGTGTTGAAACCTAAGCATATTGGCAAGCTCTTCGTCCATATTTACGCCGGAAATTGACTGTCTCCAATCACGTAAATATTTCATTATCTGATTTTCCGTAGCTAACGCTCTTTCCGATTCTTCGCCCATTAACGCAATTTGTCCGACTGAGTTGGCAAAGTAATCGTCAAATGTCGCAAAACGTCCCACCATTACGGGATTGTTTCGTATGGAAGCGATAGCCGCAGCCGCGTCTCCGTTTCCGGGATTCGCTACTCTTCCGTTCTCGCCGAAGCCCGCGGCGACGTTTGTCGGGTCTCTCAGTAACGTGGGGTTAACTTCTATCCAGCCTGACGGGTGCGCTATCGGCGCAAGAGCGTAATCGGTTGTGTCGCCTCTAAGACTTGTTACAGCGTCGGCGCGTCCCCAATCATAAGCGCCTTCCGCTCCCGATTGATTAAGAAGACCGGCGTATCCGGCAAGGAAATGACCTGTGTCTTCGACATGGCGTATAACAAAATCGGGGTTGACTCTCTGTCCGTCGATTAACGCCGCCGTTGTGCCCTTTAATGAAATTTTACCTTCTCTGTTAAGACGGGCGACAACTTCCGCGCCTGAATTATTTATGCGAGTTATAATGTCGTTTACTGTATCCGTTGTATAATACGGAACTTCCACCTGCCTGTCGGCTCCTGAAAGGGTTATTGTTCCTTCAAAACCGGGCTGGGCGTTAGGTTCAAGGGTATTTTGCCCGTTAATTCGGTATATATAACTTGAATCAAAAACTCCGTCGCCCGAGCGATCATAATTTCCGTTAACGTTGGTAACAAACGGATATTCGGAAAAAAAGTTAATGCCGGTTGAGCCGTTCGCCCCGTAAGCGTCTCGGTGGATTTCATTTACAAGGTCTGTAAAATTCATTACAAGGTTATCAAGCGTTTGAATTTCATTTTGAATTGTTACGTCGCGCATTTCCATAAGAGCGCCGAGTTTGCCCTTTGTAAAAACCATTTCATCGCCTGTGTCCTGCCAGTAGATGTACGCAAAACTTTCGGCGTCTACGTCTTTTCTCATGTCGAACTGTCTGCCAATCTGTCCCTGTACAAGAATATGACCGGAAGTGTGAACCATAAATTCATCTTTGTCTTGTTCTGTAAATGTTACGTCGATTAAAGATGAAAGTTCGTCTAACAGATAATTGCGTCTGTCCATAAGATCGTTGGGGTTATCGCCCTGCGCTTTTATTCTTTGAATATCGCCGTTAAGAGCGGCTATTTGGCGTGAAAGCTCGTTTACTCTGGAGACCGTCATCTGAATATCGTCGTTAGTTTGAATTTGAAGTCTGTCGAGTCCGTTGTAGTGATTTTTTACTCCGTCAATTAAGGTTTTTCCTCTTTGAAGAACGGTAAGGCGGAATTCGTTTTCAGAAGCATGCTGTGATAATTCCTGCCATCCGTCCCAGAACTTATCCATTTTGCTTCTTACAGAATTTTCTCCGGTTTCAAGATATATCTGTTCCAGTTCACGCACATAACGATCTCGCACTTCCCAGTAACCTTCGTTTGAAGCCTGCGCTACAATTCTTCTGTCAAGGAGATTATCCCTTAATCGCTCAATGCGCTCAATGACGGCGCCCTGCCCTATTTGTCCGGGAGTTTCAGCGCGGTTTAACGCCGGCAAAAAAATCGGCTCAAAGGGAGTAAACTCCACCCTCTGCCTTGAATATCCGGGAGTATTCATATTATCAAGGTTATGCCCTACAGTCGCAAGAGCCTGTTGGTGCGCCTGAACGCCACGTTTACCGATTTCCAATCCCATGAATGTCGAAGTCATTTTAATCTCCTATTAAAAACTGCGGTTTAACAGCATACTGTGCATATCACTGGAAAAATGCATTCCTTCTTTTGTGTACATTTTTCCGCCTCTTTCCGGGAACGCCAGATCAAAAAATTCTTTTAAGGTCGATTTAATTCCCGACAAATACGCAAATAACATTTCGTTTGCGGTGCGCAGCTTTATAGCTTCTTGTTTAAGACTGAGGTAAATAGCGGACAATTCGTCACGTTGATTTTCAGGAAGCAGGGAGACCAGCGCAAAGAACTGACCCTTTGAGTCAAGGTTGTCGGAAAAACTCTGTTGATGTATAAGCGTTTTAAAAACGGCAAAAAGCTGTTCCCGCTTTTTTTCCAGAGACGCTATTTTGTTTTCGATTGAGTTCATAACGGTTAAATGGTCTTCAAAGACAGCCCAATCACGCTCTGAAACAGCCCGGCGTATCTTTTCCTGTTCATTGACCGCGGTTTGAATCAATTCGCATTCCTGAAGGAGTATATCCCTGCATTTCTCATAAATCATGACTTTACCTCTTTATATGTATCGGCGTGTTTTGAGGGGCGAATTAGGGGTTTATTTGAAGGAAAAACATGAAATTTATACAAAAATTTGACCGGAAAACACACGAAAATAAGGGGAATTACCTAGGTTTGACATAGGTAAATTTACCTACGTTTTTCTAGTGGTTTTTACCTATGCGGGTAAACACAAAAAACTGACGGCGGGAAAAGACCGCATGCGGTAATGATTTGGGAATCGTCCGCAGTGCGATTATAATCGCAAGGAGTTTCTTAATGAAGCTGACAAAAAAACTTTTAGGAATTGCCGTAATTTTTGCGGTAATTGGATTTATGGCTCTGCCACTGACAGGGTGCCCTGACGAGGGAGATGACAGCGGTAGTGGAACTACGACTACAACTACAACTGAAACGCAAAAAATCGTCTATTACCCCGACCCCGAAGGAGACGACATTGGAGACAGCATTGCAGACTTTGCAGAATGGTTAGCAAAGCAAGAGTTAGGCGTACTCTGTGTCGTCAAACTGACCTTGGACAATCTTGGCGGTAACCCTAGTACAGCGGGAAGTCTTGGTTACGTGCTTAATAGTAATCCTTACATAAAAGTCAAACTTGACCTTTCCGACAGTAACTTTACCAGCATTGGGAATCAGGCTTTTTCCTATTGTCCCAACCTTATCGGCATAATAATACCCGACTGCGTTATCAGCATTGAGTCTAGCACTTTTTTCAATTGTACCAGCCTTACCAGCGTAACCATAGGGAGCGGCGTTACCAGCATTGGGAATAACGCTTTTTACGGCTGTACCAACCTTACCGGCATAACGATAGACGAAAACAATCTCAATTATGCAAGCGTAGGCGGGATACTGTATGATAAAGCAAAAACGCAAATTATTTTAGTTCCGAGCAAAATAACCGGAAACATAACAATACCGAACAGCGTTACCAGCATTCCGTCCTTGGCTTTTTACGGCTGTACCAGCCTTACCGGCGTAACAATACCAAGCGGTGTTACCAGCATTGGGAATAGGGCTTTTTACGGCTGTACCAGCCTTACCGGCATAACGGTAGACGGCAACAACCCCAATTATGCAAGCGTAGACGGGATACTGTACAATAAAGCAAAAACACAAATTATTCAGGTTCCAGCAGGAATAACCGGGAATGTAACAATACCGAACACCGTTACCAGCATTGAGGGTAGCGCTTTTGCCGGTTGTAACAGCCTTACCGGCGTAACGGTGGTAGGCTACAATCCCAATTATGCAAGCGAAGACGGGATACTGTACAATAGACAAAAAACGCAATTTATTTTTATTCCGAGAGCAAAAACAGAAGTAACAATACCGGACACCTTTACCGACATTGGGGGCTTTTTTAAAAACAATACCAACATTGTCAGCGTAACCATAGGGAGCGGCATTACCAGCATTGGGTGGTACGAATTTAGCAATTGTACTAGTCTTACCAGCTTAACCATAGGGAGCAAAGTTACCAGCATTGATCCTACCGCTTTTTCCGGCTGTACCAGCCTTGCCAGCATAACAATACCGAACGGCGTTACCAGCATTGGGAGGCAAATGTTTAAGGACCTTTCCAGCCTTACCAGCATAACAATACCGAACAGCGTTACCAGCATTGGGGATAGGGCTTTTTACGGTTGTACCAGCCTTACCAGCATAACAATACCGAACATAAAGGATTTTGCGTTCCACGCCTGATTACGGAAAAAACAGTTTATATAAATGCTTATCCCATAAAGAATTAGCGTTGCTAGTTTAGTATGCTAAAAATTATGGGAATTAGGTGTAAACAATA
>Ga0268262_10004886_pt1 | contig 13569 bp, 17 predicted proteins | sample TergutNc150P3_FD_190354 | JGI IMG/M metagenome (GOLD analysis project Ga0268262, IMG submission 190354) | Nasutitermes corniger P3 segment gut microbial community from laboratory colony in Florida, USA - Nc150 P3 (SPAdes) (version 2) | ecosystem: Host-associated > Arthropoda: Insects >... | reverse complement strand
AGGAGAAACAAATGACTGCTAATTTAACTGTAGCACAAAAGCGGCGAGGCGTAAGCTCAATCTTTTGGAATTGGCTGACGATCTCGGTAACGTAAGCGAAGCCTGCAGGCGTATCGGTTATTCCCGTAAACAATTCTACGAAATCAGACGGAATTATCAAACCTTCGGCTCGCAAGAGCTCTTGGATACAATGAATCAAATTTTTCGACCAGCTTATTACTGTCACAAATGGCGGCAGTAATTTTTCCTTATTTATCGCACCATTAAAATCTCTTAAAATTCTCTCAAAATACCGCTTTATTGTCCAAGTTGTTATTATAAAAACCGCTTATTTTTATTGACTCATAGCCGTTTTCTTTTTACATTTCTTTTTATGAAAAACATTCGCACCGTATTTTTTATCACCCTTTTTATTATCGTGCTGGGAATTCTCATCATTTTACCGGTCTCCCTTAAAGTCCAAATAATAACCTCCGCCGTAATTTTTATCTGCGTAATAATTCTCATTCTTTCGTATTTCAAAACAGACAAAACCCGTTCCCATTCTTGATTTCTTTTTAAAACTTCCTGCTATAATTTTAATATGCTTAATAAATGGGACTTATAAGGAAGTTTATTTTGAATAAAGCTCATGGTATTTGATACCTGTTGTGTATAATACTAGTGATGAATAATAATGTAACAGCATATTTAATCGAAATTTTAGATATGTAGTGCCTTATACAGTAAAAATAGATAATAAAACATTAACTCTATTTACGGTCTGGACAAAGTCTGCCCCTTTTTATTATGACGAAAATGTTACTAAAGCTGTTTGTTCATCTGAATACAAAGAACTTGTTAATAATGGTGCCATTATAATTGACGATTTCAACACAGGTCATTCCGAAGAATATCCAAACCGTTATATTGATTTATGCGAAAATCTAAACGAATTTAAAAATTGTGCTTTGGGGAAACCAGAAGAATTTAAGAATACTTTTTTTTCTTACGCACAAAATAAAATGTATTTGAATGATTTTTGTTTTATATCTAAAACATTAAACACTAACACAAAAGAAATAAAATATAGTATTCATGATAACCGGTCAGATAACGAATATAATCAGAAAAGCTGGCATGGTTCTGACCATTGCCCAATTAGCGTAGACTTTATTTTTTAGCCTCAAAACACCCCGATATATGACGCGGCAAAAGGGCTTATGGAAAGCGTTACCGCGCCTCTTGAAAACGACGGAAACCTGTGGTACGAAGAACGCGTTATCGTGCCGCCTGTTCCGGCTGTGCAATTTTCCACGGAAGTATGGAACCTTATCTGTGAAGCGTTACGGAAAAACCGCGTCCTGAAGTTTGAATACCGCAGTACATGGAAAAGCGGCTACTCTCTTCGCCGTGTCCGTCCCTATCAGCTTCTTTTTGACAACGGCGCATGGTATCTCTACGCGTATTCCATACAAGGCAAGGGCATGAGAATGTACTCCCTTCCTCGTATACAAAATATCAGCCTTGATGATGAGACATTTACTTTATTTATGATATGCAAAAACAAGCGAAATCGTAAAAAACAAAGAGTTAGCGACTGAACCGTGGAAGGATCGAACTTCCGACCCGCAGATTCTTTTTCTGTTCATTTCACAGAAAAAGATACGGTTATCGGGCAACTGTTGTACCGGATGCCACTGAAAGTATCTCCGGGTTATCTGCGACATAGTTCAGCACGTCAGCCATTATACCGGTATAGCCCTTGCCTAGCGATTTGTACTTTGTAAGGCAGTCCGATGATATGCGGATAGTAACGGCAGGTTTTATACGCTTCATATTATGCCGAAGTTCTCTTGCTTTTGCCGCAAATTCCGCAAGAGCCTTTGGTGTGGATTCAGGGCAATCGGCAGTGTATGTTATTTTAGCTTTAGCCGCCGCCCTGATTTCTTTTATTTGTTCTTTAGTCGGCTTTTGCCCATCCTTTACTGTTACTTTCATCATGTCCATAATAACTCCTCTTTTCCGCTTTATTAGCGATCCTTGCTGATATTAAACGTGTTTTTTCCCCGCGTTCCGTATAAACAACAAACAGTACCTTATCCACCTTTCCCAAAGTTTGCCACCGCTCTTCTCCGGTTGTATTTCCTTCGCTGTCATCACGGCGTTCTATCCGCAATGGGTCGGCAAAAACAAGGGCGGCAGTTTGCAAATGGATTTTGTGCTTGATCCAATTATCAGTATCTTTATTTGGGTCAATCTCAAAATCCCTTGTTGTCATGCTTAAATGTAATACTTTTTTAGATTACTTGTCAAGAGTTTTTTTATTTGCAAAATAAGCCAAATTAAGGGGGTTTTTCGCCATTTTCGGTGATTGCCTAGTTTAACAACGTTTCTCTTTTAATAATTGATTTAGATATTTATTTTTAACTTCAAATTAGCCTATCAAAAATATTCACTCTATCGGTATTTGATAGAGTGAGCGTGATACACTTTCATTCATTAGGAGGCAAAAAACATGACTCGTGATGAATTTATTGCCGAATACTGCAAGGTTTCCGCCAGGGCGATTTATCTCTCAAAAAAAGCCAGAAAAGAAGGTTTATTGTCGATAGAAGATGAAATTGATTCTGACAGAGAAAACCGGCGGGATATTCTGGAATATGGCTTAAGATTTATGGTTGATGGAAATGATGCTTCAATAATAAGGGATTTACTTGAGAATGTCATTGAACAGGAAGAAGATAAGTATACCCGTCGATTAATGGAGGTTAAAAAAGAAGCCTTACTTTCAATGCAGTCAGGTGATAATATGCAAATTATCGCATATAAATTAAATTCTCTTACAGACCTCGCTCTTACGGATGATCCGATTATTCGGAAAATTATAGAAGAAGCGGACGATAAAGGGAAATTTTCTGAAGATGAAATAGACGCTCTTATAGGAGGTCATAATTAACATGGATAAGCAAGCTATTGTATTAACCCTATATGGAACCGGAAAAGTCATTAATGATTTTACAATAACTCTTTTTGATGAAGGAAGTTACAATTTCCATGAAAGTACAGTAAAGGACTATTGCTCCAATATTAACGATCTTAAACTTAAAGATGATAACTGGATTTACGCAACGATAGTAAGAGAAAATCAAAAAATAAAGTTTGAAAAACCGGGGAGTTATACTGACTTTGATATTCTCGGTACTCTTGATGACTTGTCAATTCAAAAAGTGCTTCGAAGAGTTAATAATTATGAATTAAAAAAAGCATTAAAATCAGCAGAAAAGAAAACACTCAAAGCAATATTAAGAAATATGAGCAAAAGAGCCGCAAAAATGCTCATTGAAGATATGGCATACATGGGACCTGTCCGATTAGCAGATGTAAATGAAGCGCGAAGAAATATTGTTAATATTATACGGCGTATGGAGGATACAGGCGTAATAACTGTAACAAGATTCAGCTTGGGTGAGATGGTTTAATTGGGTAATTTTATTCTTTTGGATAAAATGAGAAATAATCTTGGTATTGCACATAAATGATTTTATGTATAATATATTATAGAGGAATTTATGAAAATTGTAAGTTGGAATTGCCATTATGGGTTAAGTAAAGAAAAAGCAGAAATCATTTTGGATACATTCCCTGATGCAGACATTTTTGTTATTCAAGAATGTAAAAAGAAAGATATTGATACATTTGATCAAAATTGGAAATACAAAGACTGGCATGGTGATGATCAAGATATAAAAAGTGACTTGGGAGTTGCCATATTTTCAAAAAATTATATAAACAAATGTAACAGCATATTTAATCGAAATTTTAGATATGTAGTGCCTTATACAGTAAAAATAGATAATAAAACATTAACTCTCTTTACGGTCTGGACAAAGTCTGCCCCTTTTTATTATGACGAAAATGTTACTAAAGCTGTTTGTTCATCTGAATACAAAGAACTCATTAATAATGGTGCCATTATAATTGGCGATTTCAACACAGGTCATTCCGAAGAATATCCAAACCGTTATATTGATTTATGCAAAAATCTAAACGAATTCAAAAATTGTGCTTTGGGAAAACCAGAAGAATTTAAGAATACCTTTTTTTCTTATACGCAAAATAAAATGTATTTGAATGATTTCTGTTTTATATCTAAAACATTAGACACTAACACAAAAGAAATAAAATATAATATTCATGATAACTGGTCAGATAACGAATATAATCAGAAAAGCTGGCATGGTTCTGACCACTGCCCCATCAGCGTAGACTTTACCCTATAACATCAATCTCCCCACTTTCTCCTCTCAAAAATAATTTCCCACTCTATCGTTATTTGATAGAGTGAGCGTAGTATAATTTCCATGTAATGAAGGTAAAAAATTAACAATATGGCAAATGTACTTTCTCAGGACGAAATCAACCAACTTCTCACCGCGATAGCAAACAAAGATTCCGAGCCTGAGGACTTTAAGCCTGCTATGATTGGCAAGAAAATAAAGATATATGACTTTAAGCGTCCGGATAAATTTTCCAATGAACAGATAAGGATAATTTCGATCATACATGAAACATTTTCCCGTTTAACAACTAACAGTCTTTCCGCCCAATTACGGAGCATGGTTCACGTTCACGTTGCTTCGGTAGATCTACTATCCTACGAGGAATTTATTCGCAGCATACCTACCCCTGATACTATAGCGACAATAAATATGGATCCTTTAAAAGGAAACGCTCTTATGGAAATCAATCCCGATATAACATTCTCAATTATTGACAGGATTTGTGGTGGAACCGGAGAAAAAACATCCCAACATGAATTAAGAGATATTGAACTGTCTATTATGGAAAATATTATCGTCAGAATGTTGGGTAATCTGCGTGAAGCCTGGACTGAAGTACTAGGCCTACGCCCACGTCTAGAGCAGATCGATACCAATCCACAATTCGTACAGATCGTTCCCCCTTATGAAATGGTAGTTGATGTAACACTTGAAACTATGATAGGCGATGTGGATGGATTAATTAATATCTGTATACCTTATTCCACTGTAGAACCAATTATTGAAAAATTGTCAAATTGGTTTTTGTATAGTAAAAATCAAAATAACAAACCTGTCACTCCACCATCAAACTTAAAATCCAAAGAAGAAATTCCTGTCCGCCTAACCGCCGAGATACTAAACCGTGATTACTCTGTTAAAGAAATAAGTAAATGGAATACCGAAACGCTTATCCTGCCGCTTCGCTCACTAAGTCCGGGCAATTGTTATCTGAGGCTTGGGGACAGGCGTGTATGGCAGTGTGAAATATTACCGGATAGCAAATTGTTCCCAAAAAGGATCAAGATTGTTAATTATACGGAAAAACCGTTTGGAACGGAAGGAAATGATATGAAAATGGAAAAATGTAATTCACCGGCGGCGGACGCATTGTCCAACGCTATGATGAAAGTCTCAGTGGAATTGGGTAGCACCCTTAAAACAGTTAAGGAAGTCTTTGCGATGGCTGAGGGAACAATTCTTGAGCTTGATAAACTTGCGGGAGAACCTGTAGACGTAAAGGCCAATGGCGTCCTTATCGCTTATGGGGAAGTGGTTGTTATCGACGAAAATTTCGGGATAAGGATTATTGAAATCGCGGGAACTAATGAAGAATTATCAAAAGAAATTCCTAAGGAAACAACATGACAGTTTTAATTATTGGAATATCTTTCATCATTATATGGCTTACAACAACATTTTTTATCTTTCGCTATATTAAAATACTCAGGAATGATTTACTCAAAAAGATTTCCGATACAGAAAAACCACCTGAAAAAGAAAGTGAAAATATTCAGGAGGAGAATAAAGAAAATCATGGTAAGCCTTTTGATTTTATCAGACGCGCTAATCTTGAATACTTGGTGCATTTTATCCAATATGAACATCCGCAGATTATCGCGCTTATTTTGGCGCATTTGGAACCTGCCAAGGCTTCGAGTATTATGGAGAAGCTTCCTCTTGATATGCTGGGCGAAGTAGCAGGGCGTATAGCTACTCTGGATCTGGTTAGACCTGAAATTATTTGCGAAATTGAACGTGTTTTGAAGGATAAACTTACAACCCTGTCCGGCGAAGGAAATGATGATTATTTCACGGCAGGCGGTGTTGAAAACATCGTTGAAATTTTACATCATATTGACCGCGATTCTGAAAAAAAGATTATTGAGGCTCTTGAACACGAAGACCCTGAGCTTGCGGAAGAGATTAAAAATAGATTGTTCGTATTCGAAGATATTCTTATACTTGACGACCAAGCCGTTCAAAAAATTATACGCGAAGTGGACTTTCAGGAACTTGCGAAAGCGTTAATGTCTGTTTCACATGACGTTTGGAGTAAGATTTTTAAGAATATGTCTAAACTTGCTGTATGTAAGCTTGAGAAAAAAATGAAGGATATTAATCCTGTTCGCTTGAAAGACGTAGAAGAATCACAACAAAAGATTGTGTCCATTATCCGCAATTTGGAAGATAAGGGCGAGATTAAGATTACACGCGCGGGAGAAGATGAGCTTGTGGTGTTATGCAGTTAATAATTTTATTCAATCTATCACATCATGATAGACTAAATATGCTATAATAAACCCATGAAAAACCAAAAAACCATTCCAAAAACCGTACTGTCCCGAATCTACTTTATTGACAGGGAAATCGCCGCCGGAAACTATCCCAACACCAGAACGCTTGCAGAAGCTCACGAAACCGGAACCGCCACTATCAGCCGGGACATCGAATTCATGAGGGACAGAATGAAAGCCCCTATCGAATACGATTTTACTCGCAAGGGCTATTATTACACCGAAAAAACTTTTAGGCTTCCCGCCGCTTTTGTCTCCGCCAATGATATGTTGGCGCTGGGTATGGCGAAAACTCTACTTTCACTTTACCAAAACACCCCGATATATGACGCGGCAAAAGGGCTTATGGAAAGCGTTACCGCGCCTCTTGAAAACGACGGAAACCGGTGGTACGAAGAACGCATTATCGTGCCGCCTGTTCCGGCTGTGCAATTTTCCACGGAAGTATGGAACATTATCTGTGAAGCATTACGGAAAAACCGCGTCCTGAAGTTTGAATACCGCAGTACATGGAAAAACGGCTACTCTCTTCGCCGTGTCCGTCCCTATCAGCTTCTTTTTGACAACGGCGCATGGTATCTCTACGCGTATTCCATACAAGGCAAAGGAATAAGAATGTACTCCCTTCCTCGCATACAAAATATCAGCCTTGATGATGAGACATTTACTTTTCCCGCCGCCGCAAGTTACCGCGCGCGCACTGACGGCAGTTACTTAGGCGCGTATTCAAGCGAAAAAAAACGCCGTTTCCGCATCGCTTTTTACAACGATGGTGCAATGCGGATTAAAGAACGCCTATGGGCTGCGGATCAGAAGATAAAAGAAATGTCCGACGGTGTTATCCTAAGTTTTTCAAGCGCCCAATACGGCAAAGTTTTGGAGTTGGTTCTTGCCAACGGACGCGACGCCCTGCCCCTTGAACCCAAAGAACTGGTTCAGGATTGGCGGAACAATATTTATGATATGCAAAAACAAGCGAAATCGCAAAAAACAAGGAATTAAGCGACTTTACTTTACGTCATTTAATTTAAAACACTTATAACTCTTGGTACTTTTTACATCGGATTATTCAATACATCTGCTTCTTTGGTTAGATCAAATTGTTCAGGCAAGGGCGGTATAACAAAACTGAAAAGGGTATGTTCTCCGATATTGGAAATATGGAAGTCTCCACGCTGGATAATATCCATACCAATAAGCATGTCTATCGGAGAAGGTATATCACAGACAAAAATCCGAATATCAGGTATGAGAAAACCATTGGGCAATTTTATGGATATTGCGACTACATCAACCAATTGTTTGCTGTTAACGCCATGCACAAGTTTGGTTTCAATGGGGATTAGATTTAAGTGGGACATAAGCCTGTGGGTAATGACCGTTTGGCTGGCTCCAGTATCCCAAATAGCATACACTGTAGTTCCTTGATGGGTAACAGATGATACCGGAAAAACTTCAATATCGGTGTTTAAGTCCGGAGCAAGAGCCGGATACTTTTTTGCGAAGGCGTTATACATTATCGACTTACTAGAAATGTGGGTATACGTATCATTTTTTCTTCAGGGCTTTCGGGGACATTCTTTACACAAAATGAGCCAAGAGGACGGGTTTTCACTGTTTCACGGATAGCAGTCCCGACATCGTCATAGGCTGCTATAACCTTATCTTCAACAATTACCACTTCTTTGCCCAAGTACTGCTTGCGGAGATTATCTTTGTTTTCTTCATAGAACCTGTTTTCTTGCTCAAACATGATATCCTCTCTATATCAAATATACTACATTTTCCAGAGATTGAGAAGTAATCAGAAAAATCTTACCCGAAAAGTTCATAAAAACAAGGAATTAACAAATTGAACCGTGGAAGGATCGAACTTCCGACCCGCAGATTAAGAGCTGACACTAGGCTCAAAACTATTTTTTATTATGTCTCATAATGCATTATTATGCCTTATTACAAAGATAATATCACTTTTTTAAATAAATTTCAAGTGTTTTACTGTGTTATTTTATGTCAAAGAATGCCCTACCATCATTTTTCATACAGAAAATTTGGCAATTTTTTGGCAAATCTTTTTTACCGATCTCTCATTTTAAGAAGCGACGTTTTCCTTCTGGTACAGTGTTGTTAGAGAGTCCTGAAGTACCTGCGAAAAGTTTATATGCTTATTTTCGGCAAAGGTATTAAGCCATGCGGGAATGGTTAAGTTTTTTCGCACCGCTTTATTGCCGTATTTCTCGGCGTATGCGTCCATGTCCAATACAAGCATACTGACAAAGCCACCGGCTTCGGGGTGAATAGCATCAATGGGACTTGCTTTAGGTGTTGGTTTGCCGTCCTCAAGTTCTGTAAGCACCCACCCGGAAGCGGCATCGGTTCCCATGAGGATCGCCTCGGCAAGAGTTGCTCCGCCGCTGGTACAACCGGGAAGATCGGGAACTTCCACGGAATAGCCGCCTTCGCCTTTATAGAAAATTGCCGGATAAGTTAATTGCATATATACCCCCTAATTTATACCCGCTTGTTTTAAGATCGATTTAATAATCACGGGTGCAATATCCCCGCTATGATGGGGAATTGTTACCTTGCCGTTTTTTGAAGCATGAACATATTGATAATGTGAGCCTTTGATAGCTTTTAATTTCCAGCCGTCATTTTTTACTATCCGTTCAATTTCCAAAAACCTCATATACCAATAATACGCATAATACGCATTGTTTGTCAAGAGGATGGTTAAACTTTTGTCGCTATTTATACCACAAAAAAATATAAATGTAGTACCCTATACGTCTATCTCTTCCATATCTTTTTTGACAATTAATTTGTTTTTGTTTAATACAAGAGTTTGTTCATATAAATAAAAATACTTTTTTTCATCTGCTGTTTCATCTCTGAATAAACCTTTATTCAAATAATCATAATGCCAATGACCGCAAAACCAAGCCCTGTGTTTTATTATTTTATTAATTTTTTCATTTAATTCGCCGACTTTATCCATCATTTTTGAATCTCCGTTAGGCACTCCCCTTACCGCAAGATTCCAGTTAATACTTTCAGGTCCAGTATGAGATACGACAAAGGAAAATTCTTTTTCTTTTTTTAATAATGAAAATAAATCCTTTTTTTCTTCATCAGACCAATATTCTTCTTTCCACCAGCTACGCCCTTCAACTCTTCTGTATTTATCTGTTGATAAAGCCCCGCCTAAAACAAGAAATTTATAATCGTCAATATTATATACCTTCCCTCTTTTTAAATAGGCAACAAAAGGATTTTTTTCGTTTACAACTATAACATTTTCCCCTATACCTATATCAATTTCAGGTAAATCCGGTCTTCCGTATACAGGTTCATGATTTCCCATGACGCAGAGAATAGGAAATTCCCTTTCTGATAATATTTTGTAGTTATATTCGTCCTTTTTGGCGTTATCCGGCCACATAAAGCCCGCGTCTCCTAATATTATGTGGTATTTGATTTTATTGTATAATTTTTCCCCGTATTTATTTATTAATCTTCTTTTATTGATTAAATCAAGCTCTCCCCTTGCTCCGGCGTGAAAATCTCCTGAAAAAAGTATAGCCATATTAATTTCTCCTTTTAAATATATTTTTCATCTCATTTTCTTCACAAAAATCTTCAAAATTAAAAAATGAACTTACTTTTCTGTTATTTTTAGGATATTGTACGTTTTCTTCTTCTTGTAAAACATTTGGATACTTGTCTATATCGAGTAAATTGGCGATAAAAGGATGTTTACGACCGTGTAATATATAGGCTTCTCCTTTGTCTTTATCAAGAGTTTGAAGCATTGTAATAGAAATAAGCGGTTCGTTGTTATGTTTTGTTCCGGCTAAATTAACTAATTTTTCCATTAATTCATATTCATGACTATGCAGAAATACCCAATTATTACAATTTGCCATTATTGTTTCTGCGTGCGATCTGTATCGGGCGTAAAGCTGGTTTTGTCCTTGAATAAATAAATTAAATCTTATATTCCGGCTTCTGGAAGCAGTTATCATAGCCGGAAAATCATTAATTGTAGGAAGGTTTGCAAATTCATCCAAAAGAAAATTAACGCGTCTGGGAAGTTTGTTATTAGGGTGTTTTTCGGCTTCTCTCAACAGTTCTGAATAACACTGTTTAATAAATAGACTGATTAATTTATTGTAAAGAGTATTTTCGTCGGGAATTATCAAAAAAACAGCTGTTTTTTCTTTTCCGATCTCGCTCATATCAATATCATTGCCTGAAAGCATGTTTATAAGATTATCCTGACTGAAAAAAGGACTCATAGTCTGATCAAATACAGAAAGAATACAACTTCGAGTAGTATCTGCTACATCTACCGTACCCGATAAAAGAGAACATAAGAATGATGATTTATCAAGATATTTAAGGAATTTATCTTGTATATAAGTATCTTCTTTATTAACCATCTTAAAAGCCTGATTTCTCAAAGCTCGTAAACTTTTAAAATGCATCTCATGTTCTTTCGCATTCTCAATCATGATAAAAACAAGTCCTGCGAGCAAGTCTGCGGCACTATTTTCCCAATATGGATCGTTAGCGTAACCTTCTTTTGCGATACAACCAGCCAAATCAATGATTAATTCTTTGGCTTTATCTTTATGTCCGTTATGATATTGTAAATAAGGAATTTTTAACGGATTCCACAGGTTACTTCGCAGAGGATCACGCAGATTGATTAATAAAATTCGATAATCATATGTTTTAAGTATTTTATAAGTTTTTTTGTAAAGTTCACCTTTAGGATCTGTTGCTATAAATGATTCGCCGGAAATTGCATACATTTGCAGTGCGGGCATACCTACAAGCCGTGTTTTTTTAGAGCCTGTGGAACCGATTATCAATGAATGTGAATCTCTATGTTCAACATAGACCGACTCGGAATCAGTAAATAAAGGTATACCGCCAAAATCCGAGTTGTTATCATTTAAGTTAACCTTGTACAAAGAAGATTTGATTTCATTTTCTGCCTCCCAACAGGAATATGTAGTACGTTTCTCTTTAATATAGTCCATATTTACCTCCTTATTTATAAACCAGTATTTTATTGTCAAATTTTTCCAATAATCTTGTTTCACGAAAAAGATATTGGAATCCGCGTTTGTTTTCGCTGTCGAAATAATATTGATCTCTGTGTAAATGACCGCAAAACCATTCTTTGAATTTTATTTTTTTGCATATTTCGTCGTTTAAAACAGCGACTTCATCAATGATCCATTTTTGTTAAAATATTGAATTAAGAATTATTTTATTTATGCTGTCCGGTCCCGTATGCGAGAGAACACAATCAAATTCATTTTCTTTTTTAAGAAGTTTAAAAAGAGCTTTTTTCTCTTCTTCCGACCAATATTCTTCTTTCCACCAAGACAATCCCGGCGTTCTGCGTCCTATGTCAATAGAAAATGCGCCGCCCAAAACAAGAAACTTAAAACCGTCAATATGATATATTTTTCCTCGTTTTAAATAAGCGACAAAAGGATTATCGTATATTTGATATACTTTCTCACCTATACCTATATCCACTTCCGATAAATTGGTCATACCGTAAATAGGTTCATGATTTCCAAGTACGCAAAGAATAGGAAATTTACGTTTTCTTAATATTTCATAATTTTGAATATCTTTTATATAGTTACCCGTCCACATAAAACCGCCGTCACCTAAAATGATGTGATAGTTTATGCGTGAATATTTTTCACTTCTATATCTTTTTTTGAGATTTCTTTTTGTTATTTGACTAATTTCGCCTGCTGAATTGGCGTGTAAATCACCTGAAAGTAGAATTGACATAATAGGGACTTAAGGAAACTAATGGATTCTTAAATTCTTGACAAGTTTGAGACAGACAAAAATAAAAGAAACGCCCTTTAGTTACCTTCCTTATTCGTTTCCCTATGGATCCATTTCCACATACCTGCCTATTAACTTAACAAGTCAACAGGTATCACTTATAACATAGGATTTTAAGTATAATACTTCGTATTATTTTCTATTCATCTCGTATTATACTACAAAATAAAATAAATGTCAAGTACCTAAAAACCCCTTTTAAAATTAATGAACGTAAAGGGGTAATTGTCTTATTATTTATAACCTATTTCATCATCACTCATTATTTGTACTCCATGATCATAAAACGCATGATCTTCGCCTTTTCGCCACACAAGATTATCTACCCTGTTATCGAAACCATTATTATTTATATGATGAACAACCTCTCCTTCATGATATGACTTTTCATCTACCCATGCAAATGCTACAAGTCTATGAACCCATTCAAATGGTCTCTCGTTTTGTGGATCTTCAACAGTCAAATGATTTTTATATATGGTTTGTTTTAATATTTCTCCATTGCTCACCTTTCTGACCCTACCATATTGGCTAACTTCAAGAGAATTATTAATATTTCGACAAACTCTAAACTCTTCATCAAATTCCATATTTTACTCCTTGGTTTTTTGAATTTTTTATAAATAAGTAAATTTCCCTATTTATAAAAAAAACATTAATTTAATACATACATAATTATAAAGGCAATATAATTCTGAAACCTGTATAATTCTTTTTTCCATAAAGAGAAATATAATATCTACATGCTGAACGCATAGCTATAAAATCATCCCCAAAAGAACCACCACGAATAATACGATATTCTCCTGATAAAGCTCCTAAAGGATCGGTAACCGAACTGCTTGTATAATAATTTTCAGATGAAGAATATTTATCCCAGCACATTTCCCATACATTACCATGCATATCATATAAACCCCATGTATTTAGAAGTTTCTTCCCTGCTTCATGCGTTTTTATATTAGCAGTACTTTCACCAAACTTTCTATACCATCCTATATTGTCAGGAATTATAGTATTTTCATTTTTATCCATTTTCATTACATTTCCTATATTAAATAACGATGTATTCCCCGCCCTGCAAGCAT
>Ga0268262_10004885_pt1 | contig 13572 bp, 13 predicted proteins | sample TergutNc150P3_FD_190354 | JGI IMG/M metagenome (GOLD analysis project Ga0268262, IMG submission 190354) | Nasutitermes corniger P3 segment gut microbial community from laboratory colony in Florida, USA - Nc150 P3 (SPAdes) (version 2) | ecosystem: Host-associated > Arthropoda: Insects >... | reverse complement strand
GATTACACCCCCCGCAAAGAGCAAATGCTCAAAAAGGGTGGTTTTTCCGGTCTGTCCATGACCGGCAATAGCGATATTTTTGATTTTATCTGTTGTATGGCTCACACGCAGCTCCTTTTGGTAATAGATTGCTTTTATTATTGCCTGTTATAAGGATACTTGTCAAGAATAAAACAAAGGGAAAAAAGTTAATTTTTACCAGATTCTGATTAGTTTTTGCGCTATTCTCTCAACTACGGGAACACAAACAGTGTTGCCGATTTGCTTATATACCTCGGTTTCTGGTATGTCTGGGAAACTGAACTCAGTCGGAAAACCTTGAAACGCCAAACACTCTTGTGGTGTAAGTTTGCGGATGCCATATTCATCACGGATAACTGGAATTCGATCATGGTATGTACCCATATTCGCTTTTAACGTTGGGCAAACTTTCCATTCGCGCATTGCAACACCGCTGTCGTCAATACGGTATATAACCTCAGTGTTTTTTACTCGCATATTCAACTTGGAATAGTACCTGTTGTTTGCACTGTAATAATAATGTTCAGCTGGTTTAATTCTTCTGTTAACGACATCGTTAATCGTGCGCATTAATGATATTTCCTCTGGAAAATCAAACGCTTTCCATTGTATTTGTTCGTGGAACGCAATGATAAAAATTCTGTCACGCCATTGTGGAATATTTGCGTGAGTTTCCGGACTCATTACGGTATACTTAACGCTATATTTACGTTTTGTAAATGTATGAATAATTGTCTTAAATGTTCTTCCGTTATCATGATTAACGAGATTCTTCACATTTTCGAGTAAAACCACTTTCGGACGTTTTGAGTCAATTACACGTAGTATCTCAAAGTACAAAGTTCCACGAGTATCTGCGAATCCTTGTTGCCTGCCCATTATAGAGAACGGCTGACATGGGAATCCAGCGGTTAGTACATCAATATCAGGAATCCCAGCAGGATCTATGTTTTGTATATTGCCTTCAATAAAATAATTATTACCGAAATTATGACAATATGTTTTGCATGCATAATGATCAATTTCGTTTGCCCATACAATATTTGCTCCAGCTTGTTTAAACGCGAGGCATATACCACCAATACCTGCAAACATACTTCCAACTCGCAATCAAATCTCTCCTTTCTTTTTTTTTAAGCGACTCTTAATCGGCGCCTCTATTTCGCTCACTACCTTATCAAAATTTTTTTATCCTTTTCCCTAAAAACAGAGAAAAAAATAACCTTACTCATAGAGTTTTTATTGATCTTTCTATCACGCTTCATATTACCTTATATCTTAGGAATCCTTGCTTTTTATGACTAAAATATTATTTTGACATTGTCCATATGTGTGCTTGTCCATTATATAAATCGTATTTGAAGATTTAATTTTATAAAAATTTTTCTGTTTTCCTGATACAAAGAACAATAATCACAACGATCTTTCTTTGTACTCGGTCGATCGAGTTGAGTACTTCGAAGCAAATAGTCTTTGAAAAAATTCCGATTGTATATATGATATGCAACAACATCACCGTCTTCTTTTACTATGATATATCCTCCATTAGCCTCGTCATTCCCATCCCATACTGTAGCAGGTTTCATTCCGAGAGCGGATGCACACAATAATTCTTTTATTTTATGAATATAAAATTCCCTTCTATGATTTAGGGGGTTAATATTTATAACTTCCTCTGCTAGAAGAGAACATTTTTTTATATTTTTACAATAATAACCTTTAAGCATTTCTGCAACAATAATCGGCATTTGACTGTCAATCATAATCAAATTTTGTTCAAATGTTTTATTCACCATTTCTTTAAAAATAAATTTTCCGCCTTTGTTTATTATTGCTTTTATTCTATCAATTATCTTATTATCGGTTTCGATTTTGTTAATTACGGACATTTCACTTTTAGGAAGCCCTTTAATCTCAAAAACAAAATTTGTGGTTTTTCCAGCATTTAAAAGTGTTGGAGGAGAACCAAGATCGCTTTTTATACTGAATCCGACTGTGTTTTCATAGCCTGTATTCAAGTCGTGAATCAGAATGTTTATGTCGGATTTATCTTTGGACGGAGCTTTCAATTTGTTAACAAAAATACTATGAATAAATATTTCTGTACTGGAAATTTCAAATGCGCTTTTGCCTGCACTGCGTCCGTAAATGTCGGCAAAAAGACGACTGGCTTCATCCTTTAACTTTTTTGCAGGTAAAGAAAAAACCTCTTTGCCATTGAGAAATATACAGACATTAGATGTATCAGGATTTGGGCAATACTCGTACTTGTTGTCCTTCACTTCCTCACGCAGGATTTTGATTATCTGAAAATATTTTTTATCTATTCGATTAAGTTGTTCATCAGCGGCAAATAATTTGCCTTCGGCTAGTAAGCGTAGAAAGGCATAAATTTCCGACCATTCACCCCTATTCCCGGATAAAGCCATTATTCTTTTTCTCCTTTTTCAAGCATAATATATGGTTTGTCTATATTTATTAACATATTTAAAACTTATTTTCAACAACATTTCCTGCTGTAATGATATTATCTTTTTCAGGTTTAATTAAATTTTTTTTCTTCAGTTCTTCAACAAGCACATCAAATTCACTATCAATTGCAACCACTACATCGTTCAAACCTAATATAATTTTGTTTTTTATTTTTTCATTTACTGTTTCAGCTTCTTTTTTGTTCAGAGTAATAAGATAATTTTTTGCTAGCCTATGTACATTTTTTAACGCCGCAGCTTCTAAATCGGCTTGTTTATATCTTTCACGCAAGCTTGTTTTTAGACTTATCCCTATTGGAATTTCCTCATCTGTGTAAAGAAGAACATCAAACTTCACATTGGGAACAAAAGCTATTTGAGCTTGTAAATACATGGGATATATTGACTGCCGATACATTTCACTGATAATAATATATTCAAAAATACTACCATTCAACGAATTATTTTGATGACTTGATTTACAATATCTATCCCAACATTCTTTTATATATTCAGAAGATTTCATTTTTTCTATTTTCAAGAAATCATCTGAAATACACTTATTAAATACTTCATATGATTTAGTATTTCTCTTAACAATTCCAACTTTTTTTAACATATAGCCTATGCCTTCTCATTTTTATCAAGTACTTTCTTAATTTGCTTTGCTATTGCTTTTATTACAGGTACGGTTACAGAATTACCAAGTTGCTTGTACAAATGAACATCAGATAACGGTAACTTAAACGTATCAGGATAACCTTGTAAACGAGCCCATTCACGCGGGGTCATTTTGCGAACACCTTCCTCGTTAATCTTACCTTTAATATGCGTAACAGGGCGTAAATCTGTTTGTCGTTTATCAATTAGGAGGTTACGTTCACGCCCCATACCACCGCAAACAATAGCCCCAGCGACATCTTCCCAATCACGAATTTCATAGCCGAACCCATGACCTTTCGCTTCATGTCTTGCTCGATGACGGCGTAGTGTTTTAAGGTAGACTTTACTCAAATAATATTTCGCCGACACAGGTTTCTCTTCAATAATATCTTTTATACATTTAGAATTTTTGGTAGGTTCTGGAAACTTAAAATTCTCACTGTTAATTTCTTTTTTGAATGCTACAATATATATACGTTCTCGATTCTGCGGAACCCCGAAATTGCGGCTGTTAAGTATCTTTTCGTAAACATTATAACCAAGTTCACCTAATTCTTCCAACGTGCCTTTGATAATATCAAATGTACGTCCCTTATCGTGAATAGTCAAACCTTTAACGTTTTCACAGAAAATAACTTTCGGCTTATGTAATGCACATATTCGCGCCACATCGAAAAACAGCGTACCACGTGCCATACCCTTGTAATCGTCCGAAAAGCCCTTACGTTGCCCTGCAAGGCTAAACGCTTGACATGGAAAACCAGCTAAACATATATCAAAAGCGGGAACATCATCCTCGGCAATTTTTGTGATGTCCCCCTGAATATCAAATTTATCTGAAAAATTTGCCTTGTAGGTCTTTTGGGCATGTTCATCCCATTCACTTACAAAAACGGTTTCCAGGTTTTTACCGAACGCCTGTTCAAACCCAAGCCTTATCCCACCGATTCCGGCAAATAGGTCGATTGAAGTCTGAATTTTCATTGAGGCACACCTTCCTTTCTCGACGGTCGGTCGGAAATCTCAATTTCACAAAATTTAAAGTCTTACTACCTATCCAAAATATTACACTTTTCCTGTGCAATTCGTAAATATTTGTTAAAGCAATTTACGAAAGTGACGCAGTGTTTATACAAGTATTACACAAAAAGTCATTTTTTGATAGCCATTTTGTTGCATAATAAGTAGATTTTTTTCAAAATCCCGAAAATAACCTTTAATAATATATCCAAACGCTTACTAGAAAAGGAATATTCCTTATTATATAATAAGACATGAAATCAATTACCAAAGAACTGTGGTTTTGCACTAAAAAGCCAAAAGAATTCATCAATATTACAGGCGAAATTGAAGCTCTTTTGCAGGAGTCGGGCATTCAGGAAGGCCTATGCCTTGTAAACGCGATGCACATTACCGCCAGCGTTTTTATCAATGACGACGAGTCCGGCCTGCACCACGATTTTGACGTTTGGCTGGAAAAACTCGCCCCACACGAGCCGGTCTCCGGCTACCACCACAACACAGGCGAAGTAAACGCCGACGCCCACCTGAAGCGGCAAATCATGGGGCGCGAGGTAGTAGTCGCCGTAACCGGCGGCAAACTGCATTTTGGCCCCTGGGAGCAGATTTTTTATGGGGAGTTTGATGGGCAGAGACGGAAGCGGGTTTTGATTAAAATTATTGGGGAGTGATATAGAGGAAGAATTCTACCACGAACAACACGAACCAACACGAACGGGAGAGCGATGTTCGAAGCTGTGCGAAAATTTGTAGGCTTGCCGTAGTAGCGATTTTTAGGTATAGTAAGTTAAAAGCCAGCGTGGCGGAATGGCAGACGCAGTAGACTCAAAATCTACCGTACGCAAGTACGTAAGGGTTCAAGTCCCTTCGCTGGTAATACGAGACTGCCATGCGGGACGGATGTAGAGGCTCGAAAGACACCACACTGTCGCAGACCAGCAGTCTCTTTTTTTATTGCAATATATCAATTTCTTCTTTGCCGCAGTATAGTCATTCTCGTCTAATCCATGTATTATTAATTTATGGAAAATTATATTAACTGCATCGCGCATAGGACAAGCGAAGGCAATCTTCTTATTGGGGATAATTTTACCGCCCTGTTTGACTGCGGTATGGCTCATTGCGCGGATAGTACAATACAAAATGTTAAGAACGCCCTGAAAGGCAGGCCGTTGGACTATCTCTTTATTACTCATACCCATTATGACCATATCGGCGCAACGCCCTTTTTCAGAAGAGAGTGGCCATCACTGCGTCTTGTAACGTCGCAGACAGGGGCGGCAGTTCTTTTAAAAGACACTCCGCGCAGAGTTATCCGCGAGCTTTCACTCGTGGCTGCCAATGAATATAATGTAAAAATTGATACCACATACAGCGACGACGATTTTCACGCGGACGTTATTGTTAAAGAAGGTGATATTATTCAACTTGGCGGAGTTTCGGTCAAAATACTGGAAACGCCCGGACACACAAGGGACACGCTCAGTTTCTTTATTCCTGAACTTGAAATACTGATAATAAGCGAGACAACGGGAGTTTTGTTACCCGACAATTCTATCTACCCCCCTTACCTGACTGGTTTTAATGACACGGTAAATTCGATAGAAAAATGCCGCAAAATGCCTTATAAATTTTTATCTCTACCACATCACGGAATTGCCGCCGAAAAAGACGCAAACGGTTTTTTTGACAGAGCGCTGGAAGCCGTCGTCGGTTGCCGCGATTTTATTTTAAGCCTGAATGAAAAAAAACTTGATCAGGAAGCTATATTCGATATGTTCTATAAAAAATACGCAACCGAAACTCTTTTAGGCTACCAGCCACTGGATGCCTTTATCGCAAACGCCCGCGCCACAATTGCTTGTACCTTGCGCGAGTTTGTGGTTGGCGATAATAGCGCAACACAGTGATGGGACTGATTTGCAGAAAAGCGAGAGGCCGCAATCGCCTGTGCACTACTTGAATTTTTGTTGTGCGACAACAGCGTTACACGGTAATGAGAGCGTTTTGCATAAGAAGCGAGTAACAGTAATATGGATGCCTTTATTGCAAATGCCGAGGTCGCAATCGGTTGTGCGCTACTTGAATTTTTGTTGTGCGACAACAGCGTCATACGGTAATGAGAGCGTTTTGTATAAGAAGCGAGTAACAGTAATATGAATAATTGTTTTCGCATGGATGGCGATAAGATTAGATTGGAGATAAAAGCAATACCCGGCGCTTCAAATACGGAATTAGCGGGTGTTAAAGACGGACGGTTGCGGGTACGGCTTGCCGCTGTGGCGGAGGATGGGAAGGCGAATGCTGAGTTGCTGAGTTTTTTGTCAAAGAGGATTGGTTGCGCTAAGAGGGATTTGCGGATTGTCATTGGGGAGAAATCGAGGGTGAAGGTGATTGAGGTGTCTATTGGGTGTGTGGAGAGAATTAAAGAAATTATTGGGGGTACACAATAAACCAAAATATTCTAATCAATGAATTTACCGTATGTAAGTATTTCAACCAATAAAAGTAAAAAACTCACTTTTAAAACGATCTGATAGGTTATCAGAATTTTGTATCCTACTTAGGATTTGAACAAAGATATCATTGTCTATCGGTTCCTTAATTTCATGTTCCATATTGACCTATTCTTTCAAAATAAAATTTTTGGGCTTCCGCTAAATACTCTTCATCCTTGTACAGATGGTCTATACCGCCAAAATATTTTTTTATTGCAGGAAGATCGTTTGTGTCAGGATTTTTGAAAAAATCATCCATAATAAAGTTTGATTTTTCGAATATGTTAATAGTCATTTATGTCTACTCCCTCTTTTAGCATTCTTTCGTAGCGGTCGTTGGAAATAACAATAACAATAGGTTTGCCGTTTTTATGGATAAACGCTGTTTTATCTTCTTTAGACAACCTGGTTAATATTTTTGAAGACTGCCCTCTTAAAAATTCAGCCATATTGTGGTGTTCCATTGGTATTTTTAGTTTATTTTCCTTATCAGCCACGGTTTCTCCTGTCTTTTGCTTTAAATTCTTCATTATTTTATCAAATAGTAATTATTATTACAAGTCTTTCTTATATTGTTTTTTTAATTTCTTTTTAAATTGTAATTGTAATTACTTTTAAATATATACACTATGAAACTAAACTCCGATATAGTATATTTAAAAGAGGAAGAAATAATGGGGATTTTACCTACTAAAAACACAGAATTTGAGAAAATAAAAGCATATTCCACATATAAAGTCTTGCTAAATAAAAAACTTCGTGCTCTAACAAAAAATAATAAAGATTATTGGTCTTTCAAAGGAAATTCTTATAGAGAATACGGACATGGCTTATTTCAATATCCTGCTATGATGGTACCTCAAGTTATACAAGCTATTATTAATAATATTATTGATATTTATCCTAAAATAAAAACAATTTCTGATCCTTTTGTTGGATCTGGCACGGTAATGACCGAAACAATGCTAAGAGGTCTTTCATTTTTTGGAAATGATATAAATCCTCTTGCTATCCTCTTGTGTCAGGTAAAAAGTGGCCCATTTTTTATTGAAAAATTAAAAAAGAAATCTAACACATTAATGAATAGAATAAAGATAGATAATAAAACAAATTATGAAGTAAATTTTGATAATAAAGCAAAATGGTTTACAAAAAGTACATTAATTTATTTATCAAAAATAAGACGCTCAATTAAAAAAGAAAGAGATATTTGGGCTCGAAGATTTTTTTGGATAGTTTTGGCAGAAACAATAATATTGACAAGTAATTCAAGAACATCAACATATAAATTACACATTAGAACAAAAGAAGATATATGTGAAAGAGGTGATAATATCGATATTTCTCAAATATTTAATAAAATTTTAACTCGAAATATATTGGAGTATACAAATTTGTGTAATAAATTAAATGAGAATAAATTGCTCCGTGATGGATATTATAAACATGGTTTACAAATTGATTTTTTAGATGCAAAAGATATAAAAAAAGTCTCAAAGGCAAATATTATTTTTACTTCTCCCCCTTATGGTGATAATAATACAACCGTCCCATACGGACAACATTCATACTTGCCTTTACAATGGATAGATTTCTCTGATATTGATAGTAAAATTGAAAGAAATATTTTATTAAAAACATCTAATGAGATCGATTATAGAAGTCTTGGGGGGCAAAAAAAAATAACCAAGGAAGATAAACTCCAGATTATACAAAAATCTAATAATTTAAATAAATTTATAAAGAGTCTTAAAAGAAAGCAAAAAGATAAGATAAATAAAGTTATTGCATTTTTTCGTGATCTTGACCAATGTATTGACCCAATCCTTCAAAGTTTAAGAAATAATGGTATAATGGTTTGGGTTTTAGGAAATAGAAGAGTAGGCGGCAAACAAGTTCCTTTGGATAAAATATTATCCGATTTCTTTAAGAAACGAAATGTCAGTGTTTTCTGTAAGTTATCAAGAAATATTCCATCAAAGAGAATGGCTTCTAGAAACAATATTACAAAAACAATGTCTAGTGAAACTATATTAATAATGTGTAAGGATAAATGATATGGTAAAATCTTCATTGCACTTTAATGTTCATCCTTCTGTAGTATATCAACTCGGCGAGAGTCTAATTACCGATTCAATGGTTGCTATTATTGAATTAGTAAAAAATTCATACGATGCAGATGCAAATTATTCAAAGGTAGTTATTGATACTTTAGGTGTAACAAAACAAGACGATTCTTACTATAAGGAAGATGAAGGAGGAATAATTACAATAGAAGACGATGGTTGTGGAATGAATCTTGATGATTTGAAAAATGGATGGCTCACTATTTCTAATCGTCAAAAACTGGATATAAAACAGAAAAAGGCAACAACTAAGAGAGGAAGAACACCCTTAGGGGATAAAGGACTTGGTCGTTTAGGTGTCCAAAAACTGGGGAAAAATCTTGAGGTATATACAAAGAAAAAAGGAGATAAAGGGTACCATATTGGTTTTTCATGGAGTGATTTTACTTCAACAGATAAACTTGAAAATGTCGAAATAAAATTGGATGAAATATCCTTTCCCAAGCAATCGGGAACAAAAATAATAATATCAGATCTTATGGAACCTGATTTATGGAAAGGTGAAAAAAAGAAACAAGAAAAGGGAAAACAAACAAGAAAACAATCGTCAATTATAGAACGTTTAAAGAATGAACTTTCTCGCCTTATTTCTCCTTATAAGGAAATCAGAGATTTTACAGTCTATATTGAAATAGATGGTAAGGTTATAGACTTAATAGAAATTAGTGATTCTGTTCGTAATAATTCTTTATTAAGATATAAAATTATTTTTAATGAAAATAAATTATTGGTATATGGTAAGGCTAAATTGGATTACTTTTTACCAAATAAAAGGGACGATGCTATAATTTTTCAAAATATAGTTACAAAAGATGATGGGAATAAATTCTTCAAATATATGGAGAAACAAAACTATTTCCATATATATAAATTAAAAAAATCAACGTTAAAAAAATGGTTTGTTGAATTTAAATATGAGAAGACATTCTCTGAAATAGATAAAGTTGAATATGTAGATGGTGATAAAATAGCAAATCCAGGTTCTTTTTTTGGTGAAGTTGATGCTTTTAATTTTAATTTATATGATGAAGATCAACATATTTTCGATCAAATGAGAGAATACAAGAATACTATTAAAAATTTAAGCGGAATCAGAGTATATAGGGATGGATTCGCTATAAAAGTAGACGAAGATTGGCTAGGGCTTGGAAAACAACAAACCATTGGCGGTTCTTTTTATGGTTTAAGGCCATTAAATACTTTGGGCTTTATTTCATTAACTGCTCGTGATAACATTGATCTGGAAGAAACAACTGATAGAGAAGGATTCAAGGATACTTCATATTATCAAAATTTCTTTTTATTGCTGAGTGAATTTATAAAATTCTCAGGTAAAATACAAGAAGACCTAAAAAGGTCTTGGAACGAATTTCGTAAGGAGCATCAAGAATTAAGTTCTGGTATTGAAACAAAAGATACTATTGCAGATATTACACAGACAATAAAAAAAGCACTTGCTGAAGCGCCTAATCATCAAAAAAGCATACATATTTTTAAAGAGCAAATTTCAAAAACTGAATCTGTTTCTACAAAAATAGCTGAAACATTAATAAAGAAAAAGGAAATCTCCTCAGAATTGAGAGAACAAACTGTTGATCTTCTTAACCAATTTAAACCTATACTTGATGAAAGTAAAAATAATCTTGAGCGTATGGGGAATTATTTATCAGAACTTAATTCACTAAAAAATCTTCCAAATATAATAGATGGACGAATTAAAGATTTACATCGACAAATGGAAATAATGTACGAATCTGTAGCTTTAGGATTAACCGCTGAAGCTTTAGCCCATGAAATAAATAATATCACAGATCGATTAACAACAAGATCAAAAGCTATAAAAGTTGACATTTCAAAAAGAAACATTACAGATGGAAATATACTTGAATATATTGAACATGTATATTCAGCAGTAGTTGCATTACAAAAACAAATGTCTTTTTTATCGCCAACGTTACGTTATGTCAGAGAAAAACGTACTGAAATTGTTATTGATGATTTTATCAATGAAATTATCATATACTTCAATGAAAGGTGGGATAATACTCCTATTAGTATTAAATTTATTAAAAATGTTAATATAAATTTTATAGTTAAAATAAACAAAGGAAAACTCATACAGATTATTGACAATATAATACTAAATAGTGAATACTGGCTTAAAGAGGATATTAGGCAAGGGAATATAAATAAAGGTATTATTAATATTTTCATTTTTCCTCCTAATATTGATATTTGGGATAATGGTCGAGGCATAGACCCTAATGTAGAGACAATTTTATTTGATCCATTTGTTACAACAAAAGCAAAAGGACGTGGATTAGGCTTATTCATTGTAAAACAATTTTTGTCATCCGAGAATTGTGATATAGAATTATTGCCAGATAGGAATAAAAGAAAACATCTGTATAAATTTCGATTGGATTTGAAAGGAATTATTGATGAATGAAATAAATCAAAACAAAGAATCTATAAAAGATATACTTAACAAGTTTAATATTTCTAAGGTAGTTTATGTTGATGATTATAATGTTGAAACAAGTGTTGAAAAAGTTATTTCATCTCCAAAACGCGATTATATATTTCAAACATTCTTTCCTGAATTATTGATAGGTGATATAGATATTGAAAATGCTAGATTAAAGAAACAATGGGAAAATATAAATTATGAAACAAAAATTAAAATCAAACTGATAATAGAATCAGACGAAAAAACTTTTGATATTGACAGAAAAGCGATACCTGTGTTTGATGATATAATACCAAATGAAATACTTTTATCACTTTCTCCTGAAAATTGGGAAAAACAAAAAAATGAATATTTACTTGATAGTAAAATTACTTTATTTCTTTTTGATCAGGACTTAAAAAGAGACGGAAGAGATGAAGGTGGTATTAAAATAATTAAAGAAATCTCAACAAACAAAGACATTATTTGCGGTTTATTTACACAAAAAGCAGCAAAGGATGATTATTTTGAATATAGAGATAAAATGTGTGAAGAATATTCTATTGATAAGGATAAGTTTTTTGTAATTCCAAAAGAGAATGTTACAGATAATCAACAATTATTTCTATATCTGTTAAAATTGACAATATTAGGAAGAGATTTTACTTTATTTAAAACAAATGTAAATAAAATTATTGAGGAAACTAATGAAAAGACTAAAGAAAGAATTGAAAATATTAAAGTTGAAGATTTTGATCATATAATTTTTAAAGTACCAAAATTTGAAGGATTATGGGAACCAGATATGTTTTTTAGAATATATTCTGGTTTTCAACGTCGTGAGTTTATTAATCTGGCTTATTCTAATGTAGAGCTAAAAAACTCAATCTCTAAAATACGGTCTGTAAGCAATATACCGACAAAGCCTGATTCAATAATAATTCCTTCAGACGCATGGAATATTCAACATGATGAATTATATGATAATGCAGAATATTTAAATAATAATCATTTACCAATTGAAGTAGGTGATATTTTTGAAAATACAAACAAAGGTGCTATCAATAAATATATTTTATTATCTCAACCATGTGATTTAATGATAAGAGCAGAAGGAAAACGTTCTCGTGCTCATAATAGATTTACTCTGTTAAAAATTAAAAAGACAATACAAGATGATAAAATAGAAAAATGTATTGATGAAAGCAAGAAATTATATGAACAAAAAGTATGGTATTTCGGTACTTCGAAAGATGAGAATTGGGTAATTAATTTTAAGGACATATTTTTAGTAAAAGATTATATTCTTGATCTTTGTGTATATAATGATGATGGTATATCGAAATATTCATCAAAAAGCAATTACGAAAAAGAATATTTATGTCCTTCATTACTTAATCGCTATATTGTGATAAAAAAAATGATTAGTGAAGAGAAAAATGAAGCGAGTAAAATAATTACTGAAATTTTAGAAGATGGTAATAATGATTTAGAAAAGATTGAAAAAGTAATTTACGAATCGAAATTTAATGATGATTTATTCAAGTCAGAATATAAAAAAAATAAAAATGAGTATACAATAAATTATAACTGTAAAAGGATTGGGCGTTTAACATACGAAAGAGCTATAGGTTTATTAGCAGAATTTCATTCGGTAATGGCACGTCCTGGTTATCCACCCGATTATGGACAAGAAAAAATGTAGAGATAAATTACAATGAAATTATTAAGTTAATCCTAACAACTTATATTGACCTTACCTATTTGATACAATAATTACATATTAATAATCATGAAAAAATAATCGCAACCTATGCCAGAACAGGTAAAACCAATTTTGCCTCACTATACCCGGAGTTAACAATAGATTTGATATTTATGTCCTATAAATATTTGCTCACAAATGATACGCCCTATAGCGAGTCATCAAAGACAAATCCAGAAAACATCCTAAGTGATATAATATATCCGTCATAATTAATACCAAATACGGAAGCAAAATGTTGCCAATCCCAGAACCAAAATCAAGCCAATCCCAGAACCAAAACCTTGACAAAACCGGAAGTTAATACTATACTATCATTAAGGAAATAACCTATTTTGAAGCAAAAATACCTACCCCGCATAGCGGATAAATTCCTAAATTCAGCACTCGAAGCCTCCGGGGCGGTGCTTATTGAGGGGCCAAAATGGTGCGGAAAAACCAGAACTGCCGAAGAAAAAGCCGCAAGTGCGCTTTATATGCAAGATCCCGATCATTCTGCTTCTTACCAACAAGCGGCTGATATAAAACCTTCTCTATTATTGAATGGGGATACTCCGCG
>Ga0268262_10004884_pt1 | contig 13572 bp, 7 predicted proteins | sample TergutNc150P3_FD_190354 | JGI IMG/M metagenome (GOLD analysis project Ga0268262, IMG submission 190354) | Nasutitermes corniger P3 segment gut microbial community from laboratory colony in Florida, USA - Nc150 P3 (SPAdes) (version 2) | ecosystem: Host-associated > Arthropoda: Insects > Digestive... | reverse complement strand
CTTCAAATTTAACTCCATACGTACTCCGGTAAGTGTTCTTGCCGGTATTATTTCATTTTCCGTATGGTTAGATTTTTATTATGAGGCATCAGCCTTGTTACGGTTTGATTTTACGTGAGGCATTGCGATATCTTGTATCTTATTTATCTTATCGTATATTATTCTATTTACTACAAGGTGTCTTTCTTCTGCTATGTTAAAATGATCCGAACGATCATTAAAGTCGTCTTTTATATAGACCATAGTATCTATCATATTATGATAAGCTCTGCCCTCATTGTGCATTTCTAAAGATTTATAATAACGCGATAATGCCCGTTGATTTTCTCGATAACCGGATAACTGCTCTCTCCATTCTTCATCAAGATATTGTTCTAAATACTTTTTTATTTTTGATTGTTTTTTCATTTCTTTGTTTTCTTTTATATATTCTTCGTACGCTTCATATTGTCTTATCCAGAAAGAAAGACGATCATGTATTGTACCCAAAAAGCTATGTGTAAAAATATATGTTTCGTCCATTGTTTCCGTCAGTTGCGTTATATCTATCAAACAATAGATTGTTTCTGCAATTAGATTTTCAAAAATATCAATATTATTAACTTTGCAGCCATTATTTTCAAAATATTTTCTTAAAGGCTTGTTATAATTATCGTTTTTTAATTTTTCATAATCATAGTCTTCCAAGGTAAATATTTTTTCATTTATTTTATTCCCGGTTATTCCAATATTTTTAAGAAATAGTTTATAAACTTCATAGTTAACTTTTGATTTTAACCACAAACGATAAATACGTCCTACAATGCTGTAATTAATTCTATATGGCGAAGTAATTCGCAAATCATAATACTTTGTTAAATCTTTTACTTCTTTGAAAGATTTTTTTAAGTCTGCTCTAAATTCCAATTCTTTTACCAAAATACGAATTCTTATTATTTCGCTGTCTAATAAAAGATTTTGCAAAGGCATATTATCTTTTTCTATAATCGTCTCTTTTCCAAAATCTTTTTTACGTTTATTTAGTTCTAATAATTTTAAATCTTCATTAGCATACAACAAATAATGAATTGCAATTTTGCTTAATCTCTTAATATATTTATTATTAAATATTTTATAATGTTTTATTAAACAGAGCGTTTTATATATTTGAAAAGAAGAACGTTTATATAAGTTAGCCTTACGATATGCTTCTAATGATATAGAATACATTGCAAAAGAAATTTCAAGTTTCGTAATATTCTTATTTATATAATTATTAAAATAACTTATAAGAACATTACTGTCATCATCTTTTGATTCAGATTCCAAATAATTAATATATTTTTCTAATATTTGTTCAAGTTTATAAGATTGTTGTGTATTACATTTTTTCTTATCACAAATATAACAGTCATAATTATTATTTTTATTATCACAAGAAAAAAATACATTACCCCAATCGGAAAGAATCCTTGCCAATATTGTGCAAAATTTCATGTTATAGTTTTCTTTGATATTCTTAACACTTGCAATAAGCAGCTTTATTACCGTATTTTCATTTTTATTTTCCTCTTTATTAAAATTATATTTACCTAACAAAATTGAAAGCGCTCTGTGGTAATAATAACAAGCCGTACAAGAGATATATTTATCTTCATTTTTATAATTTTCGTTATCATCACTTAATTCATCTTCTTCTTTTTCTAATAATCTGTTTTTGGTTTTTTTGCATTTTAAATCCGAATTTTTATAATACAAAATATCCGCTACCCTTGAGTAAAATTCTGATTCAATGAGATTTGCTTCCTCTTGATCAATTATATAAGTGAGAAGTTTAAATTCTTTTTCCAACTGTTTCAAATGATTATGTGTAATACCTCCTACATGACTTTTTTCGATTATTTGAAATTTTGCAATAAACGACAAATAGAGCAATTTTAATCCTTCAAATGTCATTTTCTTAAATAAAAGTTTATTAGTTATGGGTGAAATATCCATAAAATTTAAAGGTTGCAGCGTAGCTATTGATGAATCGACTATTTCTTCATTCTCTCTATCAGGAATTTTAATATAATCAAAAAACTCCTTCTCCTCTTTACTTATATATCCTTTTGATGAAGCTTTTACAAATTCATTTTTATTATTAATTTTACGTAAATCCAACCCAACCCCTAACTTATTAAACGCTATATCCCGTTCCCGAATAACACGTTCGCATAATTCGCCGTAAGCAAGATAGGCAAAGTCATATTGTTTACGTTTTTCATAAATAATTCCCAATCTTAACATATTACGAACATATACATAGAGTTCTTCAATTTTTAATTCTTCTTTTTCACGAAGCGCGTGTACAGCTCTTTTATAATATGCTTCCGCTTCTTCTAACCCATCATCATAATAATACAAATCGCCTATCACTCCTTGTAATGAAGAAATTGCGTCTATATATAATGAATTATTGTTATTTTGATATTCATTCTCGGTTTTTCTTAATAATTCCTTATAATGATTTTTTAACGGAAGCATCTCATCAAGAGAAAAACTGAATAAAGCTGAAAAAACATCGTCAGTCTTTGCCATAGCAAAAATTTCATTAGCAATTAAGCCGTCAAATTTGTAATCGGAAAGGCTGAAATTTGATTTATTTATATGTACTTGTGCCAAATAATTAAGTAAATCTACGGCGACCGATTTTAATTCCGGCGCACGGTTTACTTCCAACATTTCAGGCGACATATCTAAATGTTTCCATGAGAAAGAATTTTTATGGAATTTAAACAAGAAATCAACAAATCTTAATGATGACACAATTAATTTATCACTATGCTCTTTAATATTACTTTCCGCCAGTCGATAAAAAATCGGAGTTATAAGATACGCTACAATTCCTATAGTATATTGTTTGTAATAGTTAAAAGATAAAAAATGCCTTGAATTATAAAGATTTTGTACTAACAGCATATTTTTTTCATTTTCTCTTTCGGTCTTAATTTCTACAAAAGCCTCAAAAAGCTGCGTCATTTTCTTAGGCGCTCCCTTGCTTAAATGCGCAAGATAAATAATGAATTGCTGTAAAACAGCTATAATTTTTTGTATAATTTCATTTTTTTGTACCTTGTCTTTTAAGTTTCTATAAATTACATCTTCCAAATAAATTCTATAATTTTTTAAATTATAGAAATCTACAATATAATTATGCGGGAAAAGCTTACGGCAAACAAATTCTTCGGGTAAAGACGCTATACTTGATTCCTGCGGTATATATTCGCCGGTTTGATGATCTGTAAGAAAACTCGGCACAAGGATAACAACATTAAAAATACTGCCAATATAATTGTTCCTTTCCGACACATCGGCAAGATGAATGTCGTACATTTCACGCCCGGCTATAAATATGAATTTAGCTTTGGCGGTAGAAAGAAAATACTTCAAATTTGATAAAATTCTTAATATTTCGGTTTGTCTTTCACGCACGGCATTAATTGAAAACATCGAAGATTTTGTTTGCGGGTTTTCTTTTTCCTGTCCTGCTTCAGAAGGTTCCACTTTATCCAATTCATCAAACACAATGACAATATTTGGACGGCACATAATAATTGGTATTCGCTGTATATCGTCTAAAATATCCTGCAACTCTTTTTCTATTTCCCGCGCATCTGCAATATTGCGCGATTTCCGCGTTCTTATTCCAAGTGATGGCACCACTTTTTCAATATTCAAACCTATAGAATTTTCCCGTTCAGTGCTATAAGTAATGTCGCTATTCAGCCTTTTCAGTTGGCGCATTATTATCCCATGTGTGACAAACAAGTTGGAAGTCCATGCTAAACGAAACAGTAATTTACATAATAAATACATTAAGAAAAATGACATTAAGAAAAAAATATCAATACTATGGTACATTGATTTAATAATTTCATCACTACCATCCCAAAAATATTTTAAAATACCTTTAATTATTTCCATTATTCTAAAAACTAATTGATTAGGTATATGCAAAGTTTTTTTAACAATAACGCTTATATCTTTTTTAAACTCTAAATCAGTATCCGCTACAACTATTATTATTTTACTATCAGTCGGTAAAATAACATTTGAATGATCTTTATACATTATTCCTTTTACAAAATAAGAAAACAAAGAAGCAAAAAGTAAAAGGAAACTTGCCGCAATAATCCTCCAAAGGAACCTTCGGCGAAGTGAACGGCGAAACTTATTGTATTCGGTACCTAACGTGTACGTTATTAGCCGTAAAATATCTTTTTCGTCTTTTAGTTTATGCCCGAAATTTATGCGTAAATACAGACGATTATGGTTTTTTATGTAATTTCGGATTGGGAGTAAAAATATTTTTTTAAATTTTGTAAAGAAGGAAGTGTTATCCTTTGACGATTTTTTCTTTTTATTTATTATTCTTCCTAAAAATAGAAAAAGTGATTTGCAAATAAGAACAATAAACAAATAAATAACGAATGCTTTTATAGGAGTATCAAAAAAAAGCTGCGAAAAGCTTACTGCTAAAGATATTTTCAACACGTATTGCGATTTACCGTATGGATAGTCCTGATTTACCAAATACCCCAGTTCTTTAAATGCGGATGCAATACCGTCCCAAATTTTCAAACCAATACTTTTTTTTGTAATTTTGCATCTATAACTATTAAAACAACATAACAGAATGAAGGACAAAACAAAAATCAAAGTCCAAATAACATTAAATACAGTATCAAATATTGTAGAATGTTCTTTAGAAGTAAAAAATAACGATTTTAAAACAAACAAACAAAAATGTGTTCCTACAACAGCCAAAAAAAGGAGAACCAGAAATTTTATATTTTCGGTGAATTTTGATTTAGGTTGAAAAGAAGTTTCTTTGATTACCTGACTGACCAGACTGGTTTTCCCCACGCCTCTGTTTCCGGCAACCAGATAAACACCGGGTTCTTCAGGGGAATCCTCTATTACTCTTTTTAATTTTTCACAAATTCGTTCACGCCCGATAAAATCGTGAGGCGAGTCTCCGGACGATGAATGACTGAACGTATAATGCGGAAGCTCAATACGAATTTTTTTTATTTTTGAATTAAGAATATCAGGGGGTGGCACAACTATTCCCTATTTTATCTTGAACTGGATTCTGTTTTTTTTTCTTTTACGGAATTTTTTAAAAAAACCGCAAATATTTTTCATTAAACTATTGTTTGCTTTCTCTCCCGGACTTATATTTGAAAGCTGAGTAAGCGTTTTTTTTAATATACTCTTAATCTCATCCATTTTTTTATTGCTTGCCTTCTCTCCCGAACTTATTTCTGAAAGCTGTTTAAGCATCTTTTCTAACGTTTCCTTAATAGTATTAACAGACTCGTTAATACGATTCGTTTCCTTATTACTCGCTTTCTCTTTTAAGAAATTTTCTGTAAGCTGTGTAAATATTTTTTCTAAAATTCCATTAAGCGCAATAAAAGACTCGCAAATCTTTTTTGTTTCCTCATTGATCTCATTTTCTCCAAAACTTATTTCTGAAAGCTGTGTAAGTATTTTATCTACTATTACCATAAGCACATTAACAGTTGTTCCTGAATTGGAGTTTATTGCTTCTACTACCGATAGATATAATTCTCTCAGGTTGTCTGATTCGATATCTATAACTTTTGTTTTAAATAGATATAATTTACTTAGTTCGTCTAAATTGGGATTTATAGCTTCTATTGCCGATTGACATAAATTGCTCAATTTATCTATTTTATTTCTCTTAAAAAGAAGCTCTTCATTTTTTTTCGTTAAAGACATATTCTCTTTACATTTATCGCATGAAGACTTATATAAATATTTTATAATAAACAAGAATATAGCCAAAAGTATAAAAAGAAAGAACAAAAGAACTGCTAATTGAATTGTTATAACTTTAATGGCTGCACAGATTTCCATTTTTTTAACAATATCAAAAGGAAATAAAAGCACTGCGACGCCGCATGATACAACAAAAAATAAACCAATAAGCACAAATGAACCTTTTATAAATGTTCTTAAAACTTTTGAATAGCGAATACCCGGCGTTTCCATAGCACTTCCTAATATAGTTTTTCTTTATAGTTATTATAGCGTAAAACACTCAATTATTAAAGCTAAAATATGTGCGAAAATATGTGTAATTACACATAAACATTATATATAGTAAAATGGTACGCTATAAAATTTTGATGCCAGACTCTATATGCGTTCTTTAAACAACCCCACGCACCCCTTCAATTCTCCCTCCCGCAAGCCTTGCACTTCTTGGTGAAAAAGCCGCCCAGCTTGCCGCCGCAATATTGGCATAAGCCTTGTTCCCGCCAGCGCCGTGATAGTTCTTCACGGCGTTGCTGTTCAAGCCGTTCTTGTTCTGCTTTACGCTCACGTTCAATGCGTTCGCGTTCTTTATTCTTTCGTTTTTCTTCTGCGATACGCTCGCTCTCGATGCGCTCTTGTTCTGCACGGCGTTCTCGTTCAATACGTTTTTCTTCTGAATCAGGCCCAATGTCCCGCCAACCGCTGACATTACATTGACCTTCATTATTGTCTCCAACCGCAACCACAGTGCCGTCTTTTTTTAAACCAACAGTATGCCATGAACTGGCAGCAACCGCGACAATATCACGCCAATCGCTGACATTACATCGACCTTTTCTATTGTCTCCAACCGCAACCACAGTGCCGTCTTTTTTTAAACCAACAGTATCGGCAGCAACCGCGACAATATCACGCCAATCGCTGACATTACATTGACCAGATTTATTGTCTCCAACCGCGACCACAGTGCCGTCTTTTTTTAAACCAACAGTATGACAAGAATCGGCAGCAACCGCGACAATATCACGCCAAGTGCTGACATTACATTGACCAGATTCATTGCCCCCAACCGCGACCACCGTGCCGTCTGCTTTTAAGCCAACCGTATAGTAAGAAGCAGTAGAAATCGCGACAATATCACGCCAGCCGCTGACATTACATTGACCACGGTCGTAATATTCACCGTCATAATTTTTCCCTTCACCGCCAACCGCGACCACAGTGCCGTCTTTTTTTAAACCAACAGTATGACAATAATCGGCAGCAACCGCGACAATATCACGCCAAGTGCTGACATTACATTGACCAGATTTATTGTCTCCAACCGCGACCACAGTGCCGTCTTTTTTTAAACCAACAGTATGACTATAATCGGCAGCAACCGCGACAATATCACGCCAATCGCTGACATTACATTGACCAGAATAATTGACCCCAACCGCGACCACCGTGCCGTCTGCTTTTAAACCAACAGTATAATTATAACAGGCAGCAACCGCGACAATATCACGCCAGCCGCTGACATTACATTGACCACGGTCGTAATATCTACCGTAATCATCTTTCCCTTCACCGCCAACCGCAACCACAGTACCGTCTTTTTTTAAACCAACAGTATGATTATTACCGGCAGAAATACACGCTTGAAACTTAGCAATTTTCTTACGAATCTCGGCTAAAACAGTAATGCGTTCTTGCTCCTTTCGTTTTTTTTCGCGTTCTTCTTCTTCACGTTGTTTAATTTGCTCTTTTAATAAAATTAATGGTAATAAGCCCAGCAGAAAAGACAGTTCCGGTGTGCTGAGATTATTGATTCCATCCGTTGATTTTAAATCATCCCCATATATATCGGACAGCCACACGAGCAGCATGGAATCCTTTTCCGTTAGTGCTTTTTCAATAAGAGCTATCTGTGCACCGTTCTTCTCTTTCTTGAGTTCATCAGGGCTTTGATAATGCTTTGTTCCTATGGTAATGCCGCCGTCTCCCTGTAATTTCAAATATACCAATGCAAGCGCCCGTTTGGGTGAGTATTCCTTAAAGTATTTACAAAAAGCATCCGCCGCTTCCTTCCCCTGTGAACCTTCGGTGGCCGCAAGATACAGGTATAAATTTGCGTTGGGCTTTTTCAGATCTTCCATGTAATAAGCCGATTCCGCCATTATAGCGTCCGCTATGTCTTCACTGGTTTTGCAGATTTTTCCGCTCCGACTCTTGAAGGGTCTTTCCGAATCAAAGGTTAGAATCGCAGTGTAAAGCCCCGCATCTTTGTCTTTGACATACTGCGATGTGATATTCTGGATTTCATTGTACAGCCTTAGATTACCCGCTTTTTTAAACCACTCTTTTATTATGCCGTCGTAAAGGCAGGTTTTCCCTATGTCGGGGTATTTTTCCATAAGGTTGGCAAGCTCTTTGGGTGTTGTGGCGGATTCTGTATCGCTGAAATCCAGGGGATCATAAACCTTGCTTGCTTTCTGAGGGGCTTTGGGTTCAACCGCAAGGGCTTCGCCCTTAAGCCATTTTTGTACCTGTTCGTTTCCCCAGCGGTCTTTTCGTTTCGGTTTGATAAGCCCTTTTATTATCGTTGCGTAATCACTTGGCATATCAATAGGTAAATCTACTTCTTCATCATCGATCAAAGAATCACGCTTGGCGTCTCTAATACCCTTAAACGGTTTTTCACCAAGCCAGAGTTCAAGCATCGTTATCCCAAGTGCGAAATAATCGACAGACGGCGTTGCCATTACCTCTTTCCTGTTTGCTTTGTGCCTCAATTCAGGCGCAGCGTAAAGGTCGGTAACGCTGGCGGTTACCTCGACTTCTTCGTCATAACCTTCCATAACGCTTGAAATGCCGAAATCGGCAAGGACAATAGATGTTTTTATCGCGTCCCTAAAATAAATATTTTCAGGTTTTAAGTCCTGATAAATAACCTTATACCCGCTGTGCAGTTGTTCAAGCCCTTCGGTTATCATCTTTACAATGTTTTTTATTTTGGTCGTGTCGTGTATCGCGCCGTTACTTTTGAGGTACTGCTCAAGAGTGCCGCCTTCGGCATACTCCATGATTTCAAAATCCTGCTCGTTATATTTGCCAAAGTCATATATTTTAATAATTCTGTCCTTGGGTTTATCTTTAATTTTGGTTATAACTTTTTTCGCGGTATCGCTTAACGGCATATTGGGTTTGTAGAGTTTTAAAGCGTAAGGCTTGCCGTCTATACTTACCTTATAGACAACCGCTTCGCCTGAACTGCCTGAGATCGTACTTTCTATAACGCAGTTCTTGCCGTTCAAAACGATGGTCTGTCCCGAAGCGAAAACGACGTCGGCTTTTTTGGGGCTCGCTTTGGCAGACTGCATTCTTGCGGTTCCAGCGTCCATGCGGGCAGTGCCGCCATCCATTTTAGTCGTGCTTTGTTTGTTCATTTTTTCGGTACTCATTTTTTTTGCTCCTCTATACACTTACAGTTTGTTGAATTGCATTTTCAACCAGAGTATTTAAAGAGACCCCGCGAGCAGACGCAGTAAGAGCCAGTCTGCGGTGGAGATCGGCGCTGATACGAACATTAAAGGAACCCTTGAACGGCTTTTCGGGTTCTTTCCCTCGGGTGGCACAAAATTTTAAATACTCGTCTACTGCTTTGTGAAAATCATTGGTAATGGCGCTCACACTGTCGCCTTCAAATGATATAAGCGCTTTTATCCCAATAACTTTTCCGTGGAAAACAGCATCCTCTTCTGAAAATTCTACACTTCCGGTATAGTTTTTATAATGCAGATAGTTTCCTTGTTTTTTACCATTCATAATAATCCCCTTTCCGTCAAATTTGCGATAATATCATCAATTTGATACAGTTTTAAAATATTTCTTGGATGTGGTTTGTGTAACCGGATGTAATCTTCGGTTATATTCGTAAATACTACGCGAGATCCGCTTGTTTTTCCTGCCGTTTCCATTGAATACCCTAAAGACCGGAGCAATGTAGTTAATTCATCAAAGGTGAAATCAGTCGGACGAGACAGCAAGCGGCGGGTAAGTTTTTCTTTCTTACTCAATTCAACATCCTTAGTAACAGTATATCAAAAATCGCAATTAATTGCAACTGTTTTTAGTTGCATATTCGGCATTGCCTTGATTGTTATCCATTCTGTCAGTACTCATTCTTCTTTCTCTTCTATTTTTATAGTGATGATTGAAATATTATCAAGACCGCCATTTTCTTTTGCAATTTCCAAAAGCCTTTCTGCGGCCTGCAAGCCCTCGGCATCCGGCAGCATGAGCGTATCGGAAATTACATCGGGAGGGACAAGATCGTGCAAGCCATCGGAAGACAGAAGATATATGTCGTTATTTAAAAAAGGCTGTTCTATTTCCTCAAATTCGATGAACGCTGTGTCTCCGCCTCCTAATGCGTTGGTAATTATATTGGAAGGAGCGTCCGGGTTTCCGCCCGATTCCCTGAGTGAGTGATCTATCGTAAGACGGCGCAGTCCGCCGTCACGCAGCAGATAAATCCTTGAGTCTCCGGCATGGAAACGGAAAACTTTATTCCGGTAAACAAAAAGTCCGGCTATGGTACTTCCCATTCCCTGTGACATTAAATGATGGGTTTCCTGAGTATACACATCGAATACTTCTTTTAATTCCTGATTACTCAAGTCATCGGGAATTTTTTCAAGAATTTCTTTTAACCTGCTCAGAGCCATTTCGCTGGCTGCTTCTCCCTTGTCCAACCCGCCTATTCCGTCCGCTATCGCTATTACTGTTCTTTTACCGGCGTCAAATTCTTTTTGTCTTGAGCCGTCCCGAAACATTTCGTCATTAAGCAGAATCATGTCTTCGTTGGTTGGTTTTTTTAAGCCGATGTCGCAAATGCCGTAAACGGAAAGAATTGTTTTCATATACGTGTTGTCCCGCCTTCGGCTGTATCGTATGTTACCGTTAATTCGACATCCGCGATTTTTATCGTTGTACCGCTTGCAAGCGGATAGAGCGTATTTGGAACAAGCGCTGTTCCGTTGTAAGTTGTGCCGTTCGTGGAACCCATGTCCTGAATATGCCAGCCTGCGAGGGTTTTGATGATTTTGCAATGTGTGCCTGATACATAGTTGAAACGACTGAATACACTAGCAAAGGCTCCGTTCTTGCGCCCTATTATATCGCCGTCCCGTGCTTCGATCATTATGCCGTGTATTTGAGACGTAAGTTTTATTTTGTCGCCGTTTATGGCGCCGCCGGGGGCACTGGTGCTTTGCGGTACCGGCTGCGTACCCGAAACCACGCCTGCCGACGGAACCAATTCTTTACCGTCAAATATACAGCGCTTTCCCTTTCCGGGACGTCCGCATACCGAGCAGACCAGTATTTGCTCCCCGCATTGATCGCAGTAACGGGAATCATCGTCTATTGTTTCTTTGCATGAAGGGCATTGCATGGCATTCTCCTATATGGTCATATCCAAATCTTCCGGGCGCATGATTAATATTTCACGCTTTAGTTTTTCTTCGGGTTTTTGCATGGCAAGCACCCTGCCTGAAACATTTTCTCTTGTTTTATCAAATAATTGCCTTACGGTGCGGGCATTCGCAAACTGGGCGTTTCTTCCGGCATATAATTTGTCCAATCTTTTTTGCAGAGCTTCGTCAAAGCCGGGAGCAAATTCAATTTTTCTCTTTTTACACATTCCTATAAAAATTTCCCGCATTTCGGATGTATCGTAGTCGTCAAAGTTGATGTAATCCGAAAACCGCGATTTAAACCCGCTGTTAGATGCTAAAAATTCATTCATCTCTTTGGTATATCCGGCTGCTATAACTACAAATTTTCCCCTGTCATCTTCCATTCGTTTAAGAAGCGTATCCACCGCTTCCTGCCCGAAACTGTCCTGCGGTCCCTGTTTCAGCGAGTATGCTTCGTCTATAAAAAGGATGCCGCCCATAGCGTTGTCGCATTGCTGCGCCACCAGCTTGGCTGTCTGACCCACATAGGATGCCACGAGTTTCCCTCTGTCCGCTTCTATCAAATTGTTGGTGGGAAGCATGCCTACAGCCTTGAACACGTCGCCCATTATCCGCGCGACAGTCGTTTTTCCCGTGCCGGGGTTACCCATAAAAACAAAATGCTTGGCAAGCGTTTCCGTTTCGCCGATAAGTTTTTGGGCCTGCAAAGAGTTGGTTATTTTGGTTACAGCGTCCTTGACCGATTTAAGCCCCACCAGCGTGTTGAGGTCTTTGAGCGCATCGTCTATGGAAACCATTTTATCGGCAGTCGTACCGGGAATATCTTCCGGGAGAAAGGTAAGGGTGTCTTCTTTTGACATGTTTGCAATATCCGCCGAGGACAAACGTTCCGCCTGATTCTTTCTCGCCTCGTCCAGAAGGTTCCTCGCTTCCCTTCCGTTGGCAAAATCTTTGGTTTTGCGTGCGCACCTGTCTTTGAAGAAAGCGACAATCTTAACGCTTGTCTCCGGCGGCACTATAAAGCGCTGTTTCTTGGCAAGGGATTCAAATATCGCCGCGAGTTCTTCCGGACTGTAATCTTCAAGGTTAAAATATTTTGTAAACCTGCTTTTTAAGCCTTCGTTAGCTGTAAGGAATTTTTCCATCGGGCTTTTGTATCCGGCAACCACGACCATGAACTTGCCCCGGTCGTCTTCCATCCGTTTAAGCAGGGTGTCGATACATTCCTGGCCGAAACTGTCGCTGTCATTTTGTTTTAATGTGTACACTTCGTCAATAAAGAGTATTCCCCCCGCCGCCTGATCGCAGGCGTTGTTGGTAAGAGGCGCGGTCTGGCCTACGTAACCCGCGACCAGCTTGCTTCTGTCCACTTCAACAACATGACCGGAATCCAGCAAGCCCAGCCCTTCGAATATTTTTCCAAGCAGCCTTGCCACCGTGGTTTTGCCGGTGCCCGGATTGCCGGTAATGACAAAATGCTGGGCGGGTTTGTCCGTCTTGACGCCTTTCTTTTCCATTTCGGCGATCTGGTTTAACTGCGTGTAAAGGCTCTTTATTTCTTTTTTTAACGCGGTCATACCGATAATAGCGTCAAGCTCCGCCATGATTTCCTGTATGCTTTTCTTTTCTTCAACCTGCCCTGTAATATCCTCAGGCAGAATTATTTTATCGGAAGCCTTTCTCAGGTAGTAACAATTCGTTATTGATTGGGCTTCTTTAATGGCAAGATAGCCGTTTATGGATTTAACGTTGTTGTCCGGCTTCCTTAATTCCTTGTAGAGGTAGCGGAACCGCTGGAGGAGTTTTTCGGAAAATGCGGGGCTGAATGTAAAACTTTGTTTTTTCAATTCGTTCTCTGTAATTTTTACATACTGGTCCGGCGTGTAATCGGGGATAATAAATATTTTTTCAAAACGGTTGACAATTTGTTTGTTTGCCGATTCGGAGCTTTTTACCATTTCTCGCAGACCTGTAGAAAGACCTGCCATGAGTACGACAGGGTCATTTTCGTTGGTATCCATCGCGTCAATGAAATGGGAAAAAGCATGCGTTGCCTTACCTTCGGAATCAAGGAGCTTTTGGGCATTGTCAACAAAAAGCATCCCGCCCTTTGCTTTTTGAAAAAGGCTGTCAATATCTTTTTTGGACATTCCGTTGAGACTCGCGCCGTCTGCTTTTTCAGGTTTACTTTTTGTGATCATGCCGAATTTAAAAAACAGATCGGCGATGAGATTGGAGATTAGCGTCTTTGCGGTGCCGGAAGAGCCGATGATGATTGTGTCGTAAGGGAAACGGGTGC
>Ga0268262_10004883_pt1 | contig 13573 bp, 11 predicted proteins | sample TergutNc150P3_FD_190354 | JGI IMG/M metagenome (GOLD analysis project Ga0268262, IMG submission 190354) | Nasutitermes corniger P3 segment gut microbial community from laboratory colony in Florida, USA - Nc150 P3 (SPAdes) (version 2) | ecosystem: Host-associated > Arthropoda: Insects >... | reverse complement strand
GGGTTTCTCGGGTTTTTGGATTGGTAACAAGTTCCGGATCGGTTAGCCGGCGGATTTCCGAGCGCAGGCCACCGTAATGGGCTTTCCCGATCTCCATCATCCGCAGATGTTTCTGTTCATCCATCCAGTAAATTTCGTATACACCACCCACCGCCGGAACCTTGGAATTGATAGACCAGCGTTCGGCCAGGCAAAGGGGAGACCATTGGATATCGTAATAAACGTTATCTTTCTTTACCTTGGTGTTGATACCTAAGCCCATAGGTACAGTATATCACTAAAATGTTTACTTTTCCATACAAGCAAAACACATAAAATGTATGAAAAATCATACGTTTTTGCCTTTCTTCCCTGAAAAGGCTAAATACAAGAATTTGTAACTCTTTATATTATAAGGAATTACAATTTGTTTTTTGTTATAAGGAAAGTTGGCACGAATTTTGCTAGTAAATAAGTAGAGAAAGTGATTTCTATAGGAGGAACCAAAAAACTTGAAAAGAGAGAGAAACCTAAAAGATAATGATACTTTGATTGCCTATGTTAACCAGATTCGGAACATTCCGCTTTTGTCTTTTGCCGAAGAACTGGAACTTTCCGAATGTATTCAAAAAGGCGATGAAGCAGCTCGTCAGAGGTTAATTGAAGCCAACCTTAGACTTGTTGTAAAAATTGCCAAGGCCTATAGCAATAAGGGTGTTCCCCTTTTGGATTTGATCCAGGAAGGCAATATGGGCCTTATCAGGGCGGTTGAAAAATATGATTATACCAGGCAGTTGCGATTTTCAACCTATGCTACATGGTGGATCCGCCAGGCGATTACCAGGTACCTGACTGACAGAAAGCGAACAATTCGCCTTCCGCACAGAAAGGAAGAAATTCTTCGCAAGGTTAATCAGGCATACAATGTTTTGACACAGCAGAATAAAAGGCCGCCCAAATACAACGAGATTGCCGATGAGATTGGCGTTCCGGTGAAGGATGTGGAATTTGTCCTTTCACTGTCCAACGAAATTATTCCTTTGGAAACCGAATGGGGTGTCGAGGAGAGTACCTTTATGATTGAGCATCTTGCCGATCATACTTACAGCCCTGAACCGGTGTTGATGAAGAAAAGCTCAAGGGAAGAAACTTTCAGGATACTGAATCAGCTGAAAGATCAGGAAAAGGATGTCCTGATTTACAGGTACGAGCTTAACGGAGGCAAACGCCGCACCCTTAAAAACATAAGCACCAAGCTGGGAGTGTCAACTGAAACGATAAGGCAGATAGAACTCAGGGCACTGCAAAAGCTCCGCGACAACGCCAAGGATCTGAGACTTTATGTGGAAGGCACTTAATTTAGCATACTGTTGCCGCAAACGGCCAAAATTGCTGAGGCATTCTGCATCTCACCCTGCTAAAGCAGGCAAACAACCTGATGGATGGAGAACTTGTATTCGCAGGCGGGTTTAATACCCCGCCCTTCATGGCGAAGTTGTTGATTTCCGTTTTGCCAAAGCCTTTCTGCGTGCCTGAAACTCAGAGGCAATGCTACCCACGGAATCAAAGGAAATGGCGATAAGCACGACAAAACCCGAAACTGCTGTCTGCCAGTAAGTATTAACATTAAAAAGAACAATCATATTTTGAATTATCGCGAGGATACACGCCCCCAAAAAAGCGCCAAAGGGATTACCGATTCCGCCAGTAAGAGCAACTCCTCCAATTACCGAAGCGGCAATGGAATTCATAACCCAAATGTCCCCAATGCTGGGTTGCGAATTGCCAAGCCGGGTGATCATCAAAAGACCGGCGATGGCGCTTAAACCGCCCATCATTGCAAAAACAGCTGTTCTTATAAGGGCGACATTGATACCCAGAATTTTAGCCGCTTCCTTATTATTGCCGATGGCATACATATACCGTCCAAAGGCGGTCTTCTGAGTAAAAAACAGCACCAATACCAGAATGATAAGAGCAATAATAAAAGGAATTGGGATTCCCGCCACCGCACCGCGTCCTAGGTAATGGATACTTGCAGGAATACCAACTATCGCCCTTCCCTTGGAAATTACCAGAGTAATACCAGCGTATACTCCCTGAGTGGCGATAGTAACAATCATGGCATTAAGTTTAAGCTGAGTAATAATAAGGCCATTTATTATACCGAAAAGAATACCGAACAAAAGGCTGATAAAAAGGGCAAGGTAGGGTGGAAACTGTAATTGCAGCATCATAATCCCACCAAGCATTCCAGAAAGAGTAGCAATCTTGCCGACTGACAAATCCAACTCCCCCAAAAGCAATAGGCAGGACTGCCCTGTGGCGATTATCATCAAAAAGGAAAGGTCGCGAATCACCGATTGCAGATTATAGGCAGTCAGAAAATTCGGCGAAACTACTGCTGCTATTACAATCAACACAACAAGAACCATGGCAATATTTATCACCTTGCTTTTTTGTACAGTCTGTATCAAACCGCCGATGGAATTATTCATAAATCATTCAGCTCCTTGTATGCCCATAATGGCGTTCATTATCATTGTCTTGTCAAAGGGGGCGGCAAATTCACCGACCTTCTGTCCAAAATAAACGGTGATCACTTTGTTTGAACAACGTAACACTTCATTCATTTCGGAAGAAATGAGGATAACACCGATCTGTTTCTCTTCGGCAAGACGTTTCATCAATTTATAAATTTCAACCTTTGAACCGACATCGATGCCTTTAGTCGGCTCATCGAAAACCAGTATTTTCGGACTGGCAAACATGGCACGTCCGATAATTACTTTTTGTTGATTGCCCCCGGAAAGAAAACGGATATGCTGATTATAGGAAGCAGTTTTTATCTCGTATGTTTTTATAACTTCTTCCGTAAGCCTGGTTTCTGCTTTTTTGGAAATAAGAAATACTCGCTTTATTTTGTCCAGCAGGGATATAGTTATATTTTGTTTTACCGAAAGATCGGGCAGTATTCCCTGTTGTTTACGCTCTTCGGGCATATATATAAATCCCCCGGCTACTGACCGGGTAGTACTGCCGAAAGTCCAGCGTTTGCCTTCAATAAACACTTCGCCAGCCCATACCGGCAAATACCCCAATATAGCCTGCATGATCTCGGTGCGTCCGCTTCCTACCAGACCGGAAAACCCAAGTATTTCGCCTTTATGCAATGTGAAATCAATATTGTCGAATTTTGCACCGCAAAGTCCCTTTACTTCCATTAGTTTTTCACTGGTTACTTTTTCCGATTTATAAGTTTCTTTTTGATCGATGTTGCTGCCAACCATATGCGAAATGACCCAGGGAATATCAACGTCTTTTATTTCTGCGCCGGTTACCCTGACTCCGTTACGTAAAACGGTAAGCTCGTCGCCTATGTCGAAAATCTCTTCCAGTTTGTGGGAAATGAAAATAATCGCCTTACCCTGGGCTTTGAGTTCCCGTAAAACAACAAAAAGCCGCTCTACTTCCGCGGTGGTAAGGCTGGTAGTAGGTTCGTCAAGCATCAGAATTTTCGCGTTTGTATTTGTCATGCTTCTGGCAATTTGTATCAACTGTCGGTTGGAAACGGAAATGTTTTTTACCGTATCGCCCGGATTCGCCGTTATCTTAAACCGTTCAATCCACGGCAGGGCTTTTAATCGCAATTCTTTTTTATTTACTATCCTTTTTACACCGTTTTTTTCATAGGGCATAAATATATTTTCCGCTACGCTCATCTCGCTGAAAAGATCAAGCTCCTGCGGCACGTAAGCTATTTTATTAAAATATTCCCTGTCTTTTTTATTAAAGAAATCAACTTTTTTACCTTCAATGAAAATTTCGCCTTCGTCAACCGGGAATATACCAGTTAATATTTTTATCAGCGTACTTTTTCCGGCTCCGTTCTCCCCGATTATGCAGTGTATTTTGCCCGGCTGAATGTTAAGGCTGACCCGATCCAGAGCAATTACGCCGGGAAACGCCTTGGTAATATTGCGGGCTACCAGTGTATCCATGTTTCAATGAATATCTCCGGATCCGTTTCAGATCCGGAGAACATCCGATCCCTTATTTTCCGATGCCGTATTTTTTGAGGTTTGCGTCTTTCAGAGTAATGTTCTTTGCCTCGGCAAGAGCGTCATCAACATTATCTTTGGTAACCAGATCGATGCCGGTGTTGATTTTCAACGGAACGCGGTTTCCCATGGATTGCTGCCAAATCAGCATAACAACCTGTGAACCTTGAACCGCGGTGGGTGCGGTTGATGTTCCATCCAAAATTCCTTCCTTAATCAGTTCAAGGGTTTCGATCATGCTTTCAAGGCCGACAACATGAATCTGTCCTTTTTTGCCTGCTTCCCGTACTGCGTTTCCAACGCCGATAGGATAAGCCGCATTTGAACCAATATACCCGACTAAATCGGGATTGGCGGCAATAACAGCGGCAGCCTGCTGCTGGGCAGTTTGGATATCATCGTTGTCAACGCCACCCTGAATTAGAGTGATATTGGGGTATTGTTTGAACCAATCCCAATAATACTGATACCGAGCCTCATGATTCGGCGCGGTAGGAACGCCGCGCATTATAGCGACTTTGCCCCGGTAGTTGATGGCCTTTGCCAGGCACTCAGCGGCTACACGCGCCTGATCTTCGGACGGGCTACCTACCTGGGGTATACCGGAATTATCCGGCGCTTCTGCGTCAAAGAACACCACAGGTATACCCTGGCGGCGGACCTCTTCGATTACTGCGGCGGTTCCATTGTAATCAAGCAAGTCTATCGCGATACCTGTTGGTTTAGTCGCGGCAGCCTGTTGAATAATCGAATTCTGCTCGGCCACATCGGCTGTAGTCGGCGCACGGTAATCAATGGTGATCTTCCGCCCAATCTGCCTGCCAAGCTCGTCAGCCTGAAGTCGTGAATAGGCAACCAAATCATCAAACCAGGGATGCACTACTTTGGGAACCACCACAATGCGCATCTCTGCTCCACCGGCAGGACCGCTTACTGTAGCAGCCTGTTGTCCGCCGCCGCTCTGCTGGCAACCAATGAATAGACATGCAATAACCAGTATCATTACTGCAAAAATCCATTTTTTCGACATACTATTCCCCCTATTTCTCATATGTTTTCCGGCAACGCCGGATTTTCCCTATCACACTGAACTTTTGTTATGAACAAAAACATTTATAATTATTACAACCTCACTTAACCGATTTGTAAAGTTGTTGCAAAATAACCGATTATGCAAAAACCGCCGCAAAAATGTATATTTCACACCCTCGATAACCAAAAACCATAATCAACTACAAAATAAAACGCATTTTACAGCTAATTATTCCATAAAATTATGGTATACCTTAACCATTAAGTCAAGCGTTTTCAATCAAATGTTTTTTCTCAAACAAAAGGTTTGTTTATGCATTTCCGCACATTATCCGATCTGGGGGTTATCAACCTCGATTTTATCGACCTTTTGAAAAGGCGCAAGGGTAGAAACCATGCGGACTACAGCGGTAGATTTATTAATCACATAATGAACCTCATTAGGTTCTATGTGAATGAGCTGACCATGGTTAAGGGTATGAGCTGTCCCGTCTACAACGATTGTAACGGTTCCTTCAAGGATATAAAAGTTTTCTTCCATCACTTCATGGTAATGGGCACGAAAATCCTGACCAGGCATGAATTGTACCAGAGCGAAATTCATTCGAGGTCCTTGCATGAGGTATTTTGGGCCGGAATCTCCGAACCTGTATTCCTTGTCTTTTTCATCAACTATGAACATATTATTCTCCTTAAACAATAAAAGTATCGGGCAATTACATTCCCGGCGCGACCCACATATACTTTGTTATCTTTTCATCACTAAGTTGCAACTGTGGCGCGTAAGCCGCCTTCCATTTCTCGAATGCCACCTCGTAAATTTCCTGGTTCTTTTTATCAGGTAAAAACGTTTTTTCTATCTTAGCCAGTTTGCGGGCAGTTTCCTTAATATCCGCATACAGCCCGATTCCCTTACCGGCCATGATGGCGGCTCCCAGCGCGGTTGCTTCCTTCACTACCGGAACTTCAACCGGAATGCCAAGTACATCCGTCAGTATCTGAGACCAAATACCGCTCTTTGAAGCGCCGCCCGCGAACACAATTTTTTCAGGGCGGTTACCCGTTGCTGCTTCCACCAGCCGCAGATGCCCCAGCGTTACAAGAGCTGTGTTTTCCATAATTGCGCGATAAAACGTAAACTTATTGTATTTTTCAGGGTTAAGCTCAAAATTGATAAAGCCTGGAGCAGCGTGTTTCCAATTGATGTAGTTCATAACATCGGAGAAGGTGCAGATCATGCCATAACTGCCTACCGGAATATCCGCTGCTGCCTTGTCCATAATTGCGTATGGGTCGGTGTTTTGTTCGGCGGCGATACGTTTTTCTTCGGTACAGAAGGCGTCCCGGTACCAGCGCATTACAAGCCCAGGATTGAAAGCCAGCGCCTCGTATTGCCATAGATTATCCAAAGCGTGGCAGTTTACCCGAACGTCACATTTTGGAGAACATTTTCCCGTATCCGTATTGTACTCGTACTGCCAAAAACTTCCGCCGAAAATAGCCGCTTCGTTGGCATTAACAATGCCGATCCCGACAGTACCAAGCTGACAGTCGCCCCCACCGACAACCAAAGGAGTACCTTCAATCAGACCGGTTTCTGCTGCACCGCTTTTTGATACCTTCGCGACGATCGTTCCGCTTTCCATAACATCGGGGAAAATATCATCCCGAAGGCCGCAACGGCGGGCTATACTCTTATCCCAGTTTCTGGTTTTAAGATCAAACAGGCCGGTGGTTGAGCCGTTACTGGGTTCCACTGCCAACACCCCTGAAAGGCGGTAAATGATCCAGTCATTGAACATACCGATTCGGGCAATTTTGTTATACACATCGGGTAGATTGTTTTTTACCCATAAAAGCCTGGGCAACGCGCCAAGGGCAAAGGTTTGCCCCGATTCAAGATACAATTCCCGTTCAAGATTGGGATCTATTAACTTAAGCTGCGCAACTTCTTTTCCCGAACGGGCATCCACATTAGAGCATGCCCATATTTCCTTTCCCGCTGAGTCGTAGAGCAGGATCCCTTCCCGCATACAGGTAGTAGATAAAGCCGCTATTTCACCGGCTTTAATTTCATTTTTCGCAAGAACTTCTCTAATACAATAGCGGGTTAGGTTCCAGTTGGTTTCCCAGTCAAAGTCCATACTACCTGGAAAACGGGGATCTTCCAAATGTTTCCATTCCCGCTGAACACAGTCCATTTGCTTGCCCTGAATGTCAAAAAGAACTGCACGGACACTGCCGGTCCCTGCGTCAACTGCCATAAGATAATTACCGGACATTGATATCCTCCTTAAATTAATTCGCCTTATTGTCAATTAGCCACTGAGCTGTATCCTCATCGGTTATAAAGATGCCTATATATCCCATCGTGAGGGCGCCCTTAATCGCCTCGCGCTTGTTCTTTCCCGCCGCCACAGCGGTAACGTTTGTTAGCGATTTAAGCACATTAAGTGGAGTAGTTACCAACCGTTCTTCCAGAGGTGTAGCCAATACATTCCCCTGTTTATCAAAAAAATGACAGAGTATGTCCCCTACAGCGCCATGCATCTTCAGATATAAAAAGTCATTTTTAGAAAGCGCTCCGGCATTTAGGACTGTTGCCTCGTCATTCATGCCGCCGATCCCGATGACAGTGAAAGATGCCAGAGGCGCCATGCGCACAATTTCCATGACCGAATGTTCTGCAGCAATAGCATCGACCATTTCTTTTGAAGAGACCACCAGCGGTGCAGGGATAAGAAAAAGTCGGGCGTTAAAAATATTGGACTGGATATTTGGAAGATAGATGCTTACTCCGCCGGTCAGGGAAATACAGGATATGGGGTTTTTTGCATTTTTGGCAAGGTTATTCAAGGTTTTTCTCATTGTATCTCCATAGCCTATATTGAGAAATGAATCAGGTGTTATCCGGCTTTCAATATACATAGCTGCCGCCTCTGCAACAGTGTTGTTTATTTCTGTTATTGGCATATTCTGAGAAGTGGGGATGATAAAGGAATCTTTAAGATTATACGCTTCAATGATCTGTCTTTCCAGCTTCATACGGTGGACATTATCTTCCCGCATGGTGATTTTTATAACCCCGGTTTGTTTCGCTTTGTCCAGAAGGCGAATAACCCTCATACGGGATATGCCAAGCATTCCGGCTATCTGTTGTTGAGTCTTCTTTTCAAGAAAATAAAGCCATGCGGTCTTTAGCATTAATTCTTCTTCAAAATCCATACTTTTTCCGGAAATTTTAATTTAACGCCATGAACAATTATATCATATCAAAACAATTATATCAAGTACAAATTTTACTAAATGTTAAAATCTTAAAACACATACCAAAATACGCCGTAAAACGGGTGGTTTTTACGGGTTAGCTCAAAAGCTACTTGACAAATGGAAATACAGATGATATTATAGTATTTCCTTTGAATAAATGTTCATACTAACAGGTATTGTTTTGTTTCAAAGCTTGGAATTGAAACAAAGTAAATTGCTTAAGAAGGAATCTTATGGAAGAAATCCGTCAGGTAGCCTCAGGAGCTGAACCCATACTTTCGATTCATAATATCTATAAGTCCTTTGGAAGCAATGCAGTTCTATGCGGGATAAATCTGGACATATTTCCGGGAGAGGTTCTGGCACTTATCGGAGGTAATGGCGCCGGTAAAAGTACCCTTGTAAAAACTGTTATGGGTATCTACAAACCCGATTCTGGGAAGATTTCTATTGGCGGTGAACCCCTTGAATTTTCAAAGCCCTCGGCTTCGCTGAATAGAGGCGCTTATCTTATTCCCCAGGAACCGATGCTCTTTCCAAATATGACGGTGGAACAAAATGTACTTATGGGCTTTAAGGAGAAGCCGGCGATTCTCCGCGTGAAACTGGCGGATCTTGTAAAACAACTGGGCTGGAAACTGGATCTTTCCCGTAACGCCCGTACCCTTTCAATAGCTGAACAGCAGCTTGTCGAGATTCTTCGGGGCTTGCTGCGCGAAGCGCGGCTGCTATTTCTTGATGAGCCTACAAGCGCCCTTACTTTTGATGAAGTGAATTCATTGTTCGCCGTCATAGAAAATCTCAAGAAAAAAAATATTGGCATTGTGTATATTACCCATCGCTTAAACGAAGTCTTTATGATAGCAACCCATATCGCAATCATGCGAGATGGGCAAATTACCCTTTCAGGCAGGGTTTCGGAATTTACCCATGATATGCTGGTAAAAGGCCTTTTACCTGAGGACTTTACCGAGCGCCAGTCTACGGAAAAAAACAACACCAGAGCAGCCAGTGACACAAAACCTGTTTTCGAATTGAGAAATCTTTCTGGCTATGGTTTTTCGGACGTGAGCCTTTATATCTATCCCGGCGAAGTGCTGGGAATCTGCGGCGTTGTTGGCGCAGGACGGACGGAATTAGCCATGACAATTTTTGGCAGAGATGATGTAATATCTGGTCATGTACTTCTGGATGGAAAAGAAATAACCGGAATGAAAACCAGCGATATTATTAAAAAAGGAGTCAATTACGTGCCGGAAGACCGCTTTCTGAACGGTATTTTCAGAATAAGCCATCTGGCCGGAAACCTCAGTTCTGCCTGCCTTGAATCCCTATCCCGTTTTTTCCTAAATTCGACCGCAGAACGAAATTTGGCTGAAAAGTACATTTCTGACTTTAGAATCAAGGCTACAGGTATACGGCAGGAAATGGGCGGCATTTCCGGAGGCAACCAGCAGAAGGTGGTTATTGGCAGATCGCTTTCCACGGTTCCCAGGCTGGTGATCCTTGATGAGCCGACCCGTGGTATTGACGCCGGTGCGCGTGGAGACATTTACGCTATTATAAACAAATTGAAAGAGCAGAATGTGGCGGTGCTGCTTATCTCGTCTGACATGGAAGAAATTGTCGAGTTGAGCGACCGGGCTCTGACCATGTTTCAGGGCAGGGTAAACCAGGAATTTTCAAAAGAAAATATTACACAGGACAACTTGATGAGAGCTTCGTTTGGGGTACTTAAGGAAAGCGGAACATGAGCCGGGAATTTTCAGGCGGAATAAAAAGATTTTTCAAGATTCGTGAACTTAGTTCACTATCCTTTGTAATAATTCTGTTTCTTTTTGTAGGCATCTTTAACCCCGGGTTTCTTTCGCTTCAAAATATCCTTTTAATTCTGAATGACAGCGTCGTGTTTGCCATGCTGGCAATGGGCATTTCGTTTGTAATTATCACCGGGGAAATTGATGTTTCCATTGGAGCAATTACCGGATTGTGCGCGGCTGTGACTGGCTCCATGGTACGGGACGGAGTTCCCTGGGCTCAGGCTATGGCGTTTGCGCTGTTGTTGGGTCTAATATGCGGCCTGGTAAACGGCCTTGGCTGTCAGTATTTGAAAATTCCATCCATCATTATCACCCTTGGAACCGCCGGTATTATCCGGGGAATTATCTATTTGTATACCGAAGGCCGCTGGGTAACCAGTATCCCGGATGGCTTTATCTACATGGCCAGGATTTCTTTTATCGGGATTTCGGTGTTTTACTGGTTGGCGTTGATCATTGCCGTCGTGGGAACTTTCATCATGTCAACGACGAGGCAGGGGCGGTACTTTGCCGCCATAGGGGACAATACCACTTGTGCCGTATTCCTTGGAATCCCGGTGCGTTTTACCAAGACGCTCTCCTTTGTGTTATGCGCGTTTTTTTCTGCGATTGGAGGAATAATGTTTGCCAGCAGGGTGGGTATGGTGGCACCTATTGCCGGGACAGGCTATGAGATGCGGGCAATCGCTGCCTGTGTTCTTGGGGGAGTGAGTCTTTCAGGAGGAGTAGGCTCTCTCATGGGCGCGTCTATAGGTGCGCTTATCATGGCGTCCATACGCCCCATTCTGGTATTTTTGAATTTTTCAGCCGATGATGACATGATTACCGGAACCATTCTGATAATTATTATTGTCGCGGACGCATTGTTGCAACAGCAAACCGTGGAACGGGCAAGAAGACAGAGGCTGTTGGCGAAAAGCGCGGCCAGTACGGCTCCCGGGAAGGTGGAATATGAAAAACCTGCTTGAAAGGGGTCGTTTTTTTCTGCGTTGGGAGTTTTTTCTTGTAGCGTTGCTCCTTCTGGAAATTTTAATCTTTGGTTCTTTGAATCCCAGGTTTTTGCGGCCAAGAGTGTTGTTTGGCAGCATTAACGACTTTTTATCAATTTGCATTATTTCTATGTTTGTCACCTTTGTGCTGATAACGGGAGGCATGGATATCCAGGGCGGTTCTATTGTGGGCCTATCGTCGGTTATGGTAGGTATACTCTGGCAACAGGCGGGAATGAATATCTGGGTTGCGTGCATCGCCGCGATGATGGCCGGCATGGCATGCGGGCTATTCAGCGGTTTTCTTGTAGCCTACGCGAAAGTCCAAGCTATGGTTGTAACTCTGGGAGGTTCCTTTTTCTATGCCGGGGTTGCAGTAACTCTGACCAAAATCGCCAAAGTGGAAGCCTATAAAGGGATCAGTGGTTTTCCTGGTAGTTTTGTTTCTTTTTCCAGCATGCGTTTTTTTGGCATTCCTTTTCAGTTTATTATATTCGTGCTCCTGGTATTTTTTTGTTATATTTTGCTTCACAGGACCAGATACGGCCGTTATATATATCTGTGCGGTATCAATCAAAATGCGGCGGAGTATTCGGGAATTAACAGTAGACTGGTAATTATGAGCACGTATATGCTTGCGGGGATAGGGGCGGCTGTGGCGGGAATTATTTTAACATCCTATCTTGGGACAGCCAAGGCTGATTTTGGCAGGGAACTGACTCTACCAATTATTACCGCGGTTGTTTTAGGCGGGACCTCCACCCTGGGAGGCAGGGGAACCGTTATAGGTACCGCCTTGGCGGCTCTGGTTATCGGCGTTATGCGATTTGGGCTTTCCATGGTTGGAATAGTTCCTCAATACCAGGATATTCCGGTGGGAATTTTGTTGATCATTGCCGTAGCCATGAGAGGCATGGCCGCGGACTTTTCCGTTTCCGATCTTTTTAAGAAGTCGCGATCTCCGGTTGTTAACCGGATCGAAAAAAAATGAGTTTGTGTGTAGGAGAGAGACAAATGAAAAGATTCACTTTCGTTTTTTTGGCGCTGGTTATGTTGCTTGCGCCAACCTGCCTGTTTGCCAGAGGACAATCTGCGGGTAAATCCAGTGGCCCAAAGACCATCGTATTTATTCCGAAGATCACCGGAAATGCGTTCTTCGAGTCCGCCAATGACGGCGCTCAGGCGCATGCTAAAGCAAATGGCTACACAGTGCAGTATGTGGGAAGTCAGCAGGCTTCCGTTGCGGAACAGGTCAGGTTTATCCGTCAGGCTATCGCTCAGGGAGCCGACGGTATCTCTGTTTCGTCACTGGACGCTACTGGTTTAGACGTGGCGATGAAGGAAGCCATGAAAGCGGGCCTTTCGGTTACAACCTGGGACTCGGATGTTTCAGGCGACGCGAGGACCGTAATGGTTTCTCAGGGAACTCCAGACATTTTGGGTAAAATGCTGGTGGATATGGGAGTTGACGCTCTGAAAAACCGGGGCAAGAATCCCGACAATGACGCCATCAAATATGTTTGGCACTATTCCCAGGCAACCGTAGCGGATCAAAATTCATGGCATGTGGCAGGCGAAGCTTATATCAAGCAGAAGTATCCCAAGTGGGTAAATGTTCGCTCGGACAATTATTACAGTAACCAGGATCCCGAACAGGCTCTTAGCGTTGGTCAGGCAATCCTCCAGTCCAATAGCGACATTGATCTCATTATTTGTAATGACTCCACAGCCCTTCCCGGCCAGCTTCAAGCCGCTCAGAACCTCGGGAGAAACAAGAATAACGTTACAATTACCGGTTTTGCTCCTCCGAACTCCATTAAACCGTTTGCCCGCGCGAATGTTGTAGAGCGCTGGGGCCTCTGGGATTCAGGTCAGCAAGGCGCGTTGGGATGCTACCTTGCCTTCTATCTGGCTTCAGGAAACAAAATTACCGTTGGGGATAAAATTACTGTTCCCGGTATCGGAACTGTTGAGGTACTTCCCAATACGGTGCTTGATCCCAAAGCCTATACTTCTCCCAACTCAGGAGTGGTACTCCTTCCCGAGCGGGTAGTATTCACCCTTGATAACATGGATAAGTACAATTTCTAAAAAGAGGAATCATCATGCCTGATATTGACGGAACCAAGGTAGAGAAAAATTATCATACTGACATTCCATTTAAGGCGAGTGGGAATTTTCACGTTAAAGGCGCGGCGAATCTTGACTGGGGGATGAAGAAACATTTAACCAACATATTTAATCCCCAAAGCGGTAACACAGTGATGTTTGCCTTTGATCACGGCTATTTTATGGGTTCTGTATCCGGCCTTGAACGGCTGGATATACTCATACCAAGCCTGATTGATCATGTGGATGTGCTGATGGCTACTCGAGGGGCGCTCAGAACTTGTGTTGAGCCGAATTTCAGAAAAGGCATTGC
>Ga0268262_10004882_pt1 | contig 13576 bp, 25 predicted proteins | sample TergutNc150P3_FD_190354 | JGI IMG/M metagenome (GOLD analysis project Ga0268262, IMG submission 190354) | Nasutitermes corniger P3 segment gut microbial community from laboratory colony in Florida, USA - Nc150 P3 (SPAdes) (version 2) | ecosystem: Host-associated > Arthropoda: Insects >... | reverse complement strand
TGAACCCATTTAAGAGGGAAGTCTACATCACCGCCTATGGTCAGGGGGATAAAAGAAAATGCTCAATTATTACTGGTTATGAGGTTTATATAAAACGGGCTGAACGTACCGGCAAACTTGACGGCTGGAAGGTATGGACGGAAGGCGAAGGCAAGGCTATGAAAGCTGTAGTAGAAATTTACCGGAAGGATCAAAAACACCCTTTCCAGCATGAAGTCTATTACACCGAATGTGTCCAGTTTAACAAAGAGGGTTATCCCAATGCGATATGGGCAAAGCAGCCAAAATTTATGACAAAAAAGGTTGCTATCGGCCAGGCTTTCCGTTTGTGTTTTCCTGATGATTTAGGCGGTATGCCATATGAGGAAGCAGAATTGCCGCAGGGCGAGCGCAATGTAACGGAAACAAAACAAGAAACCAGCAGCCTTGTCGATGAAGCTTTATCGCCGACCGAAGGCGAAGAAGATAGTAAAGGCAATGTACACCATGAGCCTACGCAACAAGAGCTTTTAGAGCATATCAAAACCATTGTTTTTGCATTGAACCCCGACAAACTGCCTTATTTTACCGGCAGCGAAAAGGCAATGGAAAAAGCTATTGTAGAAGGCGCTGAAAACCTTCAGGCGCTTAAAAACCAATGCGAGCGCCTGCAAACTGAATTGGCAAAACGGGAAAAGGAATATGAAAGAATTCCTTTTGAAGATGTTATACCGGCTATGTATAAAGAGTCGGAAGATATTTATTAGGAGCAAAAATATGGATTTGAATCGAGTAGTTTTGATTGGACGCTTAACAAGGGACGCCGAGCTAAGGCAAAACGGAACCACCGTTAGCAGTTTCTCTATAGCAGTAAACCGCAAGAAGAAACAAGGCGATGAATGGGTAGACGATGTAAATTTTTTTGATGTTTGCCTCTTCGGAAAACAGGCTGAATCGCTCCAAAAGTACCTAACAAAAGGCAAGCAGATCGCCATTGACGGCGAGCTGAAACAAGACCGCTGGGAAAAGGACGGGCAGAACAGGTCAAAGGTTGTGGTTATTGCCAATTCCGTACAGCTATTAGGCGGCGGCTCGGGCAATGAATCATCCAATAGCCATGATAACTTTGTGCATGGCAAGGCTTGGTAAAGCGATAAATGCCCCTATTATTAGAAACTGAATTAAAGCCCTGTCCCCATTGCGGAGGGGAGGCGGCGTTAATTTTTACAGATAACCCTCCTTATTGGTTTGCGGTTATATGCACAAGTAATATAGGCGTAAAATGTTATGCAACCAATAGGGGAGAAACGGAGGAAGAGGCAATCGCCGCATGGAATAAAAGGGTGCATGAAAATTCTCATAACTGATAAAAATACCTTTTCCGGCGCAAACTTAATCATTGGCAAATACTATAATGCTGAGCTTGCCGATCCCGGCACGGATCAGCAGCGCAAGACCATCCATGCCCTAATAAGGTGCTACTGGCTATCCAACTGCCATTCATATAACTGCAAAAGATATGAAGAATTCTACGAAGCAATGAAAAGGGACTTGGGCGCTGGAAAGACCAAGCATAGGAGCCTTGTCGATCCTATCAGCGGCGAAAGTTTAAGCGAGCCTGTAGTAGTGTATAGCCTTAAAAGCCTTCGGGATTACTCAAAAAAGGAAAGGATGGATTTTATTTCTAATTTATTGGCAGAAATGGAAATTGTGGGAATCGACACGCCGAAGTACCGGGAAATAATGCAAGGTCTTATGTTAGAGCAAAACGGCATGAGGGCGGTAAGTTGAAACAGAATTACAAAGTACAAAAAATTAAATGCTGCGCTACTTGTATTCATAGAATAAGGAATAATTTTATGGAATGTTTTTGCCACATTGACAAGGGATTGTTGGATTATGCCCACGTAGTCGCGGATATTGGCTTTTGTGACGATTATGAACAAGGGAAGCAAAACAGAATGAGGGCGGCGGTATGAAAAACATTAAAATAACAGGGGCATCCCAAAGAGTAAACGAAAACGCTGGTGGATTATGGCAAGCAGTCTATGAGTGCCATAAATGCGGGGAAGAATTCGCAAGCAGCAGTTATTTGCACAAAACGGAAAAAGAAGCCAGGGATGAAAGCGACACCCTTTTTGACAAGCAGCAAAGGCGTTTTTGCTACAGGTGCGGGTATAAACTGTCAACGTCGGAGCCTCTTCCAGAAAATGATTGTATTGCCAATTTGAATTATAGAATCGATGAATTAGAGCAAAAAAACCGAGAGCTTGTAGAAAAAAATAAAATTCTAAAAGACACGCTGAACGGTATGAGCGACGCTGAGCGGATAGCAATTAGTAAAGGCTGGATTAAGGCGGTAGAGATACCGAGCGATGAAGAGATTGAAAATTACAGCCCTGTACAGGAAACGCTGGATTTTGGTGAAACCGTATGAAACATGAATTAAAAAAATGTTTTGTATGCGGCATTAAACTAATAAAAAAAACGCAATACACCTGTTCTAATTGCGGCAAGACTCTTTGCGGCAAACATTCCTATTCTTACGTTGACGGCAATAACGGGGCGATAACAAGGAATAGCCCTACACTATGCCGGGAATGTTATGGGAAAAAATACGGAGAGTAAAAATGACTAAAGCAAAAGGCAATATGTATGAATTTTTATCCCACACATGGAACCCAGTAAAAGGTAAGTGTTCCCATAACTGCTCTTATTGTTACATGAAAGATATAAGAGAAAGGTTTTCCCAAACTGAAAGAGAGCCGTATATAAGCGATTACGAAATGAAGTCTAATTTGGGAAAAGGAAATAAAATTTTTATAGGATCGTCTTGTGATTTGTTTGCAGAGAATATACCAGATGAATGGATTTTAAGAATTTTATTTGCTATAGAAAGGTATCCAGAAAATACTTATTTATTTCAAACAAAGAACCCGCAAAGGTACTTAAACTATTTTCATGCAATAATTGGTGGCAAGGTAGAAACAGAATTCCCTAAAAAATGTATTTTGGGAACCACGATAGAAACAAACAGAATATATCCGTGTATGGGAAACACCCCATCGCCTAATGGCAGGGCAAAAGCCATTGAACTAATTACATCGCAATTCAATGACTGTTTTATAACAATAGAGCCTATATTGGATTTTGACTTTGAACTGTTTGTACCGATGTTGAAAGACGCTATGCCAAAGTATATCAATGTCGGCGCTGATAGCGGAAACAACCACCTGCCCGAACCCGAACCCGAAAAAATAAGGGAACTGATAAAAGAACTGGAAAAGTTTACCGAAGTACGCCTTAAAAAGAACCTGAAACGGCTATTGCCGGAAATAAATTGACAGCTTTCTTAGACCTATTTGCAGGAATTGGGGGATTTGCGCTTGCCGCTTATTGGGCGGGGCTTAGATTTGACAAGCATTACTTTTCCGAAGTTGACGAATACGCGGTAAAACTTTACCAGAAAAGGTTCCCCGACGCTATACCGTTAGGGGATATAACAAAAGTAAAATGGAGCGAAATATGCAGAGAGAAAACAGGGGAACCCGCGCAGGTCTTATTGACCGGCGGGTTCCCATAGCTCATGCCAGCCTCATTCAGACGCGGGGCTTAAAAAGGGAAATGAAGACGAGCGCGATTTATGGCCTGAGTGCCGGAGAATGTTACGCGAACTACGACCGAGAATCGCGCTGTTTGAAAACGTGCGAGGGCTTTTTACCTCTCCTGGAAGAGACAGGAAAGGCGAATTTTTTAATGGGGTTTTGTCGGACATTCACGACAGCGGGTATGCTTGCGAATGGCAGGTTATATCGGCTGCGGACGTTGGCGCGCCGCATGAAAGAAAAAGGATATTTATTGTTGCCTACCCCGACAGCAGCGATGGCGAAACACGGATGGGGATTTTCGCAAACAGGCAGAGATCGTTACAAGAGAGAAACAATAGAGTTCGCGCTGAATATAACAAATGGATGGAAACCGTCCGCAAAAATGCTGGAAAGTATGATGGGCTACCCTTCGACGTGGAGCGACTTAAATGCCTCGGCAACGCCATTGTCCCTCAGTGCGCCGAAATGATATTTAACCTACCTGTTTTTGATTACTGGAGGGAATGAATAACACCCTTCCCTTATCGTTATTATCGGCAGTTTCACATGAAACATTAATTTAAGGAAGAATAAATGGAAGCGGTATTAAAGACTTTAATAGAAATATTAAAACTGCTTAAACTGTTTGATAAACATGACCATAAAGTAGTATATCACAGAGCCGCGTGTTCACATATTGAATTCTGCATTGAAGAATTAAGTAAAGAAATACAACGCGGACAAAAACTAGCCGAGCCGGAAAACAAGGGTAAATAAATGACAATAAAAACATGGCGCAATGACTTTTTGAAAATCTGCAAGAACTGCAATAATTTTATCGACAGGGGCGGGGGCAGGTATCGGTATCGGTGCGATAAATATATCTGCTCTATCTATAAGGCTTATAAATGCAAAAAATTAGCCTCCGTTATGGAACAAGCGGCAGAAATATCAAAAAAAGCCCTTGACGAGGCTTTCCGCGCTTTTACAGCGGAGAACGGGTTTTTTACCATACCGTAAAAAAAATAATAACAAGGTGGAACTATGGAATACGATGAAATAATCTTTGAGGAATATTCAGAAAGAACCGAAAACAGAATCGAAGAATTAAAGCGGGAAAAAGAACGCATAAATAAGGAATTATTTATACTTCGCGCTATACGCCATAATTTTGCCTTTTTGAACAAAAAATTGGCTAAAAAATGAGCTAAGTATTGTTTAATTCAACCTATTTTATAAAGTTAAACCACTGGATTGGTAAACCAGTATTTGACAGACAAGCTACGATTGATTGACCCGTGTATGAAGGGTTTTGCCGTTGTAGCTTGCGGCAAGTTACTGTTTTACCGCAGTAGCCCTTCATAGACGGGTTTATTTTTTGGATTTGAGGGGAATTCAAAATGGCTGAAAAAACAGGCTTTATCTTGCATTATGATATGCTTGAAAACATTAAAATTTTAGGAAACGACATAGCCATAGAAGTTTTGACGGCGCTTTCCAATTATGATCAAGGGTTAGAAATAGGTACTTTAAGCCCACAAGCTCAATTTGCCGTTAATGCCTATATTCCTGCATTAAAGAAATCAAAGAAACGATGGGAAACAAGCGTTAAAAATGGGTATAATCATGTAACTGATAACCTACCTGAACCTAGCGATAACCTAGACGAAGCTAACAATAACCTACCTGAACCTAGCGATAACCAAAGCACAAGCAAAACCGATTTTGAGAGTGGTGTTCTTGATCCTGTTCTTGTCCCTGTCCCTGAAAATGCTAATAATATTTCTTTTCCAACGGCTTGCGCCGTTGACCAAAAAGGCATTATACCTATTTCTGATTCAGAAAAAACCAAAATAGCGTCTGTTTCCCAACCGCCACCCAAAAAGCGCGGGTTAGTTTTGACCGATGAACAAAAGCTTTTATTCCAAGCCGCGAAAGCCTGTTTTGAAAGCTCCGAAAAGGCAAAAGCGATTATGTATCAGGACAAAGGCTCTACGCAAATGCACATGGAAAACCTGAAATTGTTTGTCGCTAGGTGTTCAAATATGGCTCCGGGAATAACCGCCGATTTTATGCGAAACGTGCTTGAGCATTTTAAGGTGTTAGTAAACAGAAAATTAAGGGGCAAAACAGGAGTTGAATTCACGCCCAGGGCTTTAATAACACCGTGGATATGGGAGACCGTGATCGGTTCCCTTCCAGAACCAGATAACGAATTGACCGCAGAAATAATGGAAAGCATAGGGAGGATGTTTAAAAAATGACATTAAAAGGCTTATTGGCTTATTTTGAGAACTATTACGGTGAAAAGTATACAGGCGCTTTTCTAAAAACAATGGTTGATTACCTAGATGGTGATTCAGAGAATTTTTATGAGGCTATGGCTAAAGTCATGGTAAAGCGATTTTCAAGAGTCTATAACAAAGTGCCTGACGTAGCTGAGATTGAAAAAAACATGAGCGAGATAATGGACACTTTGGAGCGCCCATTAATGTTACCTGAATGTTCATATCAAGAAAGTGAAGAAGACAATATAAAATGGCATGAAATGTGTCAAAACTTTTTGAAACAGAAGGGGTATTTATGAAAACTAAACAAGTTTGTCCAAAATGCGGAAAGCCTATGAGGTTAATATCTTCAGGATATAACACAGAGGTCTATCACTGTAAAGAGTGTAAAACAAACACACAGATTGAGAGGATGAAGAATGAAAGACGGAATTGACAGGGATTTTTATTGTACAACTGGTTACATGAGGATAGGTGGAGTAGACAGAGTAGAGGAATGTTACGGTGCCCGGAATAACGCCTGTGAAGGTTGTCCTGCCAGACACCGCAAATACCCCACGCCAGAAGAATTTGAGAAAGAATACGGCGGGAAATGGAAAGGGGCGGTTTATTTTATTTCTTGGCAACATCGAGAAGATGAAGGCAAATGCGAAGATGAAACACTTTACTTTTTTGGAGAAAAAGGATGGGGAACTGCAACCGTATCGGAAGTAGAAACAGTGATTGAAAGGCTTGAACGTAATAACGCTGACCTTCTAAAAGAATTCCCAAAAGAAATGATTCATAACGGATGGGCTGTTGTTTGCGCCTGTACTCCTTTTGGCAAGCCCGATGGCACATGGAGGCCGGAATGATTGATAAACCGTTTGACATACCAATAAATAAAGCGTTAGTAGCGGTAGAAAAAGAACGTAATTGCATCGGATGCTGTTTTAAGCCCAGAAAGTATAGTTGTAGCGATCTTGCGTGCAGTTTTCATAACCGCAAAGACGGCAAGGATGTAATATACAAGCTGGTTGATTACAGGGGGAAGCAATGAAAATAACTAGAGAGACCATTATACCAAAAGTGCGCGAGGAAACACGGCGAGTAAAAATTGCATTTGAACTAAAAAAGGATTTGCAGGAAAACGAGGTTATCTGCGAGCATTGCCACGGTACGGGGCTAGAGATTGCAAATAACATATACGGCATAGAAGGAGATACTGCCCATATCGGGGTGCATTTCCCTTACAAAAACCAGTCGCTCGAATATTGCCGGTTCTGTTATAACGGTGTACAGGAAAAATGCCCTTCGTGCGGAAGCTTGCGAGGGAAAATGGATAGGGAATGTTCCTGCGGATATACATATAACAAATACGAACAAAAAATAAAGCGTGAGTATGATGGGCGGTGGGAAAAAGCAGAAAAAATACCCATTGAAAAAGCATGGAAAGATTTTAAATGCCTTTATGTCGAGAACGTTGACCGATACGTTTTTGACGATGGCGAATTGGATGATTTGATTGAAGAATACGAGCTTAAGGATATAAGGATATACGGGACTGAAGAAGTCGGGATAAAGCTTGATGCTGCTGACATTATCGAGAGCGCCTGCGATTGCCTTCACGAAAACGCAGCAGAAAGGTGCGATGCGAAAGAGCTGCAAATAATCCTTGACCAGTGGTGCAAAAGCCAAGATGGGGCAACCTCCTACTATCCAAACCATAAAATTGGCGTAGTAAAAGGAGATGATAGATGAAAATAATTGACAACCTTAAAAACGAGATAGACGTAATTCACGGTACGATTCTTGTTATGCAAAACATTATTAAAGGCTTGAACAGTCCCTGCTGGTTATGTACTGGGTGCGAGAAAAGAGACGACCATTTAGGCGTTTGCGGAAGTTTTGTTTTGAAGGGTAATAAATGATTAAAGAATGGCGCATAAGAAACCCTGAAAAGGTTATTGAATTATTTATGGAAATGTTAGAACACGCTTACATTGAGAAAACATTAGATGAGAAAGAAACCTAAATGCGGTAACAAATGCCCATACTGGCATTTTAGCTTAAGGTTCCCAGTAGGCTTGGGGCCGGTATGCAAAAAGTGGAACCTACCTATTAACGCAGCTAGGGACAAATGCTTTGCCTTGACAGGGACAGGCAGGGGCAGGAAAAGAACAAACAAGGAAATAGAAAAACCGCAACAACAACCAAAGATACAAGCCAATCCCTGGCAAGGGGTTTACCGCGGGTGGGGAGCGATCACGAAATGAAAGCAGATACTTTCCGAGAGGGCGAACTGTTCTATGAGCCGCCGAAACTGTACCCCGAACAGGAATTTGAAATTGACGGGATAAAGGTGCATTTCAGTTACATCATAGACACAATGCCCCATTTTGATTTTTACGGCGACATTTCAGAGACGGGTTACAGGTCTTGTTTCACGAGCCCCGAACACCTTGACCAATACGGCGTGGAAGGCGCGGCAAGGGAAGCTATAAAGATTATCAGAGCCGATTTTTACAAAAAACAAGAAAAGCGCAAACGCAAGAAAAAGCAAACCAACAAATAAAAACACTCTAAATATTGTTTAATTTTTTACCTTTGCTAACATTTACTCAATTCTGGCGGCACCCAGAATAAGAGCGTTTAAATGCCCGATCTCGTGCCGGAGTGAGGGCGTTTAAGCGCTTTTTTATTTTATAGGGGGATATGTGAACAGTTTACAAGCAGTTGGTTCATGTTTGCCAACAACACCTAAAGAATTAGTGCCTTTTATTGCTGTAGGCAATGCTGCAGTAAATGCGGCTAGGAATGTATTAAAATCAGGCAAGCTATCAAAGGAACAATTTGAGAGCGTACTCCAAAAAGCGCAGGAACAAGGCATACTTGTTATTGACGCGAAAGTAGAGCTTGGCAAGGCGATTAGAGCCGCGCCGGATGAATCAGGGAAAAGAACTGACCTCTTGCCTTCAAAGCAAGAGGTTGGAAAAACTGCTATATTCAAAGATTTAAATTTGACACAAAGGCAAGCATCAAATTATCAGTTAATTGCACAAAACCCCGAAGCGGTAGAAAAAGCGAAAACCATAGCAAAAGAGAATAATGACATTCCCACTGAATCTCTAATTTTACAGGTTATAAAACAAGAAAAAAAAGAAACCCAATTATTTGACGCGAAACAGTCAATTCTAAACCAGACAAAAAACGAAGTTAAAACGCCGCCTACTGTTCACTTAATGGACTGCGTGGACTTCATACATAAGTGCAAGCCTTACGATTTACTTCTAACTGATCCGCCGTATTCAACGGACATTCTAAACATAGCTGAATTTGTGGACAGGTGGCTTTATCCGGCATTGGAGAGGGTAAAGCCCACTGGAAGCGCGTATATCTTTATAGGCGCGTACCCTGCGGAATTGGCGGCTTATTTGAACGCTGAAATTCCCGATAACGTACATCTGGAACAGGTCTTAATATGGACGTACAAAAACACCGGGGGGAAAATCCCCAATGAACATTACAAACAAAATTATCAGGCTTGCCTTTACTACAGGGGAAAAGAAGCGGGGCAATTAGACAATAAAGACAACGAGTTTTGGGCGGTTACGGAAATAAACGCGCCGGACGGCAGGATTGGAGACCGTTACCACGCATGGCAAAAGCCGATGGAGCTTGCCGAAATGTATATCAGGCACAGCACAAAACAAGGGGACAGGGTTGTTGATCCGTTTTGCTGTACCGGCACATTCCCTTTAGCGGCGGCAAAACTGGGAAGGATTGGCATAGGGGCAGATAATGATGAAGATAATTTGAAAATAGCCGTAAATCGCGGCTGTATATTGCATTAAATATTGTTTAATCGAAACGTATCGGTAGGATTATTGCATGACGGATTTTGAACAAAATGAACGTCGCAAGGCGGAGATAAAAGCAAGGCCGTACATTGACGCAATTTACAAAGAAACTTGGAAAGTGAAAAATATAACAAGGGCAGATCAGCAAAGCGACGAGCGTTTAAAATACATGGACAAGTACCTTCACATTGACACGGTTATCGAGCTTTCGGACGGGGAGCATATTAACTTACAGGAAAAATCACTTGGTTACGATAAAAGAAATTTCAATACGGTAACGCTGGAATACTACAACAATCCGAAAACAGGCGAACTGGGCGATTATTTTTTATGCGAAGCGCAGGCGTATTTTTGCGGTTATGTGAATGAGAATAACACTGGATTCTGCAAGTGGTGGATTCTGGACATGATAAAGCTACGCGAAATGATTATGAAAAATGGCGGGATTAAATGGGCTGAGCAGTTTAGGCAAAAAAATATTTACTCAGGCAAAGCCGATTTTTTTGCCTTTCCTGTTGCTTATATATGGGAAAGCGTCATACACGGATATAGCAAAGAAATACCGACTGTTCACCCATATTATAAAATAAAAGTTGCTTAATACTGACCATATCTAAAGTAAGGAGAATAAAATGCTACAAACGCTACAGCTTTTCGGAGAATCATGCCACTTACTTGAACTGTCCATGAACCCCTGCGCTCAGGGGTGCGACTATTGTTACGCGAAAACATGGAAGCGGGAGAACTACACCATCGAGAAGGTGGTCAATAACATATTGCACCTTGAAACCAAACAAGAGGGACTGCTCCCCTTCTTAATAAGGAAACGCTGGCCTATTACTATTAGCAACCGCACGGACGTAATGTGCGCCCCCGACTGGCGGGAAAGATTATCCGCGATTAAAAAGCTAGGCTTTCCGGTCTGCATGGAAACCAAACTGAACAAGGATTATAAGGACTTAGCCCAAATTCTCGATCCCAAGACCGATCCTATCTACCAGACCATAACAGGATTTAACAACAAATATGAAGAGCATAACTTATTAAGCCCCGAAGAGAAGATAGAAGCGGCGAAGTGGTTTGTCAAAAACGGCTTTCATTTTACCCTTGCGGTAAATCCCTTTATGCCAGACAAAGTAACAGCAGGCGAGATAATGGCGCTTATTAAGGCAATAAAGCCCCACGGGCTGGTTATGTACGATTACCACAAAACCACAAAATCGGTACACAAGCACCTTTACATGGCTGAGTACCCTAAAGAGCAAATGGAAGCCGGTAGAAAAACAGTGTCCGATTACTGCCGAGAAAAAGGAATCTATCATTCAATAGGCGGTTTCGAGAGCCGCCCCTACCCCGAACTAAACTTGAACCTTTACATGAACGATAAATTCTTCGGGAACCACGCGATTATTTTCCAAGAGCTTTTGATTGACGTTATTAAGCAGTTTGGCAATGAAGAAAGCGTTATTGAATTGACTTTCGATGATTTCTGCTGGTTCTACCAAAAGCAGATTGAGTATTTTGACGGCTGCATTATGAAGGACACCGATTACTCATTGGGAAGCATAAGGCATCCTTTTAAGTTCGCTAAGAAAAGATTTGACTTCGCTTATTTCTTAAAGAATTTGTGGAACCAGAAGAAACTTCACTTTAATTTTGACTGGTATTCAGATAAATTCGACAGCGAAGGAAACCTTGTCTATTTCAGGCATGAAGGCGGGTTTATGAAAAATATTAATAAGCGGTAAATATTGTTTAGTTTTTCCATGAAGGTACAATTCAACTATCTTTTATTAAGGAGTATGTTATGGAAAACACAAACAAGAAGACCGCAATATGCAGGGTAGGCACGGGCAATGAAGGCAAGGCGTGGAAGGCGGCAATGCACGAAGCTATTACCAGCGGTTACAAACGGAGCTAAACCCTGAAAGTCCCTTTAGACAGCATAAAGCCTTCCCCCTATAACCCCAAAGAGCCGTTTACCAAAAAGCAGTACGAAGCCTTAAAGAGGCACGTAGATAAACACGGCTTTCTGAGGGATTTATTGATCTGTAATAATTTCGATACCGGGGAAGGCTTTTACTGTCTGGACGGAAACACCGCCATTAACTTATTGAGGGACATAGGCAGAACTGAAGCCGATTGCAGGCTGGTGGAGAGCGTGACCGATTACGATTCTTTGGTCGAATTCATCACGGGATACGCCATAAGCAAAAAGCCTATAGTTTCCGAGATTTACAAGGCTATCGGTGAGAGAATGAGCGAGCTTTACGGCAAGGAAACAACATTTTACAAGGACAAAATAGCCGAGAACGTGCAAAAAATAAGGGAGAACATCGACAAAGCTTCAGAAAATGTAAAGCAAACGCAGTATTTCCTTACCTTACCCCCCGACTGCGTACAAAAACTAAAGGGGTTTGTCAAAACTAAATCTTTTAAGTCAAACAAGACCGAAGCGATTGTTGAAAAGATAGATTCTATGAACGAACAGCAATTTTTAGAGAACTTATTCCAGATTATTTTATAGGGGAGAAATATGGTTATTAATGAAACCTATGTTAAAGATGACTTAATCGCAAGAATGTCATTTGTTCAACCATCGACACGCCGTGGAGACGGCACTCTGATAACAGAAACATTGTCTTATGCCGACATATTCACAACAAGCGATTCGCAAATACAGGTGAAATGTACGAAAGAAGAATACATTGAAGTATTAAAACAACTAGCTAGTATTAATGGGGCATAAAAATGGCGCACGCTGGCGGTAGACCCACTTTATACGATGAAAGCCTATGTGAGAAAGCCCTTGAGTTATTCTCAAAAGGGCTGTCCATTATTCAAGTGGCGGCTGAATTTAACGTGAGCAGGGATACGATTTACGAATGGGCGAAAGTACACCCGGAGTTTTCCGACACTCTGAGTACGGGGATAGCGAAAGCCGAGGCGTTTTGGGAGACTATTCTACAGGGCGGGGCTTCCGGCGCGAATGAACAACCCGTCAACCAAGGCTTGTTATCCCTTATTATGAAGTGCCGTTACCACTGGACGGAAACAAAAGACATTAACCTGAACGCCGCTGTGGACGACGTTACAAACCTTACCCCTGAAGAGCGCAAAAAAAGAATAGCCGAACTAATGCAAAAAGCAGATGTACAATCCTGATTTATTGACAGAATCCGAACAGCTTGAATATCTTGAACTTGTAATTCAAGACAATCTGGAAAAAGTCTCCCCGAAAATGGAGCGTTTTGGGGAGGATTGGCGAATAAAGATAGCGCATGGCGGTCGGGGCGCGGGGGCAAAAAGCTGGAGCGTCGCCTCCCTGCTCATACAAAAAGCGCATAGAAACCCCTTGAGAATCTGCTGTTTTCGTGAAGTCCAAAAATCCCTTGAGGAATCCTCTTACAGGCTTATGGTGGACACTATAAGCCGATTAACTTACCCGAACTGGAAAATTACGAGGGAATATCTTGAATCCCCGGCAGGTTCCCATATTATCTTTAGGGGGCTTGCCGACATGAGGGCGGCGGATCAGATGAAGTCCCTAGAAGGATATGACATTTTCTGGCTGGAAGAGGCCTCGGCGATTTCAAAAGAATCATTGACGGTACTCTTACCCACCTTGAGAAAGCCCGGTTCTGAGCTATGGGCAACGCTTAACAGGGAAGCCGAGAAAGACCCGATAATCGCCGAGTATTGGGATTCCGACAGAACCGACGTTTTAAGGATTGAGCTTGAACAGGGGAAGATAGACAACCCGTGGTTTCCCGACGTTCTACAAACAGAAATGGAAGCCGCCTACAGGAACAATCCTGATGAGGCTTTGCATATCTGGGGCGGGCAGCCAAGAGCGCAGGGCGATAATTCCGTGCTTTCAAGG
>Ga0268262_10004881_pt1 | contig 13576 bp, 11 predicted proteins | sample TergutNc150P3_FD_190354 | JGI IMG/M metagenome (GOLD analysis project Ga0268262, IMG submission 190354) | Nasutitermes corniger P3 segment gut microbial community from laboratory colony in Florida, USA - Nc150 P3 (SPAdes) (version 2) | ecosystem: Host-associated > Arthropoda: Insects >... | reverse complement strand
GATTTCCCGAATTTATCAGTTACGGAAGACTCGCGTTTCCGGGCGCTGCGGTTTACCGTATGCCTTCTTCGGCGGAGCCTAACGATATTTTATACTACGCGCGTAACGCGGATACCGTAATTTTCTGTCTGTCGGACAATTTTGACCTGCGTTTCTTGCGCAATTTACAGCAGTTGAATAAAAGAGTGATAGTTCTTTCGATATTAAGCCCCGCTTACCTTGAAAGCGTCAAATGGGTAACCGGCGCGGTCGCCGTGTACAGTTACGCTCCCGAATCCTTTGCTGCCGGTTTTTCGGCAATAACAGGCAGAATCCCGGCGCAGGGTATACTTCCCTATGAGAGATAGTTTTTTGTGGCGCAAGTTTAAAAAGAGCGATTTTCCGCGCGTTGAAAAACTGCTTATGGACGCGGAAAACAATTATGTCAACGCCTGCGCCAAATTCCTCTTGCAAAAAGAAGCCGATGTCTCAATTTGGGTATTGAGCGGGAAAAACGATGATCTTAAGGCGGTAATAGTTTACTGGAAAAATAATATACTGCCTGTCTTATGCGGTCATATCGAGGCTTTAAATGGTTTTTATAAAGAATTTTTGTCGTCAAAAAAAATACATTCGGTGCAGGGGTTAAAGCCGGAAGTAATGGCTTTGGAAAAGGAAATAACCAAAGACAGGGGGAAGCCAAAGGATATAATAGAGTATCATCTTATGAGTCTTGACGCTCCTCCGACGAAAAAGGATACTTCGTCAAATATTACCAATCTAAAGTTAGTAACGCCAAAAATGTCTGATATTGACGCGCTGGCTCCTTTACAGGCGGAATATGAAAAAGAAGAGGTGCTGCCCAAAGGGACAGCTTTCAGTCCCGCGTCAAGCCGTGTGAATACAGCCAATATTATCGCCAAAGGGCAGGTTTTAGCGGCGGAAATTGACGGCAAGTTTGTCGGAAAAATCAATGTAAGCGCGGTTTCTTTTACAAGGTTTCAGGTAGGCGGCGTCTATGTATACCCTGAATTTCGGGGCAGGGGGATAGCCGGCGCAATGGCGTACGAGTTTATTTCCTCGCTTATCTCACAGGGCAGGGGAGTAACCCTTTTTGTCAGAAAATCGAACATTTCCGCCTGCCGATTGTATAAAAGTTTAAGTTTTAAAAATATTAACGATTATTCAATAATATACTATTGATATAATTCGATATATTATGTATAATGCTCTTATGGCGTATTTATATGAGACACATCTTCATACTTCTCCTGTTAGTAAATGCGCTATATCCAGGGGCGCAGATTATATTACCGGTTATCAGGATTTGGGATATTCGGGAATCATAGTAACAGATCATTTTTTTAATGCAAATTGCTCTTTATCCAAAAAACTTCCTTGGAGTGAATGGGTAAACCGTTTCTGCCAGGGGTATGAGGACGCGTACAATGAGGGGTTAAAGCGTAATTTTGATGTTTTCTTTGGTTGGGAAGAGACATTTGACGGCGATGACGACTATCTTGTTTACGGACTGGATAAAAACTGGCTGATGGAACATCCTGAAGTCCGCACTTGGACAAGAAAAGAGCAGTACACTACTGTAAAAAATTCCGGGGGCTGTGTTGTTCACGCCCATCCGTTCAGGCAGAGACATTATATTTCTAAAATCGTTCTTTCCCCTAGCTGCGTGGACGCTGTTGAAATTGTAAACGGCGGACATGAAGACGTATCTTTTGACGCGCTTGCATCTCGTTACGCGAAAAAAATAGGAAAGACAGTTACCGCCGGAACAGACATACATAACGCCTCTGATATTGAATACAACGAAATTTTCGGAATATACTCGGAAAAAAAATTGAACAGTATTTCGGATTATGTAAATATGGTTTTAAATGACGGAATATCAGGTTTAAGAGTAAATGAAGACAGGATTAGATTTAACGGAACGGAAAACGTAAGGATGCCGGTTGAAATAATAGATATAAATGATGAAATAACAGATAAGCATTGGAAGGATTATATATGACCGAGAAGACTGCCCATATTCCTGAGCGTATAAAGGAATTAAGGGAGATTCTTGAAGTCAGCGCAATGGATTTGGCAAAAGACACAGGAATTCCTTTTGATACTTACAGTAAATATGAAAGCGGCGAATTAGACATACCAATCAGCGTTTTATATATGATAGCGGGACGTCTTGGAACAAATATTACAGTCCTTCTTACCGGAGAAGAAGCAAGAATGGACAGCGCGGCGGTTTGCAGAAAGGGTAAGGGTGTGGAGATCGAACGCTACCCGGGATATGAGTTTTCAAGTCTTGCGTATAACTTTAAACACAGAACAATGGAGCCGTTGATTGTTACCCTTGACTCGTCAAAGCCTCCTGTTGATCAGGTGTCTCATACGGGGCAGGAATTTAATTTTGTAATTGAAGGGCAGGTAAAAGTAACGGTTGTAAAAACCGAACATATTTTAAACCCGGGCGATTCTATTTATTTTGACGCGCGTCTTCCCCACGCGCAAAGCGCCGTTAACGGAACAGCGCAATTTTTAACAATAATTCAGGAATAACTTATGAATGAAATACTTTCGCGTTACATTCCGCGCATAGAATTTGACAGTTACGATGATTTTTATAAAAATTACCGGTGTAATGTGCCCGATAATTTTAATTTTGCCTACGATGTAGTTGACGAATGGGCGAAGTTGCAGCCTGAAAAACTTGCGCTGCTGTGGACGGACGATACTCAGGAAATGAGATCTTTTACCTTTGCGGATATAAAGCGTCTTTCGGATAAAGCCGCAAATGCCCTGATTTCGTTAGGTATAAAAAAAGGCGACGTAGTTAAGCTTATCTTAAAACAGCGTCCCGGCGTATGGGTATTAATGTGCGCCCTTTCAAAACTGGGGGCTATCTGCATTCCCGGAACATATCAGCTTACAGCAAAAGATTTGGAATACAGGTGCAATATTGCCGGCGTAAAACTTTTAATTACCGTTGACGATAAAGACCTTATGGAAAATATCGCCCTTGCGCGTCCAAACTGTAAAAAATTGGAAAAAATAGCGGTTATAGGTGAAACAATTCCGGCGGGCTGCATCAACATGAAAGCGGAAATTCAAAAAGCGTCTGAAAATTTTACAAGGGTAGCGACTGTAACAAAAGACCCTATGCTTATTTATTTTTCTTCCGGTACTGCCGGAATGCCCAAAATGGTGCTTCACAACCACAGTCTGCCGTTGGGGCATATTGTTACGGCGAAATACTGGCACTGCGTGGAAGACAACTGCGTCCACCTGACACAGACTGATTCAGGCTGGGCAAAGTTCGCGTGGGGGAAAATTTACGGGCAGTGGATTTGCGGCGCGGCAATCGGCGTTTATAACACTGAAAAATTTACTCCCAAGGGAATGTTAGACGCAATTTTGCGCTTGAAACCGGTAACCTTTTGCGCTCCCGCCACCGTATTCCGTTATCTGATAAAGGAAGATCTTTCACACTATGATTTTAGTTTTATCCGCCACACATCCGTAGCGGGGGAGCCGTTAAGCCCTGAAGTATATAATAAATTATTTGAGCTTACAAAACTTGAAATTAGAGAAGGTTTCGGGCAAACCGAGACTTCCGTAATGGCGGCTGTTTTTAAATGGCTGCCTGTAAAACCGGGTTCAATGGGAAAACCCGCTCCGCTGTTCGGTCTTAAATTGCTGGAAGAAAACGGGACTGAATGTGAGGAAGGTATTGTCGGAAACATGAGTATAACTTGCGCCGGCAAAAATATGTACGAAACCAAAGACTGCGATCCTGACAGTATGCCGCCTGTAATCGGCAACTCAGACTTTCCCGGTATTTTCCGCGGTTATTGGAAAGACAAGGAAACAACGGAAAACTGCTGGAATAACGGAACGTACAAAACGGGCGACATGGCGTGGAAAGACAACGACGGCTATCTGTGGTTTGTCGGGCGTAACGACGACGTAATAAAATGCTCCGGTTACCGCATTGGTCCTTTTGAAGTTGAAAGCGCGTTAATGGAACACCCGTCCGTGCTTGAGTGCGCCGTCACCGCCGCGCCGGATCCAATGCGCGGGCAGGTTGTGAAGGCGACCATCGTTCTTGCGCGGGGTTACACAGCCTCCGATGAATTAATACGCGAATTGCAAAACCATGTAAAACATGTAACTGCCCCATACAAATACCCGCGCATCATTGACTTTGTGCCGGAATTGCCAAAGACAATAAGCGGAAAAATTCAGCGTAACATGATACGGAAAAAAGATTTTAAAGATTAAGAACAGGTACATTACGCGTAATCGCTTGCAACTTCCGCCGCTTTATCAAAATCGCTGTGAAGTAAATGCATGGCGATATTGTTAATATGTTCCTTAATAGAAGACGACCAATTTTTTTGTTCAAGTTCTTGCAGCGCCAAGTTAGCGGTTGCTTCATCATATTTTTCACAGGCGTTTAGAATAGTGAGCATTTTTTGGGATAAAAATACAAGATCGTTTTCAATAACTTCTTCTGCGGCATCGTCTTTTTTGGGTTTGAATTTGTCAATTGTTACGCGTAACGCTTCCAAAAATGCCGGAGTTTCGGCTATCATTGCAGGTATATCTTTCGACCTGCCTGCCATTTCCAGTTTAAGCGCGACGGCGGATAACTGTTTTTCTCCCATATTATTAAGCGCGCTTTTCATTGAATGGACGTCGATAATATATTGCTGGATATCGTCGCCTCTGCGGAATGAATTCGAAAGTATTGATTCTATTCTTCCAAAGGCGCTCTCGGCATCGCGCGCAAAAATAGCTTTTAATTTAGGATCAGAATACGGCTCCACATTCTTAACTGTGCGTTCTTCTGCAGTAGCTGCTTGTTTACGCGCGGCTTCAATAACTTCAGTCGGATATTTGTCGCGCACCAGTTTATTAAGAGTAGCGTTTATTTGCCGTATGTCTATTGGTTTAGAAATAAATCCGTCAAATCCGTTCTCTAAGAACATTTCTTCCTGTCCAACAATTGCGTTAGCTGTCAACGCAATGACGGGATGCGTGTAACCCATCCTCCTTATAATTTTTACGGCTTCTATACCGTCCATTTTCGGCATAAAATGATCTAAGAATATTATGTCAAATACGGCTCCGTTTTTAATTTTTTCGATCATTTCAAAACCGCTCCTTGCGGTTTCAATAGATAAACCATAAGGAGACATCAATCCTCTGGCGACGTAAAGGTTCGTTTCCACATCGTCTACTATCAATATCCTGCCGTAAGGCATATACTCGTATACAATCTGCGTCTTTTTTTCCATTTGTGACAAATCAGCGGTACGGAAATTATTTAAATTTTCCGCCATTTCTTTACCAAGTACCGCGTCATTTATAATTTTTTGCGGTAAATGCACGGTAAATACGGATCCTTTCCCTGGCTCGCTCTGTACGTTAATTTCACCGCCCATTATAATGACAAGTTGTTTTGTAATACTCATTCCAAGACCGGTGCCTTCTACTTTGTTGTTAATATCCGTATTAAAGCGGGTGAACTCGTCGTACAACTTGTCAACTTGTTCCGCCGTCATACCCTGTCCTGTGTCCGATATACGGAAAACAAGCGTAACAAGCGACGGGTCTTTCTGATATTCGGCGGTAATCGTCATTGAAATTTCACCGTCATCCGTGTATTTAAAGGCATTGGAAAGAAGATTGTTTATGATTTGTTTGATACGCAGTTCGTCGCCTAACATCTTTGACGGAATATTTTCATCAACATTAAGAGTAAATTTAATCTGCTTATTTTCGTACAGTATAACATTAAGATAAACAGTATCGTTTATAAGGCTTGGGAAATCGTAATTACTCAGAGAAAGTTCCATTTTGCCCGACTCTATCTTGGACATGTCCAATATGTTGTTTATAAGGCTAAGAAGCAAATAACCTGAATTATTAATTTTTCCAAGCGCTTCTTGAAGCTGGTTGGGAAGGTTTTGGTTTTGCAGTTGAATTTCCGTAATACCCAGAATCGCGTTCATCGGCGTTCGTATTTCGTGGCTTATCTTTGTAAGGAAATTACTTTTTGCGTTGTTAGCGCGAATCGCCTGTTCTTTTGCGATAATTAACTCAGTTATATCGACTGAATGTTGAATATGAACAATTCTCCCGTCTGACCATTCCATGTAACGGCTGGTATTGCGGTATATGCGATTTGTTACGGGGTTGTGCATTTCCCACACGACCGTCCCCATCGGATCATTGTCAAGTTTACGACATGGACAAAAATCGCATATTTCTTCCTTATCCGTAAAGAACACTTTATAACAATACCGCCCGACATAATCGCCCTCAATTTTAAAATGATTCTTCATAAAGTTGTTGATAAATAAAACTTCGCCTGTTTGGGGAATGTTAACATAAATCATAACGTTAAGACTGTTCATCATATTTTCCAAAAGATTGAACGATTGCTTTGACAGATTCATTTGAGTAATCGCGGTTTTTAATTCTCGTAAATCGCGTACATAAGCCGCTAAAACAAAATCGTCATAGTACTTAACGCGGACAAGCGTAACTTCGCACGATATCGGCTCTCCGTTCAGATTCTGGTACATCCATTCTTCATGGATATGACCTTCTACAAAGGCTTTCTCAATAGAATCGGTCATTTTATTTTTTGATAATTTTCCATCCGGTTGGTATTCAGGGAAAAAATCGTAAAATTTGAGCAAGAATTCATCTTTGCCGGATATGCCGAATAGTTTAAGTATTACTTCATTGCAGTCTATAATATTTAAATTAACGTCAATATAGAACGCGCCCAACGGCATGGCGTCAAACATAATCTGAACACGATTGTTAGATTCGCGTATTTTGGTGGTTCTTATATTTTTATCTACCGCATTGGTCAGCATTAAACCCATGGATGTTAACATATGGATTTCATCATTCGAGAATATCCTATCCTGTCTGCAGTCGTGAATGCTGAATAAGCCCCAGAAATAATTATCTAAAAACATCGGGATAATAACAATTGATTTTATTCCAAATGATTTTAAAAAAGCGCTTTCGGTTTCTCCCAAAGTTGACAGCGGCGCGTTAATATATCCGCCGCGCAGGAATAATTGTTTCCACTCAGAACTTACGCTGTAAGATAAGGTTGTGCCGACAGGTCCGTTTTCAAAGATAGTAGCGTGCGAGCTTAGCCATTGATTCGTTAGGATACATTGCAGTTCGCCGTCTATTATCTCATTTCGTAAAATTTGAACGCAGTCAACATCCATGCAGATTCCTATAAGTTCAAAACTCTTTAACAGCGATGATTCAAATGATTTTTCATCATTTATAGACAATAAAATTTCAGCGGCTTTGTTTACCGTATTCAATAAATTTTCATGCCGCCTGATTTCCCTCAGCATCTGTTTTGATTCGCGTAAATCGCGTAAATAAGCCGTTATAATAAAATCTTTATTATGTATTGTCCGTACAAGCGTAACTTCACATGGTATTGGCTCTCCGTCCAGTTTCTGGTGCAGCCATTCAAAACGGTTGTATCCTTCGACAGCGGCTTTGTTAACAACTTCAGTCATTTTCTCGCTTGACAGTCTCCAATCAGGCTGATATTTCGGCGATAGCTTGGAAAAATTTTCGATATATTCTTTTTTGCTTGATAATCCAAACATTTTAAGCGCGCCTTCATTACAGTCAAAAAATTCAAAATTTTTATCGTGAAAATTTGCACCTAACGGCATGGTGTCAAATATAATCCGCAGATGATCTTCCGCTATATTTCTTTCTTTAATAATACGGGTTAATATATAAATGAAAATTACCGCCAGCAATATTCCAAGCAATAGGGTTCCTATTTTTAATAAAAGTATATGTACGGTCATTTCACTGCTTTTATGCGAGATAACGCCCTTTATTGCGTCCATTTTAACGCCGGTAAACAAAATGCCCATAACCTCGTTAGTATTTGGCTGAAAAAGAGGGCGGTATAAAGTCAGATATTCATTGTCCAGAATAATGTCTTTTCCGATATAATCCTCGCCGATTTCAATATAAGTATATGCCGCGCTTTCCTCTTCAAGAAAAAGATTTAACGCCGGTTTCCCCTCTGAATCAACAATGCTGGAGGTTATACAGCGGTAGACGTTATTTTCCTTGATATAAACAGCCATTTCTATTCCAAGATTATGCGACATGTTCTCAATAAGTTCCCGGTGGTGGTGCGCGGGAGAAAAGCCCTCGTCAATATAATCGCCTTTTTCAAGGTGTTTAATGCTATGATCATTTTCCAGTACGGATTCAAGATATATCATGTCGTCTTTAAGTTTATCTTTTTCTATGAAGATGATGTTTTCAAGGTTTACGGCTTCCATGTTCATGGTTTGCATATGGAAGACGTTCATAATTAAAAGCACTATTAGAGAAAGAAGAATAAATATTGTTGTGATTCCTGTTATTTTTGAACTTAAACTCATGAAAACTAATTCCTTGTATTTATTTACAGTGTTCCTTTTACCTCTTTTAACTTATCCTGCACAGCAATAAATACTTCTATTATTTTAGGATCGAACTGCTTACCGGCATTTGCTGAAATAATTTTTACAGCTTCTTCATTATCAAGCGGTTCTTTATAAGGACGTTTTGACACAAGCGCGTCATATACGTCAATAATTGCCATAAGACGACCATGCAGAGGAATATCCGTTCCTTTTAACCCGTGCGGATAACCTGTGCCGTCCCAGTATTCATGATGGTATTCCGCAAACAATTTGGCGTTATGCAAAAATTCTTCTTCGCCCGTTTGCTTTAAAATTCTGTCGATTAGTTTTACGCCTTCAATGGGGTGAGTTTTCATCTGTTCATATTCGTTATCGTCCAATTTTCCCGGTTTGTTTAAAACCGTGTCTAATACGTTGATTTTTCCCATGTCATGCATACGGGCGGACGAAGCGATTTTATCAATATTCCATGAGGATATTTCATCGGCGTATACTCCGCGCTCTTTCATTGCGGTTAAAAGTATTTTGATGTACATTGCCGTACGATCATTGTGACCTATCGTATCTCTGTCGCGTTCTTCTATCACATTCGCAAAAACAGCCATAATGCCGCTTTGAAGAAGTTTGATTCTTTTTGTACGTTCGCTGATTATGTCTTCTATGTCCAACTGCGTTTTAATACGGTTGAGCAGTACGGGCGCGGAAAAAGGTTTAGAGATAAAATCTACCACGCCCATTTCAAACCCTTTGGCTTCAATGTCATCGTCTGAAAAACTTGTAAGGAACATAACGGGAATATCCGCGTATAAAGGCTTTGACTTTAAGATTTGTAAGGTTTCAAAACCGTCCATTCCGGGCATTTGAATATCAAGAATGATTAAATCGGGAGTTATTTTTTCTAAAAGTGAAAACATCTTTACGCCGGACAGCATTGTTAAAACCCTATATTGATGTTCCAGCGCTCTTTTCGCTATTGCAAGACTTGTATCACTGTCATCAACCATAAAAATAGTTTTCATAACCCTGCTCTTGTTAAAAAATACGATTTTTCCAACTTTTCTTCCATTGTATGCTGGTTTTATCGTTTTGTCAATGAAACATTTAAAACAATTTTATTGCATCGTTTTTCTGTTTTTGACATAAATTCCACCTTTTTTACCCGTCTTTAATTCTTAATTTTTAAATAGCATATCTATAGAACTTTCTTTCTTCCTTGATCTTATCCTTTACATCAAGAAAAACTTCAACTATTTTTTGGTCAAATTGTTTACCGGAATTTTTTTGTATGATCTCTAACGCCTCTTCGTTAGTATACGCTTCTCTGTAAGGGCGTTTGGATACAAGCGCGTCATACGCGTCAACAATCGCCATAATGCGTCCATGAAGCGGTATATCCTCGCCCTTAAGCCCGTACGGATAACCCTTTCCGTCCCATCGTTCATGGTGATATTCGGCGTATAGTCTTGCGTTGCTCAAAAACTCATTTTCACCTGTTTTTTTTATCATTTTGTCTATTATTTTTACACCTTCGGCGGGGTGGAATTTTATATTTTCATATTCTTTTTCGCTTAATTTACCGGGTTTGTTCAAAATTGTGTCTAAAATACTTATTTTCCCCAAGTCATGCAGACGGGAAGAAAAAGCGACTTTTTCTATATCCCATTCGTTTATTTCATCGGCGTATACACCTCGTTCTTTCATCGCTTCTATAAGTATTTTGGTATATGCTTCTATGCGATCATTATGTCCTGCTGTGTCCTTGTCGCGCGCTTCCACTATATTAGCATAAACTACCATAATGCTGTTTTGCAGGCGTTTAATTTTTTCAGACGGATCGCGAATCAACCAATCAATATCCGTATGTGTTTTTATACGACCAAGCGGTAACGGCGTGGAGAATGGTTTTGAGATAAAGTCCACCACGCCAAATTCAAAGTTGATGAATTCAATGCTTCCTACCCTTTGGTTTGTCAGAAATATGACGGGAGAGTTAGCGTATATTGGATTTGATTTAAGTTCATACAGCATTTCAGATCCGTTCATTTCAGACAGTTCAAGATCCAGTAGAATTAAATCCGGAGTAATTTTTTCTAAAAGCGCGAACATCTTCTCGGTTGACGGCATTGTTAACACTCTTTGATTGTTTTCAAGAGCTTCTTTCACTAATAACAGGCTAATATCGTTGTCGTCTAATAAGAAAATCGTCTTCATATTTCTTATCCCGCTGTTCCTGTTTTAGCCGCAAAATTTCCCGGTTTTTTTGTAAATATTGAACAAATCTGTTTTTCTATCCAGGAAAGATAAAAACTTAAAAAACTGCCAGTTGTATATTTTCCACCTGTAGCAAACGGGGGGGGGGGGGGGTATTATTAATTGCTGTATTTAACAAGACGGTGGAAAAAATAATGTAGATATTATTTCCATTCATATAATAATTTTATATTCTTGAGCCGGTTTTGTCAATAAAATATAAACGAAAGTAATGAATTAAGATAATAATACACTTAATAAGCAGGAAATTAAGCAATATTTGTTAAGAAAAGCCATTTTTACCCTCTATTGACATTTGTCCGTTTTTTGTTGTAAATTAAGCCATGTTTATTGGTACCGGTTTTGTTCCAATCCACTGGTTATGGGTAGCCCTCACGGTGTTTTTTGCCGTTATTGAGGTTTTTACCTTAGGGCTTACAACCATTTGGTTTGCGATTGCGGCTCTTATCATGGTTTTCCTCTCTTTTTTGCATATAAAGCTTGTTTTTCAAGTTTTGATATTTCTTGCCATTTCCGCAGTCCTGCTTTTCTTTACCCGTCCGATCGCGGTAAAAAAGTTGAAAATCGGCAAGGTAAAAACCAACGTTGACAGTCTGGCGGGGAAGTGCGCCCTTGTGACAAAAAAGATCACGGAATTTGACAACGGAGAGGTTAAGATAAACGGCATAATTTGGACAGCAAGAACGGAAGACGGCTCTACTTTAGCGGAAGGAAGCAAGTGCGAAATAGTACGAATAGAAGGCGTTCACGCGATTGTTAAAACGTACAATGAAAATAAAGGCGATGAATCGTCTACTGAAAATTAATTTATAAAGAGGTATACCATGTGGTCAATTATTGTTTTGTCGGCGTTTGTTTTAATTTTGATTATTTCCAATGTCAGGATTGTATCCCAATCCAACGCGTATGTAATTGAGCGTCTCGGCGCGTACAACGCGACATGGAGCACAGGTATTCATGTAAAAATGCCGTTTATCGACCGTATAGCGGGCATGGTCTCGCTTAAAGAGCAGGTCGCCGACTTTGCCCCTCAGCCTGTAATTACCAAAGACAATGTTACGATGATGATCGATACGGTAATTTATATGCAGATAACAGACCCCAAGCTGTACACATACGGCGTTATAAATCCAATGAGCGCCATTGAAAACCTTACCAGCACCACATTGCGTAACATCATCGGAGAACTGGAATTAGACGAGACTCTTACAAGCCGCGACATGATCAATACCAGAATGCGAACAGTACTTGACGAAGCTACAGACCCTTGGGGCATTAAGGTAAACCGCGTTGAAGTTAAAAACATCGCTCCGCCCAAGAGCATTCAGGAAGCGATGGAAAAACAGATGAGAGCCGAGCGCGAAAGACGCGAATCCATTTTGAAAGCCGAAGGCGAAAAACAGTCCGCCATTCTTGTCGCTGAAGGACAAAAGGCGTCGGCAATATTAAAAGCCGAGGCGGAAAAAGCCGCCGTTATTCTGCAGGCGGAAGCCGCGAAAGAAGCGCAAATCCGCGAAGCCGAAGGAGAGGCGCAGGCAATTCTTAACGTGCAGAAAGCGACCGCCGACGGTCTTAACATGATAAAGAGCGTAAACGCCGACGATCCTCTGATTAAGCTGAAAAGTTTGGAAGCGCTTCAAAAAGTGGCGGACGGGCAGGCAACGAAGATTATTATTCCTTCGGAGATACAGAATTTGGCGGGACTTGTTGCCAGCGTGGCGGAATTGGCTAGGAAGTAGGAAGAATTTTTAGCGGTTGATTTTTTTTAATATGTGTTTATAATTTGAATTATGGGGGAAAGTATGTGTGAAACTATGACAATAGACTCAAAAACGATGATTATAAAAGCAGATAATGAAAAGGAATTATCAGAAATAATTGATTTTGTATCTAAAAGAGACAAAGATAACAGCTTAAAGACTTTTCTTAAATTTGCCTCATCTAAAAGGAAAATAGTTAAAAATTATAAATTTAATCGAGAAGATTGTTATGCACAATAGGATATTTGTAGACAGTAATATTTGGCTTTACTTATTCCTTCAAGATGATAATAAAAAATATAAAACTTCTGAAGAATATCTTTTAAAGAATAATTTAAATTCTACATTTATTATTACATATCAAGTTATAAATGAGGTAGCAAATATTCTGCTTAAAAATAACTTCACAGAAATTGAAATAAGGGAAAATATTGAGTATTTATTTAAAGTTTGTACATTACAGGATTTCACAAAAGAAATTATGCTGATTGCGTCTTCTGTTAGAGAAAAATATACAGTTTCATTTTGGGATAGTATTATTATTGGAAGCGCATTATTTGCAAAATGCGATACACTTGTTAGTGAAGATATGCAAGATGGGTTAATGATAGATAATAAATTGTTAATTAAAAATATTTTTAAATAAGAATGTACAAGTAAGAATTTTACCACGAACCACACGAACAGGAGAAAAGCTTTTTTTTACCGCTTTATTATAAAGTGATGGTAAGATGTATGCCTCGCATGTGTAATATTTATTGGGCATACATCTTAATTGCTCATTGCTAAAAGAATAATAAAATATTCTTAACGTTTATCAGCTTGAGTAAAGGTCAGAGTCATATCGTTATTCGTGGCTTGAACATTACTTTTTATATAAGTATTTCCTTGGACATCATCAATCCTTATATCAAAAGTATTACCTGTAAGACTGACATTACCAGTCCAAAATCTAAAAGAGTCTTTGTTTGGCACGCTTCCACGACGTTCAATTGATTGTGTTCCAGCTTGAACTTGAGCTAACGTACCATCAGCGTTTAACTGGAGATTAAGAATATTCGGACCTAC
>Ga0268262_10004880_pt1 | contig 13584 bp, 8 predicted proteins | sample TergutNc150P3_FD_190354 | JGI IMG/M metagenome (GOLD analysis project Ga0268262, IMG submission 190354) | Nasutitermes corniger P3 segment gut microbial community from laboratory colony in Florida, USA - Nc150 P3 (SPAdes) (version 2) | ecosystem: Host-associated > Arthropoda: Insects > Digestive... | reverse complement strand
TGAGGTTGTTCATATACATCCTCCTCTGTAAGATCCGGCAGCAGTCTACCGCCGGCTAAAATTTTTCACAGGAAAAATTTTAGATACTATATATGGCGTGCAGATGCGTGGCGCTTGACCGAAAATCAAAAAAAATTACGGAATTTACAAATTGTTTTTTAATATTACTATACATGTGTATAGTATTAAAAAGGGTAAAATTTAATAAAAACAGAATAATTGCTTATGTCCAATAAAATTGCAAATCAAAATTATTTTCAAGAAATTTTAACTTTTATAATGAATATTATTGAGATGCTAGAATAAATGTTTTATAATTAACATAAAAGAGGCAAAGATTCAACAAAATGGCAATAGTACTCTCACAGGATGAAGTTAACCAGCTTTTCGCCGCGATAAACGCCGTAGATACAAAACCGGGGGACTTAAGGCCGACTGCGGACAGCAGAAAAATAAAGATATATAATTTTAAACGCCCCGATAAATTCTCTAAGGAACAGATAAGGGCGATTTCGATCATACACGAAACCTTTGCCCGTTTGGTAACTAACGGCCTTTCCGCCCAATTACGGAGTATAGTTAATGTCCGCGTTATATCGGTAGATCAGATCACCTACGAAGAATTTATCCACACCCTTCCGTGTCCCACCACATTGGCAACTATAGATATGGAATCTCACCCGAGCCCAAAAGACGAATGTCCTCCTCATGCTCCTATCAAAGGACACGCGCTTATAGAAATCGATCCTGTTATATCTTTCTCAATTATTGACAAGATTTGCGGCGGATTTGGGAATACAAAATCCCAGCATGAACTGACCGATATTGAAACCTACATCATGGAAGGCGTTATCGTCCGCATGTTGGATAATATGCATGAAGCATGGAATCAGGTATTAGATTTCCGTCCCCGACTGGAGCAGATCAATACCAATCCCCAGTTCGCCCAGATCGTTCAACCAACCGAAATGGTGGTCTCGGTAATGATGGAAGCCAAAATAGGCGATGTAAAAGGGGTTATCAAAATATGCATTCCCAATATTACAATCGAACCAATTATTGAGAAACTGTCAATTTGGCATAGAATCAACCAGAATAATATGCCGCTAAACCCATTAACAAATTTTAATTTAAATAGCAGGGAAGACGTTCCTGTGCGCCTAACCGCCGAGTTATTATGCCGTAATTATCCCATCAAAGAAATTTGGAAATGGAATGCCAAAACGCTTGTCTTGCCGCTTCACCATCTCGCACCGGGCTATTGTTATCTGAAATGCGGGGACAGGCGCGTATGGCAATGCCAAATAATACCGGATCGCAAACGGTTCTCCAAACGAATCACGATTGTAGATTATATTGAAAACCCATTTGGAATGGAGGAAAATGATATGGAAATGGATAAAGTAAATTCGCTCATAACGGATGCATTGTCAAATGCGACAATGAAGATTTCCGTGGAACTGGGAACCACGGTAAAAACGGTAAAGGAAGTCTTTTCAATGAATAAGGGGACAATTCTGGAGCTTGATAAACTTGCCGGGGAACCGGTAGACGTAAAAGCCAATGGAGTCCTAATTGCCACCGGAGAAATTGTTATTATTGACGAGAATTTCGGGGTAAGGATTATCGATATCAGCGATACTTCTAATGTCTTTAATCAGAGCGAATCTCATACGCCCAAGCCACCGAAATCAACAGCCAAGGGATCAAAATGATTTATATTGTTATTGGAATATCCTTCATTCTGATATGGCTTATAACGACATTCTTTATTGTTCGTTATGTTAAAACGCTCAAGAATGATTTGCTTAAAAAGTTATCTGATACGGAAAAACCATCGGAAGGAAAAAGCGAATATCTTCCAAATGAAGACGAGAGGATTAATTTTAAACCTTTTGATTTTATCAAACGCGTAGACCTGGAGCATTTTTCGTATTTTCTCCAACAGGAACATACACAGGTTATCGCCCTTGTCCTGGCATATATGGAACCTGACAAGGCTTCGGTTATTCTGCAGAACCTTCCTTACGCGATACAGGGCGAAGTGTCTCTGCGTGTCGCTACAATGGGCGCCGTCAACCCTGAAGTAACACGTGAAATCGGAAGAATCATGGAGAAGAAACTTTTCTCTCTGTCCAGCGAAAATTACTTCGCGCCCGGCGGTATTGAAAACATCGCTAAAATCATTAACAAGGCCAACCGCGATTCAAAGAAACAAATATTGAAGGCGCTTGAAGAGGAAAACCAGGATATTACAGTAGAGATAAAAAACAGATTAAAAGAATTGAAAAATCCCTATAAAAGAATATGTAAAATATTTAAAAAAATTTAACACGCGCTTTTAGACAATAATATTAAAACATTTTAATAATTTTTACCTTGATTATTGAAACAATAAAAGTTATAATACTGCAATGAAAAAAATAATATTCGTAATTTTTTTAATACTTGCCTCTAATGCCGGCGCACAGTATAGAATTACGGATTTTTCCCTGAAAAGCCTTCAATCATATCAATATAAAACAACTCCTATTACCATACAAAAACTCAGCTTTAAGAACGCGCTTCAATATGCGTATAACGTAACATATACTTCGATGAATTTGACGGTAAGCGCGCGGTTGAGTATTCCAAACATAAAACAGGAGAATATCAAGGGGATAGTGATAATGCTCCGGGGCCATCAATTTCCGGGAAACTACTATACGGGAAAAGGGACGGAGCATCCCGCAAAAGAGTATCTGCGAAGAGGCTGGGCCGTTATCGCCCCGGACTTTTTTGGTTACGGCTCTTCTTCACAAACTCCGGCCCCCGAGTCTCTTCATCAATTTTATTCAACGATAAACGCGGTAGAGTTATATAAAAGCCTTGAATCCGCCGGAAATAAAACGTCAGCAGGCGATAATTCCCGTCCTGCAAATAATTTATTCATATATAGTTCCGCCGTTCCCCAAACGGACAGGATTTCTCTACCTTCCAATTTTAAAAAAATTGTTACATGGAGTCACAGCAACGGAGGACAAGTAGCCTTGCACTTCTTAACAATTATACAAAAACCTGTTACTAGCGTACTTTGGGCTCCCGTCAGCCTTGGCTATCCTGACAGCGCGGCTCATTACGCGAGAAACCCTGAATTGGCGGAAAACTTTAAAAAGGAATACCCCGCAAGAGATTTTTCGTTTTACACCTATCTTGATAAAATTGCGCCGAACACTCCCATACTTCTTGAGCAGGGAGATAAAGACAGGGGCGTTCCAAAAGCATGGAGTGACGCCCTGTCACAGTCAATAAAAGAAGAAAATCTGCGCCGTGGGAAAGCGGGGATTGGAAAAATCATTTTACGTTACGAAGTGTATACTAACGCGGATCACAATTTAAATCCCTATTGGTCAACTGTACTTCCCAAAGATGTTGATTTTTGGGAACAGTATTAACAGTAATAAATTATAAGGAGTTATTATGGTAGAATGGATTGGTTATTTAGCGTCAATTTTAATTGCAATATCAATAACTATAAGCGGCCATTTTTATTTTCGTATTCTTAATCTTGTAGGCTCGGCTTGCTTTATGGTTTACGGATTATTTATCGGCAGTTGGCCGGTTGCGATAATCAACACTTATGGTATTGGAATAAATATTTTTCATTTAATTAAAGGAAGAAAAAAATCTAATCAAAATGCCGCCTGAAAATACTCCGGACAGCCATAATGATTATGCGGAATTGGAAATTGCCTATGACGGGCAAACTGATGAGGCCGCAGAGGCCGCTTTTTCAAACGAGGAATTGTCGGGCAACCTAAAATCAAAAGCATTTCGCGCAAAAATAGAAAATTCAAAATCGAGTAAATCCGCTATAAGGCCGTTTCTTGCCGCAGTCAACATTGACCTTAAACGCCGTAACCCTATAGGATTATATAATTTATTAACCGTATGGCTGGAAAAGGGTAACAAGTATTGGCTCAGTCCGCTGGATAAAGATAAAGGACTTGGGGTACTGGAAGAAGTCTTATTCAAATATCAGGGAGACATGCAAGTCTTATCCCCCTTTATAACCCTCTTAATAAAAGTCGCGCAGAACGGAATTTCTCCGCGATCATTTATTGAATATGTCGTCCTGCCCAGAATGTATCAGGACTATAACTGGAGAAAGTGGAATGAAAATCATTTGGAAGCTTTGCAAATAATTGCGGGGTTGATTAACGAAATAAAAGACCGTCCTCCTTTTAATCAGGAGCATTTGGGGTCGGGGAAAACGCGCCTTGCAAGAGATGTCGTATTGGTCAGATACATCGGCAGGCCGCTTGCGCGTTTTCAGCTAACACAATTACGCGACGGCGCGATGCTTGACAATTATATCGGCGCGTGGCAGAGAATATCGCTTCAAAACCCTTTAAGCCTCTATTTTATGAGAAATAACGCGCTTCACTTTATTTATTATATGTCGGGGAAAATTGATTTAATTCAATTAATAGCGATTATTGAACAACTGCCCGCAATTGAAAGGGCATTTTCCTCAGCTTTTCCCAACGGTCTTGCCAAACTGAGCAGTATTCAGTCAATGAATCTGTATGACTACGATATTGAAAGGGCCCTGCAAATCAGAAGACAGCGGGGCTTTCATAGTCATGATTTTACCGTAGAGATTAAAGCTTATTTGGATATTGTAAAATCACTGCTTGAAAAACCAACCGGAGTGTATCTGTGCGCCCATTATGCCGGTCTATTAAAACGATACAAAGATCCGGATATCGCGGAAATAATTTCCCGGTTGGTTCGCGTGGTAAACGATCGCGGCGGGATGCATATTTACAAGTGGCATACGCAAAAACTTTTAGACAAACCAAAAAAAGAGATGCAATCTTATCTTGAGTACATTGAAAGAAATCGCGGCTGCGATCCTGAATATCCGCAAATAGACGTTATATTCCGTGACGAAGAACAAGCCCGCGCACATTTTGAATTTGAAAATCTCATACATGATTTGGGGTTGGAACATCATTTTACAGCAAAAGACAAAGTTTCATATAAACAGTTGCTAAACGCGTACGTTCAGGAACATCCCGACACATCAGAGTTAATTACAGGTTATCAACAACAACTACTCTCGGGGCTTGACCGTCAATGGAAAAGCGAATACGTTCAGCAGTTGGATTCATTAAATATTCACAGCCTTTTACTGCGTTCGGTTATCAGAGGAATAGGGACAGGGTATAGCATACCGGGAAAATCATCCAGTTTTATCGAATTGTACACTAAATACGGCGATGTACATTCACAAATAAAAATTAATGTAAAAACAAATTTTATTATGCCTGTAAAACAAATAATACTAAGTTCCGCGGATCAGGATGAAATTGCCAGAAAGCAGATAAATCTTGTTCCGGTAGAAAAAGTTTGGAATTCCCTGAGTAATTCTGAATTGTCCGGTATAGGTAATGTATTAACATGTATAAATAAATGGTCAATCGGGTTGAATGAGCCTTTGGAAAAAATTTTTAATGAAAAAGTTTCTTTGGAAGAAAAACTTAAAGAAACAAACGAAGAAGAAATTATTAAGAAAACAAAAAATGAAATTGCAAAACAGGACAAGGCAATCGCCGCCCTACAGGAGAAAAAACAAAATTACACGGCTATTATGGAAGAGTTTGACATGTTGAATGATGAACAAAAATTCATTCTCGCTCTGGTTCTCGCGGGAACGGCGGGTAAGTCAGACGATGAATTCTCCGGTCTTGCAACAGGTTTATTACTACAGCGATACAAGGACATGGACAGCATCGCTTCCCGATTAAGTTTTTTACAGGACGACATCAGCGTCGATGTTTTATCGTATCAGCAATTTATATATTTATTAAATCTGCTGGACACTTTATTTTTTAATTTGAGCGAAGATAAAAAAATTATCAGCATGCTGGAAGATGATACCGTTTTACAGGAGATACTTACACCCTATCTTATCACCAAAAAGAAACAGGTAAGCCTTGACGCTCTGGACGCGGCTGCAAAAAAAATGACAGGTTACGCATCCATGCAGGCGGAACGCGCCAAGTGGCAGGGCATTCTTGATAAAATGGAACGAAAAGACGAGAAATATTTTCATGATATGGAAATATATACATCCAAGACATTTATGGATTCTTATTACGGGGACATGGGGGGAATATGCCTTTCAGCTCAGCCTCAGCAAATATTAAAACCGGGATTTTTTGTGCAGAGGCTTTTGGATGTTACCGAGAAGCAGATTATCGGAATGTCCATACTTTATTTATCAAACGGCGGTTTTGGCTCCCCTTTGGTTCAGGCAAAAAATTTCTGGCAAGCCTTTGCTTTTAATCCATTGTCCTCGGTATTAAGCCATTATTCAGAAGAACAACAACTGTTCTTATACCTTCAATACAGGATGAATATGGAAAAAATCGCATGGACAACCAAATTACCTGTCGTATTGTCAGGCGTAGACACACCCTGGGGATTAATTTCAAATAACGGTTATTTTGGCGAAATGATTCGCAAATATGAATACTCAAAATTAACGGCCAAAAAAGTAGCTAATGTAAAAGGGCTGTCTGTATATTATAAAGAGAGCGCATTTGCCGTAGCGTTGGTAATAATTGATCCGCGGGGTTATGAAGAGACTTCTGATTTATCGCAAATACCGACTTTTTATGCCCACCGCGAAATAAATAATAAATAGAAAATAACAAATAATAAAGGAAGAGGAAAGCAAGCATAATCTTTTATTTGCTATTTACTATTTACTATTTGCTATTTTTTATTAATCCCGTCTTGCAGATTTCTTACTTTATATATTATACTAATAAACATGAAAAATTATAATATTGGGCTGGCATTGGGAAACATGAAAAAATGGAGGAGAAACCGGGACAATTATGGCAATAAAAGTCGCGTCAAGAAAAAATTGGGACAATGAAGGTCTTGCAATTGAAGGACTCATAAACGAGATATACCAGCCGAATACAAAGGTTGTAATATATTTCTTTTCACCGGATTTTGAAAAGCACGAGCCTCAAAAAGTTTTAACAAAAGCTTTCCCTCATGCGGTGTGCGCCGGCGCTTCAATGATCGGCGGCTGGTCAAGCGCGGGAGCGCTGGAAAGCGGCATTACCGTAATGTCCCTTTCCGCCGATGAGGTCGAACAGGTATATTCTTCATTTCAGGAAGGAGTTAAAACGGACCCAACCCAGACTGCGAAAAACGCCATTGCAGATTTGAAACAACAAACTAAAGGTGAGAATATCAATCCCGATGAATACCTTGGACTGCTCTTTTTTGACGGTCTTTGTTTGGGGGAACTAATTGTAAAAGAATTTTCACTGGAACAAAGTTTTAATATGGCTTTTGTCGGCGGAGCCGCAGCGGACGAATTGACTTTTACCAAAACGCTGGTCGGCTGCGGCCACAGACTTTCCGGAGACGGCCTTGCCGCGCTTATCCTCAAGATGAAGATACCGTTCTTTTTCAACCACTATGTACATTACATTCCCACCGATACTTCTTTTTCCATTACAAGGGTAGAAACCATGAAGCGGATTGCGTGGGAAATTAACGGAGAGCCTGCCGCTCAATTTTACGCAAAGCAAATCGGCATAGACGATATAAGCAAGCTGGACGCGGGCGTTTTTTCAAAACACCCTGTGGGGCTTAAGCTTGGGGACAGCATCTATGTCCGCAGTCCCAACGCCGTCATTGACGGCACCGGGCTTCAGTTTTATTGTTACATAGAAGCCGGTACCAGGGTATTTCTATTGAAACAAGGTGACATCATCGATCATACAAAAAAGGGGCTTGCCGCAGCCGTGCAGTTTCTTCCCGGCATACAAGGCTGTCTTCTATTTAACTGCGTACTGCGCTATCTGGAAATTAAAGAACTCAATAAGCTTGACACTTTTAACAATGTTTTCAGCCAATGCCCGATGGCGGGATTTAACACCTACGGCGAAGAACTCTTTACCCACCACAACCAGACATTGACCGCCGTTTTTTTTGGAACTCTGCCGGAAGAAGGAACGGTAGACCCATACAAAGCCAAACGGCTTTTCCATTATACGGACAGCAAACTTAAGTCTTTGGTTTTTGACATTGTAAGCCGGAGCGAACTGCTGAATATAACAATTTCCTACCTTAAGGGAAGTATGGACACGGAATCCGAGGATTTACATAACTACGAGGCTATCAGAAAAAGCCTTGGCGCGATGATTGAGCAATCAAATGTTTCCAAAGAAGATATTGAACGGCTGCTCGTTGTTTACCAGAACAATGTGGAAGAAACAGGGGAATATGTCTTTAATATTGTAGATGAAATCAGAAATCAAAACCGCCGCTTGATTGAACTTAAAAATGAGGCTGAAACGGCAAACCGTACCAAAAGCAATTTCCTTGCAACCATGAGCCACGAAATTCGCACCCCAATGAATGCAATTACCGGTATGGCGGAACTTCTGCTGAGGGGCGAACTTTCAGACGAAGCCAGAGGTTACGCGCAGGACATCAGACAAGCGGGCAATAATCTCATTTCCATCATCAACGATATTCTGGATTTTTCAAAAATTGAAGCGGGCAAACTGGAAATAATCCCCGTTAAATACCTGCTTTCATCACTGATCAACGACTCGGTCAATATTATCCGAATGCGAATCGGGGAAAAACCGATCCGCTTTTTTTCCAATATAGACGGGAGCATCCCCAACAGCCTCATTGGAGACGAAGTACGGCTGAGGCAAATACTCCTTAACCTCCTGTCCAACGCCGTCAAGTACTCGGATAAAGGGCATATCGGGTTAACCATTACAGTACAAAAACGGAACGGTAAACAGGTGTGGCTCAAAATAGCCGTGGAGGATACCGGAAAAGGAATTAAACTTGAAGATCAAGAAAAGCTTTTCGGGGAATTTATCCAGGTGGACACAAAAAGAAACCGCAGTATAGAGGGGACAGGACTGGGGCTTGCGATTACAAAACGGCTCTGCCTTATCATGGGCGGGGACATCACGGTAGAAAGTAAATACGGCAAGGGCAGTACCTTTACGGTAACTATCCCCCAGAGTATTGAAGATGAATCGGAAGCGCCCTTCGCCGCCGTGGAAGAGCCGAAAAAGAAAAAGGTATTGGTTTATGAAGGCCGGGCCGTCTATGCCAAATCGTTATGCTGGACTCTGGAGAATATGAAAGTTCCCTTTACTATGACAACAAGTTGGGATAACTTCACTGAGGCTCTGTCTCGGGAGAAATGGTTCTATGTTTTTTCCGGCTACGGACTCTTTGACAAAATAAAGCCCCTGCTGGAAAAACCTGACACGGCTTTTCTTAGGGGGAAAAACCCTCCCCTTGCCCTTATGGTTGAATGGGGCGTCGAGGCCTATATTCCCAATGTGCGCTTTTTATCCCTGCCGGTACAGTCTTTGTCGATTGCCAATATTCTCAACGGCAAGGCGGACAGTAAAGGTTACACCAGCGGTTCCGGGATAATCCGGTACACATTCCCAACAGCGCGTCTGTTGGTTGTTGACGACATAGCTACCAACCTCAAAGTAGCCGAGGGCCTCCTTGCGCCCTATCGGACAACAGTAGACACATGCCTTAGCGGTTTACAGGCTATTGAACTGGTGAAGCAGCACAAATATGACATTATACTCATGGATCACATGATGCCCGAAATGGATGGCATTGAAGCGACGGCGGCTATCCGCGCATGGGAAAAAGAACAACTAGAAAAAAATCCGGACCATCCGCAAACGCCTATAGTCGCCTTAACCGCAAACGCCGTTGTAGGAATGAGGGAAATGTTTATCGAAAATGGTTTCAATGATTATATTGCCAAACCAATAGATGTTTCCAAGCTGGATGAAACGATATACCGCTGGATACCGAAAGAGAAAAGGGCAATTAACAATGAACAATTAGCGATGGGCAATGAAGGACAAAATAATCCGCCGAATAAAGATACCAATTCTTCATTATCTCCTATTCCCGGCGTTGATATTCAAAAAGGCATCGACATGACCGGCGGTAACGTTGCCGCTTATAAGGAAGTTCTGTCCATGTTTTGTAAAGACGCGAAAAACAGGCTTTCGTTACTGCAAAAAATACCGGAAGGTGACGCTTTACCCGTATTCGTTACCCAGGTTCACGGCATAAAAAGCGCATCGGCAAGCATGGGAGCGGAAAAATTTTCTGCGGAAGCCGCAGAGCTTGAAGCCGCAGGCAAAGCGGGAGACATGGCCTTTATCCGCGGACATCTGGACGCTTTTACGCGGCAACTTACGGAACTGATACGCAATATTGAGAAAGCCCTGGTTGATAAGGAGCCGGAAAATCAAAAATCTCTTGACCCGTCAGTCCTTATTACAAATTCTCCATTATTTCATGAACTTTACAATGCCTTACAATCCCAAAAAATCCCCGAAATTAAACGCATACTGAAAATAATGGGACAACGGACACAAGATTCAAAACTCAAAGAAATTATCACGCAAATTTCCGATCATGTATTTATGACGGAATTCGACAGCGCCGCAAAAATAGTTGAGGAATTAATCGCCGCAGGAAATTAAGGAGCAAATATGGAAAGCCTGATACGCTGAGCATACTTGCAGACGATAACCTTGCCAATCTAATTAATAATGTTGCAAATAGTGTAAATATCATATAAAATGTTATAATGATGAAAATTTTACGTTTTTTTATTATTTTTATTTTCTGCGCTTTAACAACACCCCTGTTACAGGCTCAAATGTCGTTTTATTTAAAATCTGCGCCTGCGGATTTAAATGTATATTTCAATGACGCGTTGATAAAACCGGTATCGACATCGGGAACTATCCGTGAATACAGGATTGCAACCGCAGGAACACTGCGTTTCAGCGCACCCGGTTACAAAAGCATCGAATGGAATTCGGCGCAGCTTCCCGTTAAAAAAGGGCAGGCTGACATCAAACTGGAAAATGAAAAGGGAATTTTAAGATATATAGGCGAATATAAAACAGGCAGCCAGCCCAAAAGCGCGTTTTTTTCGCCGGACGGCAAGAGGCTCTTTGTTCCGCTTTTGAATGAAAAAGGCGTCGATGTTTTCCGCGTTACAGGACAATCTTTGCAGTATGAAAAACGGCTTGAACCAAGCAACAAGAAAGGGTTTGTGGAAGCCTTGGTTGACGAGCGCCGCCGCGAGGTGTGGTTTTCAAACCTGGAAGAACACAAGGTTTATATTTATAACCTTGATACGCTTGAATTAATATCTTCTCAGTCAACCGGCGGTAATTTTCCAAAAGTGATAGCCCAAACCCCCGACGGCGCTCTTACGGTAGTGTCCAACTGGATCAGCATGGACATAAGCGTTTTTGATTCTGACACAAAAAAATTATTGAGGCGCATCCCCGTAGGCGCAACTCCGCGCGGCATGGCGTTCTCTCCTGACAGTTCTACGATGTACGCCGCCATTTACGACGAGGCCGTTATTGCGGTTGTTGACATGAAAACCAACAAAGTGACAAAACGCTGGCGTTTTCACGAAGGCGAAGGAGCCGCGCGGCACATTATTTACTACGGCGACAAACTCTATGTTTCCGACATGTTCCGCGGAACCGTGAACATATTGAATCCAACGACAGGCGCGCTCCTTAAGTCCACGCGCGTCGGCTATAATATAAACACGATCGCAATATCGCCCGACGGCAAGTACGTTTTCGCTTCCTCGCGCGGCAAGAATAACCCGGTTGACTACACGGTACCAGGACCGGATTTAGGCGCGGTCTATATGCTAAACGCGCAGGACTTAACCTTAATTGAAAAAGTCTGGGGACGCAATCAACCGACAGGCCTTGCCGTATCCCCTGATGGAAAACTTTTGGTATTTACCGATTTTCTTGACGCGAATTTGGAACTGTACGCGATTGGTTATTAGCGAAGGGTGTAGGTTGGTAATAGTAATATTTATATTTGAAAAAGTAATAATACGCGCTTTTTTCTGCAACTTCTTTTATTATTTCAAACATTTCTTTTTCAATCTATTTTATTTCTCCAGTAAATATAAATACTCTTTTACATGAATATCACGATTTGCCAAATTGCGACAACCACGAAATGTATTATATGTAGTTTCTAATATTTCAACTTTACCAATCCTTTGTAACATATTTTTCATTTCATCAAGAGTAATAAAACCTTCCGAATTGAAAGATATAAGTACATATTTCGCCTTTATATTTGAGACAAGCTCAGTTAGAGAATTTAAAGCAAATTGTTTTTTATTATATGAAGAACGATTCCAATTTTCTGAAATACCTGATACTTTACTCATATTTTCAGGATATTTATTTTCTAGAATTAGATTAAGCATAAAATAATTTGAACCATAAGGGTGTTGATTATAAGGTGGGTCCAAATAAGCCAAATCAACTTCTTGCGCTTCTTTTATAATTTCATTTGAATCACCATTATAAACAATACTATCGCAAGTAAAATTGCTAAAAAGCGGAAACGGTAAAATAATTTCTCCCTTAATTCTAAAGAGCGCATCACTATTACTACCGCCAAATTGTCCAATTCCTGTTTCTTTATTTTTATAAAAACCTTTAAAAACACCGGAAGTATTAGAATGAACCGACGCTTCAGAAAGAAGTGGAGCTAGAAAATATTTTTTATAATCATTATTAATACCTTCAATAAGGTTTCGCATTGTATCAATATACATGGCATTTCTACGAGTATAAAAAACACGTTCACCATTTTTAATATTATTATCATCCTCAGGCGAATATAATTTTGTTATAATCCCTTCTGTTAATGAAATACTTGTAATATTATTTATTAAATCATTATACATTTTCTTTAAGAGAGAAATATTAATTTCATTTTTATTTGATAAATAACATTCGTTTGTTATTTTTGAATATTTTTCCAAATCATTAACTAATAATAATTTAGAATATTGTTTAAAATTGCGGGCAACAATTCCCGAACCGCTAAAAACATCAAAAATAATTAATTTATTTTTATTTAGACGTTTTTGGACAATTTGTACCCCTTTGGTAATAAATTGTAAAAGAGAACGTTTATTTCCGATATAAGTAATTATTTGCTCTGTAAGATATTTTTCATCTTCATACGATGCTTTAAAAAGGTCAAAATTCACAATGTTTTGCTGTAATTTTGACTTTTTACGATTATTAACTGATGAATTTATATCACACAAAGTCGCTTGAATGCCCATATTCGGTATAATAATGTAAAAATATGACTTTGTAAAGACGTTAAAAAATGAGCATGTTTTTCATTTTCTTACGATAATTTTGCCAACTTGCGCTTTGTTTTTAATCTTTTATATTCCCTTCCTATCCATTCATATACATTATTTATTTCTTTTTTATAATTTTCTTTTATTTCAAAATATTTTATATTGTTACCTTCACACGTCTTTTTGGTAAATTTATTATCCTCAATATATTTTTCAATTGTATAACCAAAATCATATCCTCTATATTCAATAATACTTTTATTTTTTATAATTTTATTATCCAAATATTTTTTAATATATTCTTCCGAAAAACATATTTTACAAAATATTATTTT
>Ga0268262_10004879_pt1 | contig 13587 bp, 9 predicted proteins | sample TergutNc150P3_FD_190354 | JGI IMG/M metagenome (GOLD analysis project Ga0268262, IMG submission 190354) | Nasutitermes corniger P3 segment gut microbial community from laboratory colony in Florida, USA - Nc150 P3 (SPAdes) (version 2) | ecosystem: Host-associated > Arthropoda: Insects > Digestive... | reverse complement strand
AGGGCGGCACCGTCTTTGCAAATATCAAAAGCTACACCTCTACGTTGAGAAAGAATGCCAGGAATATTTTCAACGGCTTAAAAGATGCCTTCTTGGGTCTGCCTTTTTCCTGGGCTTGAATAGTTACGGGAAACGCATGAGTATATGGTACTGTTCAATCGTCAAACTTAGAACCGCAGCCTGAGTTTTACATTGCTGTCAAAGTACCTGCGAAGCGAAAAAGGCCCCAGTTCGCCGCGGTTTCCGTCGCCGGAAAACAGATCGCGGTCAAGGGGAATCTGCGCGGAAAAGATCAGGGTCGCGCCCTGAAAAAGATCGCGGTTAAAACTGACAATGGGGGTAAAGGAAATATCGCTGAAACCGGAAATAAGCGCAAGCCCCGCGCTGGTTAAATCATCGAAACGCCATGTAAAGCCCGTGTACAGGTAATGCTCGTTGGTGAAACTCCCGCCTGTCTTTCTTGAGGTTGAAGAGCTTGAGCCGTTGTACAGGTATTCGACAAGGACGATGAGATCCCCTTTAAAAAAGGAATAGTCAAAACCTGAACTTAAGGAAAGGCCGTCGATTCCGGTTCCCTGTTCGTGGTTATAGCTGTAGAGAGCGTCCAGCACGAGGCCCAGTTCCAGATCGGCCTTGAGCGAAACTCCCATGCGGTGAATGCCGTATTCCGAACCTGTCTGGGGAGATTCAAAAAAATACATAGCCTGCATATCAATTTTGTCCCACTGCTGTTCAAACATCAGTCCCGCGTGTCCCCCTTCCCCGGACTGTGAAAAAGCGTTGCGGGGTGCCGCTCCAAAAGCGGCAAGTTTAAGGGTATCCGTGGCGTACCACGAAAGCCCCGCGCCCAGCACGCCCCGCAGACGGGCGTCAGGCAGGAGTGGGTTTACCGGGTTGAGAAAATCCGTGGGCCTCCACACAAGCCCGTAGCCAAAGGGCAGGCGCAAAAGCCCTCCGTCGAGTCTGGTGGTATCTGTATTAATTCTAAAATACAGCCGCTCCGGTTCAATAACGGCGAAATATGACTGGCCGATTCCCTCAGTGGCAATACCACCGTTAGCCGTCAAGCCAGACATCATCGCGGCAATATACGCAGGATCACCGGCAGTGGCAATAAAATTAACATCGCAAAAAACAGTAGCAAATTCACGTAGCCTTGCCTGCATACGGAGGCTGGCGTACTCCTCAAGGCCATAGGAAAAAGCGGGACTATCCCCCGCCCCCGCACGGAGTGAAACAGTAGAATCCAAAAGCCCAGAGACAGTTAGTCCTTGAGCCCAAACAAATAGCAATGAGCAATGAGCAATGAGCAAAGTAAGACAGAAAAGCTTTTTCTTTTTATTTGATACTATGCACAGCACCGAATCAAAGAGTAAATTTAGGTAGTAAAATCTTACTTTGCTCCTTGCTACCTGCTCTTTGCTATTTTTCAAGGTTCCTCCTACTGAACACCGAGTCAGGAATGGGCCTGTCCAGCGCCACATTTCTCATAACAAATTTTGTCTTTGAACCTTTTCGCATAAGATCGCTCATTTCGGCTTCCACCGGAAAACGGCGTCCGCCTATTACCTCAACTTTCAGCAGGCTGTACTCTTTAAGTTTCGCCCCAGAAAGAGCGAAAAGTTCATAACGTAAAAGATCGCCGTTTTCTTTGTCTATCCACAACTTGCGCGAAGGGTAGCTTTCGGTTTTCTTTTTTGCCTTTAGCTCCAAAACCCACGCATCCCGTCCGTTTACAATTTCCGAACCTGCGATAACCGGATCATACCGGCTGGCTAAAGTTTCGTTATTCAGAGTGTCCTCGTAAGACATATCTGATCCCATCATCGACTCTTTGAGCATGTGTCCTGATATCAACATTACCCCTTCGTTATCCGGTGAGTACACATACAATCTGCCGCCCGTCCTGAGATACCTGGTTCCCCTGTCCTCAGGATTGGTAAATTCGATAAAGCTGTCGGCGTTTCCCCGCCCCCACGCCTTCATCACTTTCACATAACGGCGGTTACCGTACTCGATGATCATTTCCCCTTCGTATTCAATGGTAGAGTAAATTTCGTTGTCATCAATCCGTTTCAGCAGATCAGCCGCTGTAGGTGTCTGAGAAAAAACTAACGCGACAGCAAAAAACATCATTGTAACAAATAAAATTTTCTTGCACATAAAAAACCTCCTGTATTTTAACAAAGAGCAAGTAGCAAATAGCAAAGTTAAGATAGTATGCCTTACCTCTTCCTTTGCTCTTTGCTACCTGCTCATTGCTATTTGATTTTATCTTCGTAGCGCTTCCACCGGCTCCACAAACGCGCTTTTCAGCGACGGTATTAACGTAAAAAGCGACGCTACCACAACGCCTAACAGCCATGCCCGGATAATTATAAACGGGCTAAGCTCAAGAAATATTGCGTTGCCAAGCGGCATTTCGCTAAAGGTATTTCCGTACATATCCCCCATGCGGATGGGATACACAGACCCGATTCCGGCAATAACACCGCCTGAAATCACCCCGGCAAACGCGCCAAGCATGGCAAGAAAAAGAGACTCGAAGAAGAACACCTTCACAATTTCGGCGCGGGTCATTCCAAGGCATCCCATCATTCCGATTTCCTTTATCCTTTCGTGAATGATCATTACTACTGTATTAATAATCAGGAAACTGGCTACAATCAGGAACACAAGAAAAATCACCGTGTAGATCGGCGTTACCATTTCCATCATCGCAACCCAGTAATTGTCCCGCCATTCTGTAACGACATTGCCCTGCCCAAGCGCGTTTCGCACCTCGGCGGCAATCGCGCTGCTTTCTTTTTCATTATCTGCAAAAATCACCAGTGACTGTGTTCCTTCTTCCAGCACCAACAAGCGCTGGAGCCGCTCAATATCCACAATGATAAACTGTTCATCATATTTGATATAATCAAAATTGAAAATTCCGGTAACAACGGGACTCCAATATTTATCAGAAAACTGCGCGGACACTGTTTTAAGCGGAATTCTGTCGCCGACAGACAATCCTGATTTATGGGCAAAGACGCGCCCTATCGCACATTCGTTGGTTCCGGTCGCGGGCCAGCGTCCTTCCAACAGGCCGTCGCTGCGATTCGTCAGGTTAAAATGATTCGCAGACATCTCGTCTTCTATAGAAAGCCCCCACAGTACGGCGTGCTTGGTTGTGCTTTCCTGCAAAGTAGCCAGAGAAGAAATCCGAGGGAAAACGGCGCGCACGCCCGGTATTTTCTTGATCGAAGCGGCAAGTTCTTTCCAGCTTTTGCCATACGGCTGCGAAGTAGACGCGGCAACCGGATATTGTACAGGCATATACTCGTTTTCCGCCTCGTACTGTGACGAAACAACTTTAACATGCCCCAGATCATAGATTTGCACAACATCAATAATATTCCTGGTCATTCCCTCTATCATGGATGAATATAGCACAATAAAAAACACCGCTATTCCGACTGCCGCAATACAGAAGAATGTCCGTCGTTTGTTACGCCAAATATTGCGGTAAGCGATTTTTATCAAAGTGCCAGTGCCGCCTTGTTTGTATTCATTTGTCATTTTTCACCTCACTCAAATCTTAAACTTTCGGTAATCGGCATCTTTAACGCTCTGCGTGTGGGGAAGAAAGCCATACATGCAGAAATAATTGTCGCTATTACGCCGGAACCGATAATTACCGGTACATTCCACATGCTGAGAAAAGACGATGTGGTGCGGAAACCAATACCGCTGCCGCCCATAAAATCAGCTATGGCGGTAAAATCTATGCCGTACTTTACCATCGGATAATTGATAATGCAGCCAAGAATTATCCCCAAAACCGATCCGATAAATCCCAGAAAGCCCGCCTCCAGCATATAGACCAAAATCATCTGTTGGTCGGTCATACCCATAGCCCTCATCATGCCTGTTTCTTTTGTACGCTCCAGTATGGCAAGAAGGATCGTGTTTGAAATTCCAAGAAATGATAATAACAATAACAAAGCGGCTACCACCTGCGGCATTGTGTTTTCAATTGCTTCGTAACCAAGATAGTTCCGCATATACTCCTCCCAGGTATGCACTTGTAGCTCATTCGGCATAATTGATCCCCCTTTGGCAAGACCCCGTTCCAGCGCGGCACTGATTACTGCGGCGCTTTCGCTCTTTCCCGGAAGCCTGGAATCAGGCGCGTTCTTCTCTCTGATAACAAGTTCAGTTACCGCGCCTTCAAGCATCATACCCGCCTCATTTTGTAAAACGTCCAGAGGGATATAGGCTGTATTGCCGTTGGGGAGCGGAGCCGGTGAATTGATCACTCCAATTACTTTTACATCCAATGACTGGTTAACATGAGTCACCGCTCCCCCATAACCGGCGCGGATCATGGCGGCAAGAACCTCGTTAAGCGCTTTTTCATCTTCCTCGACAAGAAGATAGCCGCCGATAAAATTCTGATACTCGTAGGCTGTTTCTACCATCTGCTTATCTTCGTCGCGTAACGCGGGAAGCAGTTCTGTTTCCCACTTGTCAGCGCGGATTGTTTCAGGTACGGCCTTAATGTCGATAACCGCGTTAATCCGCACATCGTTGCGTCCGGTCGCGTCAAGCAGATTCCAGTAACGGTCAAGATCGGAACGTGAAGGATCTTTTTTTAGGATCATACGCTCGTTACCTTCTGTTGTTGCTTTTTTATCAATGTCCCAAAAAGATTTTTTCTGAGAAGCGGGATTATACAGCGAGCGGATAAAATCAGCGTCATCGTTGTTTTGCGAGGCGGAAACAATCAATTCTTCCAGTTCCTGACGGTACGGGCGTGTGGGAATGCCGACTTTGAGTTTTTCTGCGGCATACGTTCCAAGCGCGATTCCAAAGTCACCGTTTTGCACATAACGGCCAAAATCCACAAAGGTGACATAGCGCATTGTTTCCGCCTCAAATGCCGGATCTACCCCGTAAAAAACAACGGGCGCTGAACCTGACGTTGAGAACAGAGTGCCTGAAAACACATAACGCGGGGCGCTTATATAACCTTCCGTATAAAGCGCGTCACGGTATTTTTCCCAGCCGGTAAAATTTTCGTAACTGGGCATTTCGTCTTTTTTTTCAAAGTAAAGTTTTGTTTGCAGTTTTGCCGCGCCCATCTCGTAATTGACAATATTCCTCCGCGAGTCGATTATCATGCCTCTTAGCCAGCCGTTCAGAAAAATAAACACAGCCACGCTTACCATTATTGCCGCCGAGGTAAGAATCGTTTTTACCTTGTGACGCGTAAGGTTACGTATGGCAATTTTCTTTAATTGCCAAATACCTGATAGAGTCATGCTACATTCTCCTTTACCTCGTCGCTTTCAATCTGCCCGTCGCGGATGTGCACAAGACGGCGCGCGTAATCCATAACCATCTGATCATGCGTGGAGAAAATGAATGTCGTACCTTCGGACTTGTTCAACGCCAGCATCAATTCCAGGATTTCGCGCCCGATGGTAGAGTCAAGGTTAGCTGTAGGCTCGTCGGCAAGAATCAGGGCGGGCTTTTTCACCAGCGCCCGCGCGATGGCGACCCGTTGCTGTTGGCCGCCGGACATTTCTTTAGGCCGCCGCTTCGCCATACCTTCAAGTCCCACATCATGCAGAGCTTTGTCGGTACGCTCCCTGATCTCTTTTGGTGGAACGCCTAACAGGGACAGGGGAAAAACAATATTCTCTTCTGCCGAGAGAACAGGAATTAAATTGTAAGCCTGAAAGATAAAGCCGATACTGTGCCGCCGCAGGAGCGCCAACTGCTGGCAGGACATTTTCCCCGTATCCGAGCCGCCTATCAGCATGGTCCCGCCGGTCAGAGTGTCAAGACAGCCCGCCAGGTGGAGGAACGTTGATTTGCCGCTCCCCGAAGGCCCGGCAATGGCGGCAAATTCGCCGCCCTGGAACTCCAGACTTACACCCCGCAGGGCGTGTACTACTTGGTTATTGAGACCGTAATCCTTTACCACATTTTCCGCTTTTATTACTGTCATATTGACCTCCCTTACGACACTATTGTACTATACATCTAGTACAATTGTATTTGAACTAATACAATGTGTCAAGCGGGAAATTTGAAAAAATTTGGGCTTTATCCGCTTTTCGGCTGGATGTAACAGTTTCCGAAATGGGCTTCTTATGGTAAGATACAGTATGCCAAAAGAGGCGCAGGCGCGGATAAAAATCAACAAACTCCTTGAAGAAGCGGGATGGCGTTTTTTTGATTCCCCTGACGGCAAAGCAAATATTGTTCTCGAAGCCTCGGTAAAAATTACCAAAAGAAACCTAAGCGATTTGGGAGATGATTTTGACAAAACCAAAACCGGTTTTATAGATTTTCTGCTACTGGATGAAAAAGGCTTTCCCTTTATTGTTTTGGAAGCGAAAGCCGAAAACAAAAATCCGTTATTTGGCAAGGAACAGGCCCGGCAGTACGCCCAATCCCATCATTGCCGTTTTATCATTCTATCCAACGGAAACAGCCATTATTTCTGGGATTTGGAACGGGGAAATCCCCAGGTTATCTACCGTTTCCCTTCGCCCGATGTAGCGTCCGGTTTGTCGTCATTTATCCCCAACCGTGAAGCACTGGCAAACGAGGCAGTTGCCGATGATTATATTGTCCTGACTAAAAAACCGGACTATAAAAACGATCCTTCATGGCTGGACGAAACAAGCCGTCCTGAGTTTATCAAGATACATAAACTGCGTTTCTTAAGGCCATATCAAGTCCGGGCAATTACAGCGATTCAAAAGGCGGTAAAAGATGGGCGAGATCGCTTTCTGTTTGAAATGGCAACCGGAACCGGTAAAACCCTTGTTGCCGCCGCGATAATTAAGTTATTCAAGCATTCTGGCAACGCACGACGTACCCTCTTTCTTGTTGACCGTCTGGAGCTTGAAAAACAGGCGAATGATAATTTTAAAGATTACTTGAAAGGGGATTGTATTTCCGTAATATACAAGGAAAACCGCGATGACTGGCGCAAGGCGGATATTGTAGTCTCTACCATTCAAACTTTTTTATCGAATAACCGCTACAAACGTCTTTTTGCGCCTAACGATTTTACTCTTGTTATTTCCGATGAAGCCCATCGAAGTATCAGCGGGAACAGCCGGGCGGTTTTTGAGTATTTTATCGGATACAAATTGGGATTAACCGCCACACCAAAAGATTATCTTAAACACATTGATATTGCCGATTTAAATACCAATGACCCAAGAGAACTTGAACGGAGAACCTTGCTTGACACTTACAAAACATTCGGTTGTGAAACAGGAGAACCGACATTCCGTTATTCGCTTTTGGACGGAGTATGTGACGGTTATCTTGTAAATCCGATTGTAGCCGACGCAAGAACCGAAATAACAGCACATCTGCTTTCGGAAAATGGTTACGCGGTATTTGTTCTGGACGAAGAAGGTAACGAAGCGGAAGAGGTTTTTGTTTACAAAGAATTTGAGAAAAGTTTTTTCTCAGAGAATACTAATCGCGCTTTTTGTAAAGTTTTTCTTGATAATGCCCTGCGCGATCCAATTACAGGCGAGATAGGCAAGACCATTGTGTTTTGCGTTTCGCAGAATCACGCCGCAAAAATTGCCGAAATTCTCAATCAATATGCCGACGCAATGTTCCCAGGTAAATACCGGTCTGATTTTGCGGTTCAGGTAACGTCATCGGTAAGCGGATCTCAGGAATTTGCGGTTCAATTCAGCAACAACAGGCTTTATGGTTCCGCCAATTTTGATCCAAGCTACCGTACAAGTAAAACCCGTGTTTGTGTTACTGTGGGAATGATGACTACCGGCTATGACTGCACCGACATCCTCAATATCTGCCTTATGCGTCCTATATTTTCTCCCGGCGATTTTATCCAGATAAAAGGCAGGGGAACAAGAAAGCATAATTTTACCGATGAACTGATCGACCCGGCGGCAAAGGCAAAACTTGGAGACCAGCAAAAGACCAAGTTTAAAATATTTGATTTCTTTGCCAACTGTGAATATTTTGAGGAAAAATATAATTACGATGAAGTGTTAAGCCTTCCAAAAATAAAGAATGAAAGTACTTCCTATCTTTATGACAAACCTCTCGATCCGCATTACTATGATGTTTATAACTCAAGCCGTGAAGACAAACTCAGTTCTCTAAACCAAACAGAGATCGGTCCGAATGGTATGAAAGTTGACCGGATGTATTTTGATCGTTTTGAACAAACTATACTAAATGACCCTCGAATAGACGAATTTAAAGAACAAGCTCAAGCTGGACTATGGGAACCTCTGCTTGACTTTGTTATAAAAAATATTTTTGATAAGCCCGAGGATTATTTCAATGTGGAAAAATTAAGAGCCGCCCTGAACGCTGACCGTCGAATTCAGCTTAGGGAAATGCTGGAGAAAATTCTTGGTTTAATTCCACGCTTCAAAACCAAAGAAGAATTACTGGAAGAAGAATTTGATAAATTCGACAGCCGGTATATGCCTGGCGATAATTATTTTGCCGCTACAAAAACGATCTTTAAGGCATATATCGAAGATACAGAATTCCGTAATATAGTAGATCAAGGAAATCTTGCACAATTAAACGTTACACCGTGGATTGACGCATACCGGCAGTTAAGCCCTGAACTAAGAAAATTGATCCCTGAATATATCAAGGACTATGTACCTTTGAATAATTTTGTCGAATAAGGAAATGAGATGCTTGAAAGTGATACCAAACGGAGAATAGATACCGCCCGCGATATACTGGTAGGCAAAGTTCCTGATCCCAAAAGCCAGGTGGAACAGATTACCATCGCTCTTATCTATAAATTCATGGATGACATGGACAGGGAATCAAAAGAGATGGGCGGTAAAGCCAGTTTTTTTACCGGAGAATTCAAACGTTATCGCTGGTCGAACATTTTTGATCCCCGTTTGGGCGGGCATGAAATGTTAAGCCTATATGCCGAAGCTATTGTAAAACTTAATCAAAACCCCGGTATTCCGCAGTTGTTCAGGGATATTTTTAAGAATGCCTACCTTCCCTACCGCGACCCGGAAACCTTAAAACTCTTCTTGGCAACCATCAACGAGTTTGTGTATGATCACTCGGAAAATCTTGGCGACGCGTTTGAATACCTTCTTTCGGTGTTGGGCAGTCAGGGAGACGCGGGTCAGTTCCGTACTCCCCGCCATATCATTGATTTTATGGTCGAGGTAATTGATCCGCAAAAAAATGAAATCATTCTTGATCCTGCCTGCGGTACGGCTGGTTTCCCTATTTCATCTTACAAGCACATTATGAAGGCGAATACAAAAAAAGTGCTTGGTGATCTTCTTACTACAAGTGAACGGAAAAAGCTGTTGAATAATTTTTGCGGTTATGATATTTCACCCGACATGGTACGCCTATCCCTCGTAAACCTTTATCTCCACGGTTTTGGTCAGCCTAAAATATTTGAATACGACACCCTTACCAGTGATGAACGCTGGAACGAATACGCCGATGTGATTCTTGCCAATCCGCCGTTCATGTCCCCAAAAGGCGGCATTAAACCTCATAAAAGATTTTCTGTCCAGAGTAACCGCAGCGAAGTCCTTTTTGTTGACTATATCGCCGAACACCTTACCACATCGGGCCGCGCCGCTGTTATTGTCCCCGAAGGGATTATCTTTCAGGGTGGAACGGCATACAAACAACTTCGTAAAATGTTAGTGGATAAATACCTCTACGCTGTGGTTTCCCTGCCCGCTGGAGTGTTCAATCCTTATTCTGGAGTAAAGACATCAATTTTGTTTTTAGATCCGGTTCTTGCCCAAAAAAGTGATTCGATTCTGTTTGTTAAAATTGATAATGACGGCTTTAGCCTTGGCGCTCAAAGACGGGCTATAGATAAAAATGATCTACCGGGGGCGGTGAAGGTAATTAAGGAATTTCGGAAAGATCTCACGCAGAGGCGCAAAGGCGCGAAGGACGCAGAGGGGGGAAGAGAAGAAATTTTACCACGAACCACACAGACCAATACGAACGATATTAATTATTTGATTGTTTCTAAAGAGAAAATTGCGGCTAATGGCGAGTATAACTTGACCGGGGATCGTTACTGTGAAACGGAACGTAGAGAGAAGCAGAAATGGCCGATGGTTAAATTAGGGGAAGTAGAGTTATTTTCTGTAGAAAGCGGTGGTACACCAGATTCAAAAAACAAAGCCTATTGGGATGGAGATATATATTGGGCTACACTGGTTGATTTACCCCAGAATAATCATATTACGGTTATTAATGATACCCAGAGAAAAATTACTCGGGAAGGATTGAAAAATTCATCTGCAAAAATAATATCTCCCAATTCAATAATTGTTTCAACTCGCGCCACAATAGGGCGAATAGGAATAAATAAAATTCCAATATGTACTAACCAAGGATTTAAAAATGTGATAATAAAAGATGAAAATAAGGTAAATTATGTTTTTCTTGCTTTTATGATAAAACAACTTGTGCCCCAAATGCAACTTCTTGCATCAGGTGGTACTTTCAAAGAAATATCAAAAATTAATTTTTGTTCTTTAGAAATACCAATTCCACCGATAGAAGTTCAACAGGAAATTGTCGCTGAAATTGAAGGATACCAAAAAATCATTGACGGGGCGAAGCAGGTGGTGGATAATTGGAAACCGCATATTGATATTGATCCCGATTGGTCGTTGGTGAAATTGGGGGATGTGTGTGAAATCGTGTCAGATACTATCGATCCGTGTAAGATGAACGGTACTATTAAATATATTGGACTTGAGAATATTGAAACAAATACAGGAAAAATAATTGGAAAAATAGATACTAAATACTCAGAAATAAAAAGTCTAAAAAATAAATTTATGGAATCTGATATTTTATATGGAAAATTGCGTCCGGCTTTAAATAAAGTGTATTCAGCACAATTTTCTGGTATCTGTTCAACTGATATAATTGTATTACGCCCGACTGAAAAGATACTATCAAAAATACTTGAGACTATTTTGCTTAGCAAACAACTTAATCAAATAATTATTAGAGGTATAAGTGGTTCTCAATTACCAAGAGTGAGTTTCAATTATTTATCAAATATCCAAATTTCTCTCCCTCCCCCCAAAACCCAACACGCTATCGTTGCGGAAATCGAAGCCGAGCAAAAAGCCGTTGACGGCTGCCGGGAACTTATTGCTTTATACGAGGGAAAAATCAAAAATGTGATTGAACGTGTCTGGGGGGAAGATTCCAATGAGGTATAAATTAGCAAAAAACCGCTTGACAATATCTATACATTTGTATAGCATATTAAGCATGAAGGAAAAAGACGTAAAAACGAATATTTTACCTCATACTCAAGCAAAATTGGACTTATATAAAGGGTACTTAGAACATTATTTACGTGTTCTATGTCATTCTGAATTTTGCAAAAAAATCAATTTATTTGATATTTATTGCGGAGTTGGTATTTATGATGACGGGAAAATGGGAAGCCCTTTATTAGCGATAGAATGTATTAAAAAGATCAGAACAGAACTGATTGATAACGGAAAACCCACAACACCTATTTTTCTATTGATTAATGACAATGACGCTCAAAAACTGGAAAATGTTAAGGATAAAGTAAGATTTCAAGACATTGATAATTTTAATATTGAATATAATAATAAAAACGCAAACGAAATGTTAGATATTGTTGCGGATCGTATTTTAAAATACCCCAAGGATCATAGAAATTTAGTATTTATTGATCCTTATGGATATTCTGATATTAACAAAGAAAAAATAATTAATCTATTAAGAAACAATTGTACTGAAATAATATTGTTTCTGCCTGTAATGCAAATGTATCGATTCACAGAATCAGCTTTAATTCATGAAGAAAAACCACATTATGAAAATCTTCGTAAATTTATACTATCGTTTTTCAATAATCCAACTGATTTAAACAATGATTCAATATTTACGTTTATTCAATCAATAAAAAGAGTACTTTCAATCAATGATATGTACTATACATGCTCGTATTATATAGAAAGAGGGAAAGGTAGTTACTACGCATTATTTTTTATTTGTTCTAATATTTACGGATTAGAAAAAATGCTTGAAACAAAATGGAGTTTAGATACTGGACAAGGTAAAGGGTTTAAGCAAAATGATAATTCAATGCAATTATCAATGTTTGATGAAGAATTAAAATTATTTGATGCTTTACAAAGTATTTCTACTCTTGAAAATTTAATATATCAAGAAATAACACAAAAAGGTAAATTAACGAATGTAAGATTGTATAAATTAACTTTAAAAAATGAATTTTTACCAAAACACGCAATAATTGCATTGGATAATTTAATCAAAAAAGGAAAAATACAAAAAATCAGCAACTCAAAAGGGTATGGGATCAATTATACTAATTATAAGAAAAATAATATAGTTTCAATGTTCGAGGTATTATGAAAACTACAAAAATTGAATGGACAGAAGCTACATGGAACCCTTCGATTGGCTGTTCAAAGGTAACAGCAGGCTGTAAGAATTGCTATGCAGAAGTAATGGCAAGAAGATTACAGGCGATGGGAGTATCTTGTTATGAAGAAGGATTCAAATTCAAAACATTACCTGAAAGATTAATTCAACCCATGAATGTTAAAAAACCAACAAAATTTTTTGTTAATTCAATGAGCGACTTATTTCATAAAAATATGCCCTTTGAATTTTTGGATGAAATATTTGAAGTGATAGAAAATACACCTCAACACAATTATCAAATATTAACAAAAAGAGAAAAAATACTTCAAAAATATTTCCTTAATAGAACTGTTCCTGAAAATGTATGGTTGGGAGTTACTGTAGAAAATGAGAATACAAAACACAGAATAGATGTATTAAGGAGTATTTCTGCTACTATTCGTTTTATATCAATGGAACCTTTAATTAGTGATGTTGGGAAATTAGATTTGAACGGAATCCATTGGGTAATAGTTGGCGGAGAAAGCGGTGTAAGGGCACGACCCATGAGTCCTGAATGGGCAATAAACATACAAAATCAATGCGCTAAACAAAGCATTGCCTTTTTCTTTAAACAATGGGGAACATGGGGAGAAGACGGCATAAAAAGAAGCAAGAAAGAAAACGGCAGTTTATTATTAGGTAAGCAATGGAAAGAGGAGCCGATAGTTTGTAAATTGTAGCCAAATTTGATTTTTATCTGTTCTTTCCAATTTGTGAGACACTGTCTCACAAATTATCCTGGTCTCATTATTGCGATTTGGTAAAAAAGTAAATGGTAAAAAAAGGAGTACAGTCCGCAATGCCACCTAAAACCCTGCAAATCCGTAACAGCACCGCTGAGTTTCTCATTTTCACCAAGCAAGCCGGAGAAAACGGCATAGAAGTACGTGTACAAGACGGAACAATCTGGCTAAGCCAAAAACTCATGGCTGCCCTGTTTGACTGTTCCGCCGATAACATATCCCTGCACCTCAAAAATATATTTGCCGAAGGGGAAATGGACGAATTTTCAGTTACCGAGGATTTCTCGGTAACTGCCGCCGATGGCAAAAATTACCGTACCAAACATTACAACCT
>Ga0268262_10004878_pt1 | contig 13589 bp, 9 predicted proteins | sample TergutNc150P3_FD_190354 | JGI IMG/M metagenome (GOLD analysis project Ga0268262, IMG submission 190354) | Nasutitermes corniger P3 segment gut microbial community from laboratory colony in Florida, USA - Nc150 P3 (SPAdes) (version 2) | ecosystem: Host-associated > Arthropoda: Insects > Digestive... | reverse complement strand
AGCAACTATGGCACTCTTGACTGCCCGGTCTGAACCACACTTTTTGCACGACAACATGACAATTCCTCCAAAAGGTCAAATTGAAAATTATCATGCAATATATAAAATAGTCAACACTCTCAACACCACAACCCCCCTTTACACCCAAACCAAACTAGTCCATACTGAAAAAGCCACCCACGGCACACACTAAAAGGAGAAACCATGGCTTGGGTATATAGAATTGAAGAAACACACGGAAACCACCACAAATACACAGTCGGATACTACACCCCAACGGGCGAATGGCACCCAACAGGCGCCCACACCAACGAAATGGTAGCAAAAAAGTGGGTACACTACCTCAACGGCGGCAGCACCATAGAAATCGTAGCAATCGAAAAAGACTAGGTTCTGTCGACATTTATTTCAGCCATATAGCAGTTTTAGTTTCCGTAGTCCAAAATGTGCAATATATTCATGTGAAACATATTGATACATGGCTATCCATTTAGCTCAGTAAGGGTAATCCAGTTAGTGTAAAGGCAAGTATTTACTAGCATTGGGGAAATACCTTTCGAGAGGAATTATCTGTGGATGGCAACAGAATCTGTCAATGTCCATCACGAAACACCATGAACCACTTTATCCTGAGCCTGAGCTAATCGAATAGCCATTTATTGATAAAATTGGATTCAGAAGTCATGAAAATGGACTATGTCATCTAAAATTGCTATAAAAAGCGAAATTGCCATACAGACAACAACATAAACTCTCAACCTCACCACTTACTATATTGGACTCATTCTGCTTTGAACAGTTGATCTGCTATCTCTACTACTTCCCTAAACAAAAACTCGAAAACATGGCGTCCAGGGACGTATCAGCTCTGTCTTCACCTGTAATGCGCGCCAGAAGTCCCCATGCTCCCTGAAGTATGCTTGCCGGAAGCTCGGCGGGGCAATGGTCAGGTAGTTCCGCTATCAGATTCATTTGTTGAATTAAATCCGCAAGCAATTCACGCTGACGCTCTGTGGCAAGAGCGCCAAGACAGGCATCTGGTGCAAATTCGCCCAAAAAACGCTGTTTAAGAGCACGTTCCAGAGGCTCAAGAATGCCTTTTTGCGCGGAAATACACAGCCCAGCGCGTTCTGATAGATCAGACTGGCTACGAACTGCAATTACTTTTTCTTGGTAGGGCGCAAGGTGTTTTAGGATTTCCGGGTCTGGATTTTCATCTTGCACAGGTATCAAGTGAAGGATAATATCAGCACGCTCAATTACTGGCTCAATGCGGGCGATTCCAAGGCGTTCAAGTGTGTCTTCAGTTTGTCTCAATCCGGCGGTGTCAAATAAGTACAACGGCAAAGCTGCCCATTCGCAGCGAACTTCCAGTATATCTCTGGTTGTGCCTGGTATTTCCGCCACTATTGCTCTGTCTTCACCGGCTAACGCATTAAATAGGGTGCTTTTGCCAGCGTTGGGTCTGCCGACAATAGCCATTCGTATGCCATCACGGAGCCAGCGCGCTGATGTGGACCGTTTATGTTCCACGTGGAACACAGCATTCAGCTCTAAAGCATCCCTTTTCAAAGCACTTAAATCCAAATTTATCTCTTCGTCTTCTCCGTAATCAACGCTGGCTTCAGCTTGAGCTACCCAAAACGCTATTTTATCTTTAGCCATTCCAATCCAAGTCGGTGTTCCTCCTGCCCTGGCCTGGGCTTGTCTGATTTGTGTGTCAGTTGCCGCATTCATAAGGTCTTGCAACGCTTCAACGTCCAAAATGTCTTGCTTGCCGTTCAAAAGGGCTCGCTGTGTAAATTCTCCTGGGTGAGCTAAACGAATACCTATTGCGCCAAGGTACTCCAGGAATCGCTTGGTCAACAAGGGGTTCCCGTGCAGATGAAATTCTACGATGTCCTGCCCCGTGTAAGAATTGGGGGCCGGGAAATAAATCACCAGCGCCCGCTCTGAATACCCGGACCATTTCAGGCGTTTTAAGGCGGCTATTCTTGGTTTTGGCAATTTAACAAGCGGTTTCAATATCCGAGCAAGGTCATTACCTGACACCCTTATAATAACTACCGCTGCTGGGAACAATGGTGTGGCGGGGGCACAAATTGGCTCCATTGCACTCTCATACTTTACGGGATACCTTCAGGCGTTTGTGCGTTCCATAGCCATCACTATATGTCTCTAAATCGTCCTCCTGTCCGATCGTTAGATGTATCCAGCGGCGTTCTTTTGGTGTCAGTGAAGCAAAAACATAACCACCTGTTTCTCTGGCCTTTTGGGCGGCAATATTAGCCATAGCAACTAACTCGCGCATCCTGAAAAGCCTGGCGCCTTTTACGTCCAAATAGACAAGCTTGGAAGTATCCTTTTCACCCTGGGCTTCCTGTAACAGGTACTGTAATGCGTCCAGGGGAGCGGATTTATTGGAAAGCAGATATATAGCGTCCTGGCCGATCAATGACATTCGATTGGGAAACAACAGTTCGTTGCCAGATTCTTCAAATTTGGCTTCAATATCAAATCCAAAATAGCCGCACCATTTTTTGACTAGCGCTGGTATTTCCTCTAGGGGCGTAGTGTGGCGCATATTTACCTCAGAGAACAACCGGCTGGGGCTTGTAGTTTCGCATAAGCCACCAAGTTTGCCCCATGCCGACAATGTTGAACATCAGATAGTAGAGGGTAAGTCCCGATGGTGTGTAAGCAAAGAAAAAGCCCATCATCACCGGCATGAGAACCATCATCATTTTTCGTTGTTGTGGATCGCCCATCGGGGGTGTGATGGCCTGCTGAATTAGCATGGTGCCAACCATAAGAGCCGGTAAAATAAAATACTGGTCTGAGGCTGAAAGGTCTTTAATCCAAAAAATCCAGGGAGCGTGACGCAGCTCAAAAACATTTTGAAGCATGGACCACAGCGCCATAAAAACCGGCATTTGAATGAGCACTGGCAGACAACTGCCCATTGGATTGTGACCATTCTTTTTGTAAAAGGCCATTAATTCACGCTGCATTTCCTGCTTTTTGGCCATGTCATTGCCAAATTTTTGATATTTGGCTTGTATCTTCTTTTGATAAGGCTCCAAATCCTTTTGCCGCAACATTCCCATTGTTGTTTTAGTGTTTAATGACCACAGTGACAAACGAACCAGCACACTGAAAACTACGATGGCCCAACCCCAGTTGGGAATGAATTTCTGTATGTATCGCAACACAATGAACAGGAATTTAGCAATCAAACCAAAGAAGCCAAAGTCCATAACTTGTAGGAATGGTTTCCCCTTTTCAGGTTGTCCGGCAGGATGAAAACTGGCAAGGTGTTCTGCCTGTTTAGGGCCAAGATATAGCCTGGCCGTGGCATTGCCACTCGTGTCTGGGGCCGCGTGATAGCCAGGATGCCAAGCTGTGTCTCGCTGCGGGATTTGGCTGGAATCCCAAATAGCAGTGAAATAGTGTGCGGTCTGTCCCTTGGAAGTTTGAATACCAGCGTCCAAACCAAGGCGAGACGCTACCGGCGGCAGTTCTTTACGTTTGCGCCCTAAAAACATGAACCACGGATCTGTCAGAATGTTGTTCCATGTTACAGCATGTATTTTTTTGTCCTCTATTGTAAAAACTCTGCCATTTTCTAAGCCTGTGAAAGGACTAACGGGATATGTCTTGCCCGTAATTGAATCAATTAGCAGGGGAATGTCAATTATGCTATGAATTAAATATATACTTTGATTACTGGAGGAATGCCAATTCACATTCAGAATAAATCCATCGTTTGGCAAGTAATAGGCAAGTCGATCACCAGCCTGGTTAGAAAAAGTAATCGTCTTCCCGTCCACTTCTTCCGTAACTTCAGGCGTACCTGTAAATACTGTATTTATTACACCGCCGATGCCTAAAAACTCCGCGGAAGTAAGTCTGCCATTAGCTTCCTTGAACTCTTTTGGGAAGAAATCCGTATTGTCATGTTTCCATTTCACTTGAACCAAGGTTCCGTCATATTGGCGCCAAGTCAACTCCAGAAAATTATTGCTGGCTATGAATCTGGCTTGTTTGTCTGCGGGCGTAATTTCTACTTTTAGTGGGATACTAGGTGTTGCAGGTTCTGCCTGTTGGGGTGGAGCAGGTTGCACAGAACTTGTTTCGGGTTTTGTTTCCGATACCGCAGTCGTTGAATTAGGTGCCAGCAAGGGAGGCGCATTTTTTTTCATCAGCAAAGAATAAGCATAGAGCAGTAACATACTGGCTAACACGAAAACAATGAGATTTCTTTTATCGTTCATATATGCCTCAAATTAATCAGAGATGATTTTATTTGTCTCACGATATCCTGGTACTCAATTCGGCACCCATTTGTATTGCCGCGGGCAGGACGAACCCATAAGACAAATTTGGTGCTCAACAGAGAAGGTGTATTCCGTAAAACAGCCAAGAAAGCCATGCGTACTCTGCGACGAAACTGGTTTCTAATCACGGCGGAGCCTGTTTTACGCGAGGCACTCACCAAAAGGAGAGGCATCTCGCTTTCAGGCAAAGAAAGGATTCGCACGTCCAAAGAAGCACCCCGCACGGATAATGTTGCTGGGAGGCGCTTAGGAACAACGTGATCCTTGTGCCGGACAGCACGAAAACACCCGGCAATTAGCATGGTCAATTAGAGAGCTATTAAGTGCCGACCTTTGGCACGACGCCTTTTTAACACCAAACGGCCGTTTTTTGTCTTCATGCGGGTTAAAAAGCCATGTGTCTTAGAACGGCGACGGTTATTGGGCTGGAAAGTGCGCTTCATATTTGGAATCCTTTCAGCCTTCTCTTATGAGAAGGGCGAATTTGTGATTTTACAGCCAATTGACTTTATTTTCAATCGAAAATGCTCAACATGATGCTAAAGTATTTTTCCGGCTGGGACTATTGATTCAAAGCCGTACGAACGAGCCAGTTGCAAGACACTCATGTAATACCATGAAAATGCCAGCCTGCTCCGTAATGAAGTCAGGCGCGACTTGGGAGTGAACGTGAAATGGGAGGCGCGATGTACGGTGTGATGAAAGAGTGCCAGTAACATATATACCTTTGGTTTCAACTGAGGCAGTTTTCTATGACCCAAAATGAAGCTCGACAACTTTGGGATTTGGTGTGTCAGAGTCTGGTGCAACGACTGCCAGAACGTACCTATCATGATTGGGTACTACCATGCACTCCAGCTGCGTTTGATGGTGCGAATCTTTGGATTCAAACCCCCTCCGCTTCCACAAAGATTTGGATTGAACAACAGTTGGCGGAAGATTTCCACGACGCGCTTGTTCATACTGATTTATCGCATCTGAGGCTTGTCTTTACCACCGACGATATAAAGCTGGATTCAAAAAGCGAAACCACGGTCAAAGCGTCTCTTAAAACGAAGCAGGATGTTCCTAGCAGCGAATCAATGCCGCTTCCTCAAGGATTCAACCGCTTTACACTGGAAAATTTTGTTGTAGGTCCAAATTGTCAGCTGGCTTTTTCAGCAGCGAACGCAATTGTGGAAAATGAAGGTCGTGCCAATTCTTCATATAACATGAATCCTCTCTTTATTTACGGTGGAAGCGGACTTGGCAAAACACATTTGATGATAGGAATTGGTAAAGGGCTGATGGCTCGCAAGCAGCAAATACAATTGGCCTATCTCAAAGTTGACAAGTTTTTTCATGAGGTCACCGCAGCGATCCGTTTGAGAGATACCGAGCCACTGCGGCGCAAATATCAGTCAAACGATATATTGCTCCTTGATGATGTACAGGTTTTGCGTACCTTTGAGCGGACCCAGGAAGAGATTTTCTACATCATAGAACACTTGCTTCAACATGGTAAACAAATTGTCATAACATCAGATAATCCGCCTGACCGCCTAGAAGGTCTTCATGATCGCCTGGTAACAAGGTGTAAGTGGGGTTTGATAGTGGATATTCAGCCCCCTGATTTTGAAACAAGACTCGCAATATTGAAGAAAAAATTGGAAGAACCCATTTTCAGGGACTATCCCCCTGTACCAAGCGAAGCACTTTCCTTCATTGCAAACAAAGCTAAAGCAAGTGTACGTGATCTTGAGGGACTGCTCACAAGAGTAATCTTTCAAGCAAGTTTCTTGGGATCTGCCGTTACTCTTGATGTTGCCCAGGAAGCTTTCAGGGGTATGACAGGCGAAGATCCAGCATCTTCCATTTCCATTGAGCGTATTTGTAAAGCCACAGCGGAAAAATTCGGTGTTTCTTTTAATGACCTAATAAAAAAGAAGTCTCGCCGACAGGATATTTTAATACCCAGACAGGTTGCAATGTTCATTGCCAGAGAGCTGACCACGGCTTCCTATGAAGAGATTGGCAATATCTTCAACAATATGCACCACAGCACCGTCATAAATGCAATAGCCTCAGTAAAGACCAGGATGCAGAAAAACCCCGATTTTAATAGAGATATACATGGTCTTTTGAACAGCATTACGTAAGTTATAGTGAATATAGATACTTGGCAACCTTGCATTTGCATCGTTTACTTGACTGCGGACAAAACTAGCCTGCAAACAACACGCGGCAAGGATTTGCATGTAAATCCTTACACAGAAACAATTTCAACTGAACCTGCAAAACCCAAGTGTTACAAATGGCTCAAAAGATTACAATTTGATGTTAAATCCACAAAATCCACAACGCGAACACTGTCAACTTTGTCAAAATACCAGTCAACCATTCCATAACCCTGATTTTCAACAACAAACCACAGGAAATCAACAGGTTGCCAAATACATCTTTTCTAGGTATCATAAGGACTTACGCAATGAATACACATCATTGCCGCCCTATCATAATCATCAGGTGAAACATGAACTTTCAAGTACAAGTATCAAAAGAACGTCTTGATAAGACTTTAAGCGTTCTTAAACACGCACTCGAGAGGAGAGTTACACTTCCAATCTTGCAACACATTCTTATGGAAATCTCAAATCAAGAAATGACTCTGCGCACAACAGACATGGAATTGGCTTTTGAGGCTGTACTGCCAATAGAGGGTTCAGGTTCCAAATGCGTGGCCATACCGGGTAAAAAATTTGTCGAGACTGTCCACATATATCCAGATGGGATATTAACGCTGGAATGGCCCAGCGATGGAAACCGTGTGTGGCTAAGAGCAAAAGGCTTTAATTCAGAACACAATTTACAGCCTCCAGAAGGGTTTCCTGAACTTCCAAAACCCAATCCAACCATGTCATCTGTTGAATTACCCATCGCTCTGTTTAAAAAAGCGATACAACTAGGTTCAATAGCAATAAGCAAGGACGCCACAAAACCAGCGCTGTCAGGAGTGCTGTTGCATTTCACGGCGAAATACATGAGAGTAGTATCAACAGATGGCTTTAGATTAGCTGTAGTCGAATTTCCATGTGAGACTGGCCTGAGCGCGGAGACAAGAATCATAGTGCCTAAACGCGCCATGGATATTATTCCTTATTCATTCGATGAAGATTCCCCATTGGAGATATTTTGGGATGATCGCAGTGTGTTCATGAACCAACCAAACCTAAAGTTCAGCACCCGCAGAGTCACCGCAAATTATCCGACATATGAAAAAGTCTTGCCGTCAGAATTGCCCAGGAAAGTGATAATTGACCGAGAGGATTTTGTGAAAACTCTCAAGGTTGTCGGCCTGAAAAAGGACGACTATAACAAAAACGTGCGCCTTTTCTTTGAATTTCCAAATTTGCGGGTTCTATTTCAACATCCTGATGAGGGGGTAAATCAGGGTAGTCTGAATTTTAGCGGTGAGGAACAACCTTTGGAGTTGGCTTTCAACATTGATTATCTGACAGAACTTTTAGATAAACTTCCTGGTAGCGAAGTCATTTATCAATTCAAAGACGATGTAGGCCAAGGTATTTTTATGAGTCCCAGCCTTGAGGACATGACTTTTAAATATATCCTTATGCCTGTTAAGTTTGCCAGTTCAAGTTAAGTGTTTTTAAGTATCTCAGAGGAAGTTACAGCACCATGTTGCATATCCGTACCCATAATGACGCCGTCTGTCATAAAACTGAAGTTTTACAAGCAGTTCGATTTAATAATTGTGAGAATTGATGTCTGAAACAGTTACTCAACCCATTAACGCACCGGTAAGTTCCCAGGATTACACAGCCGATAACATCACCGTATTGAAGGATCTTGAGGCAGTTCGTAAGCGGCCTGGGATGTACATTGGCGATACAGACGATGGAAGCGGACTGCATCACATGGTCTTTGAAGTCGTTGATAACGCGGTAGATGAAGCTCTTGCCGGGTATTGCACAAGAATCAACGTGATCATTCATAATGACGGGACATGTTCCGTTGAGGACAACGGTCGCGGAATGCCCACGGATATACACAAAGAAGAAGGCCGCAGCGCCGCCGAAGTCATCATGACCGTTCTTCATGCCGGTGGCAAATTTGACAACAATTCTTACAAAATCTCCGGCGGTTTACACGGTGTGGGTGTTTCATGTGTTAATGCGCTCTCAGAAAAATTATGGTTAACCATCTGGCGTGACGGGAAAGAACACGCAATAACCTTCACTCGTGGTAAAGCAGACGCACCATTGGCAGTAGCAGGAGCAACTACAAGACGTGGCACGAGAGTCAGATTCCTTCCCGATTCCGAAATTTTTCATGAAAGACTTGATTTCAGTTTCGACATTTTAACTCAGAGACTTCGTGAACTCAGCTACCTAAATAAGAATGTCCATATTGTTGTCACGGATGAACGCACAGGAGAAAGCAACGACTTTCTGAGCGCGGGTGGCATTGACGCTTTTGTGGAACACTTGAACCGCAACAAAACACCCCTGCATAAACCACCAATACACATAAGCGATACTCGCCAGGAAGTAGGCGTTGAGGTAAGTATTCAATGGAATGACTCCTACCAAGAGACACTATTCTGCTTTACAAACAACATTCGTAATCGCGATGGCGGCGCTCATTTGGAGGGTTTCAGAGCCGCCATGACACGCGTGATCAACCAATACGCTGAAAAAAACAACTTGCTGAAATCCCACAAAATAGCCCTGTCAGGCGAAGATGTAAGGGAGGGTCTAACCGCGGTCATTTCCGTAAAGGTGCCGGACCCTAAATTTAGCAGTCAGACAAAAGACAAGCTGGTATCTTCTGAAATCAAGGGCATAGTGCAGACGGTTGTCTATGAACGTCTGAATAATTTTTTTGAAGAAAATCCACGCGAAGCCAAGCAGATTCTTGAAAAAGCCATTGAGGCTGCAAGGGCAAGAGAAGCCGCCCGCAAAGCCAGAGAACTTACACGCCGCAAAGGCGCGTTGGAATCAGCCGGACTGCCTGGGAAACTAGCCGATTGTCAGGAAAAAGACCCGGCGCTGTCCGAAATTTTTCTTGTCGAGGGCGATTCCGCCGGCGGCTCCGCAAAGCAGGGCAGAGACCGGCGCACACAGGCGATATTACCCCTCAAAGGCAAAGTACTCAATGTTGAGAAAGCCCGTTTTGACAAAATCCTCAGCCATAACGAACTACGTTTGCTTATACAAGCTCTGGGAACCGGCATTGGTCAGGAAGACTTCAAAGTGGAAAATCTGCGCTATCACAAGATCGTGCTAATGACAGACGCCGACGTGGATGGTAGCCATATCCGCACGCTGCTGTTGACCTTTTTCTATCGCCAGGCGCTGGAGCTTGTCTTGAGAGGTAATGTCTATATCGCGCAGCCTCCGCTATTCAAAGTCAAAAAAGGCAAGCAGGAGCAATATCTTAAAGATGAGCGCAGTCTGGAAGAATTTCTGTTTAACCGCGCGTTGGATGGTTTGGTGTTGACGCTGACCAACAAACAGGAAATCGCGGGACACAACCTGGTTTCCAAGCTCAAAAAATTAGGTGAAGTCAAACATCTCTACAGCAAACTTGAACGACGCGGATATGCAAGGGAGCTTACGGATGCGCTGTTGACAGGCAATTTCCTTGAACCCAGATGTTTTAACTCCAGGGAATCGGTGGAAGAGCTTGCCAAACACCTTGCCGACCTTGGAATGGGTGTTTGTCAGGTTGAGAGCATTGACGATAATTCTAATGAGAATGAAGCAGCCACAGTAATTCACCAAGTCAAGCTGATTCGCACGCACATGTCCCGCCCCATCACGCTCCGCATTGATTCATCAGTCGCGCATTGGGGAGAATTCCGCAGATTAGCCGCCCTTCGCGACGAGCTCGCGCCATTTAACAGTGGAATATTAAAGTTAATTCGCACGGCATCAAAACATACAGCGCCATCAGAAGACGGCGATGAAGCCACGTCAAAATCGGTAGCTAAAGAGATGTCATTTTCAAACCCGGAAGATATGCTCGCCTTTGTTTTAGAAGAGGGCAAGCGTGGCGTCTCAATACAGAGATACAAGGGATTGGGAGAAATGAATCCAGAACAGCTCTGGGAGACCACAATGGACCCTGAACGCAGAACATTGCTTCAGGTTCGGGTTGACGATGCCGTAGAAGCGGATGAGATTTTTACGGTGCTGATGGGTGATGCGGTTGAACCCAGGCGTCGCTTCATAGAAGACAATGCGTTGCTTGCGGAAAACATTGATGTGTAGTGGCAGTGTTCCAAGGATTATCAACCCGACGCGATCAGTTTGATATGTCTTTCGGAGCGCCTTAATAGATATTTTTTCAGAGGTTCCACGTGGAACAATCATTAAAACCACAACGAATTGAGCCAATTGAGATTGAAAAGGAAATGCGTAAGTCGTACCTTGATTACGCCATGAGCGTAATTGTTGGCCGCGCATTACCTGATGTTCGGGACGGATTGAAGCCAGTTCATCGCCGCGTCCTGTACGCGATGAAAGAATCAGGCAATGACTGGAACCGCACGTACAGGAAATCAGCCCGCACAGTCGGCGATGTGATGGGAAAGTACCATCCGCACGGCGATGCCGCCATCTATGACACCATGGTGCGAATGGCGCAGCCTTTCTCCATGCGCCATGTCCTGGTGGATGGACAGGGGAATTTCGGTTCTGTTGATGGCGACAGCCCGGCGGCCATGCGTTACACAGAAGCCCGTTTGAGCCGTATCGGCTCAATGATGATGGAAGATATAGACCAGGACACGGTTGACTTTGGCCCGAATTACGACGACAGCCTTGAAGAACCGCTGGCCTTGCCCGCCCGTGTCCCAAATTTATTGATCAACGGCAGTCAGGGTATAGCGGTGGGCATGGCCACATCCATTCCGCCCCACAATCTGAAAGAATGTTGCGATGCGTTAATCGCTCTCATTGACAACCCTGAGATTGATTTGCCGCACTTAATGAAACATGTGCAAGGGCCGGATTTCCCTGGCGGCGGTCTAATGCTTGGCACGGAAGGCGTTGTGGACGCTTATCGCACAGGCCGCGGACGATGTATCGTAAGGGCCAAATCCCACGTTGAAACGGTTCGCGTAAAAAACAAGGGTGAACTGGAGCAGTTAGTATTCACTGAGCTACCCTATCAAGTCAACAAAGCAAATCTAATGGAAAAGATTGCCGACCTGGTAGGCGACAAAAAACTGGAGGGCATTTCCGATCTGCGGGATGAGAGCGATCGCGAAGGGATGCGCCTTGTAATTGAACTGAAAAAGAATGAACCTTCCGACATAGTACTCAATCAGCTCTATCAGCAGACCAATTTACAGAACAGTTTCTCTATAACAATGCTGTGTATTGTCAACGGTCAGCCACGCATTTGCAACCTTAAAGAAATCTTGAGTGAATTTCTTGGTTTCCGTCGTGAAGTAGTGACAAGGCGGACGCTGTTCCAATTGCGTAAAGCGGAAGACCGCCACCATATTCTGCTGGGGCTTAGAACCGCTTTGGATAATCTGGATGCCGTTATTAAACTGATACGCGCCTCCAAGACCCCCGATGAGGCGAAAACCGGTCTGATGTCCAAATTTGGATTGAGCGACAAACAGGCTCAGGCAATTTTAGATATGCGCTTACAGCGTCTGACAGGTTTGGAGCGCGACAAAATAATGGAAGAACTGGCAGCCGTGGAAGCTGAAATTGAACGCCTTAACGCAATCCTAAAAAACGATGCGCTTCTGATGTCTGTAATCAGGGATGAAATTCAAGCGATGTCCGAACAGTTTGGAAATGCCCGTCGTACCGAGATAGTCGGTTTCAGCGGGGATATTCGCATGGAAGACGTTGTCCCTGATGACCCAATGGTAGTCACGCTCTCAAAGACCGGATATATCAAGCGTACAGAACTTTCAGTCTATCACCGCCAGAAACGCGGCGGAAAAGGCAAACTTGGGATGAAGACAAAGGACGAGGATTTTGTCGAGCAGTTGTTCATCACCAAAGCGCATGACACCTTGATGATCTTTACAGACAAGGGCTATGTTTACGCTATCAAAGTCTATGACATTCCGGAATCCGGCGCGGCAAATCGCGGTAAGCACATAAAAAACCTGGTCAGCCTCAAAGAATCTGAAAATGTTGTCACTCTTATGGCACTCAGGGAATTTCCCCAGGAACACAATTTAATATTCGCCACATCAGACGGAACAATCAAAAAGACAAGCCTGGCCGCTTACGCAAATATTCGATCTAACGGCATCATTGCCCTGAAGATTGACCCGGAAAACAGTTTGGTGGCAGTCAGAACCTCCACTGGTCAACAGCAGTGTGTATTAGTCAGCGCACAGGGGAAGGCCATACGTTTTTCAGAAGAAGGAGTGCGGGTCATGGGGCGCACGGCAACCGGCGTTCGTGGCATGAGGCTCGGTAGTGGTGACCGAATTGTTGACATGGAAGTAATTGATCCATTGCCCGATTTACCAGAGGGCGAGGAAGCGGATGAAGCCACAGCCGAGTATGGCATGTTGCTGACCGTTACAGAAAAAGGATATGGCAAGCGGAGTTTGCTGCAAGATTACCGACTGCAAAACCGGGGAGGCACAGGCGTCATCAATATCCGTGCTGGCGTCCGCAATGGTTTAGTGACTGGTTCAGTGCTGGTCAAACCAGGGGAAGGCTGTTTGCTCATCAGTCAGGAAGGCATGATTATCAGATTTGCTATTGATGAAGTACGAAAAACTGGCAGGGCCGCGCAGGGCGTTCGACTGTTGAACCTAGCCAGCGACCAGGATCGCGTGGTTGCAATTGCAAAAATTGACGCCGCCGTTCAGGCACTTGATGAAGAGGAAGAATCTGATTCGGCGCTTGATGTCGAAACATCAAATCAGGCGGATTACAAAAAAGTGGAGCAGCCTGCTTTGGGACTTGAATAGAATTACGAGGTAATCTATGACAGCGCAATTTAGCATTGCCGGAAAGACTTTTTCAAATCGCCTGATTTTGGGCACAGGCAAATATGACAATTTTGAAACAATGAAGGCCTGTTACCAGGCAGCCAGGTCAGAAATGGTGACGCTGGCTGTGAGGCGTTTCGATTTAGGAGCCAAAGGCGAGGAAAACATTCTCAACTGGATTCCCAAAGATATTCACTTGCTGCCGAATACCGCAGGTTGTTTCACACGGGATGACACGCTGCGAGTGGCTCGTTTGGCCAGAGAAGCGCCTC